>Ga0073928_10008325_pt1 | contig 13072 bp, 12 predicted proteins | sample PaiPotPPA55metaG_FD_76969 | JGI IMG/M metagenome (GOLD analysis project Ga0073928, IMG submission 76969) | Iron sulfur acid spring bacterial and archeal communities from Banff, Canada, to study Microbial Dark Matter (Phase II) - Paint Pots PPA... ...
ACGATGGGCGCCCAATTTTCGCCGGCATTAGGCGACGCGTACACTTGTCCGCCGGTGGTGCCGAAATACACACCGCAGGAATCGAGCGTATCCACGGCCATCGCGTCGCGCAACACGTTGACGTAACAATCGTGCTGCGGCAGACCTTTCGTCAGTGCTTCCCATTCGTTTCCGCCGGTTTTGCTACGGAACACGCGCAGCTTTCCATCAGGAGGAAAATGTTCCGAATCACTCTTAATCGGCACAACGTAAATCGTCTCCGGCTCGTGCGCGTGAACGTCGATCGCAAATCCGAAGTCGGTTGGCAAGTTGCCACTAACCTCGCGCCACAAATCACCGGCGTTGTCGCTGCGCATCACGTCCCAATGCTTCTGCATGAACAAAACTTCCGGACGCGAGCGGTGCATCGCCACGTGATGAACGCAGTGGCCCACCTCTGCATCCGGGTCTGGAATATACTGGGAGTGTAGTCCGTGGTTAATCGGCTTCCATGTTTTTCCGCCATCGTCCGTGCGAAACGCCCCGGCCGCCGAGATGGCTATGTACATGCGGTCCGGATGGCTTGGATCCAGAATAATTGTGTGCAGGCACATTCCGCCCGCGCCTGGTTGCCACGAAGGCCCGGTGCCATGTTTACGCAATCCGGAAACTTCTTCCCAAGTTTGCGCGCCGTCGGTCGAACGGAACAACGCAGCGTCTTCCACCCCCGCATACACCGTGTCCGGATCAGTCAACGACGGCTCCAGATGCCACACACGTTTGAACTCCCAGGGATGCGGCGTGCCGTCGTACCACTTATGAGTGCCGGGGATGCCGTCGTACGCGAATTTGTTTCCGACCGGCTCCCACGACTTGCCTCCGTCATTGGAGCGCTGGATCAGTTGCCCAAACCATCCGGTGGACTGCGACGCGTACAGCCGGTTCGGGTCCGCGGGAGATCCTTTCACGTGATACAGCTCCCACCCCGCGAAGTGTGGCCCGCTCACTTCCCAGCGCTCGCGCTTGCCATCCGCAGTCAGGACAAACGCGCCCTTACGCGTGCCCACGAGAACTCGTACACCGCTCATTTCCGTCTCCGTTTCAAACTTGCCAGTCTATTGTTGCTTAGATGAATTGGAATCGAATTCGATAGCGGCTTCATTTTAGACAATTACGAACTGCGCGGGCTACTGAAGTTTTTGTGTGGCGGCGTCGTGGCAGATTAAATTTTCAAAAATCGCAAGTACGTGCTGGCGATAGCGGACGATAGTTTCCAGTATTGGCCGAAGCTGCGGCTCGCGTACAGTCTCTTTATCCCATTTGGCGAGGACTGCGGCGGGGACTTGGATGTCCTTGCGCAACTCGTCGGCGGAATGTCCGCGCAGGAACAGGCCGTAGAAAAATGCGGCCTCTCGCTGCGGGAACTGGAAGTCCTGCAGCCTCTCCTCTAGCGGGTTAGCTTGTGTTGCCATTGTAGAAAATCGCAGTTTACAGATTTCCGCGGACACGTCAAGAGTACACGGCGCGTAAGAGAAAATAAGTTTTGCGTCATGGGCTTGGCTTGCGCGGAGTTTGGTAATAAACTCGCTCACGGGTATAGCCTGCATAGGACTCGGTCTGCCCGGCTTCGCCGTAAACCCCTTTTTCCATAGTATTTGGGCTCCCGACACTGCTCTGCGGTTCGTCTCCCAGCAAAAGTTGGATATCCACTCTCCTCTTTTAGTTTCGCCAGGAAGTAAAACCGCTGTTAAAATCGCGCCTGCCGCGCTCCGGCCTGTGTAACGAGCGGCGCTAGCAGCAATCCGAGTTACAAGATGATCACTCTGCTCTCGATTATCGCGCTGGGATTTTTCCTGGGCATGCGCCATGCCACCGACGCGGACCACGTGATCGCCGTCACCACGATTGTGAGCCGGCAGCGCAGCATAAGGAGCGCGGCTTTGATCGGGGTGCTGTGGGGACTGGGCCATACCATTACAATTTTTCTGGTGGGCTCAGCGATCATTCTTTTCGGAGTGGTGATTCCGCCGCGGCTTGGCCTCACCATGGAGTTGTCTGTCGGCCTGATGTTGATCCTGCTGGGAATTTTGAATCTTACGGGCTTCACGCGCTGGGTCACCCAGACGTTCACGCCCGCCGCTGACCCTACGCATCCGCATACTCACTTGCATACGCATCCGCACGTTCATGGCGACTTCATTCACAGCCATGCGCATTCGCACGATCCTGAACAGCATGGCCACGCTCCCGAAGTCACGCCCGTTGGCTGGATGGACCGCGTGTTCGGCCAGCTCGGTTTGTATCAAGCTGTGCGTCCGCTGGCGGTGGGATTGGTTCACGGTCTCGCAGGCTCGGCGGCGGTGGCGCTGCTCGTGCTTACCACCATTCGCGACGCGCGCTGGGCCATCGCCTATCTGCTGGTATTCGGCGTGGGGACCATCGCCGGTATGATGCTGATCACCGCGGCCATTGCCATGCCGTTCAAATATTCGCAGCAGCGATTCGCGCGCGTGAATCGCGCCCTCGCCGTCGGCTCCGGCCTGCTCAGCGTGGCCTTCGGCATCTTCATCGTTTACAAGATGGGCTACGTGAACGGAATCTTCACCAGCCATCCCGAGTGGACTCCTGAATAGTTTAGCTTCACCGTTAAGCTGTTGTGCCGCACTCTTCGCTTCCCCTCCTTTTGGTTTGCGCTTTCGGCTGGTTGGCGACCCACTGGCACAAAAAATCTACCCCGCCTTCTCCACCACTACCGCCGTCCCGTAAACCAGCACTTCCGTCACTCCTTGCATCAATTCATTCGAGTCGTAGCGTACCCCGATCACCGCATTCGCGCCGCGCGCCACCGCATGTTGCATCATCAACTCCAGCGCTTGCTCTCGCGTTGTCTCGCACATTTCTTCAAACAGTGTTATGTTCCCGCCCACCAGCGTTTCCAGTGACGCGCCAATTGTCCCCAATATGCTCCGCGACCGCACCGTAATTCCCCGCACCAGCCCCATCGACCGCGCCACCCGGTATCCCGGCAGCTCAAACGCCGTCGTTATCATGTTCTCATTCACGCGAACGTCCATCGTCCCCTCTCGTCGTCCCAATTTTGTCCCGCGCCTTACGCGCTCGCAGAAGCTTACCGGCCCGCCCTTCCGCATCCAATCCCGTTCCTCGGACGCTACCCCTTTCCGTAACCTCCGACGCCACCCTCTAACCTGCCGTCGCAGCGGATGCATCCACAGCATTCGCGTCCACTTGGTCTCAATCCTCGCACCGCCGAAAAAAAATTCTACCCTGGCGATTCAGCCTTTCAGCGCTTCGTGGGTGGCGAGCATTTCTTCGTCTTTGTATCGCAGGCGGGGCCAGAAGAAGCCGCGCAAGCCGTCGCCTTTGCGCCGCGGGACGATGTGGACGTGAAGATGCGCGACGCTTTGGCTAACGACGTTGTTCATTGCCACGAAGCTGCCTTCGGCCTTCATCACTTGCTGAACTTTTCCAGCGAGCATTTGGGCGTTCAAGAAAAACGGACCGACCAGGTCAGCGGGCAGATCCGACAACGTGTGATAGTGCGCCTTCGGAACGAGCAACACATGGCCGGGGAAAAGCGGGCGCACGTCGAGAAAAGCCATGGAAATGTCGTCTTCGAAAATAATTTTGGCTTCGAGTTCGCGCGACACAATTTTGCAGAAAAGACAGAGCTCTTGCTGGCCGTCGGTTGTTCCTTGCGGTTTTTCAGGAGGGCCCGATTTTTCCATGCGTTTACCTCAGCGCGTGAACCGGCTCGGAGACTTCATGTGAGCCGAAGCGCGTAGCCAAAGAAGCGCCGAGCGATACGATCAAACCAATGGTAAAGACGAGCGAGCCCACGAGGGGTATCAGTTCCAGCAGAGACAGCGCCAGAACGCCGCCAATGCAAGCCCATATGCCTTTTGTTTGCGGAAATGCGAGACGTGCGACCCAATCTCCCAGCCCGGTGGCGCCGGTGGCGGCAACTGCTGCCAAGAGCAGCAATAAAATAATGACGGCGAAAATTTCCGCGTGGCCGAGATAGCGCGTCAGCCAATCCAAACCATAAAATATGGCTAGCGAAACGATGCCAGTGAAGAATACGGATGCCGGGCGACGCTCGATCGCCAGCGAAGCAGTTTCGGCGCGTTTATCGCGGACTATTAAGTAACCTAACGCCACGAAAAGGACGTTGATGATGGCAAGCGTGAGACTGCCCGCAAGCGTCGGGCGATATTGTCCGGGGATGAGGAGATAAGGAAACGACTCCGAACTGCCTTCGATCACGGAATCGGGTTGGCGGTTGATATATCCGCCGAACGCGACGGCCTCTCCGGAAATTTTGCTATTTCGATTCGTTTCAATGCGACCGCCGATGGCGACCGCGTCGCCACCTACATTGCCATCGATGAAGATGCCACCGCCGAGGGTGATGATGTCGCCGGTGACGTGACCGCGAACGCGCACGCTGCACATAAAACATTGAACATCGCCGGCGGTCTCGCCGCTTTCGATGGCGATGTCGCGCAAAACTTTTATGCGATTCAGGCTCGGATCAGGTTGAGCGCTGGCGGTGGCGCTGAACGCTGAAATCAGGACGAGAGCGGCGAGTGGGCGAATCATCGCTGAGGCTCCATTGCCTGCTGCCTGTAGCGAGTGGGCTTGCGAAGTGCGCAAATTCGATGCGAAGTGCTGGTTGCGGTAGCAGTTTCCATTTTCCATTTAGTGAGAACGAAGCGATGAATTCAGGAGCTCTCCGCGACGCCCGTGCACTTAAGGCGCGGGCGCCGCGGAAAACTTAGTCTAAGGAATCACCGGATGCAATTCTATTTCTTGGCGTGAGCGTAATTCTCTCCGACTTGCGCCCAGTTGATGACGTTCCACCAAGCCTCGATATATTCCGGCCGGCGATTTTGATATTTCAGGTAGTAGGCGTGTTCCCAGACGTCCAAACCAAAAAAGGCCTTGCCGCCGTCCATGATCGGGTTGTCCTGATTGGCGGAAGATTCGATGGTGACTTTGCCGTCGCGGACGAGAAGCCAAGCCCAGCCTGAGCCGAAGCGCTTGGTGGCTGCGTCGTTAAACTTGGTCTTGAAATCGGCAAAGCTTCCGAAGGAAGACTTGATGGTGCCAGCGAGATCACCGCTGGGCTCGCCACCGCCGCCCTTCTTCATAATTTTCCAGAACATGGAATGGTTCATGTGGCCGCCGCCGTTGTTGCGAACAGCGGTGCGGATGTTCTCGGGCACTTTGTTAATTTGCGCGAGCAATTCCTCAACGGAAAGCTTTTGAAGATCCTCGTGGCCTTCCAGGGCCTTGTTAAGGTTGGTGACGTATGCGGCGTGGTGTTTGTCGTGGTGAATCTCCATGGTCTTCGCGTCGATGTAGGGTTCGAGCGCGTCGAAAGCGTAAGGCAGTGGTGGCAATGTAAAAGTCATCTGGGGAGCGGCTCCTTGTCCAGTTTGGGTCATTATGTACCTCCCGATTTTCGGTTCCTGCCCCATAATTATACGCGCCTGGCAGGCGACAGCGGAACAGACTATCGAAATTTTAGATGTTTGGAAGGAGGCGAAGATGCCATCCGTCGAACATGTGGAAAAGCACTTCACCGCGACGGCGGCGGTGCGCGACGTTGTTATTGGAGGGGCGGACGGCCTCACCGTGCCGTTCGCGCTGGCCGCCGGACTAACCGGAGCGCTTGCGTCCACACACATCGTGGTGACCGCGGGATTGGCGGAAATTGCGGCAGGGTCGATCGCCATGGGACTGGGTGGATATCTCGCCGCGAAAACCGATAGCGAGCATTACGCGTCTGAGCTCGATCGCGAGTATCGCGAGACTGTGGAGCTACCAGAAATTGAAACAGAAGAAGTGGCGAAAGTATTTCGCGATTACGGGCTGACGCAAGAACAAATGACGCCGATCGTGACGGCGATTACGTCGAACCAAAAAAAATGGGTCGATTTCATGATGCGCTTTGAACTCGGATTAGAAACGCCGGACCCGGCGCGGGCGGGCCGCAGTGCTGGAACTATAGCGATGTCTTATATCGTGGGCGGCCTGGTGCCATTGGCGCCCTATATATTGATGCACAACATCGTGGAGGCACTGTGGGTTTCAGTGGCTGTCACGCTGATTGCGCTTTTCGTTTTTGGCGCGATCAAAGGGCATTACACCGGGGTGAAACCCTTGCGGGGCGGCCTTCAGACCGTGCTGGTGGGAGGGCTGGCAGCAGCCGCTGCATTTGCAATCGCGCGATTGATCAGCAAATGAGTCAAATAAGCTCGTTGGCTCGTCCTAAAAGCGAAGGCAAGCGAAATGCGATCCTCGATGCCGCGACCCGCGTGTTTGCGGAGCGGGGTCTTACAGCTGCGCCGACATCAGAGATATCAAAGCGGGCCGGCGTCGCCGAGGGAACTCTGTTTACCTACTTCAAGACCAAGGATGATTTGATCAACTCGCTCTACCGGGAGATCAAGTTGGAACTCGCTGACGCCATGATGTCGGATTTCGCGCCGGGCTTCGACATGTTTGGGATCGCTATGTGAAGTGGGGCATTGCGAATCCTAAACAGCGCAAGGTGCTCGCGCAACTACAGGTGTGGTGTGTGGGATCGCCTGCTGGTTTAGGGTGAAAGTTTCAGGCGGGACATGATACGCACCATAACAGAGATCATCGTGTGCGCCCGGGTAAGCTAATTTTTGACGAAACAATCAACGAACTTCTCACACGACAACGGGAGTCAATTTGTGACCGATCCTAAGTACGCGGCCTTCACAGCGCTCGACCCGTTCTTCGAAATATCAAAGCAGGGCTTGGCCGGCCTGGTCGACGGCGAACACTATTTTGATACCATCGCCGACGATGCGGTATTCGAGTTTCGATATATTTTTCCAGGCTGGCCCCAAACAGTGAATGGTCGTGAGCCGCTCATGGCGCTCTACGCAGGCTACGGCAAGAACATCGTCCTACATGGCGCGGACGCGCTCGTCATTCACCGATCGCAAGACCCGCGTGTCGTGATCATCGAATACGAGGTACACGGCAAGCTAGTCGCGACCGGCGCCTCCTACGACAACCGGTTCATCTCTGTGGTTACTATCGAAGACCGCAAGATCGTGCATTGGCGGGACTACATGGACTCGCTGAGGGCCATGACTGCGCTCAGCCAGGCCACCGGCGCGGGAAAAAGTAAATAGCAAAGGCGACAAGCCTCGCATAGGCGAAGACGGGTGCCAACGCCTTCTGCTCTCTAGTGCGAATAGTTACAAGCAGCATATTGATGTAGGCGGGCATCAAGGCCTGCATCTGAGCTTTTCGCTTCCCTCGCGAATGATGCCCTTATCGCAAGCGTGAGCCGAATTCTGACAAGTTGTCCATACCGAATATAGGCCGCACGTCCTGGCTACCTTATTGCTGTGCGGTGCCAAGATTTCCGAACGGCCATAGTCCGAAAAGCTTCAGAACCAAGTCCTGATGTTTATCCACCAGCATCTGCGCGGTTTTTTCCTGCGGCCACGGGCTTGCGAGCCGCTCATGGCGATCGGCAATCCAAAAAGCGGTCAGCGCCATCACGGTGGCATCACGGTCGAGAATGTCGGCCTGCACCTTGTCAAATGTGTCCACCGCGGAATGGTGCGTGTACTTATACTCCGGGGAGTCCTGGTCGAGATTGATGCCCGGCAAACCGGCAAGAATGAAGGGACCGGTATCGGTGCCGAACTCGACTTCGTCATCCACTTTCAAATTGCCGAAAGCTTGGAGCGAACTGGTGAGTTTTTTAACGGCGGGGATTAAGTCTGCGCGACCGCCAAGCTGCAGGCCAACCACGGGACCTTGGCCGTTGTCAAGCACTACGGCAGCGATGTGATTGGGCATTTCGTTCTGGTGAGCCTTCACATATGCGATGGAGCCGAGCAAACCTTGTTCTTCTCCGGTAAAGAGCACGAAGCGAATGGTGCGGAGCGGCTTTTGTCCCGATTTTATGATGGCTTCCGCGGCTCCAAGTGCTGCGACCGCGCCGAAACCGTTGTCAGTGGCACCGGAAGCTAGATCCCAGGAATCTAGATGTCCTCCGACTAGGATGATTTGCTCAGGATGTTCCATGCCGCGAATATCGCCGACGACGTTGGCCGATTCGAGGTGTCCATCGGTCACGCGATTTTGCACGTCAATTTTCAAACGGACGGTTTTGCCGTGCTCGATGTAACGTTCAAGCTGCTCCTGGTCCTCGGCGGCCATGCTGACGACCGGGATATCGTAATAGGTATCGAATCCGAGGGCGCCGGTGTGAGTGAGATGCATGCCTTGAGCGACGCCGCCGCCCTGACCGCCAATAACGGTTAAGGCTCCGACCTGGTGAGCAGTCTTTAGAAAATTCCCGAACTTGGCAAAGCTAGCCATGCGATCTGCGGGCGGCTCGCCGACGTGAACGACAAGCAGAATTTTTCCCTTCCACCTTGAAGTATCTTTCATCTCTTCATCGAGCTGATAGGAATTCACGGCAATGACGTCGGCTTCCGCACCGCCCGCTGGTGTGGAACCCACCCATCCCAGGGAATCGATCATGAGGCTGCGGTGAATGGGAGCAACGATCTCGGCGTAAGCGGAAATCCGCGTCCAACCGCGCGAAAGCTGCCATGTTTCCGCATGAACGTTTTCGAGGCCGGCAGCTTTCATTTTGTCGAGGCCCCAGGTTATGGCCCGTGCCGCTTCAGGCGAGCCGGTCACGCGTCCGCCGATATCGTCGCTGAGTTCGCGAAGGTTTTCATATGTGTTGGTCTGCATCATTCCGGCGCCTGCGACGGCGCTCAGCGATCTGAGCATTCCGTCATCCAGGCTGGCGGAATTATCCGCTGCAAGTGGGCCAAACGCGCCAATGGCAGGATGGACAGCCGCGAAAAGAAAGATTGCTGCACAAGCGAGCACAAGTATTTTTCGCATGATTTGCGCAAAACCCCTTTCAAGTTTGGGATCGTCGCCGACTGTGGAAATACCTGGCGAAACTTCTTCAGAGCACTTGTTAGACGGTTCGTAAATACATTTGTTACTAGACATTATAAGTGCCCATGGGAGCGCTCCTGGCCGCAGACCATATTGCACAAGATTTTCCACCTGACCTATGGATTTCTTATAGGTGACCTCAAGTATAATTCCTGCATCTATATAACTGGGGGGTGTCCGGTGGGATTCCCTGCAGGAGAGTTAAACACCAATAGCTGCGCGGTACGTCAAATATATTAACTCGCGGATCGCGATCTACGCGCCAGACGAGATCAAGAAAATACAGGAGAGACAGTCATGGAAAGCAGAGTTTTGAAAATTCGCCGCTGGGTTGCCACCGTCGTGGTACTCGCGGCGCTTGCGGGAGGCGCCCTACTCTCGCAAGGTACTAGAAATTGGACAGACCACACGGTTTTTGGCGCACCGAGAGCACCGATAGCAATCACTCAGAATGCGCTGCCGGTGAGCCTGGGCAATTTCGCCAATGGTTTTTCCGCAGTTTTGAAACCAGCGCTTCCGGCAGTGGTAAATATCAGTTCCTCCAGGGTCGTGAAGGGTGGACGCAACCAGATGTCCCCGATGTTCAACGATCCATTTTTCCGCCAATTTTTTGGCGACCAATTTGGACAAGGCGAAGTTCGACCCCAGCGTGAGCAAAGTTTGGGATCGGGCGTTATCGTCAGCTCCGATGGAACGATTCTTACCAACAATCACGTTATCGACGGTGCTACCGACATTAAGGTGTTCCTGAACGACAAGCGAGAGTTTCAGGCCAAGCTGATTGGAACCGATCCAAAGACTGACATCGCGGTGTTGAAAATTGATGCCTCGAATTTGCCGACTCTTCCGCTCGGTGATTCAAATCAATTACAGGTTGGCGATCTGATATTCGCGATCGGCGATCCTTTCGGAGTTGGCGAGACGGCCACCATGGGAATCGTGAGCGCCACGGGACGCGGCGGATTCGGGATCGAAAGTTATGAAAACTTCATCCAGACAGATGCTGCCATTAACCCGGGCAATTCAGGCGGGGCCATGATCGACATCCACGGAAACCTGGTGGGCATCAATACCGCCATTCTTTCTCACGGCGGGGGTATGAGCGGGCAAGGTGGAAACGAAGGCGTGGGATTCGCAATTCCGGTAAGCATGGCCAAGCCGGTGATGGATCAGATCCTGACCCACGGCAAAGTTGTTCGCGGCTATCTCGGAGTGCGGATACAGGACTTGACGCCTGAACTTGCAAGAGCTTTTGGACTGAAAGACTCCGGCGGCGTGCTAATCGGGGATGTTTCGTCCGGAACTCCGGCAGCTCAAGCGGGACTGAAGAAGGGCGACGTTATACTTCAGGTCAACGGCCAGCCTGTAAACGCGTCGAACCAGCTGCGGGTTCAGATTTCGCAGTTCGCACCCGGCACACCCATTAAATTGCAAATTTGGCGCAACGGCGGAAAACAAGATGTTTCGCTGAAGCTCGCCGAATTGAGCGAGAAAGAAGAAAAGCAAGCGACCGGGGAAACCAGCGGAGCTGCTCTTGAAGGAGTGCAGGTCCAAGACCTTACTTCCGATATCAGCCAAGAGCTCAACCTGCCTCCCGGAACACACGGTGTAGTGGTGACCTCAGTTGATCCGTCAAGCCCGGCGGCGACTGCGCAACCACCGCTAAATCGCGGAGACGTGATTCAGGAAATCAACCACAAACCGGTTAACAATACGTCTGATTATCAGCAGGCGATGTCAGGTGCGGACAAACAACCAGTACTACTGCTGGTAAATCACGGCGGCGTTACCGGATACGTCGTGGTTGAACCACGCTAGTAGAGTAAGGTAGGGTAAGCTAGAACTGGCGAAAGTGCGGCACGCCGGCTAAATCCGGCGTGCCTTCGTTTTCGAAACTGGTTCTATAAATTCCGCAACTAACCTCCCCAGCCGGGTTAGATTCATTAGTGGGGCGAACTGTGCATGGGCTGGTGTTAATCCCGAACCAAACCCCGGCTCATTATGTCGTAACAGCTACCCCGGCGGTTATCACTTTCAACACGACCGGCGATAGAATAGTACTTCAGTCCTATTCACGGAGACCCTCCCGGCCTAGTACTAATGACTGTCAGCCGCAATTCTGTCTCGACGCATCGTAAATGAGTAATGAGGATACTTGGTGAAAGCTATGGCGCGGATTACAAGTCGAGCGATTCTTAACGAATCATTGCTCCCCGAGGCACAGCCTCGATGGGATTTGTTCAGCGCGGGATTTGGATTGCAATGCCTTGCAGTCGCTGCACTGGTGATCATCCCGATGCTGTTGCCTCAAAAGATGGATCTGTTTCACCGCTACTCGGTTATGCCCATTGAGGCGCCGCCGATCGTGGCGTGGAAGCCGCAGCCTGTTCAGCCGGTGGTAAAGCCGACGCCGGTGAAGCGCGAGGTTGTGAAACCACCTGAGCCTCCAAAGGTGGCGGTGGTAGAGCCGCCCAAGCCAAAAATTTACTCGCCCGTGGTAACCGCACCGATTGCGAAACCGGCAACCGCGCGCAAGAACACTCCGACGCCTGATGTTCCGGTAGTTGCAAAGGCATTCCCAGATCAGAACCCTCCGACCTCAATGGGAAGTTCTGCAATACCGACATTGAGGAAGCCGCGAGAAGCCGTCCAAACTGGCGGGTTCGGCGATCCCAATGGCGTTGCGCCTAACGGCAAGACGGATCGCAAAGCAAACATTGCGGCGGCGGGTAGTTTTGACCTTCCTCCAGGTCCCGGAACCGGCAACGGAACCGGCGGGGCGAAGGGCGCAAAGGGAGTAATCGCCAGTACAGGATTTGGCAACGGTGTTGCAGTTGGTAGTCCGGGCGGGTCCGGCGGCCACGGAAGCGTGCAGCAGGGCGTTTTCGCAGATGAACATGCAGTGGCAGCGGGTCCTAAGGTAAAACAGGCCATGGTTGCATCAAAAACTACTCCGATTGAAATTCTTTTTAAGCCGAAACCGGCTTATACCGACGAGGGGCGGAGCAAGAAAATTGAAGGCGATGTGGTGTTGCAAGTTCTTTTCACCGCTTCCGGCGAGGTTAAAGTTCTGAGTGTAGTGCAGGGGTTGGGTCACGGTTTAGATGAGTCGGCGCAAACCGCCGCGCGCCAGATCCGTTTTCGTCCGGCTCAGCAAGACGGGCAGCCAGTAGATTTAACCGCTAACGTCCGGATCACGTTCCAGCTGGCATATTGATAGGGGGGAAGGCAATGAGTACGTTGAAGAATTTTTGTCTCACGGTATTGCTGGCCGGAAGCCTTGCAGGCACCGTTTCGGCACAAAACAATCAGACCGCGGACCAGACGCAGCCGCAGGCCGGCGCAACCGCCGGACCAGTGACGACTGTCGATCAGGCGATTGATCGTGTACTTGCGCGTGAGCGCGAAGAAATTGCCACCATCCGCCGGTTCAATCCAGTTATTGAAACCTACATCCAGGATATGAAGCCGGACAAGGAAATGGGAACCATTCCGGTGCGCGACCACTATTTCCTGGGTCAAGCCGATCTTTCCAAGGGCGTAGTGGATCACTCGATGTTGAATGGAAAGAAAGGCAAGCTGGACTCTCTGAATCCGATTTCGCATCTGAGCGGGATGTTTAGTTCGTCCTATATTCCCGATGGCTTTTTGCAGATGATTTATATCGATACGAACGGATTCGACCGGCAACACTACCAATTCGATTACGTTCGCCGCGAGTTTTTGGGCGAAGTTCGCTGCGTGGTTTTCGACGTCACGCCGCTGCCGAAATCCGGCAAGGGCCGCTTTAAGGGGCGCCTGTGGGCCGAAGACCAAAATTTTGCCATCGTGCGATTTAACGGCGTGTATACACCGGTCTCCGGAATCAATGGATTTAATCTGCACTTTGATAGCTGGCGCTTGAATGTCCAGCCCGGCCTGTGGCTGCCCGCTTACGTTTTCAGCCAGGAATCGGACCTGAAGGACTTTCTAGGCAATCACGTTCGCTTCAAATCGCAGACCAGACTTTGGGGCTACAATTTGAAAAACGTGGGCCGCCAGGAAGAATTCAGCGAGCTGACCATTGAGTCGCCGAACGCCATTCAGGACCAAG
>Ga0073928_10008327_pt1 | contig 13069 bp, 11 predicted proteins | sample PaiPotPPA55metaG_FD_76969 | JGI IMG/M metagenome (GOLD analysis project Ga0073928, IMG submission 76969) | Iron sulfur acid spring bacterial and archeal communities from Banff, Canada, to study Microbial Dark Matter (Phase II) - Paint Pots PPA... ...
CAGGATTGCAAACTCTAGGGCGCGTGGTGTGGTGTGGCAATCACGATTTGACGGGGTGGTTTAAACTTGGTGTCGAATTTCGAAATCCGTCCCCTGAATTTTGGGGAGAACTCTACGATGCTCAAGGTGAAGAAGGGCCTTAGTGCCTGTCGTTTCACTTCACTTCTTTCCTTCCAAATCCCACGAGCGCTCCAAAATTAGAGCACGTCCTCTAAGCGTTTTTGCCTTTTGCCTTGGCCTCTTGGTTTATAGGCTCTTTCTGGGATGTCGCATGCGCCTTACGCTCACTACTAACCGCATGATGGGCAGCCTGTTGATGCTCGCTCAATTCTTTTCCGCAATCGTACACTGCACCGCACTGATTGCATTTGAACGCATCCGTTATTGATTCAGTCATGTTGCATCCTACCGACTAAGGCCCTCTTCTTCTGAAGGAATTGATTTCGGACTGACAGGGTTCTAAGCGGACTTTCTAGCATCCGTCTCGAAAGCGTACATCCGACTATCACAGTTCTTGCAGCGAAAAGGTCGAACCGGGGTGACCCGACAAGCAAACTGCTCTGCAATACCCTTGCGTTTCGAGCGATGAATGTCGATGCTGCCGCAAATTGGACACTTGTGAGAGCGAATTATGTAGAGCATTTTCATAAACGAACGAAGCAAAAACAAGGGTCTGTAGGCTGGTGAGAAAAAGGTTAGTCCTCAGAAAGTTTGAAGTCAAGCAATCGTAGCTATCGGCACCCCAATTCAGGGATCTAAGCGGCGCAACAGAGTACAATCAAGCCAGAATACCCGTTTTGACATCTACGAGATTCGGCAACGTATTCTCAAATCAAAAGAGGAGCAGTCTGAACATGGGATGCGGTAACCGCGACAAAGCAGAACGCAAATCAGGACGAGCCGGTTTTGTGGATGCCCGACTCGAAGAACTTCGGCGTCGGTGGGAAAACGCGCCAGACGAGCGCGAGAAGACTGAGGTGTCTGAGCAAATCCGCGAGTGGCAATCATTTAGGCCAGAACGATCCGCACGATCCGGCGGTAGACAATAGGAGTTCCTAAAGCAAGTTCAGTTGGGATATAAGACTTGCAAAGTCCATCGTGGAGAGAGAAAACCCTGGAGAGTTTACATTCTCAGGTTGGCGAGCCACCCATCTAGGACTGGCAGGCTGCTTGGCTCGATCAAGACGAAGGCGATTCCCATTCCCGAGTTGGGTCGCGAATAAGTCACCCTGCCTTGGGCGACTAAGTGCGTCTCACCGCGCGACATTCTCAGTCTGACTTTTGTGCCATCCGGGAACGGAGTCACTGTCTCTACAAAGCACCCGGACAGGCTCAGGTCCTTGGTATGTCCTGAAATGTGCTTCTCAGACTGCATGTCGGTCAGTTCAATTCTGGCGACGGGGCGCGCGATGACGTTCAGATTGAATCGGAGAGGACCTCAGCATATTGGATTCTATTCCATGCCGAATCCCGGACCAAACAGAATCACGCCTCACCTGAAATCTGTGCCGCCTCCATGCGATATCTGCTGCATGGCTGGACGCCCCGCTGACCCCGAAGAAGAAACGTATACCGATAAGACATGACGCCCGCAACGAACTTCGAGGCGCTCCCGCAAGAGAGTATCTTTTTGAATGGGGAATCCGTCGGCGAAAGCTTGAGTGCGTCGTCCATTTCTGCCAGGCCCATGCCAGAGATTCCCGGATTTTGCAGGACGAGAGAGCCTCAAGCCCTCGGCTCGATCGGGCATCGAAACGCAAGGTGCGTGCCCTGTAGTGAGCAAGAGAATTTCCCGCGCCGTCCAAGCCCAGAAATACCGTTTACTCGGACAGTCTAGTGAGGCTGAAATGACACATAACAGCGAGGTCCTATTCTTTAAACGCAGTTGGGTGCTTCTTCTGTTGGTCCTCTGCTGCGCGGGGAAGGCCGGGGCGCAGAGCGAGTACACAACGATCACAGTGGACAACGCCGGGACAATTACAGGAACCGTAAAATGGGCAGGCGCGGTTCCCAAGATTCCCAAACTTCCGGTTACAAAAAATGCCGACCTCTGCGATCCAGATTCTCTGAAGTTTCGCGATCTTGAGCGTCTGGAAATCGATTCAGATAATGGGGTGGCCAACGCCGTCGTGTTCCTGCGGGACATTTCAAAGGGCAAAGCAATGGATATTCCTGACGCTCGCCAACACCTGGATCAGCACACATGCCGCTACGTGCCGCACATCATGCTCGTGCCCCAAGGTGGAAAACTGCAGATAAAGAGCAGCGATCCGGTTCTTCACACAGTACAGATGACCGGCGCAGCCTCCAACAATATTCCATTCCCTTTTCAAAATCAGTTCATCCCCGTCTCGCTGCCAAGAAATGGCGTTGTGGAACTGAAATGCAACGCAGGGCATGTGTGGATGAACGCGAACGTCATTGTTGTAAAGCATCCCTATTATGCTGTGACCGATGAGCACGGATTTTTCAAACTGACGGGTGTGCCTCCCGGCGATTACGAAATTGTGGCCTGGCACGAGGGCTGGCAGATTCTTTCGGAGGCCAAGGTGCTCGACGTCGCAGCGCAGACAGAAGTGAGGCGTCCGATTTATAGTTCTCCGTCATCGTGGGCGAAGAAGGTGAACGTGAAGTCCGGACAACCGAGCGAAGTAAATTTCACGATGTCCGAAAGAAAAGAATAGTTGGTCGACAATTTCTTTCGAACTCAATCAACGCTCAGGGATAGCTGTCGGAGAAAGCTGTTGAAAAATTTATGAAATTGACTTTGGGTTGTCAAGGGGGGGAGGGGAGGTGACGTGCCTGGCATAGGCCTAGCAAGCGCGGGGAAGTTTCCCATCCCCGATTTGGGCAGCGAATAAGCTACTTTTCCTATTGCTATGAAGTTCACTCCAGCATGCGAGATTTTTAGTCTGACCTTTGTGCCCATTGGGAACGGTGTCACCGTTTCGACAAAACGCCTCAGCAAGTTCAGGGTCTCGATATGCGCTGCAAGATGCTTCTCGGATTCTAAGTCGGTGAGATGGATGCCGGCCACGATGGAATGACGGGGCGGCTGATGGCGTTTGGAATGAATCGAGAGGTGACCTCAGCGTGTTGGATTTTATTCCATGCCGGAATCCGTGTGGCAAGGTTATCCCGCGAGTCGCCCCCTTTGCATATCTTGTATTAGCCTCCCAAAATGGTTACTTAACCGATACGGCACAAAATCGATCAGTGCTCAATAGTGGACAGTCAAGAACACCGTGCGGCAGCAAAGCTGTTCAAGCAAGTCCTAGCCAGCCCATGGGTTGTGCTGACGTCATACGCTGTAGGCTTGAGCTCTTGGACTCCGCGCATCGGCATCGTTTTGCAAATACAGATCACCTTCCGCAGGCGCAGAAGGTAACGCAAGAGGCCAAATGACGTCGACGCAAAGCAGCCTTCGGTTGGGAATGATTGCGGGTGCGGGGTTCATGATCACCTGCTTGGGGATATTCTCGATATTCGCCGTCAGTCAATCCAACAAGCGACGCCATGAAACCGAGGCACTGTTGTATCAATTGCGGGCGAATGCGCAAGGGCTAGGCTCGAATGAATGGGAGGCAATCGCAATCTTGAAGGTCGATTCCGACCTGCATGACAGCTCCGAGCGATTCCGGCGCGACATCCTGAACGAACTGAAGACGATCCACATATTTCAAGATCGTGAAGGATTGGCGGACAAGGTGCAGGCGGCTGCTTCGAGGTATCTGGGCGACATGGAGCAAGAGTTCGCGCTGATCTCGAATGGCCGTCTCGATGAAGCGAGAGAGCTAAATAGTTCACGTGTAGATCCGGATTTTGATCTTCTAGATCAAGCAATTCAAGAAGCCATCACGAAATTTGGAACTGAAACCCAGCATAGTAACCAAACAGAGCTCTTAAGTTTCGTTGGAATATTGGTGGCATGTCTGGCTTCCATTCTGTTCTTGGCGTTCCGTTTTGAGGGTGGGCGACAGTTACAAAAAACTAACGCACGCCTGCAAGAATTAGTCACCCAGCTTTCCCTATCTCAGGAAAAACTGACCCATCTTGCTTATCACGATTCGCTCACGCAGCTCGCAAATCGCGCACTCTTTATGGATCAGCTGACGCAGTGTGTGAACAGGACGAAGCGGCATCAGGATTATAAGTTCGCCGTCGTGTTCATCGACGTCGACCACTTTAAGGCCATAAATGACAGTCTCGGACATTCCGCAGGCGATCAGCTCATTGTGCAAATCGCGGAGAGGCTAAGCGGATCGATTCGGCGATATGACGTTGTTCCACAGCGGTCGGACCTCACCGGGCCAGTGCGAGCGGCCGGCAACGATATCCTGGCGCGATTAGGAGGCGACATTTTTGCAATCCTGCTCAATGACATCCGGGACCCTAGTGACGGTATCCGTGTGGCTGAACGAATCCAGCGGAACATGGCGCCTCCGTTTCCGGTTGACGGACGCCAGTTGCAGATTACGGCGAGCATCGGGATTGCAACAAGCGCAACGAACTATAGTGCGGCCGAGGACGTTTGGCGCGACGCCGATACAGCCATGTATCAAGCCAGATCCATGGGCGATTCGCGATACCAAATGTGTGATGCGGCGATGCATGCAGCGGCGGTGAGCCGATTAAAGTTGGAGAGTGATCTGCGACAGGCCGAAAGCCGCGGGGAATTGTTGGTTTACTACCAACCGATCGTGTCTCTGCAGAATGGTTGTCTTACCGGTTTTGAAGCGCTCATCCGATGGCAGCGGCCCGGTTTTGGCTTGGTTCCACCGGCGGACTTCATTCCAGTGGCCGAAGAAACCGGTTTGATCGTGCCCATCGGGTCTTGGGTCCTCCGAGAGGCTTGCAGCCAGATGCGCGCTTGGCGTTTGCGGTTTCCGTCAGAAGCAACACTCACGATAGCAGTGAATTTCTCAGCGAAGCAATTTATTCAGCCCGATTTGGTCGAGCAAGTTACGGTAATCCTGCGCGAAACCGGCCTGGATCCCGGGAGCTTGAAAATTGAACTTACAGAGAGTGTAGCCATGCAAGATGCGGAACGGACGGCCCGCATTCTTAACGAGTTCAAGGCGGTCGGCCTCTGTACGAGTATTGATGATTTTGGCACTGGATACTCATCCCTGAGCTACTTGAGTCGTTTACCGTTAGATATCTTGAAGCTCGACCGGACCTTCGTGTCAGGAATGGACAAGAACAAGGAAAGCCGTCAAGTTGTTCATACCATTATCAGTCTGGCACACAACCTGGGCATGGACGTCGTTGCCGAAGGTATAGAAACGGTTGAGCAAGCAGATGAGCTTAAATCGCTTGGCTGCCACTATGCCCAGGGATATTTCTTTTCAAAACCGATAGATAAAGCCTGCGTGGAAAACCTCCTAAAATCGTCCACACAGGAAGCTAATTTCTGTGGAACGATGACGGAACTTTCCAGACGATTCCGCGGTATGGAGCCGACCCCGGCCCAAATTTGATAGGCCAGCTTCTTACTGCAAAGGGGGATCTCGAAGGGGCCCTGCAGACTTATGAGCAGTATTCCCGGCTCGAACGTGAAAAAGGAAATGTTGAAGGAATGGGCTATGCGCAGAATGACATCGGGACTGTGATGGCTATCCGGGGAGATTTGGCCGAAGCCGCTAAATCGTTCTCACGATCGCGCGATGCCTTTCACGAAGTGCGGAGTCAAGATTCCGAAGCATATGCTTTGAACAATCTCTCCGCTGTGTTGCTGGAGCAGGGAAACTTAATGGGTGCGGACAAGGCTGACGGAGAAGCCCTAACCATATTCCGCCAAGTGGATGACAAAGACGGAGTGGCCTATGCGCTTATCAACAGAGGAAACATACTTGATGCTCGCGGCGATCTGGCGGAAGGCGAAAAAAGTTACACGGAAGCTCAAACGATTTCCGGGGAAACCAGCGACCAGAACATTAGCGCCCATGCGCTCGACGGGCTCGCAGCAATTGCGGCCGAGCAGGGCGACCTCGACGCCGCACGAAAACAGATTTTGAACGCAATCGCTCTTTGGGACAAACTTGGTATAAAGTTGTCATCTGCGGAAAGCCGCTTAGCCTTAGCAGAACTATTGTTGAACCAAGGTCACATCGCTGAAGCACAAACGTTCGCCAGCCAAGCCCTGGAGGAGTTTCATGTCGAGAAGGCTGCCAAAGACATTATCCTCGGCCACACTGTTCTGACGCGTTCATTGCTCGCAGCAGGAAAACTCGAAGAGGCTGGCAAAGAGATTAGTGCTATCGCCGAGCTTGCGGTCAAGACTCAGAATGCAGGCGTCCGCTTGCAGTATGACATCACCGCCAGCAGGATTCGCGCGCAAAGCGGTCATCGCTCCCAGGCAGAAGCAACGTTAAATTCGGTGCGCTCGCAAGCAAGTAACGCCGGGATGATCTTTTACGAGCTTGAATCTCGCCTAGCCCTTGGCGAAATAAAAATGAAAGCTGCTGAGATCGACGCCGGCCGTGCGGATCTCGCCGCCCTAAAGAAAGACGCCAATGCCCGCGGTTATGCACTTATCGCCCTGAAAGCGGCCACACTTATGGATAAGTCCTGATAGGCACAACCGCGGCCGAGACGGTTGCGAATGACTTCCCTTATGCCCTTTTGATTAGGCGCGTGATCCCGACCAAAATTACGGCGCCAATAAATGCGACGATGATCGAGCCTACCATCCCGCCTGCCGGCCAGATGCCCATCTGTCCAAAGAGCCAGCCTCCTAGGAGCCCGCCAAGTATGCCTAAAATGATGTCCACAAGCACGCCGTAGCCGCCGCCTTTCATGACTTGGCCAGCGAGCCAACCGGCGATCAATCCCATAACAATCCAAGCCAGAAATCCCATATTTATCCTCCTTCACGTCTCGTCGGACACGACGATCCAGATGCCCAATCGGTCCAGAATGTATACCTACCCCCGCCAATCTGCAATGCCCGAAACTTTGCGTCGGAACAGGTCGTGCATATGCCTGCTCCAAACCTGCACCCGGGCCGAACTGACTCAAGCAATAGAGGCGATTCGGTAGTGCGGCATTAGCATGCGCTTGACGCGTTTTAAATCCGTACCGGGAGTTTTGCTTCGATATACAGAGTCAATGGCATTTCTAACCAAGAGGATTGAACTATGATGCTGGTGTGATTTCAATAGGGAGACACACCATGGACGACCAATTTGAACCAAATCAAGGCAGGTCGGGCGAAGGCACAGAAGTCTCCGGCGGCACGGGAATAGGTTCGGCGGCGGGGACAGCCACACGGATGAAAGAGACCGTGGCGCAGAAAGCCAGCGAAGCGACAGACAAGATTGCCGATTTTAGCCGCCAGACGGTCGATCAAATCGATTCGCAGCGGGAACCTGTTGCAAGCACACTAAATAAAACTGCCAGCGCGCTTCACGAGCAGGGCGAGAATGTGGCCAGCTTAGCCCATGCTAGCGCAGATAAGTTGGAGACAACGGCCGACTACCTGCGTCAGCACGATTTGAAGGCCATGATGAGTGACGTTCAAGACCTGGCCAAGCGGTACCCGGGACAATGCCTTGCGGCAGCCGTCGGAGTGGGTTTCTTGCTCGGGCGGGTATTCCGGAACTCGGATTAGGTAGCGAGACGCGGGAGAGCCCGCGCCTATGCAATCGGGCCAAAACACAAGGAGGCGTCTTGCGAGTTGAAAACATGCCTTGGTCGTATCGTTATTGGATTTTGCTGGCGATTATCTGTCTGATGGTCCCCAACACGCGAGCGAACGATCGCGAAGCTACACCCGATCAGCGCTTGCGAAATGCACACGCAAGTTTTCACGAAATGATGGCCGCGCCAGATAAAGGTATTCCACTCGATCTATTTAATAAATCCGAGTGTATCGTAATTATTCCAGGCGTTAAAAAGGCTGCGTTTATTTTTGGCGGCAAGTATGGGCGGGGGTTCGTTTCGTGTCGAAGAGGCGATTCCCACCGATTTGGGGCGCCAGCTGCAATTCGTATCGAAGGCGGTAGTTATGGTCTCCAAATCGGTGGATCGTCAACTGACGTTTTCATGCTGATCATGAATGAAAGGGGAATGAACCGCCTCCTTTCAGACAAAGTCACAATCGGTGGCGAAGCTGCCGCTGCCGCCGGGCCGGTCGGACGTAATACCAGTGCCGCTACGGACGTGCTCCTGCACGCAGAGATCTTAACCTGGTCGCGGTCACGAGGAATATTCGCGGGATTGTCACTGGAGGGTTCGACCTTACGACCTGACGGTAGCGAGAACCACAAGTTATATGGCCGAGATATTTCCAACAGAGAGATCTTGAAGGGAGAGGTTCCGGTGCCCGCGGCGGGACGACAACTTATTGTTACTCTGAACCGCTACTCCGGAACGAATGGCGACCAAGCTGATGTTGCCGACGGTCTTCGAAACGGGCGGGTGACGTTGCAGAACGTACATTTCGCGACTGGAAAGGCTGAGCTTACATCGGACTCCGAAACTGCTCTAGTTAAGGCTGCTCAAGCTATGAAGGACAATCCCGATTGGAAGGTTCGTGTCGAAGGCTTTACCGATAGCACCGGGAACAAGGAATCGAACCTAAAACTATCTCAAGAACGTGCAGACGCGGTCGCAAACTGGCTGATCGATCATGGCGTTGATCGAAGCCGGCTGACCGCGAAAGGCTATGGAGAAGAAAGGCCCGTCGCGAGTAATAAAACTGAAGTTGGTCGCAGAAAGAATCGCCGGGTTGAACTCGTGCGAGTTTAACTGAATTGGATGTTCGGCAGGGCGTAGCAAAGCACTATCTTGGCATGCACGCCTGGGCGTTACGTAACGTCCGCACAGGCATAGTTCCGCTTCGACAAGGAGCAATAAAATGGAAAACAAGAAAACAGCAGTCTTTGGAATTTACACAACCGTGGCCGCAGCAGATCAGGCAACTGATAGGCTTGTTAAAGTAGGTTTTTTGGCTTCCAATATCTCTGCGTTAATGCCGGAAAATCTCGGTTCAAAGGAAATTGGAACTGAGAAGGCCACGAAAGCACCGGAGGGAGCCACGGCCGGAGCGAGCACGGGGGCAGTACTCGGCGGAGCGCTCGGGCTGCTAGCGGGAATCGGTGCTCTCGCTATCCCGGGCGTTGGTCCTTTGATCGCAGCGGGACCCATCATGGCTGGTTTAGCCGGTCTTGGCGTTGGCGGCGCGGTCGGTGGTTTTACGGGCGCGCTCATTGGAATGGGCATTCCCGAATATGAAGCAAAACGCTACGAGGGTCGAATCAAGAACGGCGGGATTCTGCTCTCAGCTCATTGCGATACTTCCGACGAGATTAAACGAGCTAAGGAGGTGATGAAGGAGACGGGAGCAGAGGATATTTCGTCTACTGGAGAAGCGTCTTCAGATTCTAGCAAAACCGGCAATGATGTCGGCCGCAAGCTTCGATGAGTGATGAGGAAAGGTTCGAGGCCCCGACAGAGTAGCGCACTTAAACCTGTGTGCACGTAGACGCACGTGCTCAGAGTATGTCGATTTGATTAGCCAAGGAGGAATATGCGATTTGATCCGTTCCTCCGGAATAGCAATAGTTTTGCTCGTATTGTGGCTTGTTGGGTTTTCTGATGTTCCATGTAGCCAGTGGTCTCATTCACTTATTTCTTCCGTTCACGATCGTCTCTTTCGATGTGCATCTTTTTACTGGCGCCAGAGCTGCTTGATCTTGGAGTTCGAATAGTTATCCTCCAAGTCTCTGGGCATTGGCTTCATAGCGTAACTCACTCTGCGTGTTTAGAGAGCTGTTTCTACTCGTGCTCTGGTCTCCGAAACCCTAGCCTTATAACGCTTACATTGCCGGTTATCTTTTTGGAATGCATAAACTTTGTTTTGTTATTCGGCATGATTACGATTCTGTTTGCGGTCATTCTCAAATTCATCCCCGACACCAAAATTTCGTGGCGCGATGTCCGGATAGGGGCGGCGGTCACTTCACTTCGCTTCGCTTTATGGTAAGCAAGGTGGTCGTCGGATTCTATTTGGGTCATTCAGCCTTAACCTCGGCTTACGGTGCAGCAGCGTCTCTGGTCATCTTCCTGATCTGGGTATTCTACTCCCCGCAGATCCCTGCTGTTCGGGGCTGACCTCACGCATGTCTACGCGCTTACCAACCCCGTCCAACCCTATTCAGCCACCACGTTCCTCCAAATTCTTACAGGTTTTTGTGTAAGATTCCGACCGTTCCATAATGGAATATGTGCCGCCGAAACGAGGTGGAGACTGACGACCGACACAAAAGAAACTTGGGACTTTTTCATTTGTCACATTCTTCCAGATAGGGAGATTGCCAGATCCCTGGCAGACGCCCTAAACGCTAAGGGTCTGAGGGTCTGGTATGCGGATTACAGCTTAAAGGTCGGTGACCCGTTGACGGCGCTGCTTGACTTTGGATTGTCGCGTTCGCGCATGGGGATCGTGATTGTTAGCCCGCAATTTCTTCAACAATGCTGGCCGGTGCAAGAGCTGAATGCTCTGGCGAGTCGTGAAGTCAACGGCAAGAAAGTGATATTGCCAGTGTGGCACAAGGTAAGTTTCCGGGATGTGTTCGATTACTCGCCGGTGTTGGCCGATACGGTTGCGATTAGCACTAGCAAAGGCCTGGACTACACGGTGCAAAGAATCATGGATTCGGCAACATAGGTTAGGCTCGACAAGACAAAGGCCAATCTTATGGAAAATCTAAGAGCAACGTGAGCGCAAAGTTGTGCTTACTCGTGCAGAACAACAGTTAGGAGCGAAGAGTACACGTGAAGGCCGCCGTTGTACTTAATAAAACCCAGTTTCCGGAATTTATTCATGAAGAAATTGACCCGGGAGCGCGTTGTCCCGATCATCTTCGCCAGCATCTCTTGCGACACCTTGGGAAGCATTTTTTGAGGCTCGCCTTGTTTGCCATACCGTGCCAGCAGTAGAAGAGTTCGTGCCAGCCGTTTCTCGCTAGAATTAAAGAGCTGGTCCACTAAGTCCTCCTCAACCTGAATATTTCGTCCCAACATGTACGAAATAAAACGGTCAGAGAGCGCATGTTCGGTGCGCAGCACGCGTACCATCTCATTTTTTTCAATCGCAAGCGCGCTTGTGGGTGTGATTGCGGTCGCTGTGGCCGCCCGAAAAGGCAATCCTGTCAGGCATCCCTCGCCGAAGAAATCGCCCGGACCCAGAATTGCTACGACAGCCTCTTTACCCACTTCATTGACAACGGAAAGCTGCACCGTGCCTTTCCGAACATATGAGACATTCTCGCAGGGATCACCCTGCCGGAAGATGATTTCATTTTTTCGGAATTCCTCAACCGTTCGTGACACACCGGCCGAATCGAGGAACGCCTGGACATTGAAAGTGCCTTTCTTTTCCTGGGATTTTGTGCTGGTTAAACCAGATACTTTTCTCATAAACCCTCCCTTAGCGGTCCCGTGTCGGGAAACAGGGAGTCATTGCAGGGCACGTATGTGCGATACCGTACAAAAGTTAACCGGGCAGCCGCAAGACATTTGTTTAATCGATATACCATATGTTAAACATTTACGTCCGCTAACCGTAAGGGGCATCAAGATCGGTGGATGGACTTCTGCGGAGCGAGCAGCATCTTTTCTAAAACTTTCCTTCAAAGTTTCTTACGGCGAACGTTTAATTCCTGCAACTGAAATAGTCACGATATCGGACGGCAGCCAGTAAGCGTAGAGAATCACTTAGAAAGTTGTGCTGTATTGAACAGAGGTGTTTCGATCTTAGGAATATCCTCACGGCATAGCTGACAAGAAACGTCTAACTGACGCGATCCTCGCGAGCATCGTTAAAGAAATGGCCAAGCCTCGGTTGTACCCATCTGTCGGAAGACGAATTACCAGAAAATCTGACTCGCAATGAGAAACAAATGTTAGTTGGGCAAAAATGAAGAAACTCTCGGTCGGTCTACAGAGGATGTTGCAAAAATGAAAAAACGTGTGCTCTTTGAAAAATCGGCATTCACCGCAGCTGTTTCGCACATGATTCGGACGACGCCGTCAATCCGCGATGAGGTCAAAAGGGGCCACAAGAAACGAGCAAATATGATAGCTCCGCGGCACTAAGCTGTCCTGTCACACTACCATCTTCCTTTCAGTGTGGAATGCAACCGCTAAGTGCCATTCGCGAAATTGCTTTGAGTCTTATGTATTCGCACCTATGTCCCTACCGTAGAGTAAACCAGCAGCCCGGGGAACCCTGATTATGCTATTATTACGACAAGCAGTGATTGGTATGAAAGCAATCGCGAGATCAGGCATCAAACCCAAGATAAAATTCAAGGAAAAACCCGCGTTCGATGCCCAAGCTTTTCTCTATTCGGCGGGTGTGGCTCGCAAGGCTACGGAGTTTAAGAAAAAGCAAGCGGTCTTCTCGCAGGGCGATCCCGCTAACGATGTTCTATACATTCAGAAAGGCGGGGTACGGCTTTCGGTAGTGAATGAGATCGGCAAAGAGGCGGTGGTGGCGATTTTGGAACCGGGTGACTTTTTTGGCGAGGGTTGCCTCGCGGGTCAGCCGATTCGGATTGGGACGGCGACCGCGATCACGGCGACGATTGTACTCGTGATCGAAAAGAAGGAAATGATTCGTGTCCTCCACGCTGAACATGAATTTTCTGACCGTTTCATCTCTTACATGCTTTCGAGGAACATCCGAATCGAGGAGGACTTAGTCGATCAGCTTTTTAATTCCAGCGAGAAGCGGCTGGCGCGGACATTGTTGCTGCTGGCGCGCTATGGCAAGGAAGAAAAGCCTCAAAAGATGGTCCCCAAAGTATCGCAAGAGATGTTAGCGGAAATGATTGGGACCACGCGCTCTCGCGTTAATTTTTTCATGAATAAATTCAGAAAGCTGGGCTTCATCAAGTACAACGGCGGGCTCCACGTAGATTCTTCCCTCCTCAGCGTTGTCCTGCACGACTAAATTGACTTCGCGCCATAAGGAAAGATACAGCCACCAAGCGGGCAGCGACCAATGCAAAAGTGTTCAACATTGAACGGTCTCGCGGCTGGGTGTTGCGTATTCTGTGCG
>Ga0073928_10008329_pt1 | contig 13067 bp, 13 predicted proteins | sample PaiPotPPA55metaG_FD_76969 | JGI IMG/M metagenome (GOLD analysis project Ga0073928, IMG submission 76969) | Iron sulfur acid spring bacterial and archeal communities from Banff, Canada, to study Microbial Dark Matter (Phase II) - Paint Pots PPA... ...
AACTCTTCTTTGACGCGCGCGGCGCGAACCGTTATGATTTGCTGGCCTCGCTCGAATGTCGCGGAACAGCGCGAGTGAGCGGAGCCTCCATCGAAGGTATCAGCCTGCCGGAATCTGCGCGCGCGGGATCGACGGAGCCGGACCCGACCGCGTTTCCCGACGCCTCCGCCGCATTCACATGCGGTGAAGGTAAAGTCCAGTTTCAGGATCTGCTGCTTCGCGGCGCAGCATCGGATTGGGAGGGCGTCGGAAGCGTCGACTACAGCCGCAATCTGGATTTGCGCCTTCGTCTGGCTTCGGGCGGCTCGGATGCTCCCCGCATGGCGAAAACGGCCAGCCCCGCTGACGATGAGTATCGAATTACCGGCACGCTCGGTTCCCCACAAATTCAGCGAATTGCCGCGCCCGTGCGCACTGCCGACACCAAGCATTAGCCCAATTTGCCTCCCGATTTACCGTGTGCTAGCGTCTAATCTTTGATGCCACGTTTCGCAGTAGTGCGCCTTCCTTTGGTTCTTAGCCTCGTCTTGTTGTCTGCCGCGTTCGCGCGAACCGCAGACCGCCGCGTCCAGCTCGCGCCGCACTTCGCGCAAGGCTCCACGCTGCGCTACCAGATCGAAACTCGCACGACCTCGGACCAGCACACGACGTCTCCAGTCTTGAGCGACGAGGGCGGAGGGCCATTCAGGCAGACGACGAGTTTCCTCGTGCGGCTGGACGTTCTGGCCCTGCTCCAGACCGCGCAAACCGCCGCCAACTTCGTGCGCTTTCGCGCCACCTTCGAAAAGTCGCACGCCGATTCCGTCGCAGGCACGTCCGCTCCCGTACCAAATCCTCTCGGCGACCCACTGGACGACAGCATTGACCAGTTCGAAGGCCGCTCTTTCGAGTTCACCGTCGGCCCTGACGCCCAAATCGCAAGCGTCAAAGGGCTCGACGAAATCACTGCGAATCGCGAGGCTGCTGACCGCGTTCTTTCGTGGATCACGGTTCTCTCGAACGCGGGCAGCGTGCCGCACCAGGGTGTGGAGATCGGTCAAAAGTGGAAGAGCGACAAGGCGCTCACCGGGTTGCCGTTGTCGGGCGTGATCTGGCGAACCGAATCCAGCTACCTTCGCAACGAGCCCTGCGTTGCGCCGTCACCGGTGAGCAGCGCGAACGGTCCCGGCTCGGGTGCGCAGAGCCAGGAAAACTGCGCGGTGATTCTCACCCATTTCGAGATATCGCGCCGCGGCTCCGAGCATTCTGACGCCACTCCCGACGACTACCGCCGCAACGGCTTGCGGACCTCCGGCAAATGGACCGGCTCGGGCCAGAGCCTAAACTCCGTTTCGCTTGTGAGTGGCTTTCTCGTGAGTTCCAGCCAAACCGCCACGCAGGATATGGACTACGAAATCGTCAGCGCCGCCAGCGGCTCGGCCATCCACCAAGTGGGCCGCACAACCACGCAAACGGAAATCAGCCTGGTTATGGCGCCCGCGGCGCCAGCATCCGGACGCCCGAATGGTTAGGTTCCGGTCACGCAACTAATCGTCCGTATCTCGAGGATTACTGTTTCAGCTACGATTGACTTTGAGTGAACGAATCAATGCCCGACACTCCTCATGAAGTAAGCCAGTCAGCTCAAACGCCGCACCCCAAGAAGCTCTGGCGCAACGCTCTGCTTTGCGTTTCGGCTGTACTTTGCGTCTTTGTTTTGCCAGCTCTTTTCATGATATCAACGCTGGATGGACCAAACAGCCGCCGCCGAGCCAACGAAGCCGCTACCGTCGGTTTCCTTCGCCGGATTACGGCGCTCCAGAACGATTACGCGGCTTCGCATCCCACGAAAGGCTTCGCGTGCTCGCTGCCCATACTTAAGCCAATGGTGTCCGATGCAGACGACTATGGTTTAGGCACCGTTTTGTCATCAGGAGAACACTTGGGTTATAGAATTACGCTTTCGGGATGCGAACAAGAATCGAACGGCCGGGCGACGCATTATCGAATTACCGCGGTTCCGCTTGAACCAGGGAAATCTGGTGTTTGGACTTTCTGCACGGACCAAATAGGTCCGATTCGGTATGACGAGAGCGGTTCTGGGGAGGATTGTTTAACTTCCGGCCGGAGACTCAATTAATCTGGAGCAGTCTCGTGTCCATGCCTGATTAGCGCCCTAATCGCAAACTGCCTGAAACTCGCTTGATCGGCTCGCCCGCTGATTCCAGCAGACCATTGACGCCTGCGCTATAATAGAAGTTTTCCGGCACGGCAATTTTGCGCACCGAGGAGCCCCGTAGTGAACTTCAAGCTTGCCAGCGACTACGAGCCACGCGGCGACCAGCCGCAAGCCATCACGCAGCTCGTTCGGGGTGTGAACGACGGCGACCGCCATCAGGTTCTGCTCGGCGTCACCGGGTCCGGCAAGACGTTCACGATGGCGAAAGTGATCGAGGCGGTGAATCGCCCCACCATCGTTCTCGCCCACAACAAGACGCTCGCCGCGCAGCTTTTCCACGAATTCCGCTCGTTCTTCCCGCAGAATGCCGTCGAGTATTTCGTCAGCTACTACGATTATTACCAGCCCGAAGCGTACGTTCCGTCGAGCGACACGTACATCGAAAAGGAAGCGACGATCAACGAGGAGCTCACCAAGCTCCGCATGAGCGCCACGCGCTCGCTCTTCGAACGCCGCGACGTTATCGTCGTCGCTTCCGTCTCCTGCATTTACGGCCTCGGCTCGCCCGAAGCGTATTACGGCATGCTGCTGATGCTCGAAAAGGGCCAGTCGATCGCGCGCGAAGCGATTTTGCGGAAGCTCGTCGAAATTCAATACGACCGCGCCGAAGATCTGCGCCGCGGCACTTTCCGCGTGCGCGGAGACATGATCGAAATCTATCCGCCCTACGACGATTACGCTGTGCGGATCGAACTCTGGGGCAGCCAGATCGACGCCATTCGCAAGATCGATCCGCTCACCGGCGAGATTCGGTCGGGCGACGCCGAAGTGACGCGCCTGACGATTTATCCGAAAACGCACTACGTGCTTCCCGCCGAGCAGCGCGAGCGCGCGATTCAGAGCATTTATGAAGAGCTGGAATGGTGGAAGCCGGAAGTCGAGCGCGCGGGCAAGATCGTCGAGGCGCAGCGCATCGTTCAGCGAACTCTATTCGACATCGAGATGATGCGCACCATCGGCTACTGCCACGGCATCGAGAATTATTCGCGGCACATGTCTGGACGCCTGCCCGGCGAAGCGCCTCCGACGTTGCTTGACTACATTCCGTCGGATTTTCTTTTGTTCGTCGATGAATCGCATCAAACCGTTCCGCAGCTTCGCGCGATGTACCACGGCGACCGCTCGCGAAAGCAAACGCTGGTGGACTTTGGTTTCCGCATGCCGTCCGCGCTCGATAATCGCCCGCTCACGTTCGAGGAATTCGAGCATCGGACGAATCAGGTCGTCTACGTCTCCGCGACGCCGGGCCCATATGAATTGACGAAGGCCGGCGGAGTCGTGGCCGAACAGGTCATCCGCCCGACCGGGTTGGTCGATCCCCAGGTGGAAGTCCGCCCTGTGAAGGGCCAGGTGGACGACCTGCTCGAACAGATTCGCGTTCGTGCCGCGCGCAACGAGCGCGTGCTCGTCACCACGCTGACGAAGCGCATGGCCGAAGACCTCGCCGAATATTTCGCGGAAGTGGGCGTGCGCTGCCAGTATCTCCATTCCGAAATCGAGACGCTCGAGCGCGTGCGCATCCTTCGCAGCTTGCGGCGCGGCGAGTTCGATGTGCTGATCGGCATCAATCTTCTGCGCGAAGGGCTCGATTTGCCTGAGGTGTCGCTCGTCGCCATTCTCGATGCGGATAAGGAGGGCTTCCTGCGAAGCGCAACGTCGCTGATTCAGTCGATGGGCCGATGCGCGCGTCACATCGAAGGAAGGGCGATTCTTTACGCCGACACGATGACGGACTCGATGCGGCAAGCCATCGGCGAAACCAGCCGGCGTCGCGCGAAGCAGGAGGCGTACAACATCGAGCACAACATCACGCCGCAATCGATCATCAAGTCTGTCGATATGCAGCTTGCGTCGATTGTCGAGGCTGATTACGTCACTGTGCCGCTCGAGGACGCTACCATCGGCGAGATTTCGAACGAGGAGCAGCTCACAAAGGCCATCGCGCAACTCGAAGCGCAAATGCGCCAGGCCGCGAAGAGTTTCGAATTCGAACGCGCCGCGTCGTTGCGTGACCGCATCCGCGCGCTAAGGCAGCGCGACCTCGGCTTAATCCCTGCAACGACCTCAACTCCCGCGCTCGTGTCGACGCCAGCTCCCGTCGTTACGCCACTCCCCGCTTCAACTCTTCCAGTGGATAGAACGTCCCGCGCCAAATAATCCCGCCCTGCCACAGCGTAACGATCGTCGACCTGGCCAGCATCCAGATAAAAATCATCGCCCCGATCGGATGCGACACCGCCCACAGCGGAGACACACCGAATTCGATTGCTGCTCCCGCATGGATCAGCACCGGCAATCCCACCGCGATCAGCCCGAACGGAAGCGCCCAGCCGCGCACGAAAGGGACCGCCATAAAAGGGAACACCGACATCAGAAATATTCCGGCGATCTGCAACGACGTAAGCCCCAACCGGTATCCCGTCGTCGCGAAGAAATTCTTTTCCGTTCCGCGAATCATATTCCGCACGCCGTCGTGCCAGTGGACGCTTACGGCTTCGCCTGCCCTTGCAACACCCGAGCGCGCCCCCGATTCCTTCATCAGCTTTCCCAGTTTCATGTCGTCCACCACTTCCATGCGCAGTCGCTGATGCGTTCCCATCGCCGCGTAGCTGCTTCGCCGAACCAATTGAAACGCGCCCACTCCCATGTACCCGCGCGATTTCGGATCGTGCGCCTGCCACGGCTTTGTGCCCATGATGAAACCGAACCCGAAGAACGTCATCGCGATCGTCTCGAAAAAGCCGTACATTTCCGCGCGCCCGAGAAGCGTCAAATGGTCCCAGCTGTTTTGGAGCGCGAGCGCCACGGACCGGCGAAGCAGATCGGGCGCGAAGAAAACGTCCGCATCGGTGAAAACCAGCCACTCGCCGGTGGAGTGTTCGTACGCCTGTTGGAGGCCATGCGGTTTGCCGAGCCACCTCTCGGGTAGCACATCGACACGGACGCATTTCAGTCTCGCGTTAGCGCGCGCTGCAGCCTCGAGAATTGTTTTCGTGGTGTCCACGGAGCGGTCGTCGACGGCAACGACCTCGTAGCTCGGATAATCCTGGGCGAGAAACGTTGCTAGCGCACCGGGAAGCTTTGCGGCCTCATCTCGCGCCGCGACGAGAATAGAAACGCTGGGGCATCGCGAGGTTTCAAGCGGAGCCGTATCTCGAAGATTCGGCAGCGAACGAACGCCGCGCGCAATTTCGACGGTCTGAACGATCCATATGAATGCAACCAGTCCTAGGAGCCCCGTGACGAAAAGGTGCAACTCCAATTTCCTCCGGCGAAGAACAGAATCAGCTATGCTATCACCTCGGAATGCCACGCACGATTTCCATCGTAGGCGCGGGACGCGTAGGAAAAACTCTCGGGAGATGTCTTCACCGCCTCGGCTGGCGCATTGGGGCCGTGGTGGCGCGGTCAGACGCGCACGCGAAGGCGGCCGTCCGCCGGATTGGTGCCGGAAGGCCACAAGGTCGCCTAACTCGCGATGTGTTCGAGGCCGATGTTATTCTGCTTGCGACGCCGGACAAGACGCTCGCGGGCGTTGCTGAGCAGCTCGCCCGAATCGCAGGCAATGCTTGCAGAGGGAAAGTAGTGCTTCACACGAGCGGCGCGCTCGATAGCGGCGTTCTGGCTCCGCTGGCGCGCCTCGGTGCAGCCACTGGCTCTCTCCATCCCATGCAGACGTTCACGGGAAGGGAAGTGCCGAAGTTGAAGGGCGTGGTTTTTGCAGTTGAAGGCGATCCGGCGGCCCGCCGCGTAGCCGAGCGAATCGCGCGGGAGTTAGGCGGCGTCCCGGTCATAATCGACGCGAGTAGCAAAGCCGCCTATCACGCGGCCGGCGCGCTCGTTGCGGGCCATTCCCTCGCCCTCATCGAAGCGGCCACGCGCATTCTCATGCGATCGGGTTTCACGCGACGCCGCGCCATGCAAGCAGTACTACCATTGACGCGCCAGATGCTCGATAATTTTGAAAGGTTCGGTCCGCAGGCTGCATGGACCGGACCCATCGCGCGCGGGGACTACGCCGTAGTGCAAGCGCACGAGAAAGCGCTCCGCGCCTATCCGCGCGAATTTCAGTGGGCGTACGCCGCGCTCGCGCTTCTCGCGGGGCGAGTGCTGGCGAAAGATTCCAAGGCGACGATCGCCGGCGTCAAGCGCGCCCTGAAGAATTCCAAACGGAGGCTATTTTGAAGAAGCTGCACATCCCAGTCGAACACACCACACTGGCAAACGGGCTGCGCGTGGTTGCATCGCCCGACCATTCCGCGCCATTTGTCACCGTCGGCGTGTATTACCAGATCGGCTTTCGCCTGGAGCCGCACGGCCGCAGCGGCTTCGCGCATCTTTTCGAGCACATGATGTTTCAAGGTTCCGAGAATGCCGGGAAAATGGAGCACATTCGGCTGATCAATTCCTCGGGGGGCTTGCTCAACGGCACGACGAATTACGACGTTACCAATTATTTTGAAGCGGTGCCGTCGAATGCCCTGGAACGTGTTCTCTGGCTCGAGGCCGACCGCATGCGTGCCCTCAAAGTGGACGACGAAAATTTGCGCAATCAGCGCGATGTAGTGAAAGAGGAAGTGCGCGTCAACGTGATGAATCAGCCGTACGGCGGATTTCCGTGGCTCGACCTGCCGCCCGTGGCATTCCGCAATTGGCCGAACGCCCACAATTTTTACGGTGACTTCGCCGATCTTGATGCTGCGACGCTGGCGGACGTTCAGCAGTTCTTTCACACGTACTACGCGCCCAACAACGCCGTGTTGTTGATGATCGGCGACCTGGATCCCAGCGAAGCGTTCTCGCTCGCCAAGCGCCATTTCGAAAATATTCCGCCCGGTCCTCCGCCCCCTCGCGCGGACGTCTCGGAGCCGCCGCAACTCGAAGAGCGCCACGGTGAAGTGCCCGAGAAGTTCGGTCCGCTGGCCGCGATCGCCATCGGATACACGATGCCTCCGCGCGGTTTGAAGAGCCGGTACGCCGCAGCCGTCCTCGATCGCGTGCTGCATGGCGGACGCGCTGGCCGCGTCCATCGGCAGCTCGTGCTCGAAAAGCAGATCGCTGTCGAAGCCGATGGCGGCGCCGATCTAATCGACACGAACGGGCCTACTCAAATGGTCACGCGCATTTTTCCCAAGCCTGAATTCGAACCCGCTGCCGCGATCGCCGCGTTTGACGAGGTCATCCGCGAAATCAGCGAACATGGCGTCGCAGAAGATGAGCTTGCCGCCGTGAAAGTGAAGATTCGCGCCGACTACTACTCGATGCTCGAAGGCGGCATGGGCTCCTACATGCCGCGATTCGGGCTGATGCATTATCTCGCGAGCTTTACGCTCTTCGATGGCGACCCGGATCGCGTGAATACCGTCCTCGACCAATATCAAGCGGTCACGTCCGCTGACGTTCAGGCAGCCGCGCGGAAACTCCTGGTTCCGCAGAATCGCGCGGTGCTCGTGCGGAAGCCCGTTGCGAAGGGAGCCGCCCAATGAGCACTCCCGCCGCAGCAAACTCGAGTCCCGTCACCGCGCCGCCGCTCACCCCCGAGCGCCCCGTCGCGTGGCCGAAGCGAACCGTTCGAACGCTCGGCAACGGCCTGCAAGTGGTTCTCGCCGAGTCGCGCGCGTTCCCGAAGATTTCGGCGCGGCTTTTCTTCCGAAGCGGCAACGCCGTCGTTGCGCACACCGCGCCTGGGCTTGCCGACCTCACGGCCAGCGTCGTTCGCACAGGAACCGCTTCGCGGACGAGCCGCCAGATCGAGGAAGATTTGCGGCGGATGGGCGCGGACCTTGGAGCGCATTCGGGAGCCGATTCGAGCGCGATCGCTACTTCGGGCCTCTCCGAGTTTTCGGGCGAGTTGCTCGAACTTCTGGCCGACCTCGCGCGCGATGCATCGTTCCCGGAAGGCGAGTTCGAGCGCGAGCGCCGCCAGAAACTCGAAGAGCTGAAAATCGAGCGCACCACTCCGGGATTCCTCGCGAACGAGCGGTTTCGCCACGTGCTGTTCGGCGAGCATCCTTACGCGATCGTTGCGCCCACGGAAGAGCAAGTTGCGGCCTACCGTCGGGCCGAGCTCGAAGATTTCTATCGTCGGCATTACACGCCGGCGAACGGCCTGCTGATTGTCGTTGGAGATTTGTCGAGCGATTCGATGATCGAGCAGATCGACAAGATTTTCGGCGGCTGGCAAGCTCCGCAGCCGGAGGTCGCGCAGGATCCCGCGCCACCCAAGAACTCGGGCCGCCACGTGCATCTCGTGCATCTGCCGGGAAGCGTGCAGACGCAAGTGCTGCTGGGCAATCTCGCGATTACCCGTCACGATCCCGATTGGCACAGAACGGTGCTGGCGAACTCGATTTATGGCGGCGCATTTCATTCGCGGCTCGTCGTGAATATTCGCGAACAGAAGGGCTACACCTACAGTCCGCGCAGCGGCATCAGCGCGCTGCGGCAGTACGGCTACTTCAGCGTGCACGCGGCCGTGCGCAACGAAGTGGTGGCGGCAACTCTCACCGAGATGTTCTACGAGATGGACCGTATGCGTTCGCTCGCGGTGACGCCCGAGGAGCTCGAAAGCGCGCGGAACTATCTGGCTGGCGTTTTCTCGCTCGGCGTCGCGACCCAGGATGGTTTGCTGACGCAGCTGTCGACGGTGTACCTCGAACGGCTGCCCGAGAATTATCTCGAGACGTACCGCGAGAGAATCCGCGCGCTCACCGCCGAAGACGTGCTCTCTGCGGCGCGGCGCCATTTCGATTCCGCGAACGAGCAGATCGTCATCGTCGGCGACCGCGATCAGATCGCCGAGCAAGCCGCACTCTTCGGCGACGTTGAGACGTTTGATGCGCAAGGCCATCCACTATAGACGCAAGATCGCAGTTTTGTTCTTCGCGGTGCTGTTGTTTTCCGCGCCGACCTTGGTTCGCGCTCAGGCGAAGCCGGCTCCCGCGAAGGCACTTGATTTGAATACGGCCACCGTCGAGCAGCTCCAGCAATTGCCAGGCATTGGTCCGGTGAGAGCCAAGGCGATCGTAGAATTTCGCGAGAAGAGCGGGCCGTTCCAGCGCGTTGAGGATTTGCTCGCGATTCGCGGCATCTCGAAGTCGCGCTTCGAAAAGCTGCGGCCGTATGTAACGGTCAGCCCGCCGCGCCGCTAATCGCGTTCGAGTAAGGGCGGATCTCTGACCCGCCCGGGTCAGTCACCTGCTTGTCATCCAGGATCCCCGCCTGTCCTGAGCTTGCCGAAGTTGAGGGGTGAGGGATCTGCTTTTTGTTTTTGTCTGCAAGGCTTGACGACCGGGGCTCACAGCGTCTGGTGACTCGATTTTGCGGCGTCCGCGCTCGCCAGCGGAACCTGATCCGCGATTTCGAGGCCGTAGCCTTCCAGCGCAACCACCTTGCGCGGATGATTCGTGAGAACGCGAATCCGCCGCAAGCCGAGATCAATCAGAATCTGCGCGCCAATTCCGCTCTCGCGCTGCACCATCCGCTGCGTTCCCACGTCCTGAGCGGCGTCGCCACTCGTATGATAGCGGATGCGCGGCACGGATTCGCCTTCCTCGGTGCGCGAATCAATCTGAAATCCGCGGCCAGTGTGATGCAAATAAACAAACACGCCGCGGTCGGCCTTCGCAATGGCCGCGAGCGACCGTTCGATGATCGCGTGGCAGTCACACGCCGTGGAACCGAAAACGTCGCCCGTCAGGCAGTGCGAATGCACGCGAACCAGCGGCGGGTCGTCATTCGCGCGCGCGCCAGCCGCATCGGCCGGCAACTCGCCCCGAACCAGCGCCACATGGATCTCGTTGTCGATGTCGCTCGAATACGCAATCATGCGGAAATTGCCGTGCTTCGTCGGCAAGATCGATTCCGCGATGCGCCGCACGTAACGCTCGTGCTGCATGCGGTAGCGAATCACATCGGCGACGGTGAGCAGCTTCAGCCTGTGCGTCTTGCAGAATTCGATGAGCTGCGGGATGCGCGCCATCGTGCCGTCGTCGTTCATGATTTCGCAGATCACGCCCGAATGGTCGAGCCCCGCGAGGCGCGCGAGATCGACGCACGCTTCCGTTTGTCCCGCGCGCACCAGCACGCCGCCGTTGCGCGCGCGGAGAGTCTGCACGTGTCCGGGCCGCGCGAGGTCTTCCGGACGCGTGTCGGGATCGGTGGCCGTGAGTATCGTGGTGGCACGATCGGACGCGCTGATCCCGGTGGTGGTGCCGCGGCGCGCGTCGATCGGCTCACAGAAGGGAGTCCCGAATAGCGACGTGTTGCGCGGCGATATCGGCTTTAGGTCGAGCGCGTCGCAACGCTGCTCGGTCATCGAGAGGCAAATCAGGCCGCGGCCGTACTTCGTCATGAAGTTGATGGCCTCGGGCGTGATTTTCTCGGCCGCCATCGCGAGGTCGCCTTCGTTTTCGCGGTCCTCGTCGTCCACAAGGACGATCATCCGTCCCTGCCGAATATCCTCGATAGCCTCTTCGACGGTCGAAAATGGCGATTTGTGTTCGGTCATTGCAGCAAGCCCTGCCTTCAGAATTATACGGGACCCAACATCCTTAATTCTAACTCCGAACTCGGGAAACTTGATTGTGAACACGTTGCCGTCGGCGAGTGCGTGCTGGTCGTTATCGAGCGCGCCCGATGCGAATTTTGAATCGCCATTTCTGAAGTCCGCGCGATTAGGAAGACTCGACTTCGTTTGTTTCCAATGAGTATTTGGCGATTAGGATCTTGTAGCGGTGGGTGCTGATGCCGTCGAGGAAGGCTACCAGCGAAGGCAGCCAAGCTGTCCTCGGGAGCTTGCGGCCGCACGGCGGAGACCTTCCACTGTGGCGTTTGGTTTCGTGCTCAATTCGTCGGGCGGCCTCTGCGTTCATTGGCGATAATGACGCTTGAGTCGAGGACTATTCCCACGCTGGCGGATCCCATGGCTTGCGGCGGCTGAGAATCTCTTCTACTTCTTCCGCGAAGTCTGGATCGAGGATCGGAGCCTTGCCGGTTTCTTCTTGGTGCGCTTTGGCCAATGCGATGCAATCGGAAATGCTGCGACGGACCGGCTCGGCGGCACGAAGAACCGCGACGGCCGGCTCGCCATTTTCGATGATGACCTCGGCGCCCGCGCGTCCCCGTGCCAGGAGCGCCGAAAAGTCGCTTGTTGCTTCTGCCTCCGAAATGCGGATCGCGTTCTTGGCCATCAAATAATCATACACCGTTCGTTCGCGATGTTTTGGCTAGCGGGGCCAGAGCCAGGCGAAGGTGCCGGCGGTGAGCAGGGCGTAGAGGAAGCCGTCGATCACTTCCTTGATGACCATCCTCCACGGCTGACCCTTCCAGATGCCGTTGCTCAGCGTTCCCACACCGTAGGCGAGGAATGAGGCCAGACCGACCGTGTGAAAAACGTGGTGGTAATTCGCGCCGAATCTAACGGTGGTGCCTGCAAGAAAGGCGACCACGGCGCCGACAATCAAGCAGTAACCAAACCACAAGCCCATGAACTTCGCCATGTTGGGCGGACCGCTGGGAAACACAGTCACAAATCCCGCAGGTCCCAGCTTGAATTTTTCCTGCATTTCCGGCGATTTCATGTTTTTGTGCGTGCAGAACGGAAAATTATAGAGACCCTGCTTCAAGCCCGCGGCGCGCAGCACGGGGAGGATCTTGTCCTCGTCGGGAAGTGGCCGGTAGTCGCTGCGGTGATAGGGCAGCACCATGTGCATGATGGAGCTGGCAACGAAAACGATGACGGCGGACAACAGAATCGGGAGCCATAGCGCGGTGAGAGGGACCATGAGCAGCCTCCTTGGGTGCGACGTCGAGTGCGAAGATTTGAGACGCGAGGCTACGCTGGCTCGGCGCTGGGGTCAAGCGATGCCGGTGAGGAGCGAGGGGGAGGGACGAGGGACGCAAAGAACCACATAGAACGAGCACGACTTCTCAGGAATCGTACGGGGTCAGGCAGTGGCCGTTGGAATCACCCCGCTTCTAGGTGACCGGGCGAGTTCGCTCAGTTCCAGCATCGCGGAGAACCGATGCGAGCTGGTTAGCCAGCAACGCTCCCAGGAGCGTTTCCATGGCGCTGACGTCAACTTTCCTATCAGCTGTATATGCCGAGTCGGCTTGTTCCAGTGCCGCATAGTATGGCTTTTTGTCCCGAGCTATCTGCTCCGGCATCGTGGGTGAGCCAGGGACACGATATCCAAGTCTGACGCAAAGTACGACGAAGGAAGTGGTACGAGTGGTTCGACCGTTGCCATCGACAAAGGGGTGAATCCAGTTCAGCCTCCACATTACGTAAGAGGCCAGATGGATCGGCGTACGGCCCCAGTTTGAATTCACGTAGTCGCAGAGATCCTCAACCAATTCGGGCACAAGGTGCAGGCCCGGGGGAGTGTGCTTGCTTCCCTGAATTTGGATCGCTCCCGGACGATATACGCCTGGATACCTGTTTACGCCTTCGAGTGCCACACGGTTCAAGCCAAGAATTGCGGAGGGCCTCAGCCGGAAGGGTCGCTCTGGCTGAAGCCAATATTCTACTAGTTCTATGGCATGATCGAATTGCCGGAGGCCATTCTTTGCTTCTTGGTGGGCTTTCTGGTCGGGGTCAACAATTAGCTCTGCTTCGAGCGCCTCACTGTGCCTGTCTTCGGGGGGCATAGCGGCTTATTTTTCCTTCAAGGCCTCCGCTTCCTGGTCGACAGTTTGCCTCGTGATCCGGGGGTTCTCGATATTTGTATTTCCGAAGGCAAAACTCCGCCTTTGCTCTTCCTTCTGCTCGGGAGAAAAATCCAGCTTCTTGGCAGCATCCAGCAGCATCTGAAGTTCCGTAGCCGTCACGCCGCACCTCTACCCTTGA
>Ga0073928_10008331_pt1 | contig 13065 bp, 9 predicted proteins | sample PaiPotPPA55metaG_FD_76969 | JGI IMG/M metagenome (GOLD analysis project Ga0073928, IMG submission 76969) | Iron sulfur acid spring bacterial and archeal communities from Banff, Canada, to study Microbial Dark Matter (Phase II) - Paint Pots PPA... ...
TGCGCCGCATTGCCGCGAATCCGAACATCACTTACATCGAGACCGCCGATGGTGGCCACTGTGCGTTTGTAGGCGAACATAACGGCGACCCCGCCGACGAGGGCCGCTGGGCCGAGCGCGAAGTCGTGGAGTTTGTGGCTGGTCGTTAGCGGACGGCCACTCCGGCGGTCTGACGACGATCTACCGGTTCTGCTCTGAAATCAACAGTCAAGGGTCCGGCCCCGACGGGCAATCGCTCAATGGACGGCTCGTCGAGGGCGCCAAAAGGAAACGTCTACGGGACGACAGCTAGCGGTGGGGCCAACCATTCGACCGGCACAGTTTTCGAGATACGCTCGCGGACAAGTTGACTACCTTGCACAATCTCTGTCGCAGTGCAACAGTGCCGGATATCGCAGGGATGGCGAACTGCCCTACGCTGGACTGGTGAGCGGGCCCAATGGGAATCTCCATATGGAACCACCGGCAATGGCGGGAGCACGGGCTATGGTTCGGTTTTCGAAGTCAAGCCGACCGGCAAACTGACTTCGCTCTACAGCTTTTGTTCCCAAACCAACTGTGCCGACGGAGATTCCCCGGAAGCCCCGCTGGTGCGGGCCAGCAACGGGGATTTCTATGGAACGACGGGGATGGGCGGTACCAGCACCCTCTGACATTTCGGCAATTTGGTTCTCGGCTGCGGCACGATCTTCGAAATTACGCCGGCGGGAAAAGTAACTACGCTCCACGGCTTCTGCACCGAGAGCGGTTGCACCGATGGACAATCTCTCTCCGCAGGACTGGTGCAGGCCGCCAATGGACTCCTCTACGGCACAACGATCTCACCCGTGATCGGGGCAACGGCTGCGGATCCGTTTTCAGCTTGGCGGTGGGGCTCGGGTCCGTTGGTCGAAAGTCAACCCACTTATTAAACGGGGTGAGCCGAATATCGGTCCCGCGAAGCAAGATCCTTCCGGCAGTTCAAACCCGAGCAGGTGTGCGATGGAGCATCGGCATCAGTTCCACGCCTTTGCCTTTCGTCTTCGTCCGAATGTAAGCCAGCGCCAGCATGGCAAGCGAGATCACAAGCAATCCTACCGATGCTCCGCCAATTCCCATCCGGCGCTTGGGAAGAATCGACACCCGGCCGTACACGAACTCAATGTGGACCCAATACACCAGCAATGACGCCTGCCCCAGAAGGATGACCGGACTGAATCCCCACTGCGCGGCGCCCCAGCGGCACCAGGAGTACGTGGCAGTCAGAATCACCAACAACATTCCCACGCGGATCAGGAAGAAACTGGGACTGGTGTGCCAGTAGTCATAGACCGCATAGAACTGACCAGGCTGCCGGTCGAGCCAGCGCGCGAACTCGATCAACACGCTGCCCGCCAGTCCAAGAGAGAAAAATGCTCTCGGCTCCTGCGTCCGCGCCCACTGACTTTGCAGCAGGAATCCCACGGCCAGACCCGCGAACGCGAATCCCGTCCAGGGAAAGACGGGAAAGATGCCCTGCTGCGGAATACCCAGGTTGTGCACCCCGTCCACATAAGACTCGATCGGCCATGGGAGCCAGGTGGGCTGCCAGCTGGTCCAGAGCGGAGGGGTCAGCAGCGAAATCAGCAAGGCCGTGCCGGCGGCGGTCAGAATCAAAGCTTGTCTGCGAAACGCGGGGCGCGTCTGCCGGCCGCTCCGCACCGCCAGCACAAGCCAGCAGACAAGGCCCAGCAGCATCATCGAAAAGCCGATCGTGTTCAGCACGTCGACGCGCAGCAGGTCAGTTTTCGGCGCCCATCCCCAGGCGACCACGTATTCCTGCAGGCGGAAGAGCAAGCCGTAGAGGAAAATTTCGCCACCACGCAGGATGGTGGTGCGAGCGATTTGCGCGGGCCGAACATCTTTCTGCCACAGTTTTTCCGTGACCAGGGCGAACGAAATGCCCGCCAGAAACAGAAATAGCGGTGCCGGAAAGGTTCCGCCCAGCTGCGAATACATGAAAAAGCGGCTTTGGCGGGCCTGCGGGCTCAGCCAGGAATCGTAGCAGTGCGTCTGGAACATCATGAGACACGCGAGGCCCCGCATCCAATCGATGTAGGCGAGCCGGGATTTGGCGGTGTCTGGTCCAGGCATGTTACGCGGAGATGCGCAGGGGAAGTATACGGCAGGGAAGGGTAGATTCCGTGATTTTCAGGCTGTGATTCCGCTCCCGCCGGTGCAGCTCCCGGCTTCCAGTGGCTCATCGAGCTTCGAAGCATCGGAGGTGCTGATATCTTGAAACATCGAATATTTGTTAACTTTCCGTCTTCGGTACAACCTTCCATGCCACTGTCTTGATCGAATAGCCATTACCCGTTATAAGCTTAAGCACAGCAAGTATTTGCCACGTCCCGGAGCTTCCATGCGAATTGTGAAGTTGTTGCCCGTGCTCTTGTTTGCCACCCTGGTGTCGAGTCTGAGTTTTGCCGTTGTGCCCGACCGCATCTCGGGCGCGCTCACCGTTGGCCCCACCGTGACCCTCAAAGGGAGCGTCCACCGCAAAGCTCTGCCTAAATATGATGAGGGCCCGGCGGATCCCTCGTTGCGGCTGGGTTCCGCCACCCTTCTGACGCGACCGACCGCTGCCCAGCAGAAAGCACTTAGCCAGCTGCTTGCCGAGCAACAAAACCGCAAGTCTCCGAACTACCATAAATGGCTGACGCCCGAGCAGTGGGCCGATCGTTTCGGCCTTAGCCACAATGACGTTCAGAAGCTCACCGGATGGCTGAAATCGAAGGGCTTCAGCGTCAGCAAGGTTGCCCGAGGGCGCAACTGGATCACTTTCAGTGGCACCGCAGCTCAAGTGCAGAGCGCATTTGGAACCGAACTGCACCGCTACAAAGTGAACGGCGAACTCCACGTGTCCAATGCGACCCCACCCAAGATTCCTTCTGCGCTCGCGGGGATCGTCTCGGGCGTGCGCGGCCTGAATGACTTCCACCTGAAACCGATGATGGTCAAGAACGCGAGGGCGGCGCGTCCCGCTTATTTCGATCCGATCTTTGCGCCCCCGGCGACTCAGAATTTCTTGGCCCCCGGCGATATCGCCACGATCTATAACATTAACCCTCTGTATAACGCATCGACACCGATCGACGGCACCGGGCAGACGATTGCCGTCATCGGGCAGACCGACATTTTCATCACCGATCTCAACGATTTCAGAGCGGGCTTTAACCTTAGCGCGATCAACGGTTGCACGAGCGACCCCACGAGCGGACTGGTTACCGCTTGCGACACCACCAACTTCAAATACAGGTTGGTCGGTACCGATCCCTTAACTCCGTCGCTGGGTGATTTGACCGAGACCGATCTTGATCTCGAGTGGTCGGGCGCGGTTGCCCGCAACGCGCAAATCATCTACGTTAACGCTCCCGCAATCTTTAGCGGCCAGAACCTCATCGGCGGCGGAGTTTGGGCGGCCTGGTACGACGCCGTCGACAATCAGGTCGCTCCCGTGATCAGCCTGAGCTACGGCAACTGCGAATTCTTCGACAATAACGTCCTCGACTCCACGGGACAACCCTTGGCGGATGAAGTCGAACTCATGAAGGCCAATTCCGAAGGGATCACCTTCTTGAACTCCAGCGGCGATGCCGGTGCGGCGGAGTGCGATGGCCCCACGAATACGCAAACTACCAACCTTGCGGTAGGCGGGCTGGCCGTAAGTTATCCCGCCAGCAGTCCGGAAGTCACGGGTGTGGGCGGCACAGCAATTACTCCTGCCGGCCTCGGTAGTACCTACTGGGCGACCACCAACGGGACCGATGGTGGCTCGGCTCAAAGTCCCCCGCTTCCCGAACAATCGTGGAACGATGACGAGGAGCTGGCAACCGTTTTTGGCGGCACTGCAGCTGCCAACCAACAAAAATACGCCATCGTGTCCACCGGTGGCGGCCCCAGCAACTGCGCCCAGCAAAGTGCCGATAACTCGACTTGCGTCTCCGGTTTCGGCCAGCCCTCATGGCAGACCGTGACACTCTCCGGCCAAACTGCCGCGCGATTCGGTCCGGACGTTTCCCTGGCAGCTTCGCCGAATTTCCCTGGCTATATTTTTTGCACACCGCAGAATGCCTGGATCAGCGGGTCCACTAACACTGCCAGCACCTGCGCTTCTGGAATCGCCGCAGCGCTGGCACTCAATGATGGGGCAACCCCTCCCAATCCCACTCCGTCGCTGGTTGGTGGCACCTCGGCCTCGACTCCTGTAATGGCCGGGATCGTTGCCTTGCTCAATCAGTCATTGAGCGCCAAAGGTTTGGGTAATATCAACCCGACTCTTTACAGCCTGGCCGCAACCCCTTCCAACTTAGCCTTCCATCCGGTTACCACCGGCGACAACAACGTCTACTGCGAGGTCGGCCAACCAGTAGCGCCCTGGCCCGTCGCCATGCAGTGCCCGGCGGCTGGAGTCTTTGGCTATAGCGCCTCTACCTCAGACGCCATCACTGGTTACAACCTTGTGACCGGTCTCGGTTCCGTGGACGTGGCAAACCTTGCCACGGCGTGGGCCCAGTCAACGGCGGCACTGGATTTCAGCATCACTTCGACCGTGGCGACTTTTCAGGTGACGCAAGGAGCGAACATCAGCGCTACGGTCGATGTAGAACTGGCCAGCGGATTTACCGGGCCGATTACCTTCACCTGCACCGACCCTGCACCTCTGTCGGTCTGTACCGTGCCCCCGAATACGAACGCATCGGGGCAGGTCAGCTTTGCCATCACGACCGCGGCGGCCACAGCCGAACTGCGGCGGCCATCCGATCGCACTCCGCGAATCTTCTACGCGCTCTTGCTGCCAGGACTTCTGGGCTTGGTATTCACGGCTGGATCACGGCGACGCTCGCGGCGCGGCATACGCTTCCTGGGCCTGATCGTAGTTCTGGGATTCTCCTCCCTGTGGCTGGCATCTTGCGGTGGCGGCAACAGTAGCGGGAACTCAAGTCCCGGAACCCCGAAGGGCTCTTACACGATTACCGTGACCGGCACGGCGGGCAGCGAAATCGCCACATCGACCTTCCAAATGATCGTGCAGTAATCTCGCAACGAAGTTGCTCCGGCGCTCCGTTCCTCGCGGGGCGCCTTTTCCTTTTCGAGTGCGACCGCGTTCTGCGGGGTGCGAGAGTTCGCATCCTGCAAGGCTGTTGGATCACCATCAAGCCTTGCTCAGGATAGTTGTCACCTGTGCCGGCCACTGCTCGGGCGAGGTATGAAGAGCGCGTCCCAGGAAGGTGCCCCGCACTTCGCGGACTTCGGGCATGCGGCGCGCGGCGATGGCGTAGCGATGAAAGTGCAGATCCATGGCGAGTTCGTCGTCGGAAAGATAAATGGGACGACGGCGGAAGTGAAGCATCGCCAGAACGACGTTCAGCCGGCGGACGGCCGTATCGATTAGCGAAGTCACAACTACCTCGTCGAGTTGTTGTACCAACTGAGAACTCTTAGAGAGCGCAGTGTGTTCCAGCGGCTTGCCGTGCCGACACCGGTCTCCATCTCCAATGGAATATATTCGGGATGCAGAAGGTTCATCGGCCAGCGCCCGTTCTGGTGGCGGCGCTCAATCACGGTTTCGATGGCCTCACGGACGCGGCTGTCGGGTTTGATTCCTGCATTCCGCAGATAATCGAGTCCGCGCAAAACGTCGTAGTGCCAAAACGTCGGGAACGAGAAGCGAAGCCAGCGTTTGTCGATGACTTTGCCGCTTCGCAGCGAGCGGAAGATGCGGCGCTCGAGCAGATAGTTTTCAGCCCTCTTGCGGGCCTTGGTGACGGCCGCCGATTTCGGTCCTGCTCGTTCGTATTCGAGCAGCCCTTCGAGCACGCAGATCGTGCTATGGAACGAAGATCGTCGGCTTTTGGGTGCTTCGCAGTTCCAGCCGCCGTCTTCGAGTTGCTCGCCCAGAAGTTGATTGGCCAGTGCGTCGCTCGGCTCTTTGAAATACGCGCCGATGCCGAGGATCCTCCCGTTGATGCAGGGCTCCGTTTCGCCGCGAAGGTAAGGACGGTTGTTGAGCCATTTAAACGTGAGCCCCTTGTCGACCCGGTCGATCATTTTGCGAGACTGCCTGCTGGCGGGGTCGAGACCGAGGTCCATCAAGACGGAGAGACTGTAAAGGGTAATCAGCAAGTCTCGGTGCTCCCTCGGCAAATCGTTTCTCCACCCGCGCGGGCCCCCGGCCCAGTTCCCGGCAGGAGATTGGCGGGCGAGAAGTTGCGCTCCCCAGCCTTCGGTGGCGACGCGAGACCGTTCGGCTGCAATCGCGTTGGGAGCTTCGCAGGTGAGGTCCCTCATGACCTGCCAACGGATGGCCGGATCCGAATCAAGGAGCCACTTGAGGTGCGCGGGCCGGGGTGCGTGATCGTGTGGGCGCATTCGGATGTTATAGCAAGTGTTGCGCAAGTTTTCACCCGTGCGCTCAACCGTTCGCATCGGCTCCTTCGTGTGGCAGAACGAGAGGTAAAAGCCTTCCGAGAGGATCTTCGGCCACCGGAAACGCCGACAGTCGTTACAAAAATAGACAACTCCTCGCTGATTCTCCCGCCCAGAGTCCTCGTGATAGGCCCAAGTGGGAGGTTCCGCTCTCTGGTCCAGGGAACTCAGCCATGTCTACCGTTGCAGAACAAGATGAGTCGCTCGGGGTTGATAGACGGCAAAAACGATGGCCGCCTGGTCCTTCTTCAACATCAAATCGCCAGGCAACACGGGTGGGGGTTTGGCTAGCCCTGCTTTCCTCCTTATTATTATCTTCTTAAATTATTATCTTGAGCGTCGCTGGTGCGTGTACACCTGGCGGTAACACTCCTCTAGACCAGCAGTCGCTATCGAAAGGGTCGCACAAACCCAGTCCCCTCTGCGACGGGGGGGCGGAGGAGCAAGGCATGTATAGCCGTCACGCGTCGTCTCGCAGCACCGCTTTCATTGGTTTTTGTCTTTGCTGATGCCTGTCCGGTACACGCTTGAGCGCTCAATCCGCAAGAGGAAAGCCCAGATCCTCTTCTTCAACTGAGGTTGTTTATTTGTTAACAAATTCCACGCTGCTCACCTGCGACGTGGATCGGACTACGGGCTTTCCGACCGAGGAAGGCCAAGGCGTCACTCTGGACTCGGCAACCAATACGATGCTGCTTCCTTCCGCGAACGACCGCTTTGTTTTATGGCACGGGCTACGACCGCACGACTCGGAATACCTATGAGCCTATGCAACGGATGCGACGGGAGTTCCGTTGTTCCCGGCGGTGCAGACGTTGAGCCTGACCGACGGAAGCTTCGGCACCGGCAATTTTGTGATCAATCCAACCGGTACGCTGGCGTATGGCGTGGAGGAGCGGCTGGTTTCGGAGGAAATGCCCGCCAAGATCATCGAATTCACGATTGATCCGACGGCGGGAATCGTGACCAGGGCGCTGAAACCTGTTGCCGCCTACAAACCAAATGGTCCGCATACGCCGGCGGCTGAGGCCAATTTGGGGTATTTACGGATTCAATCCCATCGTTCCTGGCCCTCTTTGCCTTCTCATCCTTCCATCTGCGAAACTGACCTTTGCCGCGCAGCAATCTCTAGACACTCCATGGGGCGCATCCACGTACTCTCCGAAACTGTTGCCAACCAGATCGCCGCCGGCGAGGTCGTGGAGCGGCCTGCCTCGGTCGTCAAGGAGATGCTGGAGAACGCGCTCGACGCGGGCGCGACCCGCATCAAGATCAGCGTCGAGGCCGGCGGCAAAAAGCTCATCCAGATTACCGACAACGGATGTGGCATGGTGCGCGACGACGCCATGCTTGCCTTCGAGCGGCACGCGACCTCGAAGATCAAAAACACAGAAGACCTGCTCAGCATCGCCACGCTGGGGTTTCGCGGTGAGGCACTGCCCTCCATTGCCTCTGTGTCGCGCCTGCGCCTGGAAACGCGCGCGGCCGAAGACGCCGCCGGCACGGTGATCGAGATCAATGGCGGCAAGATCGCGCGCGTGGAAGAAGCTGGCCTGCCCATGGGAACTTCGATTACGGTACGCGATCTTTTCTTCAATACTCCAGCGCGCAAGAAATTTCTGAGGGCGGAGTCGACCGAACTTTCGCACATCGCGTCCCTGGTCACGCATTACGCACTGGCGCACCCGGAGAAACATTTCGAGTTGCATTCGGCGGCGAATGCCATGCTGGTCGCGCCTCCGGTCGCCGGATACGGCGAACGCGTCTACCAGGTCTTCGGCCAAGAGACGCTCGATCAGTTGATTCCGGTGGCGGCTCGCCAGGCTCTGGAGCACGTAGGATTACCGCAGCCACCGCCCTGGCGGCGCAAGCAGACCGAGGAAGACGGTGAGGAGGTCGCAGCCAAAGATCCGGGCGAGATGCGGATTCACGGATTCGTCTCCAAGCCCGAGATTCAAAAGCTGAATCGCAATTCGATCTATATCTTCGTGAACGGACGCCTGATTCGTGACCGTATCGTGCAGCACTCCCTGACAGAGGCCTATCGCAACATCATTCCTCCAACCGTTCACCCCGTAGTGCTGCTGTTTCTCGAGATGCCGGCCGGCGAGGTGGATGTCAACGTGCACCCCTCGAAGACCGAAGTCCGCTTCCGCCAGCAGAGCTTGATGCACGATTTTGTTCGCGACTCGGTGCGCGCGGCGCTGATGAAGGCGCGTCCCGTGCCGCAGTTTATGACGGAGATGCGGGCGCACGCGACCGCCAGTCAATCTTTGACCCCGGGTGCGCTCACGCCCGGAGGGCTCACGCCTGGAGCACATGCCCTGGAACCGGCGTCCATCGCGCCGTCTGCGGGATATGCGCCCGCAGGCTGGCCCGCCGATCAGGATCCTGCCTCGGCTGCCGGATTCGCGTTGCAGGCGCCCATGCTGCCGCCGCTCTCCCAGCGCCTTCAGTTTGAAGGCGGGATCGCAGTCGAGGCGAATGCGGCTATCCCCGGGGCGCGCGGGTGGGAGGCGATTCCCGACCATGGATGCGCTCCCGCCCTCGACCTAGCCGACGAAGAGCCCACACTGTCTTCGCTGGGCACGCTCAAGCCGCTCGGGCAGATTCGGAATTCGTTCATTCTCGCAGTGAACGACGACGGCCTCTGGATCGTCGACCAGCACGTGGCCCACGAGCGCGTGTTGTTCGAACGCGTCCTGAAGCAGCGGGCGGCACAGAAAGTCGAAAGCCAGCGCTTGCTCATGCCGATGGTGCTGGAATTGTCTCCAGCGCAGCAAGCCGTGTTTTCCGAGATCTCCGACGAACTGCAGCACAACGGATTCGAAGCCGAGCCCTTTGGCGCACGCAGCGTCGCGGTGAAAGTGGCGCCTGCTGGTGTGGAGGCTTCCGCCGTCGAGCGCATGCTCCACGAATTGCTCGACCAGTTCGCGCGCGAAGAGCAGTCCCTTAATCTGGAAAAGATTCGCGCCCGCATCGCCGCCTCCATCGCATGCCACGCCGCCATCAAGGTAAACATGCCGCTGGAGCAGAACAAAATGGAGTGGCTCCTCGCGGAACTCGCCAAAACCGACCACCCCATGTCTTGCCCTCACGGCCGGCCGGTGGTACTAAGGTATTCTGTAAAGGACATTCAGAAAGCGTTTAAAAGAATCTAGCCCTCAGCTGTCAGCTATCGGCTCTCAGCCGAACCGGGAGCGTTGTTACTGAGAGCTCATGCTGACAGATTGTTAATTGTTCTTATGACTGACCTGGAACTGCAGCAACTGCGGCGCGAGAAATGGCGGCTGGATGGCAAGCCGGTCCGCACCATCGAGAACGCGCGGGCGTTTCTCGAGGAGGTGGGATTCTGCCTGATGTATCCCAAGCGGCCCGCTCTGCTGGTGCCGACGTTCATCGGGGCGTTTGTGGGTTCGGAGGAACGGTTGCCGAGTTGGCAGCACGCCTTCAAAGATCCGCGGGCGACCGAGGCGACCGAACTGATGGTGCGGTTGCTGCGCGAACGGTCGGCCTTCGAAGCCAATCTGTTCGACGAGAACAATGGATTTCTGGTGCCCGCGTCGGTGTTTCCCTATTTCTATGCGCTCGTCGGAGAACGCAATCCCAAGCAAGCGCCCAAGGCGGGATCTCGCTCTCCTTATTCAGCATTGGCCTGCGACGCTTTCGAACTGATCCGGCGCGATGGACCGATCTCCAAGCAGAAAATGCAGGAAGTGCTTGGCGGAAGCGTGTCGCTTGCGGCGCTCGACGGCGCGCTGGGCGAGTTGTGGTCCAAGCTCCGCATCACCCGCGTGGACTACAAAGCCACCGAAGGCTCCGTTTGGGATGTGCTCTACCGCTGGGCTCCCGACGCCGTCAAGGAGGGTGTCGGATTGTCGGTGCAGGAGGCGCTCACCGCGCTGCTGTCGAAATATCTGGACTGCGTCATTGCCATCGAACAGGCGGACCTTGAGATCTTCTTCGGAAACTTCATCGCGCGGTCGAAGGTGAAAGACGCCGTCAACGCGCTGCTGGCCGCGCGGGAGTTGAGCTTCGTGCACGTCAGTGGACGCTCCATGCTGCAGATCACCCCGGAGAAGGTGGTCCCCGTCCCAGCTCCGCGCAGTGCGGTGCGGTGAAAGAAGTGGTCTGGCGCGAGAGTATCGAGGAGACCGGCTTTGCCATCCGGCCCGAACTTTTCTCCCACGAATATCTGGATCGACTTCTCCAGGAGATCACCGAACAGGCGCCGCGACGAAGCCGGGCAGGAGTTCGGCACGCCCTCGTCCTGCCTCCGATTGCGGCTGTTGCCAGGCAACCCGAGTTGATCGAGTTGGCGCGTGGTGTTCTTGGACGCCATGCATTTCCGTTTCGCGCGACGCTTTTCGATAAATTACCGGCCGCGAATTGGCTTGTCGTGTGGCATCAGGACACTGCATTGCCCCTGCGAGAGAGGGTCGATCTGCAGGGTTGGGGGCCTTGGTCGGTGAAGGAAGACGTTGACTATGCACACGCCCCGGCGGCCGCCCTGAGCCAGGTGCTGGCGCTCCGTGTCAGCTTCGATGATTCGACCGGGGAGAATGGACCCTTGCGCGTATTGCCCCGCACGCACACGCTGGGTGTCCTCGGCGACGACAGCATCCACGAATTGGCAACGCGGATCGCGCCGCTGGAGTGCGTGGTTCCCAAAGGCGGGCTCGTCGCGATCCGACCTCTGATCGTCCACGCATCTTCGAAGTCGCAGACGGAGAAACCGAGAAGAGTTCTTCATATCGAGTACGCTGCGTCCGATTCCATTGCAGCGCCGCTGCGGCTCGCGGTCGTATAGAAGCCAGTGATAGATCCTTCACCAACCAATTCCTCTTCCGTCTACCGCGGGCGTCTCGCGCCCTCTCCCACGGGCCTGCTCCATCTCGGCCACGCCCGCACCTTCTGGATCGCGGCCGAGCGGGCCGCCACGCACGGCGGGCAGGTGATCTTCCGCAACGAAGATTTGGATGCGCAACGCTGCCGCCCCGAGTTCGTGCAGGCCATGCTCGAAGACCTGCGGTGGCTGGGAATCAAGTGGGTCGAGGGACCCGACTGCGGCGGCCCGGCGGGCCCGTATCAGCAAAGCGAACGGCGCGGACATTATCTCGAAGCGTGGGAGAAACTGCGCGATCTCGGGATGATTTACCCCTGTACCTGCTCGCGGAAAGACGTTACGCAAGCGGCGGGTGCGCCGAATGATTTGGACGACGAGCCAGTGTATCCGGGGAAATGCCGCCCGAAACCAGGTGGCGACAGCCGCCTCGGCCGTCCCGCGACGGCGGAGCCGAGTGGAGCGCCCGCGCCCGCGGGCTTGAACTGGCGCTTCCAGGTTCCCGACGGCGAAGAAATCACCTTCACCGATTTATATCTCGGCAAGCAGCGGATGGTGGCCGGGCGCGATTTCGGGGACTTCATTGTGTGGCGCCGCGACGATGTTCCCGCGTACCAGTTGGCCGTCGTGGTCGACGACGCCGCCATGGGGATCACCGAAGTTGTGCGCGGCGCCGATTTGCTGAAGTCGACGGCGCGGCAGATCCTGTTGTTTCGGGCCCTTGGCCTGGCGGTGCCCGGCTACCATCACTGCGATCTCGTGCGCGACGAGAACGGAGTGCGCCTGGCCAAACGCCACGATTCGTTAAGCATTCGAAAGTTGCGGGAGCTGGGATGGACGGCCGAACAGGTCAGGGCGGGAAAGACCTGATTGCCATGATGTTTAGGCCCTCTTGTTTCTTCGGGGAAAGGACGCGGCCTTCACTCTGTCGTCAGTGCGCGAAAGGACAAGCGTCGGCGCGGGCAAGAGCATGGCTTCCAGAGGTCGAGGAAAAACTACCATCCGTGCACTCTTGAAAAACGAACCACGCGCGCACTATCGTCGAAGAGCGGCCCTTCCCGGGCCGCGTAAAGCATATGGCATCAGTGCGGCCTCCAGCCCCCGCGTGGTCGTCTTTCCGTCTTTCCTTGAGGGGCGGCGTTTCTCCACAACCTCTTTCAGCCGTGCCGTCAAAGCGACGGAAACATCCCCCACCGTTAGTCCCTGAGGGAATCCCTCCCGACCAGCGTGTACAATCTTTAACTTCGCATCACTGACACAGCTCATGACTGACACAGCCAAAGACGAACCATCCTCCCGCAAGCTGACGATTGCCATTGACGGGCCCGCGGGCGCGGGCAAGAGCACGATCGCCTCGCGCCTGGCGAGGAAGCTGGGCTACGTGAACCTCGAGAGCGGTGCGATGTATCGCGCTTTGGCGCTGAAGGCGATTGATCGCGACGCTTCCTTCGACGACGAAGACGCCCTCGTCATGCTGGCCGAACACTCTCGCGTTCAACTCGAACCCACCATCGGCGGCAACCGCACCCTGCTCGACGGAAAGGATGTATCCTCTCGCATCCGCGAGCGCGATGTGAGCGAGGCGGCCTCGCGGATCTCGGTGCACCCCAAGGTTCGGGAGTGGATGGTGGCCCGGCTGCGCGAGTTGGGTGCGGGCGGCGGCGTGGTGATGGAAGGGCGCGACATCGGAACCCAGGTCTTTCCCCATGCCGACCTGAAGATATTTCTCGATGCCGACCCGGTGGTCCGCGAGCAGCGCCGCATGGAGCAGCAAA
>Ga0073928_10008333_pt1 | contig 13064 bp, 9 predicted proteins | sample PaiPotPPA55metaG_FD_76969 | JGI IMG/M metagenome (GOLD analysis project Ga0073928, IMG submission 76969) | Iron sulfur acid spring bacterial and archeal communities from Banff, Canada, to study Microbial Dark Matter (Phase II) - Paint Pots PPA... ...
CGATCTCGTGCAGCAGGTTTTCCTTCGGCACGCGGCAGTTCTCGAAGAAAATCGGCACCGTCGAGCTGCCCTTGATCCCCATTTTCTTTTCTTCCGCGCCCACCGAAAACCCCGGATACCCGCGTTCCACCAGGAAGCATGAGAACTGCTCTCCATCCACTTTCGCGAACACTACGAAAACGTCCGCAAACCCGCCGTTCGTGATCCACATCTTCTGCCCGTTCAGGATCCAGTCCTTGCCGTCCGCGGAAAGCACCGCGCGCGTTCGCGCCGCCAGCGCATCCGATCCCGCCTGCGGCTCGGAGAGGCAGTAGCAGGAAATCAGCTCGCCCGTCGCGATCTTCGGCAGATATTTCTTCTTCTGCTCCTCCGTCCCGAAATAAACGATCGGCACCGTTCCGATCCCCGCGTGCCCGCCGTGCGACACCGCGAACGACGCATACGCCGACAGCTTCTCCGAAAGCACCGTCGCCGACACCTTGTCGAGCCCCGTGCCGCCGTATTCCTCCGGAATGCCGCCGCCGAGCAGCCCCAGCTCGCCCGCCTTCTTCAACAGGCCCGGCATCACGCCTGCCTTGTGCTGCTCGAGCTCCGCCACCAGCGGAAGCACTTCCTTTGCCACAAACTCCTCCGCCGTCTGCCCGATCAGCCGCTGGTCGTCGTTGACGTCCGCCGGCGTGAACACGTCTTCCGGCCGGCACGCCGTGATCAGAAATCCGCCGCCGCGCGTGGCGCTCTGCGGAATCGTGGTTGTCGCCATTTTCCTTTCCTCGCTTCCAGCGCTTCTCGCCGGACTCCCGGCGCGCCTAGCCCTGCGCTGCCGCCTTGATTCGCTCGATATATTCCGCTGGCAGCTTGTGCTCGCCCGCGCCGTCCAGAATCGCCTGCAGATAATGCGTCGCCGGCCGCAGCCCGCTCTTTTCCACTTTCGTCGCGATAAACACTTGCGCCGCCGTCTTCGCTCCGTTGCCGTCCACCACGTTCACTTCCGTGCGGCGGTAGTGCACCGGCGCGCCCTCGAACCGGTCCAGGTTGCGAAACGCCGATTCGGCAATCTTGTACAGCACTCCTTCCACCGCCTTCCCCGGCGCTGGCTGAATGTTCGCCGTCGCCGAGCCCCCGCGCGCCTTCTTGTTGAACACCAGATCGAAATTCTCGAGACGCGCCCGGCGCTCCTCGAAAATCTCCCCCGCGCGCGAAAGCATCTGCGCCCGGCTCATGTTGCTGCCATATGCGAAGTACCAGGCTGTGGGTCCCGCCATTTTACTCCCGGTGGATGACGCCCGCAGGCGCCTCCTGCGGACGCTTCCATCTTATCGGGTTGCGCAGTGGCGGGCAATGCGCCACGCCCTCGCGTTTCCCCAACGCCAGCGCGCCCAGCACCAATAGCGCCGGGAAGCAGACCAGCACGTACCGCGGTTCCACCGTCTGCAGCTGCGTCAGGCACACCGTGCGAATCGCGACGAACATCAATAGCAACGCCACTCCCGGCTCCGCGCGCGAGCGCCACGCGCCCCCCAGCGCCAGCCCCGCATACAACAACCCCAGCAATCCAAATCCCGCCGTCACGCCGAAATCCATGCGATTCCCGCGCCATTTCTCTCCCGGCGGCCACAAATTCCCCGAGTAAGGCAGCAGTTCCACTCGCGGCGTAAACCACATCGCCGCCATCCGCTCAATCGGAATAAAAAGATACGTCCGCAGCGGCCGCCTCGCCGTCCGCTCCTCCGCCAGCTTCGCGAATTCATGATCGAGCATCGGCGTCATCTGCAGATCCCGGTTGTACCGCTCGAGCAATTCCGCCACCCGCGCACGCTCCGCGTCCGAATCAAACGCCGAGCCGGGCAGCGTTTCCACGCGAATCGCTCCCTTCCTCAGCTTCCACGGCACAAGATAAGCGTCTCGTAGTCGCACCATCCACGTTCCCGTCCAGGCGAAGAAGCCCCGCGGAATAAAGTCTCCCCCCGATTCTGCATAACGCGGCGCAAGAAACTCGACGCGCCCCATCGTGCGCGCGTTCCGCACCGCCCACGGCGTCAACGCCGCCAGCAGGCCCACCGCCATCCATAGCCCCGCCAGCGCCAGCTTTGGCCAGTCGGCCCGCCGTCGCCACTGGACACTCAAAATCAACGCGACCGCTACCAACACAAGCGGCGTCTCCGGCCGCACCAGCGTTCCCACGCCCACCACCAATCCCCCCAGCAGAAACCAGCCCACCCACTTGAGCAGCGCTCTTCTCTCGAGCGACTGCAGCGGACGCTCCGTCGACGCATCCCCAAGAACGTAAACAAAAATGACCAGCGCCAGCGTCGTCAGGAATGTCGCGAGAACCTCGGTCAGCATTGCCGCCGTGTAGTTCGCGGTGAACGGGCAAAGCGCCGCGATCCACAGCCCCGCCGTCGCCGCCGCCGCTCGCTTCGGCGCGGGCGCGAGCCGCGCCGCCAGCAACGCCACCAGCACGCACGTCGCAAGGTCCATCACCGCCTGCGCCACCATCACCGCCGTCCCCGTGCGCCCGAATACCGCGTAAATCGCCACCAGAAACGCCGGATATCCCGGCATCCGCATATCCGACGGAATCAGCTGCCCCGCGATGAAAAGTCCATACACGCCGTGATCCAGCCAGTTGCGCGCCAGCTCCACATAGAACTTCGTGTCGCCCGCCACGAACGGAAAACGCAAAATGAAAAAAAGCCGCAGCCCCAGCCCTAGCGCCACCGCCGCACCCAGCTGTTTGTACGAGATGTCGCGCGTATTCATCGTTTCAAAGAATGCCTCATTGCCCCCGTTTTCAGGTGTGCACAAACGCACAGACGAAATCCTAGCACGCCTTCCCGCCGCCATTCCTCTCTCCTACGCTGTCATCCTGAGCATCTTGACAAGTATATTTGTCTTGACAAGTCAATTGTCCCAGAGCAGAATCGCCCCGCTCTTCTCCCGGAGGTCCCGCACCCGCCCATGGCCAGCGCCACCCAGGTCGCCTTTATCGAGAACCACGCCGGCGCCGCCGCCCTCCTCGACCCACTTCGCCGCCGCATCCTCGAAGCTCTGCGCGAGCCCGCTCCCGCCGCCGGCCTCGCCCGCCGTATGCGCCTTCCCCGCCAGAAGGTGAACTACCACGTCCGCGAACTCGCCCGCGCCCACCTCGTCGAGCGCGCCGGAGACCGCCGCAAGCGCAACATGATCGAGCGCCGCTACGTCGCCACCGCCCGCGCCTACGTCCTCTCGCCCGGCCTGCTCGGCCGCCTGGGTGCCGACGCGCGCCGCATCGAAGACCGGTTCAGCGCCGCTTGCCTTCAGGCGCTCGCCGCGCAGATGCAGACTGAGCTTGGCCGCGCCGGCAAGGAAGCCGCCGCGCAGGATAAGCGCCTCGCGACGCTTTCGCTTTCCTCCGAGCTTCGCTTCGAAAGCGCTGCGCAGCGTGCCGCGTTCGCGCGCGCCCTACAGGAAGCGGTCACCGCCGTCATCGGTCGCCACGCTTCCCCCGCGCGCCTCCCCGACGGCCGCTCCGCGCCCGGCCGTCCTTATCGCCTGATTCTCGGCTGCTATCCCATTCCGCCGCACGCAGACAAAGAAAACACATCCACGAACGAGGAGAAACTCCCATGAGCGAGAAGAAAACATTCGAACACCGCGGCCGCAGCATCCACGCGGAGCTCCGCACCACCGCGACCCCGCAGCAGGTCTGGGAAGCTTGGGCAAATCCGGAAAACTTTGCCCAGTGGTTCGTGGACCGCGCCACCGGCGAGCCAAAAGTCGGATCCACGTTCACCTGGTTCTTCGACAAATTCAAGTATGTGATGCCCTTCGAAGTCATCGAAGCCGTGCCGGGCGAGCGCTTCGTTCTGCGCTGGTCGGACCCCCTCTTGGGCCGCCCGCCGGGAATGATTGATGTTACGATCGCTCGCGAAGGCGGCGTCACCGTCCTGCGCCTGGTCAATTCCGGTTTCCAGGAGGGCGCGGAATGGGATGAGGAATATCAGGGCACCGTTTCCGGTTGGCAGACGGCGCTGGCGCTCCTGAAGCTCTATCTCGAGAATTATTTTGGAAAGCCAAAAACAATGATCATGGCGCTCCGGCCCGCTTCGTATCGCTATCCGCAGCTATTGCCCCTCTTCACCACGCCGGAGGGCCTCGGAAAATGGCTGACGCGCTCGGGCGCGGTCGGAATGCCCGGCGACCGCTGCGAGCTCGCTCTCAAGGACGACGGTTCGGTCACCGGGCGCGTCCTTGCCATCACGCGCCATGAAGCCGCGCTGAGCTGGGAGGAAATTCACGGCGCGCTCGAGCTCAAGGGCTTCTCGATGGGCCCGGCAGGAAGAATGATTTGCGTCCGCGTGACGAGCTGGGGGGCCGCCGCCGCGCGCATGGCGGAAATCGAACAGCACATGGGAACCGCCCTCGAACGCCTCGCCGCGGTGCTCGGCGATACGGCGTCTCTCTCGGCGCAGGCCGGAGAGGAAACGCGCTGACCGCAGCTACCGCTTAAGGAGAAAACAGATGATCCGAAGAATCGTTGCCGCACTCATGACCCTGACCGCCGCACTTCTTCTCCCCGGCTTGCTGAACCATTCCAGCAGGTCGCAGGCCGCGTCCTTCGCTGGCCCGCCAACGCAGGAGAAGGAATCCCAGGCCCCCGCCATGCCCAAGCCTGGCCCGGAGACGGACCGCCTGAAATTCCTTCTCGGCACCTGGGACTACAAAGGCGAGTACGCGAAATCTGCCATGCTGCCGGACGGTGGAAAGGAGGCCGGCTGGTACAAGGCTCAGCTCGGTCCCGGCGGCTTCTCCATCATCGCCGATTTCGAAGTCCAAGGCCCCCTCGGTCCCGAGATCGGCCATCAGATGTTCGTCTGGGACCCCAAAGAGAGCGCCTACAAGATCTACACCGTCGGCAACTTTCCTGGAATCGTCATCGGAACCGCTCGTTGGGACGGCGCCAACCTCGTCACCAATTCCGAATTCGGCGAAGGCGCCGGCAAAATGAAACTCCGCAGCGTCTATACGAATATTCTGGAGAAGTCCATCAACATCGAGGAATCGTTCAGCATGGGCGACGCGCCGTATCAGCCGCTGATGAAGGCCGTCACCACAAAAAAGTAGCGCGCCCTCGGCGCCCGCACTTACGAAAGCCGCTCGACGATCCCGGCCGCGCCCATCCCGCCGCCGACGCACATCGTCACCAGCCCGTAGCGCGCTTTCCGCCGCGCCAGCTCCCGTAGAATCGTTGCCGTCAGCTTTGCGCCGGTGCAGCCGAGCGGATGCCCCAGCGCCACCGCTCCTCCGTTGACGTTCACGCGCGCCGGGTCCAGCCCCGCCAGCTTGATCACCGTGAGCGCCTGCGCCGCAAACGCTTCGTTCAGCTCGATCACCTCGATGTCCTCGAGCTTCAGTCCCGCCAGCTTCAGCGCCTTCGGAATCGCGAACACCGGCCCCACCCCCATCTCTTCCGGCGGGCATCCGGCCGTCGCAAACGACACAAACCGCCCGAGCGGCTTCGCCCCCAGCGCCCGCGCCCGCTCGTCGCTCATCACCACCGCCGCCGCCGCTCCGTCGCTCATCTGCGAGCTGTTTCCTGCCGTCACCATGCCGTGCGCGTGAAATGCCGGCTTCAGCTTTCCCAGCGCCTCGAGTGATGTATCCGCGCGCGGCCCTTCGTCCGTGTCAAACACCGCCTTGGTCACTTTCGGCTTGCTGCCATTCGAGCCGCCCGAGCCACCCGCACCCAAACCATTTGACCCGTTCACCATCTCCGTAAACGTCACCTGCACCGGTACGATTTCGCTCTTGAATTTCCCCGCCTCGATCGCCGCCAGCGCCTTCTGGTGGCTCTGATACGAAAATAGGTCCGCCTGCTCCCGCGTGATCCCGTATTTCCGCGAAAGGTTCTCCGCCGTCAGCCCCATGCCCAGATAGGAATCCGGATAGTTGTCCATCAGCCACGGATTCGGCGAAATCTTGTTGCCGCCCATCGGCACCAGGCTCATCGACTCCGTGCCGCCCGCCACGATCACTTCGGCGCTGCCCGCGCGGATGCGCTCCGCCGCGAGCGCGATCGCCTGCAGCCCCGACGAACAAAATCTGTTGATGGTCATCGCCGACGCTTCCACCGGCAGCCCGGCGCGCAGCGACGCGACTCGCGCCACGTTCATGCCCTGCTCCGCCTCCGGCATCGCGCAGCCCAGGATCACGTCCTCGATTTCCTTCGCATCGAGCCCCCGCACGTCGGCCACCGCGCGCGAAATCGCCACCGCCGCCAGGTCGTCCGGCCGCGTCGCCCGCAGCGTCCCTTTGAAAGCCTTGCCTACCGCCGTCCGCACCGCACTCGCAATCACCGCTTCCCTCATGGGGCACCTTCCGCTTGAGCTGTCACTTTTATTCTATTAGATGCTGCCCGCCGGAAAAGGCCGCAGTCCCGCGTAACCGCCATTCCTGCTTCACTTGGCGAAGCGCGTCCTGGCCGCCGGCGCTTGCGCCTTCGCTTCTAGAACGCCAGCCGCAGCGCGAACTGCAAAACGCGTGGGCCCCCGCCGCCCAGCCCCGGATTCCCCTGCGCCACGTCCGGCGTCTGCGTAATCTGCCCCGCCGGGCCGAACACCTTGTCGCCCGGCGTGAAGTCGGAAACCAGGTTGTTGTTCGGCTGGGAAAAAATCGGGTGATTGAAGATGTTGAAAAACTCCGCGCGAAACTGCAGGTTCAGCCGTTCGGTCAGCTTCGTGTTTTTCGTGATCGAGAAGTCTATGTTCCAGAATCCCGGCCCGTAAATCGCGTTGCGCCCCAGATCGCCGAAAACTCCGTTCGCCGGAAACGTAAACGCATTCGGATTCAGATAGCCCGTCGCCGGATTCCAGTTCGGCAGGATCGGGTTCACGCCCGGCAGAATATCCGGCCGCTGGTCGCTGTTGCCGTTGAAAATGTCGATCGGGATCGGCCGGCCGGATTGCGCCGTCACGATCGTATTCCATTGCCATCCCTCGGCCAGCTTCCGTGGAAGGTGGCTTGTCACCGGCACGTCGTAATTCAGCGCCGTGGTAAACCGATGCCGCGAATCGAAGCTCGAAGGGCCGTGCTCCGCGCTGATATCCGCCGAATTCTGCGGCATCGCCACGCCGGACGTAAAATCGATCCCGTCCGAAGCATCGTCCAGCGACTTCGAGAAGGTATAGGACGCGAAGCCCGCAAAGCGATGCCACTTTTGCAGCCGCCCGGTCACCTGCAGCGCGTGATAGGTGGACGACGCGCGCGTCGCAAATGTCGCCATCTGCGAGAAATTCGGATTCGTGAATTGCTGGTTCTGGTCCCACAGCCGCGTCAGCTTCGTTCCCTTGCTCCCCACGTACCCGATTTCGATCGCCGCTCCCTGCGCCACTTCCTGCTGGATATTGAAATTCCAGCTCTGCACGTAAGGCGTCGCCAGGTGCGGGTCCGTGATAAAAATGCTCGGCGCTGAACTGGACGGCCCCAGATAGAACGTCCCCGGCGGCTGCGGCTGCGGGACGCAGCAGAAATTGTTCTGGTTGAACGCCAGCGCCAGCACCGCCGTATTCGCCAGGCCTGCCGGCGCGATCGGATTGGTGGCGGCGCCTTCCACGTTTGTGAAGTTCGCCAGCATCAGGTCCTGCGGAATATAGTCGTAGTAAATTCCGTAACCCGTGCGCACCACCGTGTGCAGAAACGGGCTCCACGCAATCGAAACGCGCGGCGCGAAGTTATTCAGGTCGCGGTGATAAAGCCCGTCGACGCCGTCCGTCCCCACCAGCGCCAGTGTTCCATCCGCCGCTAGATTCGATAGCAGCCCGCGCTTCTCGCTCACCGGACCGAAATATTCCCAGCGCAGCCCGTAGTTCACCGTCAGGTTCGAACGGATGCGGAACTCGTCCTGCCCGAAGAACGCCAGCCCGTTGTTGTACGTCGTCCGCTGCGTTTCGGCGTTGTTGTTCGCCAGCACAAAGCCGTTTCCCAGATAAAAATTCGCAAGCGTCGTCGTGATCGCCGTGCACGTAAACATTGTGGTGTCGCACGGCGCTCCCGAGCTGAACGAGTAAATCCCGCGTTCCAGGTTGTCGTCCGAATGATTCACGGCCACGCGCCGCACTTCCCCTCCGAACTTCCACGTATGCTTCCCGTTTACCCATGTGAAGTTGTCCAGCCCCTGGAAGCTCTGGCTGGTCCGCCGCCGTGGCAAATCGAAGCCGGTGGTGCCCAGATTTTCCAGCGCGCCGCCGAAATCGAACTCCGGCAGCCCGTTCATGTTGTCCCCGAAATTCAGCCCCGCCGCCGTCGGATTCGACTGGTCCAGCGATTGGAATGAGTTGCTGAATCGCGTATACCCGAAGCGCAGCTCGTTGATGCGTGTCGCGCTGATGGTCGACACCTGGCTCAGCGACACCACCTGCACCCGCGTCGGCGATTCCTGCGCGAACTGCGGCAGCCGCGACCCGCCGCCGAAGCTCGACGAGCCGAAGGGGAACGTCTGGTCGCTCCGGCCGAATGCATAACGGGCGCTGAAAACTTCATTGTCGGTGAACTGGTGGTCCACCTTCACAATGAAATTGTCCAGATCGTTCGTATCCCTCACGCTTCCTTCCAGGTTTTCCGTCGCGCTCGTGGGAAAGTTCTTCAGGATGTTATCGAGCGCCGTGTTCCGCGTCGCCGGATTCAGCCCATCGTTCTCCGCGATTGCCAGGCCCTGCGCGATGTCCGTCGGCGTGGGCACCAGAAAAGTGAAATCCGACGCCACGCGCTCCCGCTGCCCTTCATACGCGGCAAAGAAAAACGTCCGGTCATGCACGATCGGCCCGCCCACCGACGCGCCAAACTGGTTGTTGATGAAGCCCGACTGGTTTTCCGGCGCCGGATTGAAAAAGTTCCGCGCGTCGAGCGCCGAGTTCCGGTGATACTCGAAAAGCGACCCGTGCAGCTCGTTCGTCCCCGACTTCGTGATGATGTTCACCACCGACCCGCTGCTCCGCCCGTACTCCGGGCTGAACTGCCCCTGCAGGTTGAACTCCTGGATCGCGTCCACCGGCAGCAGCGATGCCGGCGCGCCGCTGATGCCCACCTGGTTCAGCGCCGAGTTGTTGAACCACGGATCGTTGTTGTCCGTCCCGTCGAGCGTGTAGTTGTTCGACCGGTCGCGGTTCCCGTTGATGTTGAATTGCCCGAATCCCTTCTCCGTTCCGGCCACGCCCGATGGATCCACCGTCGCGCCCGGCACCAGCGCCACCAGCTTCCCGAAATCGCGTCCGTTCAGCGGCAGCTCCGCCACCAGCCGGTTGTCCACGATCCCGCCCAGCGCGTCGTTCGACGTTTCAATCAGCGGCGCCGTCGCCGTAACGCTCACCTTCTCGCTTGTCGCCGCCACCTTGGACACCGTGAAATCGAGCGGCGTGTCCGCGCCCACTTCCACGACCGCCTTCTGCATCACCGGCGACAAATCCTTCGCCTCGGCCGTCACCTCGTACTCTCCCGCCGGCAACTCCGGAATCACGTACCCGCCGTCTTCCACCGTCGTGGCGCTGCGCGAAAAGTCGGTGGCGGTATTTTTCGCCGTCACCTTCGCGCCCACCAGCGCGCCTCCCGAAGCGTCGTGGACTTCCCCGCGAATCGCCCCGCGATACGTCTGCGCGCGCGCCGCTCCCGCGAACGCGAAGACCAGCGCCAGCAGCAGCGGCAGCAGCCCGGCGGCGCGTCGAAAGAATCCCCTGGGAACGGCAGCGCACTCCCTCATGTTGACCTCCTCACTTTCCCTTCCGCGGGATAAAAATCGCAACCGGCAGCGTGATCTTGTTCACCTGCGCAAAATTTCGTTAGTTCAGCCCCAGCTCGATGCGGCCGCGCGAATCCACGTACAGCAGCGGCTCGCCCACCGCCACGTCCATAAACGTCCTCGAATACGGCACGATGATGGTCTTGTCGCCCAACCGCACGCGCACGTTTTCTCCCAGCGTGTAGCCCAGCTTCTTAAATTCGTCGCCCGGAATGTCGCTGATCAGGCTGCCGAATGGATCGTCCAGCGCGAAGATTTCCCCCGTGATTCCCTTCTCCTCCACCTTCGCTTCCCTCGGCGTCAGCCGCACCAGTTGCTTCACTTCCGGACCCACCAGCGTCCAGTCCTCGCCCGCCGCCAGGTGCGCCGCCGCCGGAGAAAAAATATCGCGCCCGTGAAATGTGGAAGACACTTTCGCGCCAATCATCCAGTTGGGATTGGTGATTTCCCGCGCCCCTTGGATTCCGTCGCGGTCTCCGACCGGCGTGATCAGCCCATTGTCGGGCAGCACGAAATACTGTTCCTTCTTCGATTTCACCACCACCGCCTTGCGCGACGTCCCCACTCCCGGATCCACCACCACCAGAAAAACCGTGCCCGGCCCGTAATACGGCGTCACGCCGCTCAGAAACCGCGCGCCTTCCTCGATCGAATACGGCGTCACCTGGTGCGTGATGTCCATGATCCGCGCGTCCGGCGCGATCTTCATGATCACCGCCTTGCAGATCGCCACCGCGTCATTCGCCGTTCCAAAATCCGTCATGAAGACGATCACCGGCTGCCGCGCCGGCTCCTTCTGCGCCTCACGGTTCGCCGTCGAAGTGCACCCGGCCAGCAACGCGCACAAAACCAGAATCACACTTGCTCCCAACCGCCTCCCCATCTTCATACTCGCTTCCCGCCAGCGCGCGGATACACCCGCTGGCTCTCGTTGTACATGCCTTAGGTTCCCCATCCTCGATTCGGATTTTGCAGAATCCCCGCAATCGAGGTTCACCCCGCGCTTTGGTTTGGATTATATCCGGGTGCCGCTCGCCGGTGTCAACGGAAACGCGCAGGAATTTTCCCCACGCTTGCCGCCGCCGTCGCTGTGGCCGCGCAGTTGTGGTCGCGCAGAAGACGTCCTGCCCCGCCCCGCTGCGCGTCTAGCGCGTCGCGGGCGCCGGCCTGTTGCGGTATTCCTCGTACAGTTGCTTGTGACGATTGTCGGTGCTCGTCAGCTGGCCTTTGATAAATAAATAGCGCAGCTCGGTGCGAATTTCGAGCGGATCGCCGTTCGTCACGATGAGGTTTGCAATTTTCCCCGGCTCGATCGTCCCCAACTGGTCCGCCAGCCCCAGCATCTGCGCCGCGTTCACCGTCACCGCCTTCAGCGCTTCGTCATACGGCAGCCCGTACGCCACCGCGTTCCCCGCCTGTTGCGGCAGCCGCCGCGAAAACGCCGTGTCGAAGCTCGCAAACGCAATGGGAATCCCCGCCGCAACAAGCTCCGCTGGCTGCGTCATCGGACGGTCGTACGCGTCGTCCTCCTCGCGCGGCAGCGCCTCCGTCGGCCCGAGGATGACGGAAATTTTCTTCTCCTTCAGCAGCTCCTTCACCTTCCACGCCTCGTCGCCCCCGGCGAGTATCATCTTCAGATTCTGTTTCGCGCAGAATTCCACCGCGTTGCGGATATCGCGCGCCTTCGCCGCGATCACCAGCAGCGGCAGCTTGCCTTCCACCACCGGTACCAGCGCTTCGAGTTTCAGATCGCGCTCGAATTTTTCCGCCGAGCCCTTTTCCTCCACCTGTGCGTAGTGCCGCGCCCGCTCGAAGACGTCCGCCAGCTCGTTCACCTTTTTGTCGTACTCCTGCTTCACTTCCTTGAACGGACGCTGCTTGAACTGGAACGTCGAAAAATCGAACGATCCCGTATCGATCGTCGGCCAGTTCAGCACCATCGCCGCCGACTTCCGCACCAGCATCTCGTCCATCGTCCAGCCCGCCAGGTGCATCGCCGACGCCTGCCCGCCGATCACGCTGCCCCCTCCTCCACCGAAGAATCCGCCCACGCCCGGCGCCACCAGCACGTGCGTCACGCCATTCGCGCGCGTTACGTTGATGTGCGCGCTCGCCGGATTCACCGCCGTCGCCGCCACAATCTCCGGGTTGTACGCGCCCAGCTCGGACACGTCCACCGTCGCGCTCACGGCGCTGATCTCCGACAGCCCCACCTGCGTGACCGGGTCGAACATTCCCGGATAAACTTCGAGGCCCTTCCCGTCGATCACCTGCGCCCCCGCCGGTACGCTTACGTTCGCGCCCACCGCCGCGATCCGCCCGTCGCTGATCACCACCGTTCCGTTTTCAATCGGCGGCCCGGACACCGGAAAAACCTTTGCGCCCGTAATCGCGTAAACGCCGGGCGCCGTTTGCGCCTGCACCGTAACTGCGACGAAGAGAACTGCCAGCAGCAGCAATCCGGTTCGCATTCTCATCGCGCGCCCCCTTCGCTGCCGCTCTCCGCCTTGGGCGGTTTCTTTTTCTCGGGCTTCTCTTTCTTCTCCGCTTTCTTCTCCGCCGCTTCTTCAGGCTTTTTTTCTTCCGCGGCCTTCTTTTCCTTCTCGATCAGCCCCGCCTTTTCTTTCGCCAGATCGGCGCGCCGCGCGATGTCGCGCTCGCGGTCGAAATACACCTGCCCGTCAATCAGCGTCTTCTGCGCCACCGCATAGACGCTCAGCGGATGGTGGTTGTAGATCACGAGGTCGGCGTCCTTCCCCACGTCAATCGAGCCCACCCGGCTGTCGATCCCGAGTTGCATCGCGGGGTTCAGCGTCATCAGCTTCAGCGCTTCCGTTTCCGAAAGCCCGCCCCAGCGCATCGACTTCGCCGCCTCCTGGTTCAGGTGCCGCGCCTCTTCCGGGTCGTCCGAATTCACGGAGACCACCACGCCGCGCTGCGTCATCAGCGCCATGTTGTACGGGATCGCGTCGTACGCCTCCATCTTGTACGACCACCAATCCGAAAACGTCGAACCGCCCGCGCCGCTCGCCGCGATTTCATCCGCGATCTTGTAGCCTTCGAGAACATGCTGGAACGTCCGCACCTTGAATCCGAATTCCTTCGCCACCCGCAACAGCATCAGAATTTCGTCCGCGCGGTAGCAGTGCGCGTGGACGTAGCGCTTTCCCGCCAGCACCTCCAGCAGCGGCTCGAGTTTCAGATCGCGCCGCGGCGGGATCAGATCCGTCTCGCCCGCCGCCTTCCTCCGGTCGTAGTCGTCCCATTTTTTCTTGTACTCCCGCGCCTCCGTGAA
>Ga0073928_10008334_pt1 | contig 13063 bp, 16 predicted proteins | sample PaiPotPPA55metaG_FD_76969 | JGI IMG/M metagenome (GOLD analysis project Ga0073928, IMG submission 76969) | Iron sulfur acid spring bacterial and archeal communities from Banff, Canada, to study Microbial Dark Matter (Phase II) - Paint Pots PPA... ...
GCCCGAGGTACTCGATCGTCTCGGCGCCGCGCAGCAGCGGCTTCACGGCGGGATGATTCTTGAAGTGCTCGAGCAGCTCGTTTGGGCTGCGGAGGGTGGCGTTGAACTCGCTGAGCAGCGCGCCGCCACCGACCGACAGAGTGTCCTTGTTGGTGTAGATGAACATGAACCCGGACATGCCCATCGTCGAGTCGCCGAAACATTCCACGGTGCAGCCTTCGCCGCTCTCGCAGTTGAAGCGCTCCTCGATGAGGCCGGCGTCGAGCTGCATGATCTCCTTAGCCGCCATCGCGACCTCGTTGGGGCGGAGCTTGCGGCGCAGGGCGTTGCCGTTGATGACCGTCTTCTCGAGCAGCCCGGAACCCAGGCCGATCCCTTCGCAGACGACCACCACCTCGGCGAACAGGTCGTCGCCGCGGCCGGTCGCGACGCCGACGACGCGGTTGTTCTTGACGATCAGGCGGTCGACGACCGTCTCGGGCACCACCATGGCGCCCGCCTTCTCGGCCTGCTCGGCGAACCAGGCGTCGAAGCGCGCGCGCAGGACGGAGTAGGAGTGCGGGTGCTCGCGGTTGCGGAGGTTTTTGTAGTCGATCCCGATCGCCGCCTCGGGCGTCATCATCCAGCGGCGCTCTTCGATGATCGGTCGCTCGAGCGGCGCCTCCTTCCAGGCGTCGCCTACGATCTCCTCGAGATAGTGGTTGTAGAGGATGCCGCCCATGACGTTCTTCGAGCCCGGCTTCACTCCGCGTTCGAGGAGGGCCACCTGAAGACCGGCCTTGGCCATCGTGATGGCGGCAGCGGTGCCGGCCGGCCCGGCGCCGACCACGACCGCGTCGAACTTCTCGTCGTCAGCCATCGCAGTAGATCCTAAGTGGTGTCCTGCGCCCGAAGTTCCTCGGATCTTCGCGGCCTAGGCGGCCGGGCGCCGGCCTCACCCCACGGAATCTTCGCTTCCGCGGGGACCCCGAGGGCGGGCGCTAAAGCCTGCGTCAAGGGGCCCGGCGCCGCGTCGTCACGCATCTGCCGATGCGCTCCTAGCCGCGCCACCCTTTCCTTGGCTCCGGCCGCCGATGCCGCGAATCTCTGTCGGACCTCCGGGCGCATGACACCATGAAGCTGATCGGCTTGACCGGGGGTGTCGGGTCGGGCAAGTCCACGGTCGCGGGCATCCTTGCCGAGCTGGGCGCGGCGATCGTGGACGCCGACGAGGCGAGCCACGCGGTCTACGCGCCAGGAACCGCGGGCTTCGACGCCGTGGTGCGCGAGTTCGGTCCTGAATACGTACGCGAAGGCGTCATCGACCGCGCCCGGCTGGGCCGCCTGGTGTTCGACGACGAGGACGCGCGCCGGCGCCTCAACGCGATCGTCCACCCGCTGGTGCGGGATTGGATGGCGCAGCGGACGGTGGAGGCGGCCGGGCGCGGAGCCGACGTGATCGTGCAGGACGTACCCCTCCTTTACGAGAACGGCCTCGAGGACCTCTTCTCGAGCGTGGTCCTCGTCTACACGCCAGAAGAGGTGCAGCTCGAGCGCTTGGTCGAGGGGCGCGGGATGACCGAGGAGCGGGCGCGCGCGATGATCGCCGCCCAGATGCCCATCGAAGAGAAGCGACGGCGGGCGCACCACGTAATCGACAACACGGGCACCGTCGAGCAGACCCGCCGCCAGGTCGAAGAGATGTGGAGGCAGATGACAGGACGGTAATGCCCCTCCCCGCCGGCGGGGCGCCGCGCAAGCGCGGCGGTGCCGGCGCGGCCCGGGCGCGCCGGGTGGGACAGGCGATCAGGTGATGCCCGCGGCGTGCAGTTCGCCGAACCGTTCGGCGTCGACCCCCACTTCGGCCAGCACCTCCGCAGAGTGCTCGCCCAGCCGCGGCGGGTCGAGCCGCCGCCAGTCGTCCCGCATCAGCACGGCCGGCCGCACCTCGACCCCGGTGGCACGCGCCTCGATCAATCGCCGCGCTGCCACCTGTGGGTGCGCCGCCACCTCGTGCAGCTCGAGCACGGGCTCGCAGCACGCATCGAGATCCGCCAGCTCGGCCGTCCATTCGTCACGCGAGCGCGCTGCGAAGACCGCCTCCATCTCCGCATGCACGCGGGTCTGCTCCTCGCCCTCGGCGAACTGCAGCGCGACCAGGTCCGGCTTGCCGACCGCGACGCACAGCGCGCCCCAGAACTTCGGCTCGAGCGCGCCCACGCTGAAGTGGCGGTCGTCCCTGCACGTGTAGACGCGGTAGCAGCCGTACCGACCACTCAGGCGCTGCGCTCCGCGGCGCACCTCCTCGCCCGCGCCGGCCTGCGCGAACGGCACCGCAAGCCAGCTCACTGCGCCGTCGGTCATCGACACGTCGAGCCTCCGGCCCTCGCCTCCCCGCTCCACCGCAAGCAGCGCGCCGAGGATCGCGACGGCCGGCTGGAGCCCCCCGCCGCCGACATCGGCGACCTGGACCGCGAGGGGAAAAGGCGCGCGCTCGGTCCCCCCATTGAGTCCCAGCACCCCCGCCGTCGCCGTGTAGTTGATGTCGTGGCCGGCCCGCAGCGCGAACGGGCCGTCCTGGCCGTAGCCCGTGATCGAGCACATGACCAGATTCGGGTTGCGAGCGTGCAGGACCTCCCAGCCCAGGCCCAGCCGTTCCATCACGCCGGGCCGGTTGCCCTCGACCAGAACGTTCGCGGTCTCCGACAGCTTCAGCAGCAGCTCGCGGCCGGCGTCAGCCTTCAGGTTGAGAGTCAGGCTGCGCTTGTTGCGGTTGAGGGCGTTGAACCATGCGCTCTGGCCGTCGACCAGAGGCGGCGTCCAGCGCATGTAGTCGCCGGTGCCGGGCTCCTCGACCTTGATGACGTCGGCGCCCATGTCGGCCAGGATCATCGTGCAGAACGCGCCGGGAAGCAGGCGGGTGAGGTCGAGGATCCGTATTCCGGAGAGCGGCATTCACCGCAATTGTGGGAGACAATTCCGGGGCCGCGTGCGTTAATACACCATGCAACCCTCGGATCACACCATGCGTCACAGCAACCCACAGCTGAGAGAGATCTCGATCAAGGTGCCGGCGCCGTTCGCCGGGATCTCCGACCTGGGCTTCACCACGCAGTACCGCGCGCAGGACCTGGGCCAGCCTCAGCAGGACGTTCCCCTCGTCATCGAAGGCCCGCGACCACCCATGCGCGTGCTGGCGGAGCTGCTGCAGGCCCTGACCGAGAGCAAGGAATCCGCCTACTCGTGGACCGACCCGATCATGGTCAGCGACGAGGTCGTCCTGCTTGCGTTTCGCGACCGCAGCCTGGCCGGTGGGACGCTCTCAGACGGCGCGCCCGCCCTCACCGATTACATGCTGAATCTGATCCGGCCCGTCGTGTTCCCATTCCTGCACGACTGCGCGGCGATCGCTCACCTGCGCCTGTCCGAGGTGATCGAGATGCGCCTCACCAGCGACCAGCAAACGCTTGCCGCGATGGCCATGCCTTTGGGCGACATCGTCGAGAGCAACGGTGACCGTGTGCTGTGGCAGGTCGCCAGGGGCTAGCGGCGGCTCGACGCTACTTGCTCGGGCTTGGACTCGGACTCGGGCTGTTCGTGTGGGCAGGCGTCGCTGCGCGAGCCCCGCTCGCGGCGCTCGACGCGGTGGTCACCGGCGGAACGATGACGGGCCCCGGACCCTGGTTGGCGAAATAAAGGGCCAGGGGCACGATGACCATGCCCACGATGACAGTGACCACGAAGGTCACCGCTCCCCACTCCCGGCGCACGAATTCCCAGTTCACGAAGCGTGAAGTCTAGAGAGTCTGGGAAGCCTGCCGCAGAGGCGCGAACCGACGGTCAGTAGTCGTCTTCCGAGGCGGCGAGGCCTTCCTCTTCCTTCTTCTTGCGCTGGTTCAGAAGCCGGATGAAGTCCTGCGCGCGCGCGAGAGCCTTCCAGCGCTCCGGGAAAAAGTCCTGGACCAGGATCGCCCTGTCCGGGAGCTGGTAGACCGTGACGCACCATTTATTGAGGGTGCGCGAAACCTCGACCTCGAAGTCCTTCTCCGTGGTCTCATACCGCACAACCTTGTCGTCGTCGAATCTTCTTCGTCCTGAAACAGCCATAGGTAAATCACTCGGGTTGGATTGAAGCTCATAGAGCGTGTCTCGATTATAGGCGCCGATCGCTGGGTCCGCCGAGCCGGCTCGGCCCCCAATTCTTAGTCCCGGAGCAGCTCCCGGAGCAGCGGCGCGAGCTCGTCTCGGAGCTCGTCCCGCTTCATCGCCATGGTGAGGTTGGCCCGCAGGTAACCGGCCACCGTGCCGGTGTCGTAGTAGTCGCCTTCGAACTCGAGGGCGACCACCCGGTGGCGGCCGATGGTGCGCTTGATCGCGTCCGTCAGCTGGATCTCCTTCCCCGCTCCGGGCGCGGTCTGGCCCAGCTCCTCGAAGACGTTCGGGGTGATCACGTAGCGCCCCAGGATCGCCAGGTCGGAGGGCTCGGACCCGCGGGTCGGCTTCTCGACCATGTCCTCGACCTCGTGCAGCCTGCCGTTCGAGCTCGAGGTGGCGATCACGCCGTAGCGGCTCACCTGGTCGCGGGGCATGCGGCGGACGGCCAGCACCGTCGCCCCCGTTTCGGTGTGGGCGTCGATGAGCTGCTTCAGCACTGGGCGGTCCGCACACAGCAGGACGTCGTCGGCCAGCAGCACCGCGCACGGCTCGCCCTCGACGAGGCTGCGGGCCGTCCACACGGCGTCGCCGAGACCCCGCGGCTCCTTCTGCTGGATGTAGGTGATGACGGCGCGATTGCTCAGCTCGTCGACGTCGGCCAGGATCTTCAGGAGGTCGCCCTTGTCGCGCTCGGCGAGGTAGTGCTCGAGCTCGATCGAGCGGTCGAAGTGGTCGACGATGGCGCGCTTGCCGCCGCCTGTGACCATGATCACCTGCTCGATGCCGCTGGCGATCGCCTCCTCCACGCCGTACTGGATGGTGGGCTTGTCGACCAGCGGCAGCATCTCTTTCGGCTGCGCTTTGGTGACGGGCAAGAACCTCGTGCCCAGACCCGCCGCCGGAAAGATCGCCTTGCGAACGGTCATCTTTCACAATCTATCTGGTGTTGACGTCCGACGGCATCCGGCCCGGCCTCGAGCACACGATCGAGCGCACGGTCGACGAGAGCCTGATCACCATGCACGTCGGCGGCAAGGGTGTTCTCGCCACGCCGGCGATGATCGGCCTCATGGAGGGCGCCAGCCACAAGGCGGTCGAGGGCCTGCTGCCGGAGGGCCAGACGACCGTCGGCTACGAGGTGCACGTCCGCCACGTGGCCCCGGCCCCACCGGGAAGCACGATCCTGGTCACCAGCCGTTTGACCGAGGTGAACGGCAACAAGCTGCTCTTCGAGGTCACGTGCCGCCTGGGCGACACGCTGATCGGCACCGGCACGCACAAGCGCGCCATCGTGCCCGCAAACTTTTAGAGCGACACGACCCGCGCGCGGCGCAGGTCGACCCGGTCGCCACGCATGGGGACGCCTTCGGCCACGAGGAGCGCGCGCTGGCGCTTGCCCTGCGTAAGGCTGCCGTCCGCGCGCACCACGCGGTGCCACGGCATGTCTTCGTGGATCGTGGCGAGGACGCGACCGACCAGCCGGGGCGCGCCCGGTTCGATGTCGCCGTAGGTGCGGACGAAACCTTCGGGGATCGCGCGGATCCGGCTGACGATGTGCGCGGTGCGCGGGTCAAGCCTGCCCTCCCTCTTCTCGGCCAGGTGATGAGCCAGCTTCCTCAAGCCGGGGTTCACCGAGACGACCTTCGGCGGGCGCACCTTCCTGTCGCGCGCCCTGGCGTGCGCGCCCTCGCGCGGCGAGATTCGGTCGAGGTCGTCGCTCACGCGCCCATCCTATGATCTGGCCCCATTGGACACCGAGACTGCAGCCGTCACGCCAGCCGACGTGGAGCGGGCGGCCCGCCACCTGCGCGACCACCTGCACGCGACGCCGCTGCAGCACTCGCCCGCGATCAGCGAGGAGACCGGCGCCCGCGTCTACCTTAAGCTCGAATCGGTCCAGCCGGTGCGCTCTTTCAAGGTGCGCGGCGCGCTCAACAAGCTCATGCGCATGTCGCCCGAGCGGCGTGCCGCCGGGGTGATCACCGCCTCTGCGGGCAACCACGGCATGGGCGTCGCCTACGCGGCGGGTGAGTTCGGCGCGCCGGCCACCGTCTACGTGCCGGCGGCGGCCAACCCCTACAAGGTCGAGTCGATCAAGCGGCTGGGCGCGCGGGTCGTGGCCGCGGGGCAGACCTACAGCGAGGCCTATGACGCCGCCGTCGCGGAGCAGAGAGAGTCGGGCGCGACGTTCGTCCATGCCTACGAAGACCCGGACGTGGTCGCCGGCCAGGGCACCATCGCGCTCGAGCTTCTAGAGGACCTGGAAGAGCTCGACACGGTGCTCGTGCCGATCGGAGGCGGCGGGTTGATCGGAGGCATCGCCCTGTACCTGAAGTCGAGGCGGCCTTCGATCCGGGTGATCGGCGTGGAGCCGGCGGGCGCGGACTCCATGAAACGCTCCCTCGCCGCGGGCCGGATCGTGACCCTCGAGCACGTCACCACCATCGCCGACGGCCTGGCCGCCTCGGCGCCGGGGCAGCTCACGCTGGAGCTCGCGCAGCGATACGTCGACGAGGTGGTGATCGTCAGCGAGGAGGAGATGGTGGAGGCGATCCGCCTCCTGTTCGCCTGGGAGCACCTCCTCGCCGAGCCGGCCGGCGCCGCCGCCCTGGCCGCCCTCCTGCACCACCACCCGGCGCGGCGCAACGAGCGGGTGGTCGTCATCGTCTCCGGCGCCAACGTGGCGGACGAGGTGCTGCGCCGGGCGCTCGAAACGGCCTGACGACTTTGAGCGGCGGGAGTAACCTGAAGCAGTTCCGGCAAGGGTTTTGGGGGTAAACGGATGAAGGCCTACGTCCTCATCAATGCGTCGCCCGGGCGCGCGCTCGAAGTGGCCAAGAAGATGGAGGGCGTCAACGGCATCACCGCCGCGGACGCGATCACAGGCGAGTACGACGTCATCGCCGTATGCGAGGCCCCCGATGTGAATTCGATCGGCTCGCTGATCGTGGACAAGATCCAGAAGATCGACGGAGTGTTCAAAACGGTGACCTGCCTGGCGGTGAAGTAACACCGGGGTTCGGTACGTTTGGTGCCAAGCGTTCGCATGCCGCCCAGGTCTAGCGCGCGGTTGGTGCCAAACCTGCGTTATGCGCCGATTGCCTCCCGCGCGTCCACGAACGCCCTCACGGCGCGCTCCAGGTCTTCCTTTGAGTGCGCCGCCGACACTTGCGCGCGGATCCTCGCCTTGCCCTTGGGCACCACCGGGAACGAGAAGCCGATCACGTAAACGCCCTTCTCGAGCATGACGTCGGCCATCCGGGAGGCCATCGCCGCGTCGCCGATCATCACCGGCACGATCGGGTGGTCGCCCGGCAGGATGTCGAACTCCTCCTCCGTCATCCGCGCGCGAAAGAAGGCTGTGTTTTCGCGCAGCTTGTGCCGCAGGTCGGAGGCCGAGCGCATCAGTTCGAGCACCTTCAGGCTCGCCGCGGCGATGGGCGGGGCGACCGAGTTCGAGAACAGGTACGGCCGCGAGCGCTGGCGCAGCATCGCCACAAGCTCCCGCCGGCCCGACACATAACCTCCGCTCGCGCCGCCGAGCGCCTTGCCCAGCGTACCTGTGATCGCGTCGATGCGACCCATGACGCCAAAGTGCTCGTGCGTGCCGCGGCCTCCATCGCCCATGAAACCGACCGCGTGCGAGTCGTCGGTCATCACCAGGGCGTCATACGCGGCGGCCAGGTCGCAGATCTCCGGCAGCGGAGCGAGGTATCCGTCCATCGAGAACACGCCGTCGGTGACGATGATCCGATAACGCGCGTCCGCGCTCTCCTTCAGCTGCCGCTCGAGGTCTTCCATGTCGCGGTTCGCGTACCGGAATCGCTTGGCCTTGCACAGCCGGACGCCGTCGATGATGCTCGCGTGGTTCAGCGCGTCAGAGATGACCGCGTCGCGCTCGTCGAACAGTGCCTCGAAGATGCCGCCGTTGGCGTCGAAGCACGACGAGTAGAGGATCGTGTCCTCGGTGCCGAGAAAATCAGATAGCGCCGCCTCGAGCTCCTTGTGCACCTCCTGCGTGCCGCAGATGAAGCGCACGGAGGCCATGCCGTAGCCCCAGCGGTCGAGCGCCTCCTTCGCCGCGGCCAGCACGGCGGGGTGATCGGCGAGGCCGAGGTAGTTGTTCGCGCAGAGATTGATCACCTCTCGATCGGCAACGCCCACCATCGCGCCCTGAGGAGTCGTCAACACCCGCTCCGGTTTCTCCAAGCCGGCCGCCCGGATCTCCGCCAGCTGCGTCACCAGGTCGGACCTCATGCGTTCGAACATCACAAACCCCCCGAGCGAACTACGCCGTCCAGTCGAGCACGACCTTGCCGCACATGCCCGAGTGCGCGACGGCGAAGGCCTCCTCGAACTGGTGATAAGGAAAGCGATGCGTGATCACCGGCGAGATGTCGAGACCCATCTGCGTGAACACGGACATCTCGTACCAGGTGTCGAAGATCTGGCGCCCGTAGACACCCTTGACGGTGAGCATCTTGAGGACCACCTGGCTCCAGTTGATGGCGAACTCATGGTCGGGCAGCCCGAGCATGGCTATCCGACCACCATGTGACATGTTGGCGATCATGTCGCGCAGCGCGGCCGCCTGGCCCGACATCTCGAAGGCCACGTCGAACCCTTCCTTCATGCCCAGCTCGTGCATCACCTCGGGCAGAGTTTCCGTACGCACGTCGACCGCGCGCGTCACGCCGACCTTGCGCGCCAGCTCGAGCCGGTAGTCGCTGACATCGGTGATGACCACGAACCGCGCGCCGTTGTGCCGCGCCACCATCGCCGCCATCAGCCCGATCGGCCCGGCGCCGGTGACCAGAACATCCTCCGCGACGACCGAGAACTGCCCGGCCGTGTGGACGGCGTTGCCGAAAGGGTCGAAGATCGCGGCGACGTCGAGGTCGATCTTGATTAGGTGCGGCCATAGGTTCCCCGCCGGCATGACGACGTACTCGGCGAACGCGCCGTCGCGCTGGACGCCGATCCCGACTGTGTTCGCGCACAGAGCACGCCGGCCGGCCATGCAGTTGCGGCACTTGCCGCAGACGATGTGGCCCTCGGCCCCGACGAGCTCGCCCTCGTAGACCGACTCCACCCCCTCACCTAGCTTCGCGACCTCGCCGACGAACTCATGCCCGACCACCAGCGGTGGATGGATCGTGGCCTGGGCCCATTCGTTCCAGGCCTCGATATGGAGGTCGGTGCCGCAGATCCCGGTGCGCAGAACGCGGATCAAGACCTCGCCTGGGCCCGGCTTGGGCTCGAGCACGTCGCGCAGCCATAGACCCGGCGCGGCTTCGGCCTTGACGAGCGCCTTCACGCTTGCCTAAGCGCTCTGCGTGGCGGCTGCTTTCCCCGAGGCGACAAGGTCGCTCAGCCAGGGCGCGAGGATCGGCATGTCCTGCTCGAAACTACCAGTCGAGGGCGACCACGTGAGCTCACGGCGAGACTGGGAGTCGTCGTAGAGGTGCGGCTTGCCGATGACATCGACAGCGTAAACGCCCGGCCAGACGATGGCCCCGGTCGACGTCACCATCTCCTCCCCGAGCCCGCGCAGGAAAGCGAGGTCATACGGCAGCGAAACGATGTTGGGTGAAATATCGAGGGCGCGCCCGGCCAGCTCGAGGAACTCGCGCCAGCTGGAGTCGAATCCACCGATCAGGTAGCTGTGGCCCGGCCGCCCCCGGTCTGCGGCCGCCAGGCAGGCACGGCCGACGTCGGCGGCCGCGACAAACGTCTGGGCGGAGCGGCCGCCGGCCGGCAGCCACAGCCTTCCGCGGCTGAGGCCCAGCATCAGGCGGGGAATCAACCAGTCCTCGTTCGTGCCGAAGACCCGCGCTGGACGCAGCACGACCACCTCGACGTCGTCGACGTTGTCCAGGAGCCATACCTCTTCCATCAACTTGAGCCGCTCATACGCGTGCCTTGGTCGCAGCGCGGCCTTCTCGTTGATGCGGGTGTAGTGATCAGGTCCGTAGACGTCGGCCGTGGAGACGTGGACGATGCGGCGCACTCCGGCCTGCCGGGCCGCGTCGACGACGCGCACCAGGAGCGATGGCGGGCGGCGGCGGTAGCGCAGGCGCCGGCCCGGGGCCCAGGCCTGGGCGCAAACGTGGACGATCTCGACCCCCCGCATGGCGTCGGCCATCGTCTCCTCGTCCGCGTCGGCGGCCAGCTCGATGAGAGGCACCTCGCTCGCGAGCGCGCGCGACACGTGGTCGCCCAGGAATTCGCCGGCGCCGATGACAAGATGCAATCAGTAAGTCTCCTCCTTAATGCGCTGGCGCACCAACGCCGACCGATTCTAGTTGGGAGACCGCCGGCGTCTCTGCAGGTTTGTCGTTATCGCCGCTCGAACGTTTTCGACCATCTGCGTCACCCGCCGGCTGAGCGACCACCACGCGGGCGGGTCGGGAAGGATCGGCGGGCCGATCGTCACGTCGATGCGGCGGAAGGGCACAAGCGAACCTGTGCCCCTGACGGCGACCGGGCAGACGGGCACGCCCGCCTGCAGCGCGAAGTAGCCGATTCCCGTCTTCAGCGGACGGATCGCGCGCCCCTTCGAATAACGTCCCTCCGGGAACATGAGCATGACGCCGCCTCGGGCGAGGATCTGGTACACGGTCCGCACCCCGGCCTCGTCGAGCTCGCCTCGCTGCGGCGAGATGGGAAAGACGCCGATCAAGGGCAGCAGGCGCCGCTTCCAGGCCCGGTTGAAGACCGTCTCCCGCTTGGCCATCGTGTAGATCATCGGAGCCTCCGGGAAGAACGGGATTATGAAGGCCGGGTCGAACCAGGCCTGGTGGTTGGCGGCGATGATGTACGGCGGCTTGGGGATGTTCTCGATGCCCGCAAGGGTGATCCGAAACAGGATCCGCACCGCCCACAGCACCAGCCTTCGAATCCAGCTGTAGAAGCGTGGCGGCTCTTTGGGGAACGGGTGGACGAGCGGATCGAGGGGCGCGGAGACCAGCGCCCGGTACTCGGGCCCGGTGTACTGCCTGGGTTCAGGAGAGGAAGGCGTGGAGGACGCGGTTGAACTCCTCCGGGCGCTCGGCTTGCGGGGTGTGCCCCGCGCCCTCGATCACCGCCAGCCGGCAGTCGGGGATGAGCGCGTGCGCGCGGGTCGCGTGCGACACCGGAAAAAGTGGATCGTCCGCGCCCCAGATCAGCTGCACGGGCACTTCGATGCCGTGCAGCTTCGGGGAGACGTCGTACTCGGCGCTGAGCAGCGCCTTCGGGTTGACCAGCGAGCGCAGCGTAGCCAGGTAGGCCTCGTGGTAGCCGTCGGCGCAGTAGAGCTCTCGCAAATCCCCGAGATACTCGTCGTCCATCGTCCGCTCGAGGTCCGAGCTGACCCCCACGTAGTGCGCGGCGACGCCGCGGATCATCGAAGCCGGCGCCCATTTGAGCGCGCTTCGTGTCGCGCGCATCACCGTCTCCCCGACGCGCGGGATCGTGATCAGCCCATAGGTCAACTTGACCGACGGCCGCCCCAGCCCAAGCGAGTTGACCAGCACCAGCCTGCTCACGCGCTCCGGATGCCGCAGCGCGAGCTCCAGCGCGATGCGGCCGCCCAGCGACGCCGCCACGATCGCGGCCGACTTCAGACCGCGGCTCTCCATGTAGCTGTCGATGAACTCGGTGAAGTAGGGGATTCCATACGTGGCGCGGGGCTTATCCGTCCGCCCGAAGCCGGGCAGGTCCGGCGCGAACACCCTGTGCTCCAGCGCGGCCGCCTCCAGGTTGAAGCGCCACTCCATGTAGCCCGACGAGCCGATGCCGTGGATGAACAGGACGGGCGTGCCGCGGCCGCCGTGCACCTGGTGTACGCGAAGATCGCCGATCTGGACAGTTCCGGAGTGCAGTGTCTTGGCCGGGCGCCTCATCGTGGCCTCGATCACACCGGCAGTTTAGGAGTCGCGACCGGAATCCCGCGCTGGATCTTCGGCGCCCATGCGGCCGATCTTCGGGTTCAGCTCGTGCGCTGCTCGCTTACGCATGCCGGATGCGCGCGCTCCGCTGCTCGGAGCTTCACCCGAATCTCGGCCACCTGGATCGCCGAATCTCTCAGCGCGGCTTCCGCCGCGACTCCTACGGGCAGGCTGCGCAAGTCCCGCGATTTCCACTCCGCTTTCGAAACGCTTCACCCTCTCGCCTTTGATCACGGTGACCACGCCCGGGCCGGCGGCGCGCCAGCTGCCCTCGCTCCAGACCGCGGCGCTCCGCTCGTCGACGCCGACCAGGGTCAGCTCGGGCGCGGCCGCGCGCGCCGACTCGATCCACTTGTGCCCAAACGTCTCAAAATGCGGGAGGATGGCGGTCCTGGGCACCACGCCGAGCGCGTCGGCCGGGCGGCGGTTGGTGTGATTCGGCCAGGTCGCGCGGACCAGCGTGTGGCTGCCCAGCGCCATCGCCCCCGCCGAGGAGCCCGCAAGCACCGCGCCCTTGCGCCAGGCCTCGAACATCGCAACCCAGACCAGCGAACCACGCAAGACCTGCGCGACCAGGCCCGGGTCTCCGCCGACCAGGTAGAAGAAGCCCCCATTCCGCGCCTCATCCGCGAGCGATTCCTTCATGGCGTCAGCCCGTTTCAGCACCGGCAGCTCGCGCAGGTCGAGCCCGAGCTTCCCAAACCAGCGCGTGGCATGCGCGACCGATTGTTGAGGGCCCTGGCGGGCGGCGGCGGTGGGCACGACGTAGGCTGGGCCGGCGGCCGCCGCCGCGACCATGAGGCGGTCCTGGTCCTCATTGCCGGGATTGAATTCGTCACCGCCAACGAGGGCCAGCAATCCCGACATGATCTGGCTCTAGTCAACATGGAAGGACCGGCAGCTCGTGCATATGACGTAGGTTGCGCGGGCGCCGACGAGGCGCTGATCCACGTAGAGCTACATGCAGGAGGCCGGTCCAATGGATGACGGTACTACGA
>Ga0073928_10008335_pt1 | contig 13062 bp, 12 predicted proteins | sample PaiPotPPA55metaG_FD_76969 | JGI IMG/M metagenome (GOLD analysis project Ga0073928, IMG submission 76969) | Iron sulfur acid spring bacterial and archeal communities from Banff, Canada, to study Microbial Dark Matter (Phase II) - Paint Pots PPA... ...
CCAACCAGCGCCACAAAGCCGAGCACGAACCAGGGCATCGGCGGCCGGGCCGATGACGCCACCGCAACCGGGTCGTTCTTCGTCGCGCGCCATGTGGCCATCGATCCCAGTATTATCACGGTGGGCGCCAGCAGCATGACGCGGGACAGTTTTGCGATGGTGGCGAACTCGCCGGCCTTCTGCCCGTCCTGGAAAGAAGCCGCGATGACCTGCGCGATCTCGTGGATCGACGCGCCGCTCCAAAGTCCGAAGGCGTGCGGGTCAAGGTGCAGAAGTCCCGGCAGTAGCGGGTAGCCAAACATCGCCACCGATCCGAAAACGGTCACGCAGGCGACCGCGTAGGCGACGTCTTCGTCGGGTGCGTCGGTCACCGTGTTGGTGGCGATGACGGCCGAAGCGCCGCAGATGGATGTTCCGGCTGCGATCAACTGCGCCAACTTGCGATCGACGCCCAGCAGTTTTCCCATCCAGACGGTAAAGGCGAAAGTGGCCACCAGTGTCGCCGCGATGATGCCTAGGCCGCGGCCGCCGACCTCGATCACCTGGGCGATGGTCAATTGAAGCCCGAGCAGGACGATGGCGATGCGCAGCAGTCGCCGCTGGCTGAAAGTCACTCCCGGCCTGGCGATCGCGGGCGTGCCGACGAGATTATGGAAAGCCATGCCGAGCAGGATGGCGAGGATCATCGGGCTGAACGTCGTCATCTCCGGCAGCGAACGGAGCAGATAGCCGGATATCGCCACTGCCGACGCCAGCAGCAGGCCCGGGAGCGTAGCCAGGATGGCTCTACCCCGAGCAGGCTGCAGTTCCGACGCCGCGGTCCGGGCTGCATGTGGGTCAAGCGAGAGGGCGAGGTCGGTGTCCGAAACGAGTTGGGAGGCTGGGCTGGTCATGGGGTGGGCTCCATCGGCTTGCCCACCCAATATCGGTAGCTTCGATCAATCAATCAAACAGGTTATAATGATAACATCAATCGATTTCATGTATCAATCATACCTGGCCCGATTACCGAGACCCGCAAAACGAGCGGTCCTGCCGTTCGGTTCGTGCGGAACCCGGTACGAGCCGGATCAGCCCCGCCCGCGATAGGGCGCGACGCCCTGATCCGGGATCCACATGCCCTTGGGCAACCTGCCGGTCTGCCAGAACACGTCGATCGGAATGCCGCCGCGCGGATACCAGTAGCCGCCGATACGCAGCCATTTCGGTCTGATCGCCGCTGAGATCTTTTTGCCGATCGCCACCGTGCAGTCCTCGTGGAAGGCGCCGTGATTGCGGAAGCTCGCGACATAGAGTTTTAGGGATTTCGACTCCAGCAGCCATTGCCCCGGGACGTAGTCGATCACCAGATGCGCGAAATCCGGCTGGCCGGTCACCGGGCACAGCGAGGTGAACTCCGGCGCGGTGAACCGCACCACGTAATTCGTGTCCCTTTGCGGATTAGGCACGCCGTCGAGTTTCGCCGCGTCGGGTGCGGTAGGCCATTCCACGGCGCGGCCAAGCTGCAGGCCGGACGAATCCGGCGCCGACTTCGATGATTTCCGGGGCTTGCTGGACATAGTTGTATCTCCGTTGCCGCGTTATTAGACAATTCGCCGGGCAACGTCACGGGCCAGGCAACCTTTTCCGCCACGGTGGCTTGCTGTAGAAGCAGCGCCAACCGCTCAAATCAGATTCTGCAAAAGAGGCACCCATGACCGCCATCGTCGACATCATCGGCCGCGAAATTCTCGATAGCCGCGGCAACCCCACCGTCGAAGTCGACGTGGTGCTGGAGGACGGTTCGGTGGGACGGGCGGCGGTGCCGTCCGGCGCCTCCACCGGTGCACACGAGGCCGTCGAGCTGCGCGACGGCGACAAGGCGCGCTATCTCGGCAAAGGCGTGCAGAAGGCGGTCGCAGCCGTGAACGGCGAAATCTTTGAAGCGCTCAACGATATGGCGGTCGAGGAGCAGGTTCAGATCGACCAGATCATGATCGATCTCGATGGAACGGCGAACAAGAGCCGGCTGGGCGCCAATGCCATCCTCGGCGTCTCGCTGGCATGCGCGAAGGCCGCGGCGGAATCCTTCGACATGCCGCTTTATCGCTATGTTGGGGGAACCTCGGCGCGGACATTGCCGGTGCCGATGATGAATATCATCAATGGCGGCGTGCATGCCGACAACCCGATCGACTTCCAGGAATTCATGATCATGCCGGTCGGCGCCAGGACCTTTGCCGAGGCGCTGCGCTGCGGCTCGGAGATCTTCCACACCTTGCGATCGGAACTGAAGAAGGCCGGTCACAACACCAATGTCGGCGACGAGGGCGGTTTCGCGCCGAATCTGCCGTCGGCGGATGCGGCGCTGGAATTCGTCATGGGGGCGATCGGCAAGGCCGGTTACAAGGCAGGCGGCGACGTCATGCTGGCGCTCGATTGTGCGGCCACCGAATTCTTCAAGGACGGCGCTTACGTCTATGGTGGCGAGAACAAGACCCGCTCGCGTTCCGAGCAGGCGCGATATCTCGCCGATCTCGCCGCCCGCTACCCGATCGTCTCCATCGAAGACGGCATGTCGGAAGACGACATGGACGGCTGGAAGGAGTTGACCGATCTGATCGGCGGCAAATGCCAGCTGGTCGGTGACGACCTGTTCGTCACCAACGTCACGCGGCTCGCCGACGGCATCAAAAACGGCCGCGCCAACTCGATCCTGGTCAAGGTCAACCAGATCGGCACGCTGACGGAAACGCTGAGCGCGGTCGAGATGGCCTACAAGGCCGGCTACACCGCCGTGATGTCGCACCGCTCCGGCGAGACCGAGGATTCCACCATCGCCGATCTCGCGGTCGCCACCAATTGCGGGCAGATCAAGACCGGCTCGCTGGCCCGCTCGGACCGCACCGCCAAGTACAATCAGCTGCTGCGCATCGAGCAGGAATTGGGAAGCCAGGCGAAATATGCGGGCAGGGCGGCGCTGAAGGCGCTGGCATAAGCCGCCGTCCCGGCGAGGAAATAGCTGGCGGCGGATGAATTCGCCGGCGTTCGCGAGCGCCTGTCGGCCGGCCGCGAGATGCGCATTCCACATCGGCATCTGTCCCGCGGCAATGCCTTTTTTGCCGAGGAATCGCCACGCGGAGAGCGCGTCATCCAGCGCCGCAGGGAAGGGCTGTTCCGGCGCGAGCCGATATTCAATCGCCAGCGTTCGTGCTTTGGCTGCCGGTCCGGCTTCGGTAACCAGGCGGCGATGGCTGAGGATCAATAGCCGCCCCGTGAAAGAACAGCAAAACGCGTGAGGCATCGCTGCCCGGGCGATCGACTACTCTCCAGGCGATCCCTCGATGTCCACTTCCTCATGCTGGATGTCGTTTGCGACCGGCCAAGCCGACCCGACTTCCTCGATGCGATGCCGGCGCTCCCGCCAGCCGACCGGACGGGGTTTTGAGCAAGGCGCGAACGGCGTCGATCTCGCTCTGGGCCATGGCCAATTCCTTCCGCGGTCGCACAACCTCAGCCTGGCTCAATATGCCACTCGGCTTTTTCGACCGTCACTTCGCGCGCTCACATTCATTCGCTCGCGCGCTTCATGGCGTGGTCATAAAATCTCCACCGACGCGACACGGAAAGCGCTTAGCTAAGTCCTGCCTCACGCTCCGTAAAAAAAGCAATCCCGCTTGATATTTCCGGACAAACTCTAAGGAGTGAACGTTGAGACATTTTCTGAAGATTGCGACGCTCAGTGTAACGTTGCTGTCGTCGATTGCCATAACGGCTGCACCTTCAAACGCCCAGGTACAAGTAAACGCCCAGGTACAAGGCGGTCTGAGCAAGGTAAAGACGGTCTGGGTCATCCTGATGGAAAATCACAATTGGACCGGCAACAATTCCGGCGCTGCTTCCGGGACTCCGGATATCAAGGGTAGCCCACTAGCCCCTTACATCAATGGGACTCTTCTAAATACGTCGTCACACGCTGAGCAGTATTTCAATCCCCCGAGAAACCACCCCAGCCAGCCGAATTATTTGTGGCTGGAAGCAGGGACCAACTTCGGCGTCCTGAAGGATACCCAGCCTGGCCAACCACAACTATCCACAGACCAGCATTTGGTAAAGCTGCTTGAGAATGCCGGTATTTCCTGGAGGGCGTATGCGGAGCCCGACTTCGGTAGTCCCGTGTTCGACACGTGCCCGCTTGATTTCACCTTTCTCGATGTCGAACATCTCGCCTTCACTTACTTTAACGATGTCAACGATGGGCTGAATCCGAAGTCGGCCGAATGCATAGCGCACGTCAGGCCCTACTACCAACTGGCGACTGATCTGGCCAACCATACCTCGGCGCAGTACAACTTCATTACGCCAAACGTATGCCATGACGGGCATGAGGGTGTTTCTCCTTGTGATGCCAGCGAACCTGCTGACAATACGTTGCGATCAGATACCTGGCTTAAGCAAAACGTGCCGCTCATTCTCGATTCAAAAGAGTACAAGGAAGGCGGCGCCTTGTTCATCATCTGGGATGAGGCCGAAGATACCGCGCCATTCAGTGATGGCCCGATTGGCATGTTCGTGCTTTCGCCGTTTGCCAAGGGTGGGGGTCAGCAGGCTTACAGCAACAGCGTTCACTACGATCATAGCTCAACACTGAAAACGTTGCAGGAGATATTCAAGGTCGGTCCGTTGCTGGGCGCTGCCGCGTCCCCCAATACAAACGATCTGCGCGATTTGTTTAAGGAGAACTGCGGATACGACGACTGCCGAGAACAAGAACGAGAATGAGTGCCGACGGTTTCTTTCTGGTCTGGATGCTCGCGAGAAATCCAGAGATTACCTAAAAAAGAGCCGTTCCAGCTCCCGGGGCATTTCATCGGATCAGAAAGATGGGCTGCGCCCTGTGGATGGAGCAATCAGGGACAGGTTGCATCAATCGCCGTGTGAGGTCGCCGCGCAGCGGCCTCACACGGCGACAAGCTGCCTCGAACTCTGCGGGTGGCCGATGGGCGAAGATGGTCTCCTGGCGCTCCGCTTCCAGGTAAGCGTCAGATTTGATTCTGGTCTATCTAGCCAGCTTGTTCGACTCGGACGTCGTCCGAGGCCAATTAGGCAACGCGATGGATGAACAGCACCGTCATCGTATCAAACAAATACCTTTTGAACTTGCAGAGAGGTTTGCTCTCGCTAAACGACCAAATCTCCCCCTTGCAGGCATTTTTGCCATTACGGCCGTCGCCAGTCGGCACGCGTTAAACCTCCTGATCTGTTTCACCACCGCATCTCGCAATCCAATAGGAGCATAGTTCTGGAGTTTATTGAGGTCTTGGCTAAGCCACAGGAGTTTTGAATTATGCAAAACCATGAGGCTTGCCTTTCCCGGTCAACGCGAGAACACTCCACGCCAGAATTGGTTGAGCTAGAACAGGGAGGATGGTGATGAGCACCGACAGCAAGACCGGGCTGCAGCTTCGCTCGCTGATCAAGAAGAGCGGCGAACTCGAGATATCGCTGGTCAACGTCCCGATCGCGGAACCGTCTGCCGACGAGGTCGTGGTCCGCGTCGAGGCTTCGCCGATCAATCCGTCCGACCTCGGCCTCCTGGTCGGCGCCGCCGACATGACGACGGCCAAGGCGTCCGGTACCAGGGACGCGCCGGTGATTACGGCGCAGGTTCCGGAAGCGGCGATGCGAGCCATGGCGGGACGGCTCGACGAATCCATGCCGGTCGGCAATGAGGGAGCCGGTGTGGTCGTCAAGACCGGATCGTCTGAGGCTGCGAAAGCGCTGATGGGCAAGACGGTCGCGATGATCGGTGGCGCCATGTACGCGCAATACCGCTCGATGCGGGCGGGTGACTGTGTGGTGCTGCCGGAAGGCATCACGCCCGCCGAAGGCGCATCCTGCTTCGTCAATCCGCTGACATCGCTGGGCATGGTCGAGACCATGCGGCGCGAGGGCCACAAGGCGCTGGTGCACACCGCGGCCGCTTCCAATCTCGGACAGATGCTCAACAAGGTTTGCCTCAAGGACGGCATCGCCCTCGTCAATATCGTCCGCAGCCCGCAGCAGGCGGAGATCCTGCGCAAGATCGGGGCGAAATACGTCGTCGATTCCACCGCACCAACGTTTATGGAAGATCTGACCAATGCGCTGGTCGAAACCGGCGCGACGATCGCCTTCGATGCCATCGGCGGCGGCAAGCTCGCGGGACAAATCCTCACCTGCATGGAGGCTGCCATCAACAAGACGGCAAAAGTCTACAGCCGCTACGGATCGAGCGTACACAAGCAGGTCTATATTTATGGCGGTCTTGACCTGCGCCCGACCGAATTCAACCGGGCGTTCGGGATGGCTTGGGGAGTAGGCGGCTGGCTGTTGACTCCGTTCCTGCTGAAAATCGGCTCGGCCGACGGGTCGAAGCTGCGCCAGCGGGTGTTAGCCGAACTCAAGACCACCTTTGCCAGCCATTATACCCGGGTGGTCTCCTTGCAGGAGGCGCTGCAGCTTTCCAACCTCGCCGTCTACGCCAAGCGCGCGACCGGCGAAAAATATCTGATCAATCCGAACAAGGGCGGATGACGCCGAGCGATTGCGATCGGAAAGACGACCTCACACGAATTTTCCCGGCCGGCCAAGCGACAGGAGTTGTTGAAACAGGTTTTTTAAGAGGGGGAAATCAATGTCTGCCGACCTGAAGTATCTGGCCTTTACCGCAATGCTGACGGCGTCGTTGTGGATTCCCTATGTGGTCTCCCAGGTGACGACCAACGGACCTCCCACAGCTCCGAATTATGTCGATCCCACGCCGCGTCCGCTGCCACCGTGGGGCAAGCGTGCTGATCGCACCTACATCAACGCGGTCGAGACCTTCGCACCCTTCGCAGCGCTCGTGATCGCAGTTCAGCTGGCCGGCAAGGCCAATGCGATGACGGCGTTCTGGGCGATGGCCTTCTTCTGGCTGCGGCTCGCCCACGCCGTCGTGTATCTGCTCGGCATTCCCTATCTGAGGACCCTGATCTTCACGCTCGGCTATGTCGCGGTGATCGGAATTTTCTGGGAATTGGTCAGGTAAGCGCACAGGCCAGCGCAAGCGCCGTATTGGCGTCGGCAGGTTGCTCGACGCCGAAAAAATTGGCGCCGGCGCATGGCAAAGTGCCTTGCGTTTGGCGCGCAACGGGGGAACATTTGCGCGTAGGATCCGTGCCAAAAATCTCAAAACGCGGACCAGGGGAGGACCTTCCATGAATGATTTGAGCCGTCGCCATCTGTTAGCCGGCGCAGCCGCTGCCGGCGTGACCGCCTTGACGCCGTTGGGTGCGCCGACCGCGCTCGCTGCCGTACCGCCGGCCGCCGCGCAGGCGCCGGGTTTCTACCGCTACAAGGTCGGCGCCTACGAATGCACCTCGATCAACGACGGGGTGTTTTTACGACCGATCGATAACTTCGTCAGCAATATCCCGAAGGAACAGGCGCAGGCTGAGGCTGAGGCCGCTTATATGCCGAAGGACATGGTCGCGGTGCCGTTCAACCCGCAGCTCGTCAACACCGGGTCCAAGCTGGTCCTCATCGATTGCGGCTTGGGAGCCGGTATGCTGGAGCCGAGCAAGGGCCGCGTCGGCCGCACGATGCAAAATCTCGCCGCCGCGGGCGTCGATCCCAAGAGCGTCGACGTCGTGCTAATCTCACATTTGCATCCCGACCACATCAACGGAATCCGGGCCGCCGACGGCTCGATGGCCTTCCCGAATGCCGAAATCATGGTACCGGCGAAAGAATGGGAATTCTGGATGAGCGACGAGAACGCCGCCAAGGCCCAGTCCAACGAAATGATGAAGAATTATTTCGCCAATGTGAAAAAGATCTACACCGGCATCGAATCCAGGATCACGAAGTATGACTGGGGCAAGGAAGTCGCGCCCGGCATCACGTCGATCGCCGCACCGGGCCATACGCCGGGACATACCGCCTTTGCCATCGCATCGGGCGGCTCGAATGTTCTGATCCAGTCCGATGTCACCAACATTCCCGAATTCTTCCTGCGCAATCCGGATTGGCACGTGGCCTACGACACGGATCCGGCCGTAGCGCGGGAAACCCGGCATAAGTTTTACGACATGGCGGCGGCGGAGAAGGCCACGGTGGTGGGCTTCCACTTCACCTTCCCCTCGATCGGACATGTCGAGAAGGACGGCACGAAATACCGACTGATTCCGGTGGCCTGGAATCCGGTGATCTGACCGCGGCTTCCGGCGCTTGATAAGTCAGGCCGCCAAAAAGGGGCGGCCTGATGCTTTTGAAGGCATGGCTACCTGGTCAACGTCCACCAAGATCATGTTCCAACAATATCCCGTGATCCATGCACTTGCATCTTTTTGCGGCCGTCGCTAGGGTGGCGCCGCAAGCCGATCCGGCGCCCCGTAGTCAACAGGAAGTCCCATGGCCACCCCACATCATATCGTCGTACTCGCCGGCAGCCTTCGCAAAGAAAGCTTCACTCTCAAGATCGCCAACGCATTGGCCAAGCTGGCGCCCGCGACGCTGAAGCTCGACGTCGTCAGTTTGCACGGAATTTCGTTTTTCAATCAGGATCTGGAAGCGACCCCGCCGGCCGATTGGCTGGCGTTCCGCGAGCGAATTCAGAAGTCGGCCGGCGTGCTGTTCGTGACGCCGGAATACAATCGCTCAATTCCCGGTGTTTTGAAGAACGCCATCGATGTCGCCTCGCGTCCCTATGGCAAGAGCTCATTCCTCGGCAAGCCGGTCGGCATCATCAGCAATTCACCGGGTCCACTGGGTGGCGTAAATGCGGCCAAGCACCTTCAGAATATCCTGCCGGGCATCAGCGGCCCGATTCTGGGGCAACCGGAAATCTACCTGAACGGCATTGGCGACGCCTTCGACGAAAAGGGCCATCTCAGCAAGGAAGCCGTGCAGAAAGTCTTGCAGCAATATATCGATGCCTTCGCGGCGTTCGTCGAAAAGCAGCACAGATAGGCTGCTTGACCGGAAACAGGCCTGTCGCCGGGCTTCGGCCCCGGTCTTAGGATTCTGTTAACTGGGGCGTCGCATGCTCGGCCCATGGTCTCCCGCAGCCGACTCAAATCCCTGCTCACCGGGCTTGCCCTCTATGCGATGGCCGCGGCCCTGGTCGGCTATTTCGGCGTCAATGCCTACACCGGCAAGTATGGCCTGAATGCGCGGCAGGAACTCGATCAGGAGATCATCGCGCTGACCTCGGAGCTGGCGCGGCTGAAGCGGGAGCGTGCCGAAGGCGAACAGCGTGTCTCGCTGCTAAGATCTGACCGGGTCGACCCCGATATGCTCGATGAGCGCGCGCGCTATCAGCTCGATTACGCCAACCCGCGCGACCTGGTTCGGACCATCAACCCGAACTGATCGTCAAATTACAAAAAACTGCGAAATCAATTTCGAAAATGTCGCGCGCATTGCACTGCGGCATAGCGAATCTTTCGCGAGTGCACGCAATGCTTTCATGGTGGTTTGAGTTGGGATAGAGAGAGCTAATTGCTCTCTCATCCGGAAATGCCATGGCCGCACCGAAGAAAAGCGTCGCGAAAGAAACCGCTCGGGAAAAGGGAAACGGCGCCGACACCCCGCCGGAATTCACCAGAGAGCAGGAACTGGGCGCGCTGCGCGAGATGCTGCTGATCCGGCGGTTCGAGGAAAAGGCCGGCCAGCTCTATGGAATGGGCGCGATCGGCGGCTTCTGCCACCTCTATATCGGCCAGGAAGCGGTCGTCATCGGCATGCAGATGGCCCTGAAAAAAGGTGACCAGGTCATAACCGGATACCGCGACCACGGGCATATGCTGGCCTGCGGGATGGAAGCCAAAGGCGTGATGGCCGAATTGACCGGTCGCCATGGCGGCTATTCCAAGGGCAAGGGCGGCTCCATGCATATGTTCAGCAAGGAGAAGAATTTTTTCGGCGGCCACGGCATCGTCGGCGCCCAGGTCTCGCTCGGTACCGGGCTCGCTTTCGCCAATCGCTATCGCGGCAATGATTTTGTCAGCCTGGCCTATTTCGGCGACGGCGCCTCGAACCAGGGCCAGGTCTATGAGAGTTTCAACATGGCGGAGCTGTGGAAACTCCCGGTGATCTACGTCATCGAGAACAACCGCTACGCGATGGGCACTTCGGTAACGCGCTCCTCCGCCCAGACCGATTTTTCCAAGCGCGGCATCTCCTTCAATATTCCCGGCGAGCAGGTCGACGGCATGGACGTTCGCGCGGTGAAGGCCGCGGCCGACAAGGCCGTCGCCTGGTGCCGCGCCGGCAAGGGCCCCTATATCCTGGAAATGCAGACCTATCGCTACCGCGGGCACTCGATGTCGGACCCCGCTAAATATCGCACCCGTGAGGAAGTGGAAAAGGTCCGCCACGACCAGGATCCGATCGAGCAGGTTCGCAATCGCCTGCTTGCCGCCGGCATGAGCGAGCAGGAATTGAAGGCCATCGACGCCGAGGTGCGGGAGATCGTCAACGCGGCTGCCGACTTCGCGCAGCATGATCCCGAACCCGATGTCGCCGAATTGTGGACTGACGTCTATCGTTGAACGCGCGAAACGCTTATCCCGCAGGGTACGCCCAGCCCAAAGAGTGAATTTCCGGAGCTGATATGCCAATTCAAGTCCTGATGCCCGCGCTCTCGCCGACCATGGAGAAGGGCAACCTCTCCAAATGGCTGAAGAAGGAAGGCGAGGCGATCAAGTCGGGCGACGTCATCGCCGAGATCGAGACCGACAAGGCGACGATGGAAGTCGAGGCCACCGATGAAGGCACCCTCGGCAAGATCCTGATTCCCGAAGGCACCGCCGACGTCGCGGTCAATACGCCGATCGCGACCATTTTGGCCGATGGCGAGAACGCCTCCGACCTCGGCAAGGCGCCGGCTCCGAAAGCCGAGCCCGTTGCGCCTGCTGTCGCGCAGGAAGTCGCCGAGTCGCGCGCGCCGGTCGGCGAAGCCCAGCCCGCGATCCATGCGCCGCAAGCGCCCGCCGCCCCCAAGGCCGCCGCCGAACCCGATCCGGAAGTGCCTGAGGGCACCGAGATGGTGACCATGACCATCCGCGATGCCTTGCGCGACGCCATGGCCGAGGAAATGCGCAGGGATCCCGATGTGTTCCTGATCGGCGAAGAGGTTGCGGAATATCAGGGCGCCTACAAGGTCAGCCAGGGCCTGCTGCAGGAATTCGGCGCCCGGCGCGTGATCGATACGCCGATCACCGAGCATGGCTTTGCCGGTATCGGCGTCGGCGCGGCGATGGCCGGCCTGAAGCCGATCGTCGAGTTCATGACCTTCAACTTCGCCATGCAGGCGATGGACCAGATCATCAACTCCGCGGCGAAGACGCTGTACATGTCCGGCGGACAGATGGGGTGCTCGATCGTGTTCCGCGGCCCGAACGGCGCGGCCGCGCGCGTCGCCGCCCAGCACAGCCAGGATTACTCCGCCTGGTACTCGCAGATTCCCGGCCTCAAGGTGATCGCGCCGTTTTCGGCCGCCGATTACAAGGGGCTGTTGAAGGCCGCGATCCGCGATCCCAATCCGGTGATCTTCCTCGAGAATGAAATGCTGTACGGCCATTCCGGCGAGGTGCCGAAGCTCGACGACTATGTGATCCCGATCGGCAAGGCGCGGATCGTGCGCTCCGGCGGTCACGTCACCATCATCTCATGGTCGAACGGCATGTCTTACGCGTTAAAGGCCGCCGACGAACTGGCCAAGGAAGGCATCGAGGCCGAGATCGTCGACCTTCGGACGCTGCGCCCGCTCGATACCGACAGCATCGTCGCCTCGGTGAAGAAGACCGGCCGCGCCGTCACGGTGGAGGAAGGCTGGCAGCAAAACGGCGTCGGCGCCGAGGTCGCCGCCAGGATCATGGAGCACGCCTTCGACTATCTCGATGCGCCGGTGGCGCGGGTGTCGGGCAAGGATGTGCCGATGCCCTATGCCGCCAATCTCGAAAAGCTCGCATTGCCCTCGGTGGCCGAGGTGGTCGCGGCCGCCAAGGCCGTCTGTTATCGGTGACGCATGGCCGGTCCCAGGGAGCAGCCGTTGCCGCCGGACGTGATAGGCCGCGATGATGCCACGGAGGTGTTGCGCGCCTTCGTGGTCGATGGCGGACTTTCCATCGCCTTCGCGCGCGCGTTCGAGGAGCCGGATATGTGGGGCCTGCTGCTGGTCGACGTCGCGCGCCATGCCTCGCGCGCCTATGCGCGCGAGATCGCCTATAGCGAGGAAGAGGCGTTGAGGCGTATCATCGACATGTTCGAAGCTGAACTGGCGCGGCCGACCGATACCGGCAGCACCGCGCCGCGGTCGGGACAGGGGCACTGACTGTGACCATTGACGCCTATCATTTCGATATGATGGCCGAAGCCATTCGCGAGGCCGAGATCAGCATCGCCGAGGGCGGATTGCCGATCGGCGCGGTGCTGACGCGTGACAGGAAAATCATCGCGCGCGGTCATAACCGCCGGGTGCAGGAGCAGAACGTCATTCTTCACGGCGAGATGTCATGCATGCGCAACGCCGGGGTGATTCCGTTTCATGACACCGTCATGTATACGACGCTGTCGCCCTGTTCGATGTGCGCGGGCGCGATCGGGTTGTTCAAGCTTTCGCTTCTGGTGATCGGCGAGTCCGTTACGTTTCCCGGCAGCAAGGACATCCTGTCTCAATTCGGCATTCCCCATATCGATCTCGAAGACGAGCGATCGGTCACCATGATGAAATCATGGCGGTCGATTCCCGCCAACGAGCGCCTCTGGCAGGGCGATATCGGCAATTGAAACAAGTCGTCGAACTTTCATCGGGTGGCGACACCCAAACGGTCTTTGGTTGGCTTTCCAGCGAATGGAAGACAACGTGCAAGAATATCCTGTGAGGTCAGTATGCCCATCAACATTCTGATGCCCGCGCTGTCGCCGACCATGGAGAAGGGCAACCTTGCCAAGTGGCTCAAGAAAGAGGGCGACAAGGTCAAGTCCGGCGACGTGATCGCGGAAATCGAGACCGACAAGGCGACCATGGAGGTCGAGGCGGTCGATGAGGGCACGATC
>Ga0073928_10008337_pt1 | contig 13062 bp, 13 predicted proteins | sample PaiPotPPA55metaG_FD_76969 | JGI IMG/M metagenome (GOLD analysis project Ga0073928, IMG submission 76969) | Iron sulfur acid spring bacterial and archeal communities from Banff, Canada, to study Microbial Dark Matter (Phase II) - Paint Pots PPA... ...
ATGACATGAAAGATGTGATTCATAGCGTCGCGGACGACGGCTATTTCTTCGAAGTCCATGAACATTACGCGAAAAACATCGTCGTGGGATTCGCGCGTCTGAACGGTCAACCCGTCGGAATCGTTGCGAACCAACCAGCCATGCTGGCGGGGACACTCGACATCAATGCATCTGTCAAGGGCGCGCGCTTCGTGCGCTTCTGCGACTGCTTCAATATTCCGTTGATCACCTTTGAAGATGTCCCGGGATTCTTGCCCGGCACAAATCAGGAATACGGCGGAATCATCCGGCACGGCGCCAAACTTCTATTCGCATTCGCCGAAGCCACCGTCCCGAAAATTACCGTGATCACTCGCAAAGCCTACGGCGGCGCTTACTGCGTGATGGCGTCCAAGCATATCCGCACCGATGTGAACTACGCCTGGCCAACCGCCGAAATCGCAGTTATGGGCCCAGAAGGCGCAGTGGACATCGTTTACAAGCGCGATTTGGACGCGGCCGCCAACCGCGAGAATCTGCGTCAGGAAAAAATACAAGAATTCCGCGAACGCTTCGCCAACCCGTACGTAGCCGCTGAGAGGGGATACGTAGACGCGGTAATTCAGCCCAGAGACACCCGCAAGAAACTAATTCAGGCGCTGGCAATGCTCGAAACAAAGAGAGAAAAGCTCCCGCCGAAGAAGCATGGGAACATACCCCTGTAGGCCTATAAAACACCGTCATCCCGACCAGAGCGAAGCGCAGTGGAGGGACCAGCTTTGCTTGCCGAAGAGGATCTATTCTAATTCTCGCTCGACAACAGCCCAGGCAAGATTTTCCCTGCTACTTTTCACTCACTCCTCGAGTGGATTTAGCGGAAGCCGAGATCCATGGCGTATGTGGAGCACATAAACCGACTGATCGGCCACTACGAACAAGAGACGATATGTGCCCCGATTTCCCGCGCCAAAAAGCAACTGACGGATGGGTTTGCCAAATGAAAGACTCTCCGGGGCCAACGGGCAACGCTCTGGATGGTGGTCCAGACTATCAACCGCTCGCTCGGCACGGTCCAGCCAATCATCGGCTGCCTGTGGTGCCTGCTTAAAGATGTGCGCATGAATTGTTCTGAGATCGTGCTTTGCTCTGGGAGTCAGGACGACGAGGTAGCTCATTTCCTCGATCGCGTCTCACGCCTTATCTCGTCGAAAACCTCTTTGGCGGGTTGACCGAGGCCCCGCTCGGCCTCGATAAGTCCCTGACGGACGTTTGCAATCGCGTCAAGATGCTCGGCCACCTGCTGGTAGTCCTTGGCATCGAGCAATACAGCTTCCGCTTTGCCATTGACGGTGAGTACTAGCGGACGTCCCGTTTTCCGCATGCGTTTGATGAGCCCGGAGGAATTTCTCTTAAACGTGGTCAACGAATGAATGTCCTGAGTCACATCAATCATGATGCTATTATAGCATCATTTTCGCACCTTATATGATGCGGATGTGGGCAGGGACAACTGCCTGGCCCTGAAGCTAAGTGATATGGAACCTACTGGGATGGGATCTCGCGAGGTAAATAATAAGAGTCCCGAGGTGGTGTTGATCTTATTCGTCTCGGCCAGTAGCTCGCGTTAGACCCTCGCCGACCTGCTGCTGTTGCTGCCTTGCGGCTGCGACAGGCGATCGTCACTCGGGCTCCGGGCTTACCGCCAACCGGATAAACTAGTTCAACGCCTCGGGACTCTATCTTGCCCTTGACATGGTGTTCCTGTTCGCCTCAACCAGCGCTCAGCTATAGACCCTCGCTGACCCTCTCTGCTTCCATCTTGCGATGGCGCTAAGTGATCTCGCTTGAGTCCCGGACATCGCACCAACCGGGTAAACTTAGAACGTGTCAAAGAACGATTATGTTTTTACTCTTTCTGTTTTTAGAGTCAATAAAAAATGCACTCCAATATCTTGCTTTGGATTCAATCGAGTGCAGCCGCTTCACAGGCATGTGCCCGAATTCAGTGCACACATGCGGCGAAGGTCTCGACGGACCATTGCGCTGCGGCGAATTTATAAGTGCATTTCCACTACGGATTTAAACCTGAGCGCGTGCATCGCGGTGTGTAAAATGCGTCGTAATCCACTGTTTGTAAGGCATTTCGCAGATACGCGAATCGTTATCTCTTCGCCGTTCGCCTCAAATTCCGCTTTGGCGGAGGTACCGGATATTCATGGTCTTCATCGTAGAACTGTCTCGGACCATGATCAGACTTTGCATTAGGGACCGGCGCTTCTCTCTTTGAACTGGCCATCCTGCCCGCTTTTTGCAACATTAGCGGTGTCGGCGTGGTGTAGATCGCCTGATTAAGAACGCCCCCCGCCGGCGGATTCGCCACCGCAAATATTCCGAACGCCTTTCCGTTCACATAAGGAGTCGAAATGTAATCGGCCACCATCTGTCCCGAAAACGTTCCGGGCAGCCACGTGAGACTCATCCCGCCAACCAGTTGGGTCGCAGCAGTCCATGTCCCGCCGCCGTCAGTCGAGGAGACGTAGCCGACCCCCAACTGACACCCAGTGCCGCAATCCGAGACAGGATAGAAATAATATGTCAGCGTCAGATGAGCGCTGCTTCCTGAACTCGCAGGGTCAGCCCCGAGCCCCGGGATAAAGTGATCGACTGTGCTGGTTGTAGCATCGATCGGCACCCGTGCCGGGGTCGTCCACGTTATTCCGTCACTTGAAGTACTTAGCAGGAGATCGTTCGACGTACAGCCAGCCCTGAAGCGGCAATCCTGCCATACCACATACACTTTGCCTGATCCGTCCAGTTGCGCCGCTGGCAACGGAGCGGTGCGAAGGTTACCCGCAACCAAATGGTCTATCACCGCAGAAACTGTGACCGGTGCACTCCAACTCTGGCCGCCGTCCGTAGAAGTAAAGGCCGCGATGAAATCCGCGGTGGGGGACGTTCCAAGGATCGGCACCACCACAGTTCCATTCGCCTGAACCAGCGGGATGCCGCCGATACCCTCCGCCAAGTTCGTGGTGTTGAGAGCAGCTCCCCAGGTCAGTCCGCCGTCATTCGAAGTACTCATTTCGATGAGATCCTGCTGCGACGGATCATCCCACTCCACATAACAATGACCATAAAAAGGACTGGTGGAAGTGTTGTCGCACGTGATCCAATTCTTGTCGGGGTCTCCGGTTGTGCTCACCGCTATGGGATTGCCCCAGTTAATTCCGTCCATCGACCGGCTTACCAGAACCTGATTGGTCGTCCCGATCCCCAGCGAGGAAATTATCCAGACCGCATGTGCTGCATCGAAAACCACCGCCGCGTCGCTCACGGCGCTAAACAAGCTTCCCCCCTGAAACGTCGTAATCCCCGGAAGATAACCGCTGCTCCAAGTCGTACCTGCGTTGCTCGAGGTTGCAAATCCAATATCAGCCCCGCCGCCGGTGGAAATGCGCGCCACCTGAAATGCGGTCACAACGGTCGACCCAAAGGCAAAAGCGCCGGGCTCGACTTCAGTAGCATGCTGGCTGGTTGCGTTCGTGAACGTATCTTGACTGAGCCTCGTCAGAGTCACGGTCTGAAACTTATTCCCAGTCGAGGTAGTTTCAGAAGGCGTGCCCGACCCGCAACCAGGCGCGAATGCCAAAATAAGTCCCATCAACATTAAGCTACGGATCGCGGCATTCTTTTTCCATGCGGCGAAGTAACGGCGACTGATCATAGAGGTTCTTCAATTTCTATCAGAGATTCCCACTCGCTTCTAAGTGTCACCTCAGGGGACATTGCTGATTTTGGGTGGCGCAGCGCTTCAGCGCTGCGATGACGGACCTGCCCTCAACCGGCTTTAGCCGCCGAGGTAAGACGCTGGTCGAATGTCCCGGCAGACTTTCCTGCCCTGCTAGGATACCGAAATGCCCCCGCTGCTGGACGTTCGCGGCCTCACTGTTGAATTTCCATCCCGCTCATCCGGATCCCAACTTGTCACCGCGGTTCGGGACCTCAACTTCAAAATCGCTCCCGGCCACGTCTTCGGCCTGGTCGGCGAGTCCGGTTCGGGAAAATCCGTCACGTCCTTGGCTTTGATGCGGCTGTTACCCCCTGAAGCGCTAATAGGCGGCCAAATCGCCTTTAACAGCTCAGATCTGCTTCAGCTGTGCCCAAACGCCATGCGCCAATTGCGAGGCACTCAGATTGCCATGATCTTCCAGGAGCCGATGACGGCTCTAAACCCGGTCATGCGCGTGGGAGATCAAATCGCCGAAGCCGTCCGCGCACATAGCAACGTAACAAAGAAAGAAGCCTGGCAGCGCGCCGTGCAAGCCATGGACGATGTCGCCATCTCCGACGCCAGCCGTCGGGCCCGCGACTACCCTCACCAGCTTTCCGGAGGAATGCGTCAGCGCATCATGATCGCAATGGCCATCGTGAACCGCCCGCGATTGCTTATTGCCGATGAACCCACTACTGCGCTCGACGTCACCATCCAGGCGCAGATTCTCGAGTTGCTGGCCACTCTTCGCGAGAAATTCGGCCTCACCATGCTTTTCATCTCTCACGATCTCGCTGTGGTCTCGCAAATCGCGGATCACGTTGGCGTCATGTACGCCGGAAACCTCGTGGAATTGGGATCTAAACAGGATATCTTCCGCGCACCCGCCCATCCTTATACGCGCGGCCTCTTGAACGCCGTTCCCACGCTGACCACTGATCGCAGCGTCCCATTGCGAACCATCGAAGGAACGGTACCCTCGGCAAACACAGTCTCAAGGGGCTGCGGATTCGAACCAAGGTGCAGCTTCCGAATTCCAAACTGCGCCCAAATCCCTCCGCCTCTGGTAGAGGTCGCCTCCGGCCATTGGGCAAGATGCCCGGTGGTGAATCCTGGCTTATAGAGTTGGTTATTGCTGAGGTTGCTATCGCATCACTTCTGCCGCGCCTCAGCTTCGGCCAGCCATCCACGACGCAGCCTTTCGGAAGGAATATTAGACAGATAAGGTTTGATATCTAGAATAGGCGTCCCATCTAGCATATCGACGCCCCGCACGTGCAGCTCACTTCCATCGCGCCGAAGCAATTCGACGGTAGTTAATCCAATCGGATTCGGGCGCCTTGGAGATCGCGTCGCAAACACCCCATGCTGCCGATTGTCAGAAGGCGGCGTACCCAGCAACTGAAATCCGTCGGAGCGATCGAACTCCCAAATAACAATAAGATGCGAGAACCCCTCGATGTCAGTAAGCCCCACCTCAAACTCAGGCAGAACTCTCAGCAGTCCCTCTGCCTCATGTTTAACGCCAAGCCCCTTGGGAATCTCGCTCACGTCCCTGTACGGACTACCAACAAATCCAATCGCCTTCGAAGTAAACATCGAGGGAAGCCTCCATCTCCATAATAATGGACGCGATCTACACAAACTCCGGAGGGTGCCCGTCCAAGCTCTGCTCGGGCGGGTTCTTTGCAGCCCCTCTAATCCCCACGACACCCTCTATAGGTCTATAATCGCCATTTTGCCCGGAGCCATGTGCGCATTCTTGTTTTAAGTGATATTCACAGCAATCTTGAAGCCCTGGAAGCGTGCATCGCCGCCGCTCCAGCTCACGACCTGGTCGTCAACCTCGGCGACGTTGTCGGATACGGAGCCAGTCCCAATGAGGTCATCAAACGCGTTCGCGGCATGGGCGAGATATTTGTTAGGGGAAATCACGACAAAGCCGTCTGTGGAATCACCGATCTCAAGGATTTCAACCCAGTGGCCGGGATCGCCGCGCTTTGGACTCGCGAGCAACTTCCCGCGGCTCATTTGGAATGGCTTACCGCTCTACCGCAAGGACCAATCTCAGTTGAGGGAGTCGAAGACACCCAGTTCGTCCACGGATCGCCGGTTGACGAAGACGAATACCTCGTAACTCTGCATGACGCGATTCCACCCTTGCTCGTCTCGTCGAGCAATCTAACTTTCTTTGGCCACACCCATATTCAAGGCAGTTTTTTTACTACTGCTGGGGACCAAGGCGACGTTGCCTATCCTGAATACAAGACTGTGGGAAAGGCCGAAACCAGTGAGTTCCCCTTGAAGGACGGCGTTCGATATCTTATTAATCCCGGGTCCATAGGCCAGCCTCGCGATGGCAACTGGCGGGCGGCATTCGCACTGTTCAACACCGAGTCTCGAGTCGTCACTTTTCACCGTGTGCCCTACAACTTGAAAGCCGCGCAAGACCGCATCCTTGACGCAAACCTCCCCTTGCGACTTGCCACCCGGTTGGCCGCAGGAAGATGATGAGACCCGCAACAGCAGTCTTCAACGCCCCCGAGCATTACCTGATCGCCTACAGTGACGGCGGTGCCCGCGGCAATCCCGGCCCCGCAGGCTATGGAGTGGTAATTCAAGACGAGACTGGGAAAAAAGTAGCCGCTCTCAGCGAATACCTGGGACACCAAACCAACAACGTGGCCGAATACCAGGGCCTGATCGCGGCCCTTGAATACGCGGTGGCCAATGGTCACAAAGCGCTAAAAGTAATCAGCGATTCCGAACTTCTGGTCCGCCAAATCAAAGGCATTTACAAAGTCAAAAACTCCACCCTTCAAGAACTCCACGGACGCGCAAAAGATTTAATAGCGCAACTAGACTGGTTCTCCATAGGACACGTCATGCGCGGCCACAATCAGGAAGCCGACACCCTCGCGAACGCGGCTATGGACAAAGGCATGGGACGCTTGTAGCAAAGGCCCGTGTGGCGCTGGCGCCGCCGCCCGCGAGCGGCTGGCAGCGACAACTAAACCTGCCCGCATCTCCCAACTCAGCACCTGCATCTACTCCTCATGGAATTTCGACAGCTCGGCTACTCCGGATTAAAAGTTCCCGTACTCAGCTTCGGTGCCGGCACCTTCGGCGGCCGTGGCGAATTCTTTAAAGCCTGGGGGAATACCGATGTCGCGGAAGCCACCCGGCTCGTGGACATATGCCTCGAAGGCGGAGTCAATTTCTTCGATACCGCCGATGTCTATTCCAGCGGCGCGTCCGAGGAAATTCTAGGCAAAGCGATCGGCCGCCGCCGCGCCGATGTTCTCATCTCGACGAAAGCCACGTTCCGAATGGGAAATAGCCCCAATGATCTCGGCTCCTCGCGTTATCACCTGCTTCGCGCTTGTGAAGCCAGCCTGCGCCGCCTCAATACGGATTACATCGACGTCTACCACTTACATGGCTTCGACGCGATTTCGCCTGTTGAAGAAACCCTCAAGACTCTGGACACGCTAGTCGAAAGCGGCAAAGTCCGTTACATCGCTTGTTCAAATTTCTCAGGATGGCATCTGATGAAGTCTCTCGCCATTTCCGAAAAATATGGATGGACGCGCTACATTGCCCATCAAGTTTATTACTCGCTCATCGGACGCGATTACGAATGGGAACTCATGCCGCTTGCCCTCGACCAGAAAGTTGCAGCCATCGTCTGGAGCCCCTTGGGATGGGGCCGCCTCACCGGAAAAATTCGTCGTGGCCAGCCGCTTCCGGAAGTCAGCCGGTTGCACAAAACTTCCCAGCAGGGCCCGCAAGTCGCCGACGATTACCTTTTCAAAGTACTCGACGCCTTGGAAGAAATGGCGCGTGAGACTGCTAAGACCGTTCCGCAAGTAGCGATAAATTGGCTGCTACAGCGGCCGACCCTGGCTAATGTCATCATGGGCGCTCGCAACGAAGAACAGTTGCGGCAAAACCTCGGCTCAGTGGGATGGAATCTCACGGCCGATCAAGTAGCCCGTCTTGACGCCGCCAGCGCTGTGGCTGCTCCATATCCAGACTGGCACCAGCGCCAATTCGCCGACCGAAACCCACCGCCCGTGTAGCGCAAAAAAACAGAGCGGACCCAGCGGCCCGCTCCTTTTTCCCATCTTCCAGCTTTCCATCTTTCTCGTAATTTACTGGCGCTCCTTGCCCTCCGGTTTTGCGGTGTTGCCGTTGTGCTTTTCCTTGTATATCTGCTTGCTGTTTCTGTTTTCTTCCCGGTTGGCCTGTTGTCTCTGTTGCGCGGTCAAGGCGCCTCCATTGGCGGTGCGCTCGTTGTGTACTTGCTGATCCAGCGCAGCCTGGTTGCGGTTCGTCCGGGCAGCTTCGCCCGATGTCATTTGCCCGCTGCGCAGACCGTTTGCTGTACGCTGCTGCTGGTTGGCCTCCCTGTTGTTGACCTCGTTCGGCCTTATTGTGTTGGCGTTGTGTTTTTCGTTGTAGATCTGACGGCTGGCGTTGTTCTGCTCGCCGTTGATCTGTTGACGTTCCTGACCGGTCAGTCTGCCACCGTTGGCCGCGCGATCATTGTGTACCTGCTGATCGATCCGTGACTGCGTACGATCGGCGTGAGCCGCTTCGCCGGAGGTCATCTCTCCACTGCGCAGCCCGTTTGCAATGCGCTGGTCCTGATTCGCTTCGCGGTTATTGGGATTGTAGTTGCGCCCGACTGAGCGATCGGCGGCCGAAATCGGCTGCGACCGTGCATGCTCCTGCGCCACTTGGTGATATGCGTTTATGTTCGAGGACGCCGGGGTCGCCGGGCTCCCATGATTCACCGACGCTAGTTGTGACCGATCCTGCGCGGCAAAGTTCTGATGTTGGAACTGATTGGGAGTTGGCTCAAAATGGCGCTCGTTAGCCGCTTGCATCTCAACGGTCGAAGCGTGTGCCTGAATGCCAGCACCACCGTTGTAGCTGACGTGGTTAACATTGACGATCGTGTTCTGAGTCACGATGGTACGGTTCACATAAACGTTAGTGACATGCACACCGCCGAAGTTCGCGACGGCGCTGTTATAAGCGAACACTCCGCCGCGCCACTCACCTCCGCAGAAACCTACTCCACCATACCCGTAGCCATAGTTGACGCCGCCGTAGAATCCAATATGAGGACCCCAGTATCCGGCATGCCAGCCGTAGACTCCGCCGGCAAGGCCCCAGTAGCCCGGAGTCCACAAAACGCCGACGCGAGGAGGCCGCACCCACACGCCCGGAACCCAGTAGTAGCCTGCGTCCCCGTATGCCCAGTACCCGGGCGTCCATATATAGCCTGGGGCAGGTAACGGCGGCTGTACATAAACGGGTAACGCCGGAGGAGCAACGTGGACCGAGACGCCGACGAAAATCTGAGCCTGCGCGGCTGGCAATGTGAACATCGGCGCCACAATCGAAGCGGCGATGACAAGGTTGCGAATTCTTGAACTAATTTTCATGCGAAGAGACATATGTGGTTTCTCCTTGTGTCGGGGTTCGAGAAACAGCAACATCTCCCCGGCGGTCCCTATTACGTCGGGCGCGTTTATTAAAACCCGGATCGCGTATATCTGTTGCTATCTAGCTAGGCACCCGCTATAAGAGGCGCAGAGTCAAGCATATATGCGCATGAGTAGGAAGTCATAGTAACCAGAGGATAGTGTCGAACGGCGGACTAGATGTAACGCGGAAATCCGTTCGGCCCTTAAGCTTGCCGCAGAGTTCTCAAGACCTGAACAACTCAGTCTGAGAGAACCACAGCGCAATTCCACTTCGCGCACTGCAGGCGCACTGGCATAGCCAAATTACCCTTCAGAATGTTTACGTGGACTTCCGTCCCAGCACCCTCAAATCTGTCCCTTCCCGCCATCCACGCCAATTTCCACTCCAGTGATATAAGAAGCATCCGAAGATGCCAGGAAAGCTACCGCGCCCGCAACCTCTTCCGGCTTCCCAAAGCGCTTCATCGGAACCGATGCAAGAACTGAAGCCGCGAAGCCGTCCAGCGCTTCTTTTGACAACCCGGTTCGTCCGAAAATTGGCGTTTCAATGGGACCCGGCGCCACTGCGTTCACCCTGATATTGCGCGCCACAAGCTCCGCGGCTACCGACCTGGTGAAGGATCGCATCGCCGCCTTAGTTGCGGCGTACACCGATCCACCCGCTACTCCTTGATGAGAGACGACGCTGGTGTTGAGAATGATCGATGCGCCATCATTCAGATGCGGCAGCGCCTTTTGAATGGTGAAGTACGCGCCCTTGGTGTTGATATCGAACTGCTCATCATAGTGCTCTTCCGAGACCGCATCGAACGGCACAAATTTGGCGACGCCGGCGTTCACAAATAACACATCGATCTTGCCGAACTTCTGCGCTACTGCGGAGAAAAGTTTGTCCGCATCCGCAAGTTTGGAAACATCCGCCTGAACTACCAGCACATCTTTCCCAAGAATCTTCGCCGCCTCATCCAATGTCTTCCGGCTACGCCCAGAAATGGCGACGCGCGCGCCTTCCTCCAGAAACCGCTGTGCCGTGGACAATCCAATCCCGCTGTTTCCACCAGTAACCACCGCGACCTTGCCTTCTAATCTCTTCATGTTTGTTTCCCTCCGCAAAGTTTGATTGCAAGCACGCCCTTCAAAAAGTCTCGAAGTTGCGTTACTTCGATATTTAGATGATTGTCTAACAGTTAAGTCGCATCTAATTATTCAGAGGCGGCAAATTAGTAGCCGTATATACGGAAGGTTGGATACATTGGTAAGTCAATCTAGGATCGTTCGTATGGACCGCGCTCAAATTGAACGGGTGTCTAAAGCTTTAGGCGATCAAACTCGCCTCCGGATCTATGAAGCCATTGCCTCGTGCGATCAGATGAACTGCCGGGAAATCATCTCCATGCACGGAGTCACACCGGCAACGGTATCGCACCACCTCAAAACCCTGGCGGACGCAGGCCTAATCGAATGCCGCCGCGAAGGACAATTCGTCTACAACAAAGCGATTCCCAAGACGATGAACCACTACATCCGCTCCCTCTCCAGCCTTGCGAAAAAAAAGAAGCACTAATGTGGCCCGGGACTCTTGTCTGCGAACGGCCAGAACCCAGGAAGCGCATAGTCGAGAGGCTCCTCCATGGACTGCCCGCGCAGCCGAAGTCACGGGGTTAATCCCCGACAGCTATTCTCGCGTGATAAACACGTGAGTTGCATTTTCTCCGGCGACGCTCCGAACAGCTGCAAATCCAAGCTGGGGCAGATTGATTCCTGAAAATAGATGCTCACCTTCCCCCAAGAGGACCGGCGACACTGCTAAATGCATTTCATCGATCTGGCCTACGATTAGATACTGCCGAATGACCGAAATTCCACCGCCAATCCGGACGTCCTTGCCCTTGGCCGCCTCTCTCGCCTTCTCGAGAGCGGACTGCAACCCATCGCTGACGAAGTAGAACGTGGTACCGCCCTTCATTGCGAGGGGAGGCCGTGGGTGATGCGTGAGCACAAAAACCGGGGTATGGTACGGAGGATCATCGCCCCACCACCCTTTCCATGAATCGCCATCCCACGGACCCCGAACCGGCCCGAACATATTCCGGCCCAAGATCCAGGCACCGACATTCTCGAAAGACTTCCCGGCAACATCGTTGTCGATGCCCTTGGTGCCACCGCTTTGACCCTGCATCTTCTTGAATATCTCAGTCGGAAAAAACCACGCATGCAGCTCCAAGCCGCGGACTCCGAGAGGATTCTGCAAGTCCTGTCGGGGTCCAGCGCCAAATCCATCGATGGAAACTGAAAAGGCAGCGACTCTAACTTTCATGTTGAGATTGTATTCAAAACGTTGGCCAGACCCAATGAACGGCACTCAATCGAATAGGAAAAAGCCAACATGTTTCCATGATTGGCCTCTATTTGCCCGGCAACGACCTGCCGGCCAGAGAACGATTCACGCCCCGCGGGGTAGCCAGGAATCGGGGGAGAGGGATTATTGCCGCGCTCTTTAGTCGATTTCACCCGGGTGTTATGCTTAATCTAGAATCATGAGCACAGCGAAACATGACGTCGAGCAACTTCTAAACAAGCTCCCGGACAACTGCTCGGTCGAAGATATCCAATATCATCTGTACGTTCTGGATAAAGTGCGACGTGGCTTGGAAGACGCCAGAGTGAATGGGACAATTCCCCAAGAAGAGGTGGAAACCCGCCTTAACAAATGGCTCACCGAGTAGTCTGGTCGCGCCGCGCCCTTCACGATCTTGAATCGATAGCCGACTACATCGCGAAAGATTCCCCGGCTTACGGCCAGGATTGTTCTGAAAACCATCATCAATCAGACCCGAACTCTATCTCGATTCCCACGCTCTGGCCGCATGGTTCCAGAATTCGATGATGAAAATATCCGTGAGCTGCTGGCCTACAGTTATCGAATTATTTATCGAGCGCAGCAAGACGAAATTCTCATCGCGGCCATAATCCACGGCAAACGCATTTTGGAATAACGACAACCGATCCGGTGAGCGGACATCCTCTGGTTATCGCGGCCACTTGGTACCTTCGTAATTCTCCCCTCGCGAATTCGCTAGGGCACGACCATGGACCCAGCAAATACTTCTAGTATGAGGAACTTTTCCATTTTCGCCACGCTGCTGTTCTGCGCCTTCGCCGCGAACTCATATGGGCAAGATCCCGTTACCGAATGGCGCGCTGCCGACAGCGAGACCGTTCCTTTGGAGCCCGCCGGTCTCCACGGCGGCCGCGTCTACCATCCCGCGGTCGGGGGCGGCAACATGCACGTGCAAATCGAGTCCCGATACCCGGTCACCGTGGCCATGGCTTGGGCCGATGAATGGAACGCCGCCATGCAGCCCGGAGCCCCTGCGAATTTCAGCCTCCTCTGCGTGGAGGAGCATGTCACCAGCGCGATTTACGAGTGTCATCTTCCCTCCGATCGGCCGATGGTCATCACCTTTCACGATGAGCGCAAGCCCGAGAAGCCCGTTCTCGCCACCATTGGCGCAATCCTCGGACCCGGAGCCCGGCAATTCATTTCCCCGAATGATCTCCACATCCAGTACTACGACTGCATTCAGCCTGAGTTTCACTGGCGCCGCATCCTCGACGAAAAATATCAGATCACGCCTGTGCCCAAGGTCTACAGTCTGATGACTCCAGACCACGACGGACAGGAACTCAGCGTGAAGATCAAGTCGCCCATCCCGCTGACGGTCGCGCTGTTGCCTTCGCACCTTGCCGACCAGGTCTACGACAAAACCATGACCCTCACCGACGCACTCGACCAAACCGGATGCAAGGAAC
>Ga0073928_10008338_pt1 | contig 13060 bp, 9 predicted proteins | sample PaiPotPPA55metaG_FD_76969 | JGI IMG/M metagenome (GOLD analysis project Ga0073928, IMG submission 76969) | Iron sulfur acid spring bacterial and archeal communities from Banff, Canada, to study Microbial Dark Matter (Phase II) - Paint Pots PPA... ...
ACCGGCTTCCTGAGCTTGCCGGCGTCTTCGTCAAACAAAGAAAGCTGCACTGCGTCGGCCGTCTCGCCAGTCAGCCAATTGGTTTCATCGGGAAGGCAGATACCCACCAACGAACAGCCGGGACATTTCGGCGAATCTACGAGCGGCGGCGGTATGCTTCCGGTCGTGGCCAAAGCCCACGCGTCGCGAATCGTGCGCTCCGTTTCCTCCACGAGAGCGGCGTCAAACGCTACCCGCACTCTCTGCTTGGTCTTGGCGTAATATGCGATGCCCTCCTCGCACTGATAGCCGGCTTCGCGCAGCACCAGGCCCTGGACAGCCAACTGTGCGCGATCGGCCGGCCAGAGTTCCAGGCCGTCCGGACCTTCGCGCGGGCGCCCATGCTTGTAGTCCACGGGAGTCACAACGCCCTCCGAACCTTCCACCAGGTCGATCTTGGCGATCACGCGCAGGCGGTCGCTCGATAGCGTGACGGAGCGCGAGTGGATCTGTTCGGTGGCCGCCGCTTCGGGGGCCGGCATCTCCGTTGCCCGCTTGTCCACTCGGCTGTGCTGGATCTTGCCTTCGACGGTGTCCGCGCTCTCGCGGAAGACGCTGTCCACCCACTCGTAGTAGAACAGCCGCGGGCAGTAGACAAACTCGTTGACCATGCGCGCCGGCATGTAATCCGGAAGTTCGCGCCCGGCAGGTTCGGCCACGATAGGGATGATAGGAAGGGCGCCCATATCATACCACGATACACGGCGCGTCAATGGCCGTGTAAGGCTTGCCCAGCGCGGTGATGACGCGGTCGCCGCGGCCCTCGGCCGGCCCGAGACTTACGAAGAGCACCTGGTCCTCATCGTGGTGGATGATCGCGGCGAGGTCGCGCCGGCAGCGCGCCAGGTCCGTGGCAGTCAACTGGCACTCGAAGACGGAGTACTGCAGGTGATCGCCGTAGTTGCGCATGGTCTGAAAGACTTTGCGCAGGCGCTTGTCGTCGCAGATGTCATAACAGATGAGATAGGAGATGCGCATTAGACTACACCGCCGTTTCTCCCGCGCAAGCCGCTGGCACAAATGAACCCAGACCGAAGTGCGACGAGGCCCCGAGGAAAAATGGACCCAGCACCGGCGCCGGAAATCTAATCTTCACACGGTAACCCAGCTTCTCTGTGTTTGTCTGATCGCCCCGCCCCCGCCGAGGCTCGTGGACCTTGACCCATCCCGCAGCCCTGATGGAGACACCCACGTTGGCTGGATCAATGCCACGATTCGCCAGTTCCCCGCGAACTTGGTCCTCAACGGATTCACCGTGCTTCAGGTGCCCGCGCCTATCCAACACGTGACGCGGGGGAACAAACGGGGTGGCGGTCTCCCAGCAATCATGCGCAAGGGCAGAGAGGGGAGGTGGCGGTGGCACAAGAGAATCCATCGGTACCAACGTGACCGTCCACGGGTCTCCCGTATACCCGAGAGGAAGCGGCGCCTCGGCGGCAGCCAGAAGCGCAGTCTGTTCAGCATCGTCGAAGGATTCGCGCCGCCACATGCACAAGCGAGCCGGTTTCCCGTTGTACACATGCACAAAGAACACAGCGTGGGAATGGTCGCGCAGTGGCCCACCCGCGCTGTCCTTTCCCGTTAGCAACCGGGCGCGCTCACGAAGGTCCAATGAAGCCTTCCCCCAATCTGCGACTGTGCCATTCGTTGCGCGCTCCAGAAACGCCCTGAGCGCCCGCCCACGAAAACGCTGCGTCAGGCGCACGATTTCCCTCAACCCCGGCGGCACATGAGAGCCGATCGCGAATTGAACGAGCTGTACCGGCTTGAGCCTCGGCACGCGCCCGGACGGTCTGACAGGTGCTGGCCGAAGAGGGCGCTCAGCATACATCCACCGCGTGCCCGGTGGGATCGTAGCGCCGGCCACCTCCTTGTCATCCGTGGACGCCTCCACTTGCCCGAGCGTCGCTTCGCGCACAGGAACCAACACGGGAACCATCCCGGCCCCGCGCCGCTCGCTGAGATAGCAATTGGGAACTGGGAGATTCACTGAAGGCTCCCTCACACGACCAATCTCCGTAATCGACTCTGCCCGCCCGAAATAGGTCATCCGCGCAAGACAGGCGTCGAGCAGACCGAGCAGATCCATGTCCTGCCGCTCCCACAGGTCCCCAGTAAGAAACCAGAGTAATTCCTCTCCATCCGGGATAAGCCAGATGTTGTCCTGGACCTTACTCTTACTGTAGCCGCGGGCGTCCGGCGGATACCGCCTCAATTCGACAGGTGTACCGCGCCTTCTCGCTTCTTTGAAGGACTTTACCAGTTCTCGATCCGACACATCCTCGATGAGGCGAACACTACGCCTCTCCTCATCGAACACTTCGAACCTCAATAAATCCCCTCGGCCCTTCTCAAGAACCGCGAACCGACCGCCGAGAGCTGTGGATAGCTCCTGATCGAGAGGAATGAGCTTCAGCTTTTTAGGCGTAGGGTTAGCCCACTTGAATTCGACGGGCTGATACTGACGCAAGCCGGGACCTCGCCAACTGAATTCCGGAAGCCGCCAGCTAACCTCGCTCCCGCAAAACGCAGCTACCAACCCCTCGCGCTGCTCACGCGGTATTGGCGGCCGCTCGCGCTCGAACTGATACGAGCGCGCCACAATCGCGCGAAGCAACCGCCACGGGCTAGGCGGCCACTCGCCATGCGGGTCGTCGTATGGGAACACCTTCCACGGCGTGGCATGAAAACGTCCCAACGTGAAGGTCTGCCGAAGAACGACCTGCATCCGGCTCACGCTCCTTTCAGGATTCCTGATCTTCTTCATCGCCGGCAGCTTCCTCCTCAGCGGACTCTCCCTGAGCTTGATCTCCGGGAGCCTGCCCTCCGCTGTCTTTGCCCGCCCTGAATAGTTCCGCTGATTTCCAATAAACCTTTGTTACGCGTTCGTTCCGACCCGAGAACACAGTATCAATAGCCGACCCGATGTCCACTGACAGATCAGTCAGTCCAAGCCTCTTATCCTTCGGCTCGCTTGGGTTTGACAGATCACCGCCGAGCCACTTAAGGCCGTCGAGCCGAAGATCGCAGTTGCTACGAAAGCGAAACGGCGCAGCCAGCAGCCGCCAGATTTTCCAGAATGCCAGATTCAGCAGAAATTCCTGTTGCGGAACCGTCAACCCTTGGCCCACGCAGCCGAACGAACGGAGCAACGACAGGTCAAGAACAAACGTGGCGCGAATTTCGCTCGCCGTCTCCTCGTCGACCGCAAAAATCGGCTGTCCAGAGGTCGTCTTGCCAATCTTGTCGAACTTCACGCCCGAGGAGCCGATCCTCGCCGCACCGAATGCCTCATGGTGCGCCGTCAACATTCGCGATATCTTGATCCCGAGCGACGGAAATAACACACCATGCACCAGCGAGTTTGGATCGTAGCGGAAAATCGTCGAAAATATGTTCCACCAGTCGCCCGGAAGCGGGTGCGTTTTCTTCTTGAGATCAACCAGCCCGAACTCGACCATCAGCCTACTGATGAATGTCTCCGCACCAGCAGCGCCGTCGGCCACTAACATAGCCGTATCGCCGGTGAAATAACTGGACGCAAGCCGGTGCCCTTCCGACAGCGAAGTAACCACCAACCGCGTAGGGCCCACTTGTCCACCGTTATCCGTCCAACACTGAACGTGCGGCAGACCCGCCAAGTCCTCATGCAGCTCCAAAGCCAGCGGGTGCGCATGACAGACCGCTTCTAAATGGTTCGCCATACTGGCCGCGCTGTCCACAATGCAAACCTCCTCAGTAGCTCGGTCGCGGCGTGGTGCCTTGTAGATCACGTGTCCGATTTCCGGAAACCCAGCCGGCTGAAAACGATCGCCAGTAACAGGCACCAGCCTCGCTTGGAGCACCAGCCTGTGCCGTTCCTTCTCGGTCAACAGGACTGCGGGATTCAAAGTTGTAGTACTCACGTTTCAGTTTCCTTTCGTCGATTGATTCTAGCTGGCGAGCGCCACCGCTCAAAAACGCGAGCGACCTCGCTGGCGTAGACGGGCACTAGAAGCGCAGCCAGCAACCGAGCTGGATCATAACAATAAAACGGGCCCTCGAAGTCAGCGATTGCCACCCCGACCGAGCGATATGCACGCGTCGCCGATAGAACCGCGGAATCAACGTCGCCGCGGGCCAGCAACGCAGCGACGCCCCTGGCGGTCCCAACATTGACGGGTTTCCTTGCCCCAATGGAATCGATGATCAGCCGAGCATCGAAGAGCGGCTTGAAAAGAGCGAAGAGCGCTACCGGGGCCGGCACAACCCGCTCCCGGCGGTTTCCGCCCGTCCCATGAACCCAACCCGCACCAGCGCCCTGCCCTGAGGTGAAAAGACTAAATCGGAAAAGCCAACGCGTCAGCTCGGCTTCGTCCAGAGATCCCCCGAGTAAGGCTTCGATTTCATCCAGACCAACGTGCGCCCAGCCTCCGAATGGTGGTGGGGAATCGGGCTGCTCCTCTATCAGACGGCGCTGAAGGACTGCCGCGGCATTCTGCGCAAACCCAGCGCCGCTCCATACGCGCCGGAGGGGCACAGCCTCGCGGATCGTCCACCATTCACCAGCCACCTCCGCGCCGAGCCAGTACGCTAACAGCGGAGCAGTGACCTGCCTGGAGCCATCCGGCGTACGCGTCGGAAGCAATGACGCTAGCGCAAGGGCAAGTCGGACCTCAGCACCCAAAGATTCGTGTTCGCAAAGGAGCGACGCCCTCCAGGCGCCCGGCAGCAGACGAAACCTGACCCCGCGCTTACGGTGGCCCCGGTTCAAATCAACCGCGCGCAACGCCGCGACAAGGGCGTCAACCAATCCGCACCCCGTCACCGGGCCGCGGTCAACCCCGAGATCCACCAGCGCCCGATCAACCGGACCTCGTAGACCGGCGTAGATCCACCGCTCGCCCTTCTTTCGATCCGCTGGCAAGGTATCCCGCAAATCGAGGGCGATACGCACAGCCTCCGCGAGCGCGCTGTCCACGCGCTCCCTGACGGGAATCACGCTCTCCAAACGCGACTCAAAGGTATTCTCACTTGTCGTCCGGATAAGAGCAAAGCGCCGAAATTCGTCGATCCCCGCATCCACACCGCGCCGAAGAACGGCCGCAGCAAAAGCCGGCGCGGTCGCAACCCCACGGCCAGCGGCCTCAGCCCGTCCCCGGCCAAACAGCGCTGACACCTCCTGCACGCTCATTGGACGATGCCATACGGGCAGCCACACTTCCCCGACGCTCATTCCAGCCTGCCCGGCGCTTTCCGGCGCCGCAGGCTTGGTCACGAACGGGAAGGCACCACCGCTCCGTCGCCGCGCACCTAACCGGCGCGACGTATTGCCCTGGAGCAGAGGGAAAGCCTCACATGCGAGCGCCATCGCCCAAGGCGTGACCTGCCCCTTCCGAGTCGGACGGGCTGTCCCACTGTTATACATCTCGTTCGCCGCACTGAACCAGGAACCGGCACCAAAGTCGCCCAGACAGGTACATGGATTGCCGCACAGGAACGAACTCAGATCATCGCTGAGCCGCTCCCTCGGCCACTTACCTCCCGGACCATCGGTCAGCGCTGTCACGGCTGTCTGCCACCCCTTAGCGAAATCCCTCCGCCCCGCATTGCCTCCGCTTCCGAACAGCGGGTTGAAAATCAGCCGATCAGCCAGCACGACGTGCGCCTGAAAGAGTTCAAGTTCCAATTCGTCAGCGATTTCTGACCGCCATCGGCCTGTCGCGGCCGCGGTCTTCTTCTTCGTATCCGCCGCTTGATCCCTGCGCCAGGAAGAACTGTAATTGGACCACGAGGCACTCTCCGCGACCTTCGCTGCCTCCGTAACCAAAGCCTGCATATTAGCGGGGCCCTTGATCAAAAGGAACTCCCCTCCCCGCCAACAAGCGCGCACCCCGGACCAACGCCGCGCCGCCAACGTCAACAGACCAAGCGAGGCAAGGTAATTACCGAGCACATCAAGCGTGAGACCCGGTAACGGGAGCACCGCCCATCGACCGCCCGTAGGCGCCCCTTCAGCCCCAATCGAGTTAGCACCGTTCTCAGACATCGTAATGTCGCGAGGGATGCTGGCTCGCCCGCATGTCGGCGCAGCGAACCAGAGTCTCAAGATATGCCAACGTAAATGGCCCCAAATACGAAGGCTCAGACGCGTCCCGAAGAGCTAGCAGTGTCGGTTTTTCGGGCCGCCCTTCCCAGCCGCCGAGCACATCTGCGATGAGGGCCGTCCAGCCCGGCGACTCGTACTCGAAGGCGCTGCCATCTTCGCAGAATTTCCCATGCGCCCCATCTGCGGCGCAAGAGAAGTCCAGCGGAAGTCCGCCGTCCCAAGGAATCACCGCCGTGTCCCTTGAAACGCCGCACACGTCGTCGCCGCGCCTCCCGGTCAACACAGTGCGAACCTTCCCGTGGTGCGCCGCAGTGAGGTAGATGGTCAAGCCCGGAAATTTGGCTCGTCCGTGATAATACTGGTGCCACAATGCCATAGCCGAAGCCGCCTCGTGTCGAAGTCCCGGCCGGAACTGAACCATCCACGCCGATTTCACCCCGGAAACGCCGCGGATATCTGAGAGCCACGAACGTTCCCGCGTGTCCCGGACCCTCGCGGAAGTATGCCAAAGGCAACAATTCGCCAGCCGAGACCCCGGTGTAGAAGAGACCCGACGGAAGCTCATTCCGGTCGCGGGCAAAACCGATTCAACCGGCGCCACATCAAACCCAGCAGCACCTGGACACACTGCAAAGAGGTAAGGCGCCTTGGCCCACTGGTCGCCACCGCTCGGCCTCGGCTGCGGTAGCTCATTCTGCCATCGCTCCAATGCCTTCCCGATATCGTGGTTTGCCGCAGCCGTAACCACACTCTCGCGAAGAACCCCCTTCAACCCCAAATTGCCGGCAATTTGTTCCGCCTCGCGTCGAACATCGGCCAAGTGGTCCGAAAGCGTAACCCATTCTCCGTGCTCAGCGGAGGGGTCGGCCCGGAGATCTTCGTCGAACGGCCCGGGACGCGGCGCAGCCGCGACCCGGTCTCCGGGCCGGCCGGTCCAGCCCTGCGATGAGTTGTAGCCGCCCGCGCGCCTCGGCAGCATAACGACCATCCCCGGACAGATTTCATCGCCGCGATGTCGCTGCCAGGCGCTCTTTCGATCGTCCCAAACAAACCCGGGATCCTTTCCGAGAAATTCACGGAAGCGACCAATTGACACCGCACAGCCCTCGCGCTCGTCGTAAGCCGGTCCATCCAGCGCATCCCCTTTAGGCACTGGTTTGGCTGCCTCGAACTCACGCCAGAACACCGTCACGTCAGACTGCGGATCTTTCCCACGGACGAAGCAGCTAACGTCGGTGAACCCACCAAATAGATCCGGCTCCGTCGAAAAGAGACCGTGAACGTCCATCGCGCGCGGGAACGGTTCCGGCGACGGGCGCAAGGCCTCATTCATCTTCTCCCTAACTTTCTGGTTTCTCCGAAGCTCGTCAAAAGCAGCCAACTGGCTGAGGCCACGACCGTCGCTACACACCCTGATGAGTTCCTGTGCGAGGCTCCTGCCCACCGCCACGGCCTCTGGCGGATATTGGCCGGACGTCGCGCCGCCCCTGCCCTTCGCCGTCTTCGAAGGCAGCTCAAAGAAGAATGCGCGCGCATCTGCATTGCTCTTCCCGTCTCGATTCAAGCGACCCAATCGCTGCACGAGCGACGGCCACGGCGCTACCTCCGTCCACAAGCGGCAAGCCGACACATCCACACCCGCCTCGACGACCTGCGTCGCAACACAAATTAGAACGCGCCCCTCGTTAGGTGTACCCGTCCTTCGCTTGTCCTCAAATTCGATGAGCCTCCTCTCATTGGCCTGCCTGTCTTCTTTACGGAAGCGCGAGGTCAGCAGAATTAAGTCCGCACCGGTTCGGTCAAGCGATCCAATTCGCGCGTTAAGCCCCTGAGCCGTTGCAACCCTGTTGCACACAACGAGCGTCAGTGTTCCCGGCACATGCTCGCCCACAACGGCGGCTGCGAGCTCAGCGAGGAACTGATCTTCCGAGGACACGACCGGTTGCGCCTCGTTGCCGCGTCTCCTCCCTCGCGTCGCCGCACGAGGCGGCGTCCAAAACTCGCATGGCCGCCGCGCATCCCTAAGCTCGCAGGGCATCTCGTTCGGGTCGAAAGAAAAGCGCTGGGCTGGCGACACCTGTCGCCTGTCACGAGTATCGAGGAACCCGCCGCTATTCGTTGCGCTCATCCACCACGTGACGCATCCATCCACACACCCAAGAGGCTGGGGCGACTTAAAGCGCTCCAGCCGCATCCAATCGAGCTGCCCGGAAGTCCACAGCCCCGGTCCCATCAACTGAACCTCGTCCATCACCCACAAGCAATCATTATTCAACAGCCCAAAGTGCATCGGCCAGCGGTATCGGCTCATGGCATAGCCCCGATTCAACGCACGGCTCAAAAGCATATCCTGCGTGCCAATAATAATGCAAGGTTTTTCAGGATAGAGGTCCCACTCGGCCTTGTCCGGATCACCCTCCTCCCCGCCCATCAGAATTACGGGCGAATTTGCCGCGAGCCATTGAAGCTCCGCGGTGGAGTATTCGGCAGCCAACTTGGATAGCCAATCTGTTACATTTCGCCGCGTCTGCTCCACCAAAGTCCTCATCGGAAGGCAGTAAACGAGCCGACGCGGCCAGCGGTCACGGTGCTCTGCATCGGGATGGCCGGCCCGGTTCCACAACCACGCGAGCACCACCGCCGCCGTCTTGCCCATGCCGGTGGGCACCTCAATCAGCAATGAGTCGGGCTGAATCTCAGCAAGTCCGCGCTGATAGTCGTAACGGTAGCAGCCCGTAGCGGCCTTGAAGAACTCATCAAATTCCAAATCCGCGTTCATCTTCGTCCCCATGCTGAGAAACTCGGCTGCGCCTGCGGCTCCTCATCCCACACCTTTATCCGCCCGGCAAGCTCAGTCGCCTGATCAACCACGGTCCTGCGGTCGACAACGTACACCAGACGAGTCGGCAACCGCGGCTTTTTCCCAAGGGACTCGCGGTGCTTCCGGGCAAGTAACCAAATGTGGATCACATTGGTCTGCCCAAACCAGTAGGCAGATCGCAAACCGCCGGAATATCGTTTTCGCAGAATCGCGCAAAAAGCCGCTGCTGCCAACGGAGCGGCGTGTAGCCATCCCTTGAACCATTCCTGGTCAAGGTCTGGAAATCCGACCAGAATTGATCGTCCACTTCCATCTGGCGATTCCGCGATGATACCCTTGTTCCCGTGCGCTGGCAAGGAGGAAGCCAAACGATAGCATAACTTCGAGCTCCGGTGGGCAGGACCTGGGTGAGCCGGTTCAAGGATGGTTGCTGACTAAGCCGGCGCGATTTGCTTGAATCTGATCGGACGGCCCTGTCTGAGCGGCAAGGTCCGAGGTGCCGAACGTTGACAACGTCAAGATTCAATGTGTTTGTCAAAAGCGGGCATTATCCCTCATATCGCTAGCGGTCTTCTGGAACCGCGCCTGCCGCCGGCACATTGGCTTTTGGGCGCGCCTGTGGGCGCCCGTGGCAGCGTGGGTCGCGACTCGTCGGCCGAACGTGGCGCGACAGGTGGCGGTATCCGTCCCTTCTCGGCCTCCACCAGGGGCCAAACTGCGACTCGCCGGCGTGGGGTGAGGACGGATTGCTGCGTGGCTGTTCCCCATGATTCACTTCTTTTATTCCGCGAGAGCTTTTACTCAGCGAGAACGTCGCCGGAGCACGTGGTGCCGCAGATTATCGAGCACTGGCAATCGCTGCAGACCGGGGACTGCGGCTGCCAATCGACTACAACACCTGCACTTTCCTAATCGATATAATCGATATAATCAGGGGAGGGAGCAACGCGATGGCAATCATGGATTCCCGGTTCATTCACCAGCAACCCAACCCTCTATATTTCCCAGAGCAGCCGGTTTGCGTCGGTTTCTCGCAGTCTGCGCCCTACCAACAACCCGTCAACACGCAGTTCCTCATGGGAGCGGTTCTGGCTGCACTCGGTGGCTACGCACTTTACAAGCTCTGCGAAACCGAACCACAGCGGCGGCGATGTTCCGGTTGCGGGAGCAAGAGCCACAATGTCGCCCGTTGTCCCCATGTCGGCGACCGCCAACACTTTTCATCGGAAGTCGAGAAGACGGGATGGTGCAAGTGCTGCGGCCATCAGTTCCCGAAAACCCAACTGCATCACTATGGCGGCCGGGCTGATAATGGCAAGGCAAAAGAAATGTGCAGGCCTTGCCACCTTCACTGCGGGCACAGCGGTCATTGGGGTAAGTTCGCAATCAACCCGCGCTATTGCCGGCTGGCAGACTAAAGCTTCGACGGCGGCGAGTTTGCCTTCCATTAGCTCCTCCAGCACGACAATGCGAATGTATTCGGCGAGGCAGAGATCTACAAATCCGGCATCCGGCGATTGTCGTAGGCCGATCAGGGATCTTAGGAATTCGTGCCGAAACGACATTGGTTAGGCGGAAGCGGCGCGGAAGGTGGCGCTGGCGCGGGCCTTGAAGTGGCGGCCGCGGCTCCCGGGCGTACTCAGGAGAAGAACTCGTCCAGGGCCATGCTATACACTCTTTTCGTAGGCGGCGACGAAACGGAATCGAGCACGAGCGCCTTCAATCGCTGCCATTCCGCCATCTTGTCCACCACAGTTATCTCATTCATTTTCAGTCATGTATGGGCCATTATGGGCCATAACGCTAGCCATGACGACCTTATCTCGGGACTGAGGAGGACAGCAAGCGCTATTGTGTCGCGAGCGGGTCGGCCAGGGGCGGCGCGCTGCCGCAAGATGAGTTCGCGGGGAACCGGCTTCACAAGCGAAGCGCGGAAGCCGGGCGCAACGAATTTGCGGCGAGCGCGCGGCGCTCTGCCAGGCACCGAAAGCAAACAACGGAAATGCTATGAACGCATCGCTATATGATGAAGTGCTATGCCCACTCTGAAGGAACGAATCGAAAACCATGCGGTCGTGATATTCGGAGGCGCTATGATTGCTGGTTTTATCGCGGGATACGGGGTTCACTCCGCAATCACGGCTAGTCCGCTTTTCGGAGCTGTGGTAGATTGGCAGGCGACAGCCAAAGCAAAGGGCTGGATTCCAAACAGCGCCTGTCCTGCGTTGCCCGTGGTACTCGACATATCCAGTCCAGGCTCGAATGCAACGATAGAAAATGAGTATGGGGTGCTCCATACCGATGTAATCGTTCGTTCGTCCAGGCCGCTCCCAGAGGCGGAATCTGTCGGGATAGTGTTTGCTGAGGAAAATTGCGACTATTACGTGATTTTCCCAAACTTTGATATCAATGCGACACGTACGGTGTTTAGAGAGGACAGAATGACAATCTCTCCGATTAGAGCCGACAGTCATGGAAGTCTGAATATCTGGGCCTTCGCAATTGACGATAAAACTCAGATCGGGTCTCACTATGGGACACTCGAAGAAATTAATGCGATATCGCCCAATCTTTTTCTGTCGCACAGCGTAACGATTTATGTGCGGACGAAAAAGTAACACCGGATGTTTATCGTTCACACCCTCATCTCCCCCTGCGCCGGTTCCAGGTAGCGCCGTATCATCTGGCTTCGCTGGCTTTGCATTTCGCAAGTCCGCCGGCCACAGGATCTTACCCGCTCCTCCCAAGCCGCCTTTGCCACCAATGGCGTCCGCTTTGGTGCGGTAACGCATCTTGAAGCGGGGATGCCAGCGAACGGAGGCGAGGTTGGGGTTCCTGCTGTCGAACTGGACGTACAGCCCGTTTACCTGGGCGCGGCGGCGTGGTGGCTTCTGCATTATGGCTCCTCCATTGGAATACCTGTGGCTTTGATAGCCTGTTCGAGCTGGGGCAGGTAGTGGTATACACGCGCTTTGTTATCGGCGCATGTAGATAGCGGTGCGCGCGACAAGCACCAAGGCACCATGTGGGCGCAGTTAGCTTCGTGTGGGCGCCCACCAACGCAAGTCGGCGAACATCGGAGTCACTCGGAGGCGATTCTCTGCGAGGCTTGTGCTGCTCTAGCGTCGCGGATTTACAGGCGCTACAGCGGATTCGTCTTCGAGAAGGACTTGGTGGGGGGCATGCTGCAACCAAGCCGCTTCCGTCGTCCAGTCATGCAGACTCAACGAGCGCACGCCGCCCCGCAGATAACGCTTCAGCTCCGTTTCCGCCCACGCCAGGCGCTCCAAGAAGCTGCGGAAATGGCGACCGTGCTTCGCCGCAGTTTCGGCACGAGCCAACAGCGCTTCGGGCCAACACGCCGCATACTCCTGGCGGCGGTCCAAACGAATCGCCAAATCGATGTCCCCCATCCACTGCTGCGATTTGAGGTAGCTGCCAAAGACGACCACCTTCGCCACGCGATACAGCGAGGATGGGTCGCCATTGACGATGCTGACGCGGGTCAGAAACTCGTGCAAGAGACGATCCGCATCAGCGCGCGCAACCGCGCTCGCCGCCGTCGCATTAGCCAGCGCATTGCCCGCGATGGTGTTGCGCCACGTCCCCGGGCGCCGGTGCGGGACGACTTCCACGTAACCTAACCTGCGCAGCGCGTAAACCAGCCGACGAGCTGGCCCTCCGGGTATCCGGAGCACAGCGGCCACCATCTGGACCGTCCAAAAGTCCCGATGGAGGCGTCGTAGTAGTTTTCGCACCTGCAACGCCGGGTGCCCCAGCGATCTCTTGGCCACTACTAAGTCTCACGCGGCTCTCTGGCTCCCCCACCAAGGATATCGCCAAAATCGCCGACCCGAAATGGGGGGGCGCCCAAATGAAGGGGTAGAAATGCCGCGCGCGTCACTCATGACTTTAAGTCGCTTTGCATCGGCGAAGAGGTCGAGGGCTGCTTGCGGAATTGTGTTCTTGGGGCGGGCGATCAAGAGGAGCCGGGTGCGCGACATGAAAGTGGCAATCAACCCGCGCGCTCTTCCCAGTAGCCTTCAAATTTGCCGCTCAAGCAGCAGCAACGGAGGGCGATGATCGCATTGGCACCGGCAACCGTCCAGAAC
>Ga0073928_10008339_pt1 | contig 13060 bp, 11 predicted proteins | sample PaiPotPPA55metaG_FD_76969 | JGI IMG/M metagenome (GOLD analysis project Ga0073928, IMG submission 76969) | Iron sulfur acid spring bacterial and archeal communities from Banff, Canada, to study Microbial Dark Matter (Phase II) - Paint Pots PPA... ...
CGCGTGCGTCGGTCCGGCGGCGGCTTTCGACGAGGAGCGGAGCCCGGAGGGCGGGAGCGACGAGCGAAGCAGCAGCGTTTTTCCCATGGATGGGAAAAACGCGAGCGGCGCCGACGGACCGATGCGCGCGGCCCAGCCCAGGCAGCGACTAACGCGGGCCCACTACGACACCGGCTCGGGTTCGTTCGCGACGATCGCGCTTTCGACCGCGGTGCCGGAAGCGATCACGTAGTTGAGACCCACGATGCTATCGCGGACGGTCGCGCCCGCGCCGATCGATGAGCCGTCCCACACGATCGAGTTCTCGATCGTCGCGCCGTCGCCGATCTGCACGCGATCGCCGACCACGCTCGGCCCCACGACGCGGACGCGCCGGCCGAGCCGCGCACCGCTGCCGATCCGAACGTCGCCCTCGATACGCACGTCGTCGCCGAGCATCGCGTCCGAGGGATAACCGCGAACGCGCGCGTTGCCGAGCAGGCGCACGCGGCCCTCGAGCACGTCACGGGTCGCGGCGCGGTATTCGCCGGGGGTTCCGATGTCGCGCCAGTAAGCGCCGCTCATCCGCAACCCGTAGAACGCCGCGCGCTCGCGCTGAAGTTCGGGAAAGACGTTCTTCCCGAAGTCCCAGAACGTCGCGGGCGGAATGCGCCCAAAGATCGCCGGCTCGAACACGTAGACGCCGGTGTTCACGAGCTTCGAGTGCTCGGTGCCCGGCGCCGGTTTTTCCTGGAAGTCGACGATACGGCCCTCGTCGTCGACGATCACGACGCCGTACTGGGAGACGTCGTCGGCTTCGACGAGCCCGATCGTAGCCTCGGCACCGCGCTTGCGGTGGAAGTCGACGAGCGCGTCCAAGCGCATGTCGGTGACCTCGTCGCACCCGATTACGACGAACGTATCGCCGCCGAGGAACGATTCCATCTGCTTCGCGCCGCCGGCACTCCCCATGAGCGTGGGCTCGTGCAGGTAGTGGAGCTTGACGCCGTACTGCGAGCCGTCACCGAACGCCGCGACGATGTGGTCGGCCAAGTAATGCACGTTGATCGCGATGTCCTCGATCCCGAACGAACGCAAATAGCGCATGAGGTGCCCGCTGTTGGGCTCGCCCGCGATCGGCACGAGGGGCTTGGGCACTTCTTTCGTCAGCGGATAGAGCCGCGTGCTCATCCCGCCGGCGAGGATCATCGCTTTCAAGAAAACCTCCGTGTCGAGGGGAGCATCGCGCGCTCGCAGAGCGCGAGCCACACGAAGTATGGCAGCGCGAGCTGGCGCCGCCAGCGCCACGGCTCGCGAACGAGCCGGTAGAGCCATTCGAGGTTGAGCCGGCGCACGACGGCGGGCGCGCGCGCCACGTTGCCCGCGAGCACGTCGAACGAGCCGCCGACGCCGATCCCCACCCGGCAGCCCGTCGCGGCGAGCCGATCGGTGATGAAGAGTTCTTGGCGCGGTGATCCGAGCCCGGCGAGCAGCACCCGCGCGCCGCTCGCGGCAACCGCAGCTGCAACCGCCGGCTCCTCGGCCGGCGTGAAATACCCGTCGCGGGCGCCGGCGACGATGAGCCCCGGATGCCGCGCGCGCAGCGCGCCCGCGGCCCGCGCCGCCGTATCGTCGCGGCCGCCGATGAGATAGATCGCCGTTCCCTCGCCGGCAAACGCCGCGCACAACGGATCGAGCAGATCGATGCCGCTCACGCGTTCCGGGACGTCGACGCCGTGCAATCGCGCGGCGACGCGCACGCCGACCGTATCGCACAGCGACAACGCGCTCGCGTTGACGGCATCGCGAAACCGGCGGTCGCGGCGCGCCCGAACGATCATCTCGGTTCCGAGCGTCACAATGAGCGCTTCACGCTCACCGCGTGCGAGCGCCGTAATCCGCGCGACCGCGTCGGCCGAGCCGACGGCATCGACCCGGCAGCCCAGTATCGTCGCCGATCGCACGTCAGCGGCTGACGGGCAGCGCCGCAGCGCGCTCGCGATAGCCGTCGAGCAGCGGGCGCAACCGTCGCGCGACGTCGTCGGGCATCGCGCCCAGCGGCGAACGGCACGGCCCGACCGCGAAGCCGATTTCGTTCATCGCCCACTTCACCGGGATGGGCGACGTGGTCGAAAACAATGCGGCGAACAACGGCCCGAGCGCGAGGTGGATGTCGCGCGCGCGATCGTGATCGCCCGCAGCGAAGGCGCCGGCCATTTCACGCAGTTCCCGCGCACAGAGGTGGCCCGCGACGCTGACCACGCCGTCGCCGCCCACCGCGAGCGACGGCAGGAACATGTGGTCGTCGCCGCACCAGAAGCCGAAACCGTCCGGGCGCTCGCGCAGGATCGCGGAAAATTGCGCGCAGTCCCCGGTCGATTCTTTGACGCCGGCGATCGTTGGGTGGCGGCGCGCGAGCTCGAGCAGCGTCGCGGGCAGCATGTTCGCGCCCGTTCGCGCCGGGATGTTGTATACGACCAGCGGCAACGACGTTTGCTCGGCAACGGCCCCAAAGTGCGCGAGCATGCCGTCTTGGGTCGGCTTGTTGTAGTACGGCACCACGACGAGGGCGGCGTCGGCGCCGGCGGCTTCGGCCTCGCGCGTCGCTTCGATCGTATGCCGCGTGCTGTTGCTGCCGGTCCCCGCGACCACTGCGGCTCGGGCGCCGACTTCGAGCTTCACCGCTTCGATGAGCGCGAGTTGCTCGCGTTCGTCGAGCGCCGGCGCCTCGCCCGTGGTGCCGCAGACGACGAGTCCGTCATTTCCCTCGTCGACGAGAAATCGCGCGAGCCGCCGTGCCTCGCCGAGATCGACGTCGCCCGAGCGATCGAACGGCGTGAGCATCGCGGTCATGATGGGACCGAGCTTCGGCGCCCGCGAGAAGGTCGTCATCGTGTTGCCCCGGCGGTCATCTCGAGCGGCGTCGCATCCTGCCCACGCCCGAGGCGAAAGTAGTCGTGGATGGACTGTTCGGCGCGCGCCACGTCCTCTTCCGGCACGAGCACCGAAATCGTGATGTTCGAGTCGGTCGAGTGGATGATCTCGATCCCGGCTCCGCTGAGCGCGCGAACGACGCGGTACATGACGCCCGACGTGCCGCGCATCCCGGCGCCCACGATCGAGATCTTCGCGCACGGCGCGCGCACCCGCAGCGCCATGTTGAGGCTGCCGAGTTCGGAGCGCACGATCTCGAGCTTGTCGCTATCGATGATGAAGAAAATTCCGGCGTTGTTGATGTTGATCATGTCGACCGATACGTCGCGCTCGGCGAGGCGCCGGAACACCTCGAGCTCGAGCTCGCGCCGCGCGTCGAGATCGTCGATCTCGCCTTGGATGACGCGCACGAACACGACGTCGCGCAGCGACGTGATGCCGGTGACTGGGCGCATGCGGTCGGGCGCGTGGCCCTCGTCGATCGTGGTTCCGAAATTCGAGCGCAGACCCTTGACGACGTACGGCGTCTGCGTCACGCGAGCGAGCTCGGCGGCTTTGGCGTGCATGACCTTCGCGCCGTCGGCGGAGAGTTCGACCATCTCGGCATAGCCGACCCGATCGATCGTGTGCGCCCCGGCGATGCGGCGCGGATCGCCGCTCATGACGCCGCTCACGTCGGTGAAGATCTCGACCGTCTGCGAGCCGAGCGCGTTGCCGAGCGCGATCGCCGAGAGGTCGCTGCCGCCGCGGCCGAGCGTCGTAACCGCCCCGGTTTCGGTGACGCCCTGGTAACCCGCGACAACCGGAATGATCCCGCGCTCGAGCGCCGCGATCACGTTGTCGGGCGCGACGCGAAGGATCTGCGCGTCGCCGAAGGTGGCGTCGGTGACGATTCCCGCTTGGGCGCCCGTCATCGCCTGCGCATCGGCGCCCCACGACGTGAGCAGCTCCGCGAATACGGCGCAAGCGATCGATTCGCCGCACGCGAGCAACAGGTCGCGGTTGGGACCGCCGCGCGAAGGCCCGAGCAACTCGAGCAGCGAGTCGGTTGCGTAGGGTTCCGGCGCGCGCCCGAGCGCGGAGCACACCACGACGGGCGAGATCCCGCGAGCGCGCGCCTCGAGCACGCGCGACGCCGCGAATTCGCGCAGCTCGGGCGTAGCGAGCGACGATCCCCCGAATTTCTGAACGATCGTCTTGATCGGGATCTCAGGCATGCAACTTCGGCTTTCCGACGAGGCCCCGTGACGCGAGCAGCTCGAGGATCTGAACGCCGTTGGTCGCCGCGCCCTTGCGAAGCTGGTCGCCGACGACCCACAGCTGGAAATGGCGCTTCGAATCGCCGGGCTCCGCGCGCAGCCGCGAAACGTGAACGAGATCTTGACCTTCGGCGTCGCGCGGCGTCACGTTGCCGCCCGGGTGGAACACGACGCCGGGCGCGGCCGCGAGCGCGTCGCCGAGCTCGACGGGATCCGTGTCGCGATCGGTTTCGAGGAAGACGGCCTCGCTGTGCGCATGCCGCACCGGAACGCGCACGGCCGTAACGGCGACGTGGAGACCCGGCAATTCGAGGATCTTGCGCGTTTCGGCCACGACCTTCTTCTCTTCGCCGCTGTCGCCCAGCTCGTCGATCGCGCCGACTTGCGGGATCACGTTGCGAAAGATCGGCCGCACGAACGGCGAGGCCACGATGTCGTCGCCGAGCGCAAACGCGGCACGCTCCTCGGATGCGAGCGCGTCGAGACCGGCGCGGCCCGCGCCGCTGACCGCCTGATACGTCGCGACCCGCACGCTGCGCAGCCCCGCGGCGCGAGCGATCGGCGCGATCCCGACGCACAGGACGATCGCCGTGCAGTTGGCGACCGGAAAGACGCGATCGCCGGCGCCCACGGCGTGCGGATTGACTTCCGGTACGACGAGCGGTACGCCCTCGTCCATTCGAAACGTCGCCGAGTTGTCGATGACGACCGCACCGCCGGCCACGGCGTGCGGCGCCAGCATCGCGCTCGCGTCTTCGCTCGAGGCGAAAAAGACCGCGTCGAAGCCGCCGGCGCGCAGCGCTTCGGGAGTTGCAACTCGGATCGGCCACTGGCGGCCGCGCCAGACGAGCGGGTCGCGGCGTTCGCGCGATGCGAACGCGCCGAGTTCTTCGACCGCGACGTTGCGCTCGTTGAGTACCTGAAGGATCGTTTCTCCGACCACGCCGGTGACGCCGACGACCGCGATTCTCACGCTACCGCCGTTCCCAAGAAAGCGTCCAAGCCGACCACGAGTGCGCGCCGCGCGCGGACGCCGCGCACGGCGAGCAGCACGCCGGGCATGAACGACGAACGCGAAAGCGAGTCGTGCCGGATCGTTAGAACCTCGCCCTCCGCGCCGAACAGAATTTCGTGATGCGCGACGAGTCCCCGCAGCCGCACGCTATGGATCGGAACCGCGCTGCGACCGCTCGCGGTTGCGATGCGCTCCGCCGTGAGCTTCGCCGTGCCGCTCGGCTTGTCGAGCTTGCGATCGTGGTGCAGCTCGACGATCTCGGCCGTCGGAAAATACGGCGCAGCCTCGGCCGCAAAGCGCATCGCGAGCACGGCCCCGAGCGCGAAATTTGGAACGAGCGCCGCACCGACGCCGTACTCGTCGCACATCGATTCGAAGCTGATGCGATCCTCGTCGGTCCAGCCGGTCGCGCCGATCACGGGTGAAATGCGCCGCTCGACCGCTTCGCGGGCGACATCGAGCGTCACCGGATACACGGTGAAATCGACGACGACCTCGGGCTTGGTCTGGTCGTACAACTCCGCGACGTCGGCGTAGATGCGGCCGCTGCCGAGGGTTTCGCCCGCATCCGAACGCGCGAAGCCGCCGACGAGCTCGAGGTCGCTCGCGCCGTCGATCGCGGAACAGACTTCGCGCCCCATCCTGCCGAGCGCGCCGGCAACGGCGACCCTCATCCCATTGGCTCCTTCCCGCGCGCCGAGCGCGCGGGCCGGAACTTCAGACGACTTTTTCGAGAGGCGCGTACTTGAGCATAACCATCTTCTCCCCGACGTTGGGGAACATGATCGTGAGCAAGCCGTCGCCGCCCGCTCCGGCCGTCGCGGAAACCGTGCCTTCGCCCCACTTCGGATGGCGAACGCGATCCCCAACCCGCAGGTCGAGTCCGACGCCGGCGCCGGCCGTTTCATGGATCGCGACCTCGCGCCACCGGCCGCCCGCCGGCCGCGACATCGGTACGACGTTGCCGATCACTTCGACGCTCGGCATCTCTTCCAAGAACCGAGATTTCGGATGCGCGAACGTGTTGCCGAAGAGCGTGCGCCGCATCGCGTACGAGAGGTACAGCCGGTCCATCGCCCGCGTGATCCCGACGTAGGCCAGACGCCGCTCTTCCTCGAGTTCGGAGAGGTCGCTCAGCGCGCGGTTGTGCGGGAAGACGCCCTCTTCGAGGCCGGTGAGGAATGCGACCGGGAACTCGAGCCCCTTGGCCGAGTGGAGCGTCATCAACGTGACGAACGACGGCGAGGCGTCGAGCGTATCGAGGTCGCTGATCAGTGCCACGTTCGCGAGGAAATCGTCGAGCGAGCCCGCGTTCTCTTGGTTCTCGAACTCCTTGGCGACGCCGATGAGTTCTTGCAAGTTCTCCAGGCGCGCCCGCGCGTCGGAGGTATCCTCGCTCTGCAGTTCGCGGATGTAGCCCGATTCTTCCATGACCGCGACGAGCAGGTCGCTGATCGAAAGACCCCCCGCCCGCTCGCGCAGCGACGTGATCAGCTCGGCGAACCGCTCGAGCTCCTTCTGCTTCTTGGGAACGGCGCGCCGCAACATCTCGCGATCGAACACCGTCTGGCCGACCGAAACGCCGCTCGCTGCGGCGGCGTCGACGAGGCTCGCCAGCGTCTGCTGGCCGATCGACCGGCGCGGGACGTTGACGATGCGCCGGAACGCCACCGCGTCCGAAGGATTCACGATGTAGCGCAGATACGCCATCATGTCCTTGATCTCGGTGCGCGCGTAGAAGCCGACGCCGCCGACGACGCGATACGGAATCCCCTCGCCGAGGAAGCCTTCCTCGAACACGCGCGACTGGGCGTTGGTGCGGTAGAGGACCAAGAAGTCGCGATAGGCCGCGCCCTCGCGCACGAGTTCCTTGATCTTCTCGATCACGTAGCGGGCCTCGGCGCGCTCGGTCTCGGCGCCGTATACCGTAACCAGCTCGCCGACGGCCCGATTCGTGAACAACTTCTTCGGCGCGCGGCTCTGGTTTTGCGAGACGACTTCGCTTGCGACGTTCAGGATCGTCTGCGTCGAGCGATAGTTCTCTTCGAGCTTGAAGACCTTGGCACCCGGGAAATCCTTTTCGAAACGCAGGATGTTCTTGTAGTCGCTTCCGCGCCACGAGTAGATCGACTGGTCGTCGTCGCCCACGACGGTGAGGTTCTTGTGCTCGCCGGCGAGGATGGCGCACAGTTTGTATTGCGCGTAATTGACGTCTTGGTACTCGTCGACCAGGATGTAGCGGAACTTGTTCTGATAGCGCGTGCGGACGTCGCCGTCGGTCTCGAGCAGCTCGATCGTGCGCGCGATGAGATCGTCGAAATCGAGCCCGTTCGATTCGCGCAGCCGCCGGTCGTACTCGCGGAACACCTGCGCGACGCGTTCGCCGAAGAAGGACGTGTTCTTGGACTCGTACTCGTCGGGACCGAGCAGCGCGTTCTTCGCTTTGCTGATCTCGTCGAGCGCCGCGCCCGGTGAGATCTGGCGCTCGTCGAAATCGAGATCGTGCAGCACGTCGCGGACGATCGAGCGCTGATCGGTATCGTCCATGATCGCGAAGTTCGAGGCGATGCCGATCTTCTTGCCGTCGCGGCGGAGCATCCGCACGCAGGTCGCGTGGAAGGTTCCGACCCACAAGTCGCGGGTGGCGGCGCCAACCATCCGCTCGAGGCGCGCCTTCATCTCGCCGGCAGCCTTGTTCGTGAACGTGACCGCGAGGATTCGATCGGGAAAGACGTTCTTCTCGTCGAGCAGGTACGCGATGCGATGGGTCAGGACTCTGGTCTTGCCGCTCCCCGCACCGGCGAAGATAAGAACGGGCCCGTCGGTATGCTCGACAGCATCGAGTTGCACACTGCTAAGAGCGTCGGATTGGACTATCATCACCCCGTTCTATTCGCCGTCGGGCGGCTCTGCGCCTCGAAGCCGCTCATCGCGAGCGCGCTTGCGAGAAACGAAAGCGTCGATTCCGCGCCCATGTTGGGGTTGACCGCCTCGGCGTCGAGGCCGTCGCAGCAGCCGCCGTCGCGAACCATGACGGCGCCGCGGCTGTTTCCTCCGACGTACCATGCATAGGCGCACTCGGCGAGCCGGCGGTAACGCGGCCGGCCGGACGCCGCATGGGCCGCAAGGGCCGCATCGACGAGCGCCGCGGCTTCGAGCGGTTGCTGTCCGTAGCGCGCGCGCGGACCGCCGCGCGGATACCAGCCGCGGTTGCCGATGGGCACGAACATGCCATTCTCGACGACGACCGATTCGTAGAAGTCGAGCGCCTCGAGTCCGGCTTCGACGAAAGTCGGATCATCGAGTGCCATACCGATGCGCAACAAGGCTTCGGGCAACCGTGCGTTGTCGTACGTCAACACGTCCTCGAACCAGCGCCAATCGGCCGTTCCGACGCGGCGCAGCCGGTCGACCAGGTCGCTTCCGATCCGCTCGAGCGCCTGCCCGAGCGCCGGCACATGAGGCCCCCGCCCGCTCGAGGCCGCGGTGATTCCCAACGCGGCGAACGCAGCGGCCCGCGGGAAAGCGAGCGTCGCGATTTGCGGTAGCGTACGGTGGAGCAGCCTCGCGCACAGCCGGCGCCAGCTCTCCTGGGGAGCGCCGCGTGCACCGACCCCGAGCGCCCAGCAGGCGCGGCCCGAGCAGTCCTCGCTTCCTACGTCGTCGAGCCAGACGCGCTCGAAACTCATGAAGTTATGGAAGCGCCCGTTCGGTCGCTGCGCCGCGTGCAAGAAGGAAAGATACGTGCGGCCGAGTTTGATAGCGACCGGCCGCAGATCGGCATGCGCGCTCGCGCGGACGGCCACGATGAACGCGCGGGCGACGTCGTCGGTGCAGTAGCCTTCGGCGCGGTTGGGCACGTCGAAGGTCGCGTGCTGAAAGATTCCGGTGTCGTCGGAGAGCGCGATCAGGTGATCGAACGGCGGCGGCCCGATTGCGGCCACGGGCGCGCTACGCCGGGCGAACGAGCGAGGCCGCCGCGAAAATCCGTCGCGATGCGACCATGCCGAAGAGCGCCGCATGCTCGCGCGCGACGTTCGGCCACGTCATTTGCCGGCCGAAGCGGTACGCGCGGCGCTCCATGCTGTGCCGCGCCCAATCGTCCTCGAGCAAGCCGAGCACGGCGGCGGCCAGCGCCGGCGGATTCTTGAACGGCACGAGCGATCCGTGCCCGCCGCCGAGCAGCTCCATCGCGTAGAGGTAGGGCGTCGAAACGACCGCTTTCCCGAGGCCAATCGCATAGGCGAGCGTGCCGCTCACGATTTGCACCGGATTGTGGTACGGCGTGAGGTAGACGTCGGTTGCGCCCAGATACGCGATCAGCTCATCGAAATCGAGGTAACGATCGACGAGCGCAACGTTGCGTTCGAGCCCGTTGCTCGCGATCGCGGCAGTCAGCTCCTCGCGATACGATTCACCCTCGTGGCGCCGAACGCCCGGATGCGTCTGCCCGAGAATCAAGTACGTGGTGTCGGGGCGGCGCGCGACGATGGTGCGCATCGCCTCGATCGCGACTTCGAGACCCTTCCCGCGGCTGATCAGCCCGAACGTCGAGACGACGGATCGGCCGCTCAAACCAAAGCGCGCCTTGGCGGCTGCAGTCGAAGCGAACGGAACGTCGGGAACGCCGTGATGGATGACGTGCACTTTGAGCGGATCGACATTGTAGACGTTCTGCAGCAGGCCCGCGCCCGTGCGTGACAAGACGACGACCGCGTCGGCGCGTTCGCAGATTCGTCGCACGACCTCGTCGTGTTTGGGAGTGGGCTCGGGCAGCACGGTGTGCAGCGAAACGACGACTGGCTTGCGCACGGCTTCGATGCAGTCGAGAAACCAGGCGCCTTCGGTGCCGCCGAACAAACCGTATTCGTGCTGGACGTCGAGCACGTCACTCGGATGCGCGTCGATCGCGCGGGCGAGCCGCGGATATGCGGACCGTTCGTCTTGCGGGAGCCGCGCGACGACGCGATCGCCGTACGCTCGCGACTCACCGCCGGGCTCGTCGACGGCAACGACATCGCTCTGCGTTCCATATTCGCGGTCGAAACTTTCTACCACGTCGCGCGTGAAGGTCGCGATTCCGCATTCCCGGGGCGGGAAGGACCCTAGAAACAGGACCCGCGGTGGGAGTTCAGCTGACGGCAGCGACCGAAGCAACACACTCTTCCTCTAAAACCCTATCTTACCATACCTCCCCGGGTCTGACTGTACGCAAACGTCATCTTCGGGCCGCGCTCACGCGGGCGTCAGGATCGAGCACGGCGTTGGGCGCGATCTCGGCGTCGTGGCCGACCACGGCACCGGCTTCAACGATCGCGCCGCTGCCGATGCGAACGTTCGTCGCGAGAACGGCGTCGGCGACGCGCGCGTTCGCGCCGACGACGACGCGCTCCCAGAGCACGGAATCGCGCACGGTCGCGTGTGCCCCGACCGAGCTTCCGGAACCCAAAACGGCATGCGGCCCGACCGTCGCCGTCGGATCGATGCGCACGTCGCGACCGACGAACGACGGCGCGAGGATCGTACCTCCGCTCGGTACGGTGCCCGACGCAGCCCAGTACGTGCCGGGCTCGTCGACCCCACCACCGTGCACGGCGAGCGAGAGTTTCCCGTCGAGTACGTCGTAGTGTGCCTGCAAATACTGTGAGGGCCGGCCGACGTCGAGCCAGTAGTCCTGCGTTACGAACGCGTTGAGGCGTTCGCCCGCGGCGAGGATTTGCGGAAACGTTTCGCGTTCGATCGAAACGGCGCGGCCGGCGGGGATGCGATCCAAGACTTGCGGCTCGAGTACGTACGTGCCGGCATTGATCTCGTCGGTCGGCGCGGTCTCGCGCGGCGGTTTCTCGACGAAGCTCGTTACGCGGCCCGACGGATCGCGGACGACGCAGCCGAACGGCGACGGATCGTCGACGCGGATGGCATGCAGCGTTCCGAGGCCGCCGCGTTCGCGGTGGTAGTCCATCATGGCGCGCAGGTCGAGGCTCGTCAGTACGTCGCCGTTGAGGACGAAGAACGTGCCCGCGATCCGCGCGGCGACGTTGCGGAGCGCTCCCGCCGTGCCGAGCGGCACGTCCTCGACGACGTAGGTCAAGCGCATGCCGACGCTCGCGCCGTCGCCGAAGTGATTTCGAATCGCTTGCGGCAGGTAGCCCGAGGCGAGGACGGCTTCCGTAACGCCGGCCGCGCGCAGCCGCCCGAGCGTGCGCTCTAAGAACGGAACGCCGAAAAGTGGAACCATCGGCTTTGGGGTCCCGTACGTCAGCGGACGGAGTCGGGTCCCCTCGCCGCCTACGAGGATGACAGCCTGCACGAAGCCTCTCGGGGTGGAAGTGCGCCGGACGCGCTTCTCTCTGCGGCGCGCCGGAAATTCCCGCTGCGCGCGGCCAGTGACCCAGACCTTTCGTCGGCATGGGCCTGCCGGCTTTTTGTTTAATCGTGCCGCGGGCTGGGAATGCTTCCAGACGGAATGGCCGCGATGAATCCGCTTTTTGAGCGTCCCGAGCTGGGCGCTCATTTCGTGCAGCTTTACGAATCCGACACCGCCGCGCTCGTCAACAACGTCGGGTCGTATTTCTGCGGAACGCTCCGCGCGGGGGGCGCCGCGGTCATCGTCGCGGGCGACCCCAACCGCTCCACGTTCGTGACTGAACTCCGTCGCCGCGGCTGCGACGTCGATCTCGCGCTCACCGAAAACCGGCTCGTGCTGCTCGACGCGCACGAAACGCTCAATCGCATCAGCCGCGACGGTCAGATCGATCCCGAGCGCTTCGAGCAAGTCGTCGGCGCCACGGTGCGGCGCGCACTCGAAACGGCCAAGGGTCGCGAAGTCCGCGCTTACGGCGAGATGGTCGGCCTGCTTTGGAAATCGTCGCAGTTCCCGGCCGCGATCCGGCTCGAGCAGCTCTGGAACCAGCTGCAGTCGGAAGTGCGCTTCTCGCTGTTTTGCAGCTACGCGATCGACATCTTCGGCCGCCACTTCGACGGCGGCGTGATCAACGCGATGCTGTGCGCCCATTCGCACTTGCTGCCGACGGTCACCGACGACCATTTGGAATATGCCCTCGACCGCGCGCTCAGCGAGTCGCTCGATTTCGATTCCGCTGCGCTCAAGGCGCTCGTCACCCGCAACTCGCCCGACGGATGGGGCCAACTCCCCAAGGCGGAAGCGACGATTTTGTGGCTGCGGCGCAACCATCCGCGCAACGCCGACAAGATCCTCGAGCGCGCGAAATCGCACTACCAAAGCGCGCTTCGCCGCACGGCCCTAGAAATCGCCTAGCCGCTAGCAGGCTGCTACAGCGTCGTGCTGCGCACGATCGGTAGCACGACGCGAATCTCGGTACCGAAGCCCGGAGCGCGCCGGACTTCGAGCTTCTCGGCCAGCGTGCCGATGAGGAACAACCCGCGGCCGCCCTCGTCCATCGGATCGGGCAGCTCGCCGGCAAGGGAGTCGATGCCGGGTCCCATGTCGCGCACGATGACCGAAGGCCGCAGCGCCTTCCAGTCGACCTCGATCTCGACCAGCCCCGGCGCGTGTTCGACCGTGTTCGCGAGGATCTCCCCGAGGATGAGCTCGCTCGGGAACACCTGGTCCTTGTCGGCCGCCATCGCGCGCAGGTAGCGGGTCAAATCGAGCCGCGTCGTGTGGGCCGCATATGCATCGCTCGAATGGAAGCGCCACGTCTTCTCGAGCGCGCGCGGATCGGCGCGCTGGCTCGGCGAGTCGACCGCCGAGAATTGCATCAGCAGCAAGGCGACGTCGTCGTTGGTCGGTTTGCGATTGAGAACGATCTCCTGGACGGTGACGGCCGGCCGCGCGAGCCACTTGTTGCCGACGATCAGCGCGAGCGCCGCGCTCAAGCTGCGTTCCGCC
>Ga0073928_10008340_pt1 | contig 13059 bp, 11 predicted proteins | sample PaiPotPPA55metaG_FD_76969 | JGI IMG/M metagenome (GOLD analysis project Ga0073928, IMG submission 76969) | Iron sulfur acid spring bacterial and archeal communities from Banff, Canada, to study Microbial Dark Matter (Phase II) - Paint Pots PPA... ...
CGAACTGTGGCTCTACCACTTCGGCGGCCCGCTGCTGCTGCAAATCGGAGCCGAACAGGAGAGCGCAACAACGCATTCACTCGGCGCCGATATTCTCGCCGGGGAACACCCGCAGATTGTCGTGCCGCCAGGGCACTGGCAACGGGCCCGTCCCCGCGACGACGTGCCCTGCCTGGTCAGCTGCGTAGTGATACCGGGTTTCGACTACGCCGATTTCGCGCTGGCCGCGGCTACCGACTGAGCAGGTGCACCGCCGCCGATACCAGCGCGGCGTTGTCGGCAGCGATCGAGCCGTCCGGCAGACGCAGCGTGTCCTCCATCCCGATGCGGGTCTGCACGCCACGGACCCCGGCGTGTTCCAGTAGCGGCCAACAACTTTCGTCGAGGCCGTGCAGCAGCACCGGCGCCGGTGAGCCGGCGGCCAACACCTGGCTGAGCACATCGTCGGCGGCAGCGATATCGGCGTCGGCCGGTAGTTCGATCATCACCCGCATGCAGTGCCTTGCGATCTCCGAGGCTGCCCAGGACTCTGCCGCCTCGGCATCGAAGATGCCCACTTCGACGCCGAGTCCCTTGCTCATCAGCAGCCGGGCGAGGGCGGGCGAACCGGGCTCGTGCCAGTTCACCGACGCGAAGTCAGGCAACACGGTCCAGCCGTCGACAGCGCGCAACCGCGCGTCCGCGTCGGGCAACGCCCAGAACCCCGTCGTCACCCCGAGCGGCAGCCCCCGTATCGCACGCCGCACCGCGTCCACAGCGGCGTCCACGTGCTGCGGAAGCAGCGAGTCGACACCGTCGGCGGTCTTGGGGTGCATGTGCACCGCATTGGCGCCTGCGCCGTGGGCGGCGACGGCCTCGGCGGCCAGCTGCTCGGGCGCCACGGGCAGGTTCGGATGCTGGTCCGGCGTGCGTGCGCCGTTGATGCAGGCCTTCACGTAGATTCGCGGGCTGGTGGGCATGTGCTTATCTTCGCCCCTCGCCACCTGCTTTTCCGCAGTAGCGTTTCACAGCATGCAGGGCCACACCATCGTCTGCGGTGACGACGCGCTCGCGATGAGGATCATCGAGGAGCTGAACAGCGCCGACACCAAGGTCGTGACACTGCAGTCCCCAGACGGCCTGGCAGAGGCCGACGTCGCCAGCGCGCAGGCAGTGATCTGCGCCGCCGCCGACGACGCGCTCAACCTCGAAATCGCGCTGCTGGCACGGCAAGCCAATCCCGACGTGCGCGTGGTCGCCCGGCTCGCCAACAGTGTGCTGCGCGAAGCCATGGCGCAGGACAACGGACCCGGCGCCATCCTCGACGTCGCGGACCTGGCCGCGGCGTCGGTGGTCGAGGCATGCTTGGCGCGCACCACGCACACGATTTCAGTGGCCGGGATCGACTTCGTCATCTCCGGCTCGGACGCGCCCCGTGACGCCACGCTGCGCGAGATCTTCGGGGATCTGGCGCCCGTAGCGGTGATCCACGACGAAAACTCGGATACCCCCGGCGACGTGGTGGCGTGTCCTGGCCGCGACTACCGGGTCCGGGCCGGCGACTGGACCGCGATGATAGGCACCGCCGAGGAACTCGCCGCCCATGGCGTCACCATCCCGACGCCGCTGTCACACACCCGTGTGCGCCGCCCGCTGCGACGGGTGATCGACGCCGTGCGATTGTTCCGCGACGACATCAACCCGATGTTCTACCGTGCGCTGGCGGCCTCGATGGCCCTGTGGATCGGTTCGACGGTGTTGCTCCGGTTCTCCTACCAGCGTTCACCGGGGATGAGCTGGATCGACGCGCTGTACTTCACCACGGAGACCATCGCCACCGTCGGGTACGGCGACTTCAGCTTCCTGCACCAGCCGCTCTGGCTGCGACTCTGGGGCATCGGGTTGATGTTCGCCGGCGTGACCACCACCGCCATCGTGGTTGCATTCATCGCCGACGTGCTGTTGTCGCGTCGCCTCTCCCACTCGGCCGGCCGCCGCAAGGTGCGACATCTACGGCGTCACGTGATCGTGGTCGGGCTTGGCTCGTTCGGCATCCGAGTGGTCAGCGACCTGACCGCCGCCGGCTACGACGTGGCCGTCATCGAGCGCGACGACGACAACCGCTACCTGTCAACGGCCGACCGCCTCGACGTGCCGGTGATCTTCGGCGACGCCACGCTGCGCCAGACGCTGGAGTCCGCACGCATCGACGAAGCGCGTGCGGTCGCCGTGTTGACCCAGGACGACGTCGTCAACATCGAGACCGGCATCGTGCTGCAGGAGATGCTCGGTCCCCGGGTCATGCCGGAGGTCAACCGGCACGACGTGCCGATCGTGCTCAGGGTGTACGACCGCACGCTCGGAGCGGCCGTCGCACTGCGGTTCGGATTTGAGAGCGTCCGCTCGACGGTGGATCTCGCCACCCCGTGGTTCATCGGCGCGGCGCTCGGGCTGCAGGTGCTCGGCACGTTCTCGGTGGGACAGCGCTCGTTCATGGTCGGGGGCGTCTACGTCAAACTGGGCAGCGAGCTCGACGGAATGCGGATGGCCGACCTGTCGACCCAGGCCCGCGTCATCGTGATCACCCGGCCAGGAACGCCGCTGCGCCTGCATCCCCGTCGCGACACCAAGCTGCGCGCGGGCGACACCGCCTACCTGGTCGGGCCCTACCGGGAACTGCTGGCCACCCTGCGCAAGGGCCAGGGTGCCACGCAGTCCGATGTCACTGGTCCAGCGAAGACAGGTTGAAGCCCGCGCCGGTGGGGTCCGCCACCGCGGCCAGCCGGCCGTACGGGGTGTCTTCGGCGGCACGGATCACGGTGCCGCCGTTCTCCTTGACCAACTGCACGGTCTTGTCGACGTCCTCGGCGCCGAGGAAGAAGACCCAGCTCGACGGCACGCCCTCCGGCAGGTCCCGCTTGCCATCCATCACTCCCAGGAGTGCGTCGCCGTCGAAGATCGCTGTGCTGTAGCGGAACTCGTCGGTGTCGGACACGGTCTCGGTCTGCCAGCCGAACACGTCGCGATAGAAGTCGAGCGCCTTGCCGTAGTCACGGGTGGTCAGCTGGTGATACACCGGCGCGCCTGGCTCATTCACGACCTCGAAGCCGTTGTGGCCGTTCGGCTGCCAGAGCCCGAAGAACGCGCCGGTGGGATCGGTGAGCGTGGCCATCCAGCCCTTGTCCTTGATCTCCATGGGTTCACCGCACGTGACGCCGCCGGCCGCGGTAGCCGCGGCGAGGGTCGCCGCGACGTCGGCAGAGTGCAGGTAGGTGGTCCAGCCGTCCGGTGTCCGGAACTCCGGATTGTTGCCCATCAATCCGGCCACCGGGCGGCCGTCCTTGGACACGGTGACGTAACCGCCGTATTCGGGGCCGGCGGATTCGAACGTCCAGCCGAACAGCGTGCCGTAGAAGTCCTTGGCGCGGTCCAGGTCGGACGTCAGCAGGTCAATCCACGTCGGTGCGCCCAGCGGCGCGGAGGTGCGGATGGGCATTGCGGTCTCCTCCAGGAGGTGGTGGGTCGGTCACCGATATCGACCTCGGCCGCCGGGAAAACTCATCGCGAACCCCGGACTAGCTGTGATGTCCAGGGAGGTTGTCCCGTTCGGTATCGGTGAGCCTGTGTGACAGGGAAGGCCTCCGGTTGTGAAGTGGAGCTGTCAAGGAACCGCTTCACTAACCAGGAGGCCTTCGTGTCCCACGCTAACGCTGCGTTGACCCCGCGTGCTCGATTGAGGCTTGCTCAGCTCGTTGTCGACAGTGGCTGGACTTACGCCGCAGCCGCCAAAATGTTCATGGTTGCACCGCGAACCGCCAGGAAATGGGCTGACCGCTTCCGCACCGAAGGTGCCCCAGGGATGGTCGACCGCAGCTCGCGCCCGCATACCAGCCCAGCCAAAACCAAGCCCGAGGTTGTGCGCCAAATCGTGAAGTTGCGGTGGCGTCGCCGGCTCGGTCCTGTTCAGATCGCTGGCCGGCTCGATATGGCGGGCTCGACGGTGCACGCGGTATTGACCCGGTGCCGGATCAACCGCCTGTCCCATATCGACCGTGTCACCGGTGAGCCGCTGCGTCGTTATGAGCATGCTCATCCCGGCTCGCTGATCCATGTCGATGTCACCAAGTTCGGCAACATCCCCGACGGCGGCGGCCACAAGTTCCTCGGCCGACGACAGAGCAAGCGCAACGCCATCCAGACGGCCCGACGTACCGGCGAACGCGGCAAGGACTACCACCCAAGGATCGGAACGGCGTTCGTGCACACCGTCATTGACGATCACTCCCGAATGGCTTACGCCGAGATCTGCACCGACGAGAAAGCTGTCACCGCGATCGGCGTGCTGCAGCGCGCCGTGGCGTGGTTCGCCGAGCGCGGCGTGACCGTGGAGCGAGTCCTGTCCGACAACGGGTCGGCCTACATGTCCTACGCCTGGCGCGACGCCTGTGCCCAACTGCACATCATCCCGAAGCGGACCCGTCCGTACCGGCCCCAGACCAACGGCAAGATTGAGCGATTCCACCGCACACTCGCCGACGGCTGGGCCTACGCCCGGCTCTACGCGTCAACCGAACAGCGCGACTCGGCCTTGCCAGGCTGGCTGCATTTCTATAATCACCACCGAGCCCACTCCGCCATCGGAGGCCAGCCACCGGTCACCCGACTGACCAACCTCCCTGGACATCACAACTAGCCGGAGACCCCGAGCACGCGCAGCGCGTTGTCCTTGCAGATCAGCGGCACCACCGCCGGGTCGATGTCGAGGCCGTCGAAGTCGCGGCGCCACCGGTCCATCTTGATATACGGGTAGTCGGTGCCGAACAGCACCTTCGTGCGCAGTTGACGGTTGGCGGCGTGCACCAGTTGCGGCGGGAAGTACTTGGGCGACCAGCCGCTCAGGTCGATGTAGACGTTGGTCTTATGTGAGGCGATGGAGATCTGGGCGTCCACCCACGGCACCGCGGGATGGGCCATCACGATCGTCAGCTCGGGGAAATCGGCCGCCACGTCATCGAGCAGCATCGGGTCGGAGTAGCGCAGCTTGATGCGATGCCCGCCCGGCAGTCCGGCGCCGATGCCCGTCTGCCCGGTGTGGAACAGCGCGGGCACACCGGCCTCGGCGATCGCCTCGTAGATCGGGTAGAAGCGGCGGTCGTTGGGCTCGAAGGCCTGCATGCTTGGGTGGAACTTGAACCCCTTGACACCGTATTCGCGGACCAGCTCGTGGACGCGGTGCACCGCGCGTCGCTCGTGCCACGGGTCGACGCTGCCGAACGGGATCAGTACGTCGTTATTGCGCACCGCGCCCGCGATGAGGTCCTCGATCGAGTTCGGCACGTGGCGCATACCGGTGTGCGCGTCGATGGTGAAGACCACCGCGGCGGTGTTTTGCCGCCGGTACTCGTCGGCCAGCGCGTCCACGCTCGACAACGCACCGGGCGCCATCTTGAAGTACTGCCCTACTGCCTGGACCAGTTCGTCGTCATAGGCCTTGTGACCATGGCCGTCGACCTCAACATGGGTGTGGATGTCGATGGCCGCGATGCGCTCGAAATCGATTCCGTACTGGTACTTTTCGTCGGGCATTGCCGCAGTGTAGGCGCTATCCGGACCGCTCCGGCGCGAACCCGAGAGCGCTCTTGATCTCCAGGTATTCGTCGAAGCCGAACTGGCTCCACTCGCGGCCGTTGCCGCTGCGCTTGTAGCCACCGAACGGCGCGTTCAGGTCGAATGCGTGGTTGATCGCAACCGAGCCTGCGCGGATCCGGCGGGCCACCGCGCGGGCCACCTCCAGGTCAGCCGCCGAGACATAACCCGCAAGGCCGTAGTCGGTGTCGTTGGCTATCTCGACAGCCTGGTCGAGGTCGTCGTAGCCGAGGATGCACAGCACCGGCCCGAAGATCTCCTCCCGCGCAATCGCCATGTCGTTGCGGACATCGGCGAAGACGGTCGGCTTGACGTAGTACCCGGTGTCCAGCCCATCCGGCCGACCCGGACCGCCGACGACGACCGTGGCGCCCTCGTCGATGCCTTTCTGGATCAGCCCCTGGACCTTGTCGAACTGCGCTTTCGACGCCACCGGTCCAATCGCGGACTTGTCGTTCGGGTCGCCGATCTTCACCTGCTCCATGGTGGCCCTGGCGACGGCGACCGCTTCGTCTTTGCGGGAGTTCGGCACCAGCATGCGCGACGGTGCGTTGCAGCTCTGGCCGCTGTTCATCGTCATCACCATTGCGCCTGCGGCCACCCCCTGGGCGAAGGCGTCGTCGTCGAGCACGATGTTCGGGCTCTTGCCGCCCAGTTCCTGGGTCACCCGCTTCACTGTCGCGGCGGCGTTGCGCGCGACGTCGATCCCGGCCCGTGTCGAACCGGTGAACGACACCATGTCGATGTCCGGATGGCTCGACAGCGCCACCCCCACGCCGGGACCATCGCCGAAGACCATGTTGTAGACGCCCGCCGGCACGCCTGCGGCATCGATGATCTCGGTGAAGATTTGCCCGGAGTACGGCGCCACCTCCGACGGCTTGAGCACCATCGTGCAGCCGGTGGCCAGGGCCGGAAAGACCTTGCAGGCGATCTGGTTGATGGGCCAGTTCCACGGCGTGATCAGCCCGCAGACCCCGATCGGCTCCTTGACGACGAGCGTCGATCCGTGCTGTTCCTCGAACTCGTAGTTCTTCAGCACATCGATGGCCGTCATCAGGTGCCCGGCACCCATGTGGACCTGGGGGCCCGCCGCCAACGACGCGGGCGCACCCATCTCCTCGGTGACCGCCTTGGCCAGGTCGCCCGCCCGCCTCTGGTACTCCGCCTGGATCGACTGCAGCACATCCAGCCGCTCCTCGCGGGTGGTCTGCGACCACGTGGCGAACGCCTTGCGCGCCGCCTTCACGGCCTTGTCGACGTCGGCGGCGGTGCCGATCGCGATCTTGCCGGAGACCTGTTCGGTGGTCGGATTGTCAACGTCGAGCGTCTTCGGCTCGACCGGATCGACCCACTGGCCGTCGATGTAGAACTTCAGATATTCGCGCATAGCCACAACCTTTCCCTTCCTGAGTGCCACAGGCGATTGGTTTACGAATATCGCCTTGCGAGTTGCTTGCGGTGCTCGGCGGGTGAGCCGAACAGCGACCGGTTGAGCAAGGCGCGTTTCAGGTAGACGTGGATGCCGCTGTCCCACGTGTAGCCGATCCCGCCGTGCAGCTGCATGGCCTTGCCTGCGACGTCGACGGCCGCGGCGCAGGCGTAGGACTTCGCCATCGACGCCGCCGCACTGGCGTCTGCGGCGTCTCTGGCGTCGCTGGCGCCTGCCAACGCGTCGACGGCGGCGTTGACGAGTTGGCGCGCGACGCAGACCTGGACCAGCATGTCGGCGCAGGCATGTTTGACGGCCTGAAACGACCCGATCGGGCGGCCGAACTGAGTCCGCACCTTCGTATACGACACGGTCGCGGCGAGCATCGCGTCGGCGAGCCCGAGGCTGTCGCAGGCCACCGCGACCGCCGCCCGGTCCGCCAGGCGGCGCACCTGAACGGCGGGATCGCCACTGAACCGCCAGAGTTCCCTGACTGCCACCCCGTCCGCGGTGACCCCGGCGAGCCGGCGGGTTTCGTCAAGGACAGGTTGTGGCGTCACCGTCAGACCGTCGGCCGCGGCGACGACCGGAGTGCCGCCGGGGTCGGTGGCGATGACCAGGAGCCGATCGGCGCATTCGGCGTCGGGCACGAATGCGGCCCGCCCCGTCAGGCGGTTGTTCTCGAGTCTGATGCCGCCGGGCACCACCGCCGTCCTGACGGTTCCCGCCGCCACATCGGTCAGCAACCCGTCGCGTGATGCGTTGGGCTGCAGGGCGATCAACGTCCCGACACTGAGCACCGCCCCGCCCAAATACGAGGTGTGTGCGGCGGAGCGGCCCATCTCTTGGAGGATCACCGCCACCTCGGCGAACGTCACATCCGCGCCACCGGCGTCTTCGGGCGCTTCAAGACCAACCCAGCCCGCCTCGGCCAGCAGTGACCAGTCGGCGCCAGCCTCGTTCTTGGAGAGCAGGTCGCCCGCCACCGAACGGAGCTCGTCGTGGATGTCCCTGTCGATCACACCGCGCTCGGTTCTCGGGGCAGTCCCAGACCGCGTTCGCCGATGATGGTGCGCTGGATCTCGCTGGACCCACCGGGGATCGTCCACTCCCATGAGCCGATGAAGTCCAGCACCCACGAGCCGGATTCCCATCCGCTCGACAGCGGCTTGGCGAGTTCGGTATGCGCGGCCAGCCCGCTCATCTCGGCGCCGAAATCGGTCATCCGTTGCAGTAGTTCGCTGTAGTACAGCTTGACGATCGACGCGTCGGCGGGTCCTGCCGTCCCCGCCTCGCTGTCTTCAACCAGCTTCCGGCACAGGCCGCGCAGCCCGGTGGTCTCGATCTCGAACTGCGCCAACCGGTCCGCGACGAGGGGGTCGTCGATCGACGGGCACGCCTGCACCAACCAGCGAAACCCGGCGTTGCCCAGCCGCTCGGCCAGTTCCAGCATCGTCAGGCCCCGTTCGGCGGCGAGGGTGGCCTGGGCCACCTGCCATCCCTCGTTCTCCGCTCCGACCAGGTTGTCGGCGGGGATGGCGACGTCGTTGAGAAAGACCTCGCAGAAGTGGGACTCACCGACCGCATTGCGGATGGGACGCACATCGATGCCGGGTGTGGTCATGTCGAGCAGAAAATACGAAATGCCTTTGCGCTTCGGGGCTTCCGGGTCGGTGCGGGCCAGCAGCAGGCACCAGTCGGCGTGCCTGCCGCCGCTGGCCCACAGCTTCTGGCCGTTGACCAGGTAGCAATCACCGACCCTTCGCGCGGAGGTCCGAAGGCTCGCCAGATCGGATCCCGCCTCGGGTTCGGAGAAGCCCTGCACCCAGATCTCGCCGTCGAGGATCGCGGGAAGGTGCCTGCGCCGCTGCTCGTCAGTGCCGGCGGCAAGCAGCGTCGATGCCGCGTGGTGGATTCCGACGAACGCCAGCACCAGCCGGGGGGCGTCGTGTGCGGCCAGCTCCTGATAGAGGACGATCTGCTCGGCGACCGACATCTTCCGCGCTGCTCCTCGCGTGCGCAGTCCGCCGCCCCACTCGCGCGGCCAGTGCGGGACGGCGTAACCCGCGCTGTGCAACTCGGCGAACCACGCCTTCTGGAACCGGACGAATTCGTCGTCGCCGACCCCGGTTTGGGACCTGCGCCAGTCGGCGGGGACATGCGTTTTGCACCATTGGCGCACAGCGGCCCTGAAGTCGTCGAGGTCATCCGTCACGAGAACAGACCGGTAAGTCCACGCCGCCCGAGCCTGCGGGTCAGCTCGTCACGAGTCGCCGAAAGCCCCAATGGAAGTCGCCGCAACGGCTGGCTGTAGCGCGACAGCCACGACAACGTGGTCTCGTCGCAGAACCCCACCGCGCCGTGCAACTGATGACAGACCCGGAACACAACTTCGGCGGCCTCGATGGCAGCGAGCCGCAGCGCGAGCGCATCGTTGAGCCCGTCGGCGGTGCCTGAACTCCACAGTGCGTGCTTGGCCAGGATGTCCAAGCCGCTGCGCTCGACTTCGGCGTCGGTCAGCTGGAACTGAACGCTCTGGAAGGTGGACAGCGGCTGACCGAACTGCTTGCGCAGCCGGACATGATTGACCGTTAATTCAATGGCACGATCCAGCATCCCGAGCAACGTCCAGCACGGCAGCACCAGCGCGAGGGCCACGTCGGCGGCGCCGTCGTGGTCGATGGCGGACAGCTCGAGTGCCGCCGTGAAGGCCGGACCGGTGGTCGACAGCCGCACCACCGAGCTCCGGTTGCCATCCAATGTGACAGCGGCCCAACGGTTGTCGAGGCCGACGATGGTTGCCTCGGGGGTACCGCCCGCGACCACGATCAGGCCGTCGACGTCGAGGTCGGCCGGGCGTGCCAGCCGCTCGGCGACCGGATACGGCAATGCCCAGTACCCGGCGCTGCGGCATAGCGCGGCCGCGGCCTCCAGTGCGTCGGGGTCGGTGCGGACGTCGAGCTCCCACGCACCAAGGCCACTCAACACGGGCGCGACGAGCCCTTCCCTTGCGTCGGGCTTGGCCTCTGCCTGCTGCAGCAGCTCGTCGCCGCCTGCCGCCTCGAACGCGCGAACAGCCTGCCTGCCAAACTCTTTGGGTTCGTCGCCCAGGTCAAGGATCATGACGCCGCCAACATTGCCCGCGACAGCAGCATGCGCTGCACTTCGATACTGCCGGAGGCGACAGTCGACGCCTGCGAGTAGCGCCAGTGGTCTTCGACCTCCGCGCGGAAGTATTGGGTGTCCGCATCGTCGCGCGGTATCGCCGCGACGATCTCCATCAGCACTTCGGCACTGTCCTGATCCAGCTTGGTGACCGCGATCCGGTACGCCGCGGCGTCGCCAGGCTGGATGCGGCCGCTGCTCTGCAACGACACCACCCGGTAGGCGAGCAGTCGAGCGCGGCGGCAGTGCGTGAGCATTCGCGCCCATCGTCCACGCAGTTCCGCGGGCAGGCCGTCCCAGGCCTCGCCGAGCGCCGTCGGTGCGGCGGTCAGCAGCCGTTCGCACCGCGCATATCGGGCGATGCCGACCCGTTCGAAAGACATCACGTCCTGCACGATCGACCATCCCCCGTCGACAGGGCCGAGAACGTCGGCTTCGGTCACCAGCAGGTCATCGAAGAACACCTCGTTGAGGTGGTGTGGACCGAGCATGGCCCGAATGGGCCGGACCTGGATCGCCGGATCATCCATCGGCACAAGGAAGATCGTCAGACCCTGTTGCTTTTTCTGCGTTGCGCCTTCTCCCACCTTCGAGGTCCGCGCGAGCAGGAAGCACCACTGCGCCATGGTGGCGTACGAGGTCCAGATCTTCTGGCCGCTGACCCGCCAGCCATCGCCGTCCCGTCGTGCCGCCGTCCGCAGCGACGCCAGGTCCGAACCGGCTTCCGGCTCCGAAAAGCCCTGGCACCAAATCACTTCACCGTGCGCGATAGGCGGCAGGTGCTTGCGTTGTTGTTCGGGTGTGCCGTGCCGCATGATGATCGGGCCGACCCAGTTGACGCCCATGTACTGGGCACCACGCGGCTCGTGGTGGGCCCACATCTCCTCCCGCACGACGGTCTGCTCCCACACCGAGGCGCCGCGGCCACCGAACTCCTCGGGCCATGCCATGCACAGCAGGCCGCGGTCGGCGAGCAACCGGCAGAACCGCTGGGCGACTGCCAGGTCGGCGGGGTCGTCGGTGAACGCGCCTAGGAAGTCGTGCGGCACATGCTCGTTCACCAGCTGCCGCAGTTCACCGCGCAGCTGCCCGGCGTTCTGTCCCATCTCGAAGTCCACCGCCGCTCCTATCCCGAACCCTGCGCAGGCGCCACTCCCGGCGCGGCAAGGCCGAGCTCTTCGAGCACGTGCGCCGTGTCGGCGCCGAGCCGAGGGGCAGGGCCGGCCACCCGGCCGGGGGTACGCGAAAACCACGTCGGCACACCGGGAAAGCGCACCTTGCCGTACGGGGTGTCCACGGTCTCAAACAGGCCGACCGCGTTGAGGTGCGGATTGTCGAAGAGCTCGGCGGGGGTGCCCATCGCAGCTGCGGGGATCTCCAGTTCGCGGAACAGTGCCAGCCATTCCCCGGTGGTGCGCTGGATCAGCGTCTCGGCCACCAGCGAGTAGACGGTGTCGATCTGGCGCGCCCGCCGCTCGAGGGTGGCGTACAGATCGCCGGCCCATGGCGGTTGCACGGCGTTGATGAACGCGTTCCACTGCTTGTCGTTGTAGATCAGCGCGGCGATGTAGCCGTCGCTGGTGCGGTACGGCCTGCGGTTTGGCGCCACCGTCCGCGGATAGACGGCGGGACCCAGCGGAGGATCGAACATTGCCCCGTTAGCATGCTCGACCAGCATGAACGACGCCATGGTTTCGAACATACTCACTTCCACTTCCTGCCCCTCGCCGGTGCGTTCGCGGTGGAAGAGCGCCATCATCGTGGCGTAGAGCGCCGTCAGCCCGGCGACCTTGTCGGCCATGATGGTGCCGACATAGTTGGCCTCACCCGTCAGCTGCTCCTGGACGGCCGGTATGCCGCACTCCGCCTGGATGGTGTCGTCGTAGGCGGGCAGGTCCCGGTTGGGTCCGCGCCGGCCGTAGCCGTAGCAGTTGGTGTAGATGATCCGCGGGTTGAGCGCCGCGACCTGTTCATAGCCGAACCCGAGCTTGCCGATCGCCTTGGAGCGCATCGAGTGGATGAAGACGTCCGCCTCCAGCGTCAGTGCGCGCAGCGCCGTCTTCCCCTCGTCGGACCGCAGGTCCAGCACGACGCTGCGCTTGCCGCGATTGACGTTCACGAAGACGCCGCTCATTCCCGGCTCTGGACCGACCGAGATGTAGCGGGTGTTGTCGCCTTCGGGCGGCTCGATCTTGATGACGTCAGCGCCCATGTCGGCCATGATCTGCGTGCAGTACGGGCCAAACACCATCGCGGTGACGTCGACGACGAGCACGCCGGCGAGCGGGCCGCTAGCCACCGCAGGCCATTTCGAAGCTGTAGCGGATGTGGTCCGCGTGACCGGTGGGCACCACCGGGAACATCAACGGGGCGGCCGCGCGCCGGATGGCATCCATTTCCTCACCGACTTCCTCGATGGACCATGACGGCCGGTAGACGCCAGGCGACTCGGCGATGACGGCCCTGGCGACCCGGCCGGCGATGGCGACGAACATCTCGCCGGTAACCGAACACGATTCGTGGGCGAGCCAGCCCACCACGGGCGCCACCAGCTCGGGCGCCATCGGCGGATAGGCCGAAGTGTCAAGCCCCTGCGCCATTCTCGTCAGCGCACCGGGAACAATGACGTTGCACATGACCCCCTCGTCGGCACCCTCGAGCGCGACCACATTGGACAGGCCGATGATGCCCGCCTTGGACACCGCGTAGTTCGCGACGCCGTGGTTGCCGTACAGGCCGCCGATCGACGACGTCAGCACGATGCGACCGTAGCCCGCCTCGCACATCAGCGGGAACGCGGGCCGGACAACGTGAAACGCGCCCCGCAGATGCACATC
>Ga0073928_10008341_pt1 | contig 13058 bp, 15 predicted proteins | sample PaiPotPPA55metaG_FD_76969 | JGI IMG/M metagenome (GOLD analysis project Ga0073928, IMG submission 76969) | Iron sulfur acid spring bacterial and archeal communities from Banff, Canada, to study Microbial Dark Matter (Phase II) - Paint Pots PPA... ...
GCAAAGCCTCGGTCGACCAGCATCGGCATCATGACGTTTTCCAGCGCCGTAAATGCCGGGATCAAGTGGTGATACTGGAACACGAACCCGATGCTGCGCCCTCGCAAGTGTGTGATCTCGGCTTCCGACAGCGCGCTGGTGTCGCGGCCTTTGATGAACAATCGCCCGGCGGTCGGGCGGTCGAGCAAGCCGATGATGTTGAGCAGCGTCGACTTGCCCGAGCCCGACGGCCCCATCAGCGCCACGAACTCGCCCTGCCGCATCGTCAGGTCGATGTCGTGCAGTACTTCGGTCGCGGACGGCAGGCCGACGTTGTACGACTTGCAGATCTTGTCGAGGCGGATGATGTCGTCAGCCACGGATCGCCACCACTGGATCGAGGTTGGCGGCACGCAGCGCCGGCGCCGTTGCCGCGAGCAGGCCGGTCAGCGTCGCGAGAATCGTGGTCGCCACGAACAGCTCGCGGTCGAGGATCAACGGAAACAACTCGGTGCCGTCGACCTGGCGCGCCACCGCGTGCCAGTAGATCAGCGCCAGCGCGCCCATCGCCGAACCAAACAGCGAACCGACGAATCCGACCATGCCACCCTGCAGCAGAAAGACGCGCAGGATCTTGCCGCGGGTCGTGCCCATGGCGCGCAGAATGCCGATCTCCTTGGAGCGCTGGATCACCGAAACCACCAGCACGGCCGCAATACCGAAGGCGACCGACAGCGCGACAAAGGCCCGGATCAGGGTGTTGGAGGTTTTTTGCGCTTCGACCGCAGTGAAGAACTGCGCGTTGGTCGCGATCCAGCTGTCGGCCTCGACTGCATTCGACGCCTGAATTTGTTCTGCCAGCGTCTCGGCGGCGTAGATGTCCTTGATCGTGAGGTCGATCGTCGTCACCCCGCTGATCATGCCAAGCAGGGATTGTGCGGTGCGCAGGGTGACATAGGCCGTGCGCTGGTTGGTGCCCTTGCTGCCGAGATCGACCAGCCCGGTCACCGTGAGGATCCGTGAGGCTCCGTTGGCGGCGCTGACATTCAACTTGTCACCGACGCTGGCGCCAAGATTCTTGGCCAGCTCCGTGCCGACGATGATGTCTTCGCTCGACAGGCGGGGCTGGCCGGCCACAATGTAGTCGGGAATCCGCACAATCCTGAAATACGAGTCCGGCTCAGCTCCGGAGATCGAGATCGCTCGGCTTGCGTCACCGCGCACGGCGAGCGCCGCACCTGCCATGGTTGGCGACACTGCGGTAATCTCCGGCATCGCCAGCAACTGGCTGCGTATCTTCGGCCATTGATCGATCGAGAGAATGCGCTGGCTTGGTCGCTGCACCACGGCGTCCTCGAACTCGCCGGCGCCACGGCGCAGCGGCCGCGCCACCTGATCCGGCGGGATCAACTGAATTTGCGGCTGCGAGGTCAGCACCCGCTTGATGAAGTTGGCCTCGAGGCCAGCGAGCATGGCCGACATGAAGACAATCACCGCGACCCCGATCGAGACGCCGCCGACGATGAACAGTGTCTGCAGCCGCCCCTCGCGCAAAAAGCGCACGGCCGCAATCCATTCGAAGGGCAGCCAGTGATTCACTGCAGGATCGGCCTTAAGCGCTGGCCGGTCAGCAGGTTCGCGGTCACTGGAATGGCGAGATCACCCTCCGCTACGCCGCTCAAAACCTCGACGTCGGTGTTGCCTCGGATGCCAAGTGAGATCGGCTGCTTATAAGCGCGACTGGCCTTGACTCCCATCACCCATGGCGCGCCCGATAGCATGTCGTAGACGTCGCGCGTCGGCAACACGAGCGCGTTTTCTCGGCGCGCCGACTCGATATCGACCGAAACCGTCATATCCTGACGCAGGTAGTCGGGCGGCTGCGGCACCACAAGTTTGACCTCGACGGAGGCGCGTGAGATATCGATCCCGGGATTGATGTAACTTACCACCGCATCGAACCGCTGATTGGGGAACGCATCGGCTGAGGCAATCGCGTGCTGACCAAGCGCGATCTTGCCGAGATTGCGTTCATCGATTTGCAGAACGAGTTGCGTCTCGCCGGAGGGGGCGAGCACGAGCAGCGCGCGACCCGGCTGCACCACCGTGCCGCGCTCGACGCTGCGTGAGATCAGCACGCCATCGCGCGGCGCTGTGATCGTCGCATAACTTAATCGCGAAGTCGTGGTTTCGAAGTTGGCACGAGCCTGATTGAGCTGGGTCTGCGCCATGACGTAGTCGCTGCCGGCAGTGCCGGCGGTATAGACTTGCAACTCCGCTGTCCTGACCTGGGTTCGTGCGACGTCGACGTTCTTCTGGGCGTCATCGAGCGCGGCACGAGTGGCAAAGCCATCATTGAACAGTTTTGTCGTACGGTCGAAGGTTTGCTGCACATTGAGCAGGTTGGCCTGGGCCTGCGTCAGCGCTTCGCGCGCCGAGGGAAGCGTCAGCTCGTTGATCTGGCGCACCCGGGCGTCGGCCTGATCAACCGCGCCCTGGGCCTGCACCATCGCGGCCTTCAGTTCGCGATCATCCAGCGAAATCAGCGCCTGGCCCTTGGTGACGCGCTGCCCCTCCTGAACCAGGACATCATCGACCGTGCCTGTGATCTGACTGCCGATTTCAACACGGAATGGTGTCTCGACATGGCCCGACGCGACGACGGTCTCAACCAGCGCGCCGCGCTTGACTTGATCGACAACCACCCCCGGCCCAATCAGAACGCGCGCGCCCTGCCACCCCGCAACCCCGAGGATCACGGCGGACACCAGCACGAACCAGCGGTGGGACCACAAAAACGATATCGGCTTAAACGTGGGTGCGTTCACACTGATCACACTCATGAGCGTTCTTATTCCAAATGCTGTTCGCCAGGATCAAACTCGACGCACGTCGCTCCCGCCGGTACCCGTAGCCTGAGAGGGCTCGCGACATGTTGCGATGGATCAACGGTCTAGCCCGAATGAATTCGGGCCGTTTGCTCGGGCTCAGATTCTCGAGTGAGCCAGAACTTTGCCGCTTGCGCGCGCGGCGCCGAGGACCACCCGCAACCCTGGAACCTTGGCGGCGAGATACGCGATTACAAACGCGAGGCCGCAGCCAGCGGCGGCGACGAACGCGAACTTGGCTGCCGCTGGCGCGGCCAGCCCGCGTATGGCCGCCTGCAGCGCGACGACGATCGCCGGGTGAAGGATGTAGGCGCCGAAGCTCGCTGCGGACATCGCGTCGAGCAAATGCTGGGGCGAGCGAAACGCAGGAGCTCGGGACAAAGTATCCGGCGAGCAGGAACAGCAGGCCCAGGCCGCAGGCGGCGTTCACGATGTAGAATGGCCTGAACCAGTCGCTTTGCGCGGGGTCATGGATCGGCCACATGCCGCCGGTCGAGCCGTAGGCCTGCGCGGCGTGGTGCACGATCACAAAGGCGACAATCGAGACTCGCAGCGCATCGACAAAGACGAGCCGTTCCGTTCTCACTTGCCCGGCATCAGCGGCGAAGTCCACCAGCGTGACTGCCATCGGCAGGCCCCAATACTTGCAAAATTGGCCGGTGCCAAACCCCTTCCTTCATGCTAGCGAATGCGCCGCGCGCGTTGATCAAGATCAACGGCTTGCCGCGCCAAATTCGATTGCGGTTGCTACGTATTTTCGATGATGACTCGATAGGACTGTCGATGATGCCCGCTGTTCTTGCATCCGCCGAAAAGAGACTCGCAGAATGATCGATCGAAAGCTGCTGCCGTTATTGATTGGCTTGGGCTCATCGCTCGTGAGCATTGCGGCTTGGGCGGATCAACCATCGGCCCGGCAGATCGCTGCCGGCCGTGCATTTGCGAAGCGCGTCTGCGCGGCCTGCCACGTCGTGACCGGCGAACCCGGAGAAACGCCCCTGCTGAAGCAACCGGCGCCGAGCTTTCCGGCCATAGCGCAACGGCCGAACTTTTCGTCGGACGCCCTGCGCGAATTTCTAAGCAGCAACCACAGCCGCGTGGGTCCGCATGAGGCGATGCCAAATCCGGCCTTGCTTGGTTACCAGATTGACGAGCTGATCGCCTATTTTGGTTCGCTGAAGCCGGCCAACTGAGGAGCTCGCGCTGGCCGTTGCTCCGACAGCCGCCCTGTTTGATCCGCCTCGTCACACCTCTGCCTGAATTCAGCTCGCGCGTCCGGTTTGATTCACGTCAAGAAGCCGTGGCGCACCATCTGTTTAGGTTGTGACGAAGCTCAGCACCGTTCTGCAAACCAGGGAGTTTTGCCAATAGCCGAGAAATCCATGGTTCCTGTCAAGACCCAAAGTGTTGGCACGCGCCCAGCCGGGAGCGTGTTCGCATCCTTGCACCAGGAGATCGATCGCTTGTTCGACGATTTTACCCGCGGGTGGCCGACCTTGCCGCGAAGCTGGCCGGCGCTTGCCGGCTCGACGGCGGATCTTGCGCCTCGCATGGACGTCGCTGAGACGGACAAGGAGATCGAGATCACCGCCGAACTACCTGGCCTCGAGGAGAAAGACGTCGAGGTCAATGTCGCCGGCGACGTGCTGACGATCAAGGGCGAGAAGAAAGCGGAGAAGGAGCAGAAGGACAAAAACTACCACATGGTCGAGCGCAGCTATGGTTCGTTCTACCGCTCGCTCACCCTGCCGGCCGGGATCAACACCGACGCCATCAAGGCCAATTTGACGAACGGTGTTCTCAAAGTGACCGTCCCGAAGCCGGCCGCCGCGCAGCCTAAGAAGGTGGAAGTCAAGGCCGCCGCCTAGTCGGGGGCGGAGGAGCGCGCGCCGCAGTGGTGCGCTGCGGAGCGCGCTCGCTGTTTCACCTGACGGAATCGGCGCTAGGGATGGCCGAGACGCCTGATTGTGTTTCCCCTCAACGGAGCAAGCAATGCCACGATCGATACCTCACAACGCCATCGTGCTCGTCGCCGATGGCAGAAAGGCACTGTTCCTTCGCAATGAGGGTGACGAGAAATTCGCCAACCTCAAGACCGAGCGTGTGTTGACGGACGAAAATCCGCCAACGCATTTGCAGGGAACCGACCGCCCCGGACACGCGATCAAGGTACCGGGAACCGGACGCCGCTCCAGCATGGAGCAGACGGACTGGCACGATATCGAGAGCCACAAGTTCGCACGCCGCGTCGCGGCCGCGCTCGAGGAACTCATGCAATCGCTTGAAATCAAGGCGCTGCTGATTGCCGCGCCGCCACGGACCCTGGCGGACCTGCGCAAGGCGCTTCACGCGGACATCAAGGGTCGTATCATTGCCGAGCTGGACAAGGATCTGACCCGGCATTCGGTGGCGGACATCGAAAAGCATATGCTCGCGCAGTGAGGCCAGCGGCTGCGTGACGTCAACGCGATAGGGGCGACAGGGGTGGAACGACGCAAGACCGAACCACAGCGTGAGAGGTCGAGTCGGTCGCCGCTTGACGCGTTCTCTTTCTGGCCTTTCGCGAGCGCACGACTGGTCGACGACGCCTTTCGCTGGTGGTTGGGATCAAGTCTCGAGCGCTCCTCCTCCGCCGAGAGTGAGGAAGCGCCTTTGCAATGGACGACAGCGAACACTGTCGCCCTGCAGCTGCCCTCGATGATACTGCGTGATTTTTCGACATCGCGTCACGGCAGGCCGGTGGTCATCTGTGCGCCTTATGCCCTGCATGGCGCGTTGATTGTCGATTTCGCCAGCGATCACAGCATCGTTGAAGCGCTGCAGCGAGGCGGGCTGTCCCGCATCTACGTCACCGACTGGCGTTCGGCCGAACCGGACATGCGCTACTTCTCGATCGACAGCTATCTCAGTGACCTCAATGTGGCGATCGATGAGATTGGAGCGCCGGTCGATCTGGTCGGCCTGTGTCAAGGCGGGTGGCTATCGCTGGTCTACGCCGCTCGCTTTCCGGAGAAAGTGCGGCGCCTGGTTCTGGTCGGTAGCCCAGTCGACGTTTCGGCCGAATCCGAGCTGTCACGGATGGTCGCGGCCGTGCCGAGCACCGCGTTCAGCGGATTGGTCGAGTTCGAACATGGCATCGTGCGCGGCGATCAAATGCGCGCGTTATGGAGCCCGGCGCCTCCGGATATCGAGCGTCTGCTGCAGAGCACCTTGAGCAGCCAGTCTGAAGGTTTCGGAGAGTTACGTGAGCGTTTTCGGCGCTGGGACGCCGCGGTCGTCAATCTGCCTGGCACTTATTATCTTCAAGTCGTGAACTGGATTTTCAAGGAAAACCAGATTGCCGAGGGACGCTTCGTCGCACTCGGTCGACGGGTCAATCTGGCCGACGCTAAAACGCCGATTTTCATCCTGACGGCCGCCGAAGATGAAATTGCTCCGCCGCCGCAAACGCTGGCTGCGGCCCGGTTGGTCGGCACGCCCGCGGCCTCGATCGAGATGGCGACCGAGCCGTGCAGCCATTTGGGCTTGTTCATGGGGCGCCCGGCCCTGACCAATTCCTGGCGACAGATCTCCCGCTGGCTTGCGAGCGAGCGGGTCGATCGAGCTGCCGGCGTTCGCGCGTCGGCAGGTTGACCATGTCGTTTCGCGACCGACCGCGATTTTCGCCAGGTCGGTGACGAGATTGCTGCCCTCAAGCGCTTTCCACCCCGGACGCCAACGCAACGCGCCGGTGGCTGCCAGATTCAGGTTCATGACCGCAGCTATTGATCCGATGCGACCCAGCGATCTCCGGACTTCACATACGATTTCTTCACCGCGGCCCACGCCGTTCGATGAGCGATCTCCTCACGTCGCGGGTCGTGCGCGTGCGATGCGAACGAGGCATTGAAAGCGGCCCGATAGATATCCTGCGCGTGTTTCGGCAAGTGGTTGCGGATCGATGGCGGCAGGTCTGCGCTTGAGCTGTAAGGCATCGGCTATCTCCCGCGGCTCTTGGTCCTGAGCGACGTCGATTCGGATCGGACCAGCAACATGCCGCGCTGAGTTTGACACGGATCAAGTGCGAGGGCACGTGCACAAACGTCCTCAAGTTGACCTGCATCAACGGGCACGGTCGCGGCTGATCTAGGGTTTTCCAAGATTTAGCCTCTTGGAGCAATGCCATGCGCGCCCATCAGATCATGACACGCGACGTCGTCACCGTATCGCTGAACACCCCGATCGTCGACGCCGCGAGCCGAATGCTTGAGAACCACATCAGCGGCCTTCCTGTGGTTAATGATGCCGGGAAGCTGGTGGGAATCGTGTCGGACGGGGACTTCGTGCGGCGTTCGGAAATCGGAACGCAGCGCAAGCGCGCCGGCTGGCTGCAATTTCTGGTCGGTCCCGGCAAGACGGCCGCGGAGTTTGTACACGAGCGCGGCCGCAAGGTCGCTGAGGTGATGACGCCCGAGCCGGTGACCGCGTCGGAGGACGCCACGCTCGAACAGCTCGTTGAGCTGATGGAGAAGCACAATATCAAGCGGCTGCCGATCATGCGCGGCGATCGCATTGTCGGCATCGTGACGCGCACCAATCTGCTGCGCGCTGTCGCCAATCTGGCACGTGAGATTCCCGATCCCACCGCGGACGACGATCATATCCGCGACCGGGTAGTCCGCGCGATCGAGCAGCACGACTGGCGGCCGCTCGGTCTGCAGGTCACCGTCCGGAACGGTGTGGTTCACCTTCATGGCGTCATCACCGACTATCGCTTTCGCGACGCAGCGATCGTCGCCGCCGAAAACGTGTCTGGCGTGAAAGAGGTCCACGATCATCTTTGCTGGGTCGACCTTTATTCGGGAATGTATTTGAACTCGCAAGAGGATGATAAAGGCGGGCCCCGGCCGACCTGGACCGCACCGGAATTGCGGTGACGGCGCAAGCGCCGCGATCGACAAGGCGCAGAAACCGCGCCGCGCGTTTTCACGCGGCTAAAGCGCGATGAGATTTGGTTGAACCGTCATCGCGCTGTAAATCTTTGGTTGAACATGATCCCTCGGGTCAAGCTCGAGGGCATGCTTTTCCGGATCATGCTCTAGGTGTCCCGGCCGGACTGGCTCGGCTGATTGCCTCTGATGCTGAGGACGGGCACCGTCGCGCTACGCATCACGGCCTCTGCGACACTGCCGAGCATGAAGTGGTTGAATCCGCGCCGCCCGTGCGTACCGATCACGATCAAGTCGGCGAGCCAGCTTCTGGCCTCTTCTTCAATGACATCATGGACACGGCGCGCCATCGTGTCGATGACCGGACACTTCGTGTCGCACGCGATGCCAGATTTGCGAACGGTCTCTCCGCATTGGGCAAGGAGCTTTTCGCCGGACTCGCTCAGGAGCTTCTTGTATTCCGTGACGGGAAACGCCACCTCGGCGAGGCCGTAGGCCGCGATCACATCGACAATATGCAAGAGGCGGATTTCGGACTTCAGTTCTTTGGCAAGGGTGATCGCCGCCTTGAGGGCGAGGTGAGACGTCTTGCTGCCGTCGACCGCTACGAGCATGCGCTTGTACATGAGGTCTGCCTCCCTGATGATCGGTTAAGCACATCAGGAGAAAACGACTTCGGCACGCCGGCATTGCGCCACGTCAAATTTTGGCCGGCCGCTGCGCAAGACACCCGCCGCGACGCCGTGGCGGCTGACAGCGCTCAATTGAGCAATCGGCCCAAGACCGCCCGGCCAACGGCTTGATCGATAGCCGCAAGCGGCCGCCGCCGTTGCTATCGGGGGAGCGCGCGGCTATGGTCCGCCGCTTACCCACACATGAAATGTGGGGCGTCGCCAAGTGGTAAGGCAGTGGATTTTGATTCCACCATACGGAGGTTCGAATCCTCCCGCCCCAGCCAAAATTACTGAGCAATTACAGATAGTTATAGACTATAGGCACAAATGCCCGTAACTGCGGGGTTCCTTGCAACGCGTGACGGTCTCTGTGTGGCGAAACCGCGCTCTGTGTTCAACGAAACTCGCGAAAGTCTCCAATCACACGTTGAGATATTCCCGTTTTGGAGAGACGTCGCGTGGAGACTGTTTCGATCTCCACTGCGCGGTGACCGGATGAGAGTGTGACCTGCTCCCCTTACCGGCGTCTTGGTCTGATGTTGGAACGTCAGGGCGTCAAGCTCAACGCCAAGAAGCTCTATCGGCTCTACAAGGAAGAACGGCTGACCGTGCGCAAGCGCGGCGGTCGTAAGCGCGCTCTCGGCACACGGGCGCCAATGAGCATCCCGCAGGATCGCAATCTGCGCTGGTCGCTCGACTTCGTGATGGATACGCTTGTCAGCCGGCTTGCAGGACTCGCTGCGCGTTCAGGCGACAGTCGTCGGCAATCTCGATACCAACCGGACGCAGACCTCAGCGCTCATAAGCGCGAGCCAGGGTGCGACAGGCGCCCTGCAGGCAAGCCAGGCCGGCAATCAACTCCTTGGGTTGCAGACCCAGCAGCTTGCTGACCTCACGGCAACGGTCGCGGCGCAGGGCAGGGCACAGAGCCTGGAGGTCGCTCATCGGGTAGGTGCTCAGGACCAGGCCAAAGAACAGCTCCGGCGGTTTTTGACGCCTGGCTCAGGTTATCAGCCCACATTCGTGCGGATGTTTCACTGATGATGCAGGATCTTCTCTTCCGGCGGTTTTCTTTGATCGCTGCGGCAAGCTTCGTCGTCCTGGTCGTTGCACCCTGTGCGGTCCAACTCGATCGTCATGTCGAGGGCCAGCCACCACCGCCAGAAACGTCGGAGACCTCAGAAACCAAAGATGCGCTTGCGCCAAAACTCGAGGCTTGCCTGACCGTCACTCCCGATCAGGTCGCAACCTTCGAGTACTGCCGGCGCGTCTGGGCCGAAAACCGGCGTCGCTTCTTCGGCCCGACGAAACAGAAGTCTGCTCCTCCCAAGAAGGCGGCGGACCAGGGCGAATCTGTTTCACCACCTCCGAAGGATCAAGGGCAGCCTCCTTCAAGCTCCGCTGTCGCGCCTACGTCCGCAAAGGAGTGAGCGGTGGCCAGCACGGGGGTTATCGACCAATTCCTGGAAACGTTCACAAGCTATATCGACTCAGGCTTTGGCCTGCTCGGCGGCGATGTTGGCTATCTCGCCAGCACGTTGGCCGCGATCGATATCACCTTGGCGGCCCTGTTCTGGTCCTGGGGAGCTGACGAAGACATCGTCGGCCGCCTCGTCAAGAAGACCCTCTTTGTCGGCGTCTTCGCCTACCTCATCGGCAACTGGAATTCGCTTGCCCGGATCATCTTCGAGAGTTTTGCCGGGCTCGGGCTCAAAGCCTCGGGGACAAGCCTTTCCGCTTCTGATTTTTTGCGACCCGGCCGCATTGCGGAAGTGGGCATCGACGCCGGACGACCGATCCTGGACGCCATCTCTGGGTTGATGGGCTACGTCAGCTTTTTCGAGAATTTCGTCCAGATCGTCATTCTGCTGTTTGCCTGGACCGTCGTGTTGCTCGCTTTTTTCATTCTTGCGATCCAGCTCTTCATCACGCTTCTCGAATTCAAGCTGACAACGCTTGTCGGCTTCGTGCTCATTCCCTTCGGCCTGTTCGGGAAAACGGCATTCGCCGCCGAGCGCGTGCTCGGCAATGTCATCTCGTCGGGTGTGAAGGTTCTGGTCCTCGCCGTTATCGTTGGCATCGGTTCGTTCACCACGGGCTTCGGCGGCAATCAGCTCACGATCGATGATGCGATGGCGTTGGTGCTTGCGTCATTGTCGCTGCTCGGTTTGGGAATCTTTGGCCCCAGCATCGCAAACGGCATCGTCTCCGGTGGTCCACAGCTTGGGGCTGGAGCCGCTGTCGGGACCGGTCTTGCAGCAGGTGGCGTCGTCGTCGCAGGCGCTGGTCTTGCAGCCGGAGCGGCCGGAGCCGCTACCGGTGCCATCGCCGGCGTGAGCCGCGGGGCGGTTGCCCTTGGCAGCAGGGCGGTCGGCGCTGTTCGCGCGGGCGGGCTCGGAAGCACAGCGGAAGCAGCGGCGGGTGCTGCGGCAAGTCCTCTCCAGCGTATTGCCGGTCGCTCGGGAAGTTCGGCAGCGGCCGTCGAGCCGGGAGGGAGTGGAAGCTCAGCTGGTTCAGCCGAGAGTCCGCCAGCCTGGGCGCGCCGTATGAAGCGCGCGCAGACCATCAGCCACGGCGCATCTGCCGCCGCCCACGCCGTCAAATCGGGCGACCACGGCGCCAGCGGCGGCTCGGTCGATCTCTCCGAAGGTCAGAACTGATGGCCCTCCGTCGCTTCGGTCAGCTTGCGCGATCGCTGCCTTTGTCTGGAGCGGCCTTCATTCACGCGCGTCGTGCGTGTTGGTCGCGTTTCGTCCCGCATTCATCATTTCAGGAGAGCAAGCATGTTCAGGCGACCAGCCGTTCACTATGGCCTGATGCCCCAGCCCGTCACCCCCTATCAAAAGGCGGCGCAAGTTTGGGATGACCGCATCGGCTCGGCAAGAATCCAGGCCAAGAACTGGCGTTTGATGGCCTTTGGCTGCCTCCTTCTGTCGGCGGGCCTTTCCGGCGCCCTGGTCTGGCAATCGCTCCAAGGCACCGTTACGCCCTGGGTGGTTGAGGTCGATCATCTCGGCCAAGCGCAGACGGTCGAACCCGCTACGTCCTTCTACCAGCCGACGGATCCGCAGATCGCGTTCCATCTCGCGCGCTTTATCGAAGACGTGCGCGGGCTGCCGGCCGACGCGATCGTGCTGCGTCAGAATTGGCTCAGAGCTTACGACTTTACAAGCGATCGCGGCGCTCTGGCCCTGAACGACTATGCGCGGGCAAACGATCCTTTTGCCAAACTTGGCAAGAGCCAGGTCTCGATCGAAGTCTCAAGCGTCATTCGCGCTTCTCCCGACAGCTTTCGCGTGTCGTGGACCGAGCGACGCTACGAGAACGGACAGCTCGCCGGGACCGAGCGATGGACTGCGATCTTGACGATTGTGGTGCAGACGCCGCGAGACGCTGATCGTTTGCGCAAGAACCCACTCGGCATCTACGTCAACGCCATCAGCTGGTCGAAGGAGATCGGCTGATGTTTGTCTTCGGTTCTCGACAGCCCGAACTGCGCACTCCTGCGACAGGCGCACTTCTGTTGCTGGCAAGCCTCGTCGGCGGTTGCAGCGCCTTCGTGCCGCCACAGATCAGTTACGACACCGATGTCCCGCCGTTGTCCAGCCCACCGTCGCTGCTCGATGATCGGCCGCGCGCCCTCAACGTGCCGCCACCTTGGATGCCATCGCGCGGCGGCAAGAAGGGTGTCGCTGAAGCAAGAGAGCCGATCGAGCGGGTCGAGACGGCAAACGACGCTGCCCGCGTGGAGCCTCGCAAGGCAGGCTACTACAACGCCGTGCAGGTCTTTTCGTATAGCCCGGGTGCGCTCTATCAGGTCTATGCGTCGCCCGGGCAGATCACTGATATCGCGCTCGAGCCCGGCGAGCAGCTTGTCGGTTCTGGTCCCGTTGCTGCCGGCGATAGCGTGCGCTGGATCGTCGGTGATACCGAGAGCGGCAATGGCGAGCTCAGGCGCGTCCACATTATGGTCAAGCCGACACGGCCCTCGATCGAGACGAACCTCGTCGTCAACACCGACCGCCGTACCTATCTGATTGAGCTCCGCTCCCGCGAGAAACCGTATATGCCAGCGGTGGCCTGGTTTTATCCGGAGGATCGGTCGAGCCGAGCCAGGGTGTCGCCGCCGAGTCCCTTCATTCCGGCCCAAGCGGAGCGGCAGTATCGCTACGCAATCGAGGGCGACAATCCCCCGTGGCGCCCGGTCAATGCCTTCGATGATGGGCGCAAGGTCTACATCGAATTCTCACCCGGCATCGTTCAGGGCGAGATGCCCCCATTGTTCGTGATCGGCGCTGACGGGAAAGCCGAACTCGTCAACTACCGCGCCTACCAAAATCTCCTGATCGTGGATCGGCTGTTTGGTGCGGCCGAGCTTCGGCTTGGCAGCGAACACCAGCAGAAAGTCCGGATCGTCAGAACCGACAGGAGGCCATCGTGAGCGACACTAACCCGAACGAACCCCAAGACGCCGATATCAAGCCGAATCAAGAAAGCCTTGTCGAAAAACTTCGGCTTCGTCCTGAGCGTCCGCGCGTCGTGCGGTTGTCGCGACGAGTTTTGGGCGGCGCGATGGCGGTCGTGCTGGC
>Ga0073928_10008342_pt1 | contig 13058 bp, 8 predicted proteins | sample PaiPotPPA55metaG_FD_76969 | JGI IMG/M metagenome (GOLD analysis project Ga0073928, IMG submission 76969) | Iron sulfur acid spring bacterial and archeal communities from Banff, Canada, to study Microbial Dark Matter (Phase II) - Paint Pots PPA... ...
GATCCACCTCGTCATTGGCGATCGGCCCGAACTCCCGTTGCATCTCCTTGGGCACGACGATGCCGAATTCGCTCTCCAGCAGGAAGGCCACGCCCCCTTTGCCGGATTGTCCATTGACACGGATGACTTCGCGATAGCGCCGGCCGATGTCGCCGGGATCAATGGTCAGATAAGGCACGTCCCAATGCTGGCGCGCGCCCTGCGCCCACTCGGCGAGTCCCTTCTTGATGGCGTCCTGGTGCGAGCCGCTGAAGGCCGTGAACACCAACTCGCCCGCATAAGGCTGGCGCGGCGGCACGGGCATCCCGGTGCAACGCTCGCAGACTTCGCGGACAGCGTTGAGATCGCGGAAATCCAACTGCGGATCGATTCCGTGCATGTAGAAATTCAAGGCGACGGCCACGATGTCCAGGTTGCCGGTGCGTTCGCCATTGCCGAAGAGTGTGCCTTCCACGCGGTCCGCTCCCGCGAGCAACCCCAGTTCCGTCGCGGCCACGCCGGTGCCGCGGTCGTTGTGCGTGTGCAGGCTGATGATGAGCGAGTCGCGGTTCTTGATGTGCCGGCACATCCACTCGATTTGGTCCGCATAGACGTTCGGCATGGCCACTTCCACGGTGTCCGGCAAATTCAAAATCATTTTTCGCTGCGGCGTTGGCTGCCAGATCTCCATCACGGCCTCCGCCACTTCCCGTGCGAATTCGACTTCCGTCGCACTGAAACTTTCCGGCGAATACTGCAATCGGACATCCGTGCCGGCGAGCCGCGGCAGGCGCTCCCGAATCAGCGTGGCGCCCCGCACCGCGACGCGGATGATCTCCTCCTTCGACATGCCGAACACGACCCGGCGCTGGGCCGGCGAGGTAGAGTTGTAAAGGTGGATGATGGTTTTTTTTGCGCCGGCGAGCGATTCGAAGGTGCGTTCGATCAAATCTTCGCGCGCCTGCACGAGCACCTGGAGCCAGACATCATCGGGAGCGCGATTCTCCTCGATGAGCCGGCGGTTGAAAGTGAATTCCGTGTTCGAAGCGGAAGGGAAGCCGACCTCGATTTCCTTGAACCCGCACTTCACCAGCGTTTGGAACAGCTCGAGCTTTTGGCTCACGTTCATGGGCACGGCCAGCGCCTGGTTGCCGTCCCGCAAATCCACGCTGCACCAAATGGGCGCGTGTGTGAGGATGCGCCCCGGCCAACGGCGGTCGGGAAGCGAAACCGGCGAAAACGCTCGGTACTTGGCGGACGGATCTTTCAACATGGTTTCAAATGGCTCGTGGTTGCGGCCGCCGACGGTCGGGCAAACAAAAAACCCCACCGCCGATTCGGCAGTGGGGTTCGATAGATCTTTGCAGGCCAACTAGAACCCGACCGCCGCGCCGCTCAACCGCAGCGCGTTCGATAGCAGCAGATTCGAATCCCAGTTCACGGTGGCAAGCTAACAAACGAGCCTCCGAGCGTCAAATGGTTTTTTCGCGCCGGTCCTTTCGCTCTTGCCCGCCCGGCGGCGGCGTTGCATCGTCTCGCACGGGACTCTCCCGCATTCATGCTTTGGAAACGAAAAGCAACCGGCGGCGTGCTGACGTTCGTCGGCTATATGCTCTCGCCCTTGTCCTGGTGGAACGACCTCTACGTCAACGTGCCGCTGGCCCTCGCCTTCGCGTGGCTGGTGGGGCTGTTTTCCCGGCGCGCCTTCGCGGTCGCGTTTGTCGTTGGCTATTGGCTGACCAACGTTGCGGGGTTCGTCCTGATGCACAAGGGCGCCCAGAAAATCCTCAAGGAACAGGAGAAGAAATATGCCCGACGCGACCTGGCGAAGGACATGGTGATTTCGTTGGTTTATACCGGACTGATCATCGCGTTGCTCAAGCTCAAAATCCTCAAGCCGATTCAGAATTACTTTCACACTTCGTGATGGCAAAGGTGTGGTTTTCAACACGGTGCTTTGGTTGCGGCTAATACCAGTTCACGAATAACTGCTGATGGTCGGCTTGGCCCAGTTTTCCCGGTCGTTCCAATCGCGGACCGAGCCAAACGATCGTCGGCTGACAATTGGTGGAGCACTCAAGTCGATGGGCGCCTGCCTCCAGCTCGACGGCCTGATTGGCTAGCGGCTTTCCATCGAGCTCGCCCGCGACCTTGCCCTCCGCGGGCGGGGCGAGAAGGCTCTTCATGTCCTCGGCGTATGAGCCCGCCAAATCGGAGGCGGCATAAGAAGCAATCCGATACCGCCCGGGGTGGACAATTTCGAAACTTCCTCCGCCGGGAGGCAGGATTTTCCCCAGCACCCAAAAATCATCCGCCAAAGAAACGTAGCGATCACGAAAGAACGCATGGTCCTCCTCCGGGAGCCAATCGGTCCGGTAACTGGGTATGAAGACCGCCGCCGGATGCGCGGCCAGCAGATCGCGCACCCGCGGTCCCGAGCCGTTGAGGTAACTCTCCATGTTTTGGCCATGAAGAAAAGCCCGCGAATCGATAACGGGTCGCGTCGGTACCATGCCAATTCCGTCGAATACGGGATCCTTTGCCGCGTCCGTCGCCTGCTCCGCGCGTGTCATAAGAATTTCCTGCCGCGTATTTGGCCGTTCCCAATGTCGGCGGGTGGCAATCCCGAACGGCACCAGGTGAGTAAAAATAATTACCGCTCCAACGATGGGAACCAACCGATAGAATCCGTTCCTGCGCTCGCGAGTGCTTCTCGATACTGCCACCATTTTCTCCCTCTCCTCCCCAGAGTGAGGAGAGGGACGGGGTGAGGAGGTTAAGTGTTCTTGAGCTAAATTCCCCTCACCCCAGCCCTCTCCCCGCTCTGGCGGGGAGAGGGAGCCGGAGCTGGTGCCAAGTTGTGCATTGTGCTCGCGCAGAAAGGCCGCCCCATGGCGGAATGCCACTAAAAAAGCGAATGGAACCAGGTTCACGAGATTGTAGGGATAGGGAGTTGGATTGACGAAGAGTGCCATGAGCGAAATCAAGAAAAGCAAAATCTCCGGCAAGTTGCTGCCCCAATTCAGCGCGGCTTTACCTTCGCGCCGCAAGTCGAAAGCCACGGCGCCCAGCGCCGCCGCCAGCAACGCCAGAAGCAACGGCGTTTGATTCAGCAGCCGGGCCAGGGACACGCCCGGTCCAAACCGATGGAAACCGCCGGCGACGGAGACCTCCGACGCGCCGCGGATGCCCCGGAAATAACCCTCCCAAATTCCGAACCGGCGATAGATGAAATACATCAGCAGCAAAGTGCCCAAGGCGCCCGCTATCCAACTCGCGGCCAGCTTCCATCGGGGTGCTTTGTGTCCGGAGGGCGGGACCGTCAGGAACATCAGCGAGACTGGCAATGTGTAAATAAACGCCTTGAACGCGGCAAACTGCAAGATGACCGCCACCGCTCCAGCCACGAAGAAAGATTGCGGCCCTGCGGGATGTACTCGCAACACGCACCACGTCAAAAGCACGCCCGCCAGCACCAGATTATCGTGGCGCGCTTCGATTCCGTAATCCCACAGCGGCACCAGAGTGGCAGCCCCGGCCAGCGCCGCCAATCCTCCCAACGAGAACAACCGCTCCCCCGTGGCCAGGGCGATCAGAATCACATTCAGCCAGAAGATTTCCAGCATGACGCAACGGGCAGAGACGAAGAGTTCGCCTGCGGTCCGGGCGTTTCTGCCGGCCCAGGCGAGAAGGATTTGCAGCAAATCAATCCCGAATCCCCCCTTCGCCTGACCCGTCGCCAGCATTCTCCCCGAATAGATGTTCCAGCATTCGTCCACCTGATAAATGCGATGCATCGCCAATTGGAGCGAGAACCAGAACAACAAGCCCAGCCCGGCGATCAGGATCAAGCAGATGAGACGTCTGGTCGCGCGACAATCATCCAGGGGGCGGCTCGTCGCCGTTCCGGTGGAACTCGAAGCTCGCTCGCTAACATTCACCACAGTTGATTTCAATTTCCCAGGAAAGCATCATGCACCGCTTTCATGGCCTGCTCGCCTTTGGCCAGATCCACCACCACCGAGATTTTGATTTCGCTGGTCGAGATCATGTCGATGTTCACGCCTGCGCGAGCCAGGGCCGCGAACATTTTGCCCGCCACGCCCGAATGACTTTTCATCCCGACGCCGACGATGCTCAATTTGGCGATGCCATCGGTTGCGATGACGCCGGCGAAGCCGACTTCCGCCTTGAGGCCGTCCAGGACCTTTTGCGCTTTGAGCAGTTCCGGTTTGTCCAGCGTGAACGAAAGGTCCGTCGCGCCCGAGCCGGGCGTGCCGCCATGGCCGACGTTTTGGACGATCATGTCCACGTTGAGGTTGGCGTCGCCAATCGTTTCGAAGATGCGCGCGGCGGCCCCGGGTTTGTCGGGAACGGCGACGAGCGTGATCTTGGCCTGGTTTTTGTCGAGCGAAACGCCGCGCACGACGATGCCCTCCATACTTTTGGTTTCTTCTTTCACAAGCGTTCCTGGATTTTCGTTCAAGCTGGAGCGGACTTCGAAGACCACTCCGAATTTTTTGGCGAACTCGACCGAGCGCGACTGCATGATCTTCGCGCCGAGACTCGCCAGTTCGAGCATTTCGTCATAAGAAATTTCTTCGAGCTTGCGCGCGGCCGGCACGACGCGCGGGTCGGCGGTGTAAACGCCGTCCACGTCGGTGTAAATCTGGCAAAGGTCCGCCCGCAGGGCGGCGGCCAGAGCGATGGCGGTCAAATCGGAACCGCCGCGCCCGAGCGTCGTAATCTGGCCTTCGATGCTCTGGCCCTGGAATCCCGCGACGATGACGACGTGGCCTTGATTGAGCAGATCGTGAATCTTCTTGGGAGTGATGTTTTGTATCTTCGCCTTGGTGTGCACGCCGTCGGTCACGATGCCGGCCTGCGCACCGGTCAGGGAAACCGCCGGGACTTCCCTGGCGTGCAACGAAATGGCGGTCAGCGCAATCGTGGTTTGCTCGCCGGTGGCCAGCAGGACGTCCAGTTCGCGCTCGCTGGGCAGCGGCATGATTTCGCGGGCCAGCTTGATCAAGTTGTCGGTCACGCCGCTCATTGCCGAAACGACCACCACGATTTTGTCGCCCTGCGCATGGTATTTGGCCACGCGCCCGGCCACGTTCTTGATGCGATCGGTGTTGCCGACCGATGTGCCACCGTATTTTTGGACGATCAACATTGCAGACTTCACTCGAAATTTTCGACCCGGATCATCACCGGCGCGCCTTTGACGACCGGCAATGCCCCAATTTTCGCGAGCGCCCTGGTCACCACGCCGCTCGGCGCGTTGTGCAACATCAGAATCAACGGCACGCTCGCGCCCTCATGGCCCTCGGGCTGAATCACCGAAGCGATGCCTATTTTGGCGCGGCCCAAAATATCCGCCACTTTCGCGAGCGTTCCCGGTTCATCCACCACGGCCAGACGAACGAACCAGGGCGACACCACCTCTTCGATGGGTATGACCGCACCGTTCGGTTCATGGGCCACAAACGGAGCCAGGCGCTGCTTCGTGCCCAGCTTCAAGTCGAGCGCCGCGTCCGCCACGTCGCTCAAAACCGCGCTGGCCGTGGCGTCCTTCCCCGCGCCCCGGCCATAGAACAACGTGTCGCCGACGACGTCGCCCCGCACGAACACTGCGTTAAAGACATGGTTGACGCTGGCCAGAACATGCCCGTTCGGAATCAAGGTGGGATAGACCGTCGCCTGAATGCGCGCGCCGTCTACTTTGCGGACCTCTCCTTTGGTTTGTTTCCCTTCGACCTTTTTGATGATGCCCAGCAATTTGATCGTGTAGCCCAGTTGATTGGCGAATTGAATGTCCGTCCGCGCCAGCGAACGGATGCCTTCCACGTGAATCCGTTTCGGCTCGACCCAAAAGCCGTGCGCGAGCGAGGCCAGGATGCCGATCTTGTGCATGGCGTCGTGGCCGTCGACGTCCAGCGAGGGCTCCGCTTCGGCGTAGCCTTGTGCCTGGGCTTCCTTGAGGACATCGGCAAAATCGGCGCCTTCGAGCTTCATCCGCGTGAGAATGTAGTTGCAGGTGCCGTTGACGATGCCGTAGAGGTGCGTGATGCGGTTGCCCACGAAACCCTCGCGCAATGATTTGATGATCGGAATTCCGCCGCACACGCTCGCCTCGTAGTACAGGTTCGTCCCGAACTGGCGCGCCGCGGCGAACAATTCCTCGCCGTGCGCCGAGAGCAGCGCCTTGTTGGCGGTGATGACCGGTCTGCCGAGGCGCAGCGCCGTCAGAATCATCGTGCGCGCCAGCGTGGTCCCACCGACCAGCTCGGCAACGATGTGCACCTGGGGATCATTGACGACGCTGTGCCAATCCGTCGTCATCAAGGCATTCGGGATGGCGTATGGCCGCGGCTCGTCGAGCGCCTTGACCGCGACCTTCCGCATTTGGACCCTTACGCCGATGCGCGCCGCCATGAGATCGCCATTGAGGGCCAGCGCATGATAAACGCCGCTGCCCACCGTCCCGCCGCCCAACATTCCCAGGTTCACCTGTTGCTGCATAAATTGGCCGGGAACAGTGCCCGGAAATGGGCCATGGGACAATCCCATTTTGAGAGCACCAGAGCCGAAGGATGCTCTGGCTCCCCATACGGGAACAGGACTATTTCGTCAGTGCTCGTCATGGATTTAGGTCCGATTTGGTCAGAACTTGGCCGGTGGCATGGCCATTCGGGCGCCTTTGCGCCCGCGAGGCGCCGAAGCTGGGCCTTGGGCCCTGGATATCCGAATCATATATATAGATGTATTCACGCGCATAGTATAGCACGGCATTTTTCGCAAAAAGCGCGAATATGCCGCAAGTGCTTATCCGATAATGAGTTACGAAAGTAAAACTTTCTTCAATTATTTTTTTGTCGACGCAATGGGTTGAACTGCAATCCGTTGCGACTTATTTTGGCGAACATAAGTCGTAAATGACTGATGAACAACGAGTTACGATTCGAAAGACAATGCCCGGATTTTTCGCATTTTCCATAAGAGGTTGCGCCACAATGGCTTGAGATTTTTCGGATTCCAGCTCGATTTCCGGCCACGAGTGGGGAATGCCGCGGGATGCCCTGAACTACTCGACACTATGCTTCCCCGCGCGATAATCGATCACCTTCACCTTTTCCAGAGTCAGCAGGCCGCCGCCCATCATCGGGTCGAGCACGGGGAGGAAGGATTGGATTTTTTCTTCGCTGTCCACGATTTCGATGACGATCGGGAGGTCCATCGAGAGGCGGAGGATTTTGGCGGTGTGCAGGCGGCTGGATTTGCCGAAACCCATCGGGCCGCGCAACACCGTCGCGCCGGCCAGGTGCAGTTCGCGCGCTTTGAGCACGATGGCCTCGTAAAGCGGCTTGTGCTCCCAACGATCGCTTTCACCGATGAAGATTCGCAGCAAAACCGCTTCGTGAGGAATTTGCATAAAAGCGTATCCCGGCTCATTTGCCATTCATGCTGGCGCCCGCGATGTAGCCGAGCCAGACGGCGACCAGGCAAAATCCTACCGATGCCGCGGCATTGCCGCCGGCCCGGAGCCATTCGCCGTCGTGGAGCAATTCCAATGTCTGGAGGCTGAACGACGAAAAGGTCGTGTATCCTCCGCAAATGCCATACATGAGAAACTGGCGGCCGGTCGGGCCGATGACCCGGCGTCCGCCGGGGTCGGCCAGCGCGGCAAAAAACCCGATGGCAAACGAGCCGGAGATATTCACCAGCAGCGTGCCCCAGGGAAACGTCTCGCCGAATTGGCGGGCGACGACGCCCGAAAACCAATAGCGGCCGACGCTGCCCAGCGCGCCGCCGAGAGCGATCAACAGATATGCCAGCATAGGAACCGCCGCCGATGGTCGGCAGTGGGTGGCGGGCAGTCAATGCGATTTCCTGGATCCGTGTCCGGGTCTCGACATCCCGTGCGAACTGCTCAGGGGCTGACGCGCCTTGCCTCAAAGATTTTCACTCCCCACCCCCGTTCTTCTCGCTCACCATTCGTTCGAGTTTTTCCAGCCGCGCCTTCAACTTCGTTATCTCCGTTTCCTTCTGTTCCAGCTTCTGGTTCAACCCCTGAATGGCCGCCAGCGCCACGCCGCCCTCGTCCACCACGGAAATGTGTTTGTCATCCGTACCGTCCAGCCCGAACGCGGCCTGAAAATCCTGCGCCATCGAGCCGATGTGCTGTACGCTCTTGCGGTCCGTCTTGTAATTCCATTCCGTCACTGGCAGCGACGCCACCTTGGCCAGCACTTCCCGCGCATTGACCGCGGTGAAATTCTCCTTCGCATTGCGGTCGCTGGTCAAAGCGACGCCATTGGCATAGACCGTGCCGGCCAGATAAGTTGCCGTCTGTGTTCCTTGTGTGCCGATGCGGACAATGTTGTTTTCGGTGCTGGTAAACCCCGTCCCCGTTCCCACGTTGCCGATGTAAATGTCGTGGTTTCCCGAGTTGAGGTTAAAGCCGGCCTGATAGCCCAGCGCGATGTTGCCGGAGCCGTTCGTGTTGCCGTTAAGCGCCTGAACGCCGTGCCCTGGGCGAATGCAGTTGAGAGTCGAAGGTTGAAGGCTGCGAGCAGCGCAAGCGCCGCCCATCTGGCGAGTGAGCGGTGGTTTTTCATAGCTTGTCTTCCGTTCATTCGTCCGATTGGCTTTGTTATTGAATGCGGGTGATGGTCAGGGAAATGCTGGGCTGGAAGGAACCGGAACCGCCGCCCTGAAGGTGGTCACTGGGGCTGTTGCCTGTGAATTGAATCGTGAGGAAACTCCCCGAGTTCACACTGGCGAGGAATCTCTTGGAAATCACCACCGTCGGCCCAAAATTGACGGGACTCGCGTAAGCCTGGCTGCCCGGAATTTCTACGGAATTCAATGCCCCGCGCATGGACATGAAATCCGCGATATACGCCTCGGCGGCATATTGAACCAGATAAAGGCCGGTTTGAGTGCAGACATATTGCGAGGTGCCGAGGGCATGCATCCAGCCGGTCGTCTGCGCGTCGTTGCTGAACGTGGCGTCTTGAAAAGTGGACGGCGTCGTGACGGGTTGCAGAGCCAGACTGTAAGCGAACACGTAATTGCCCGATGGCACAACGGCCTGTCCGTCCAGCGTCATGCCCGTTCTACCCGTGACCAGGCGCACGCCGCCCATCGCGCGCACGTTGAACTGATTGCTGGTGGTGGAACCAAAGCCGGAGTTTGTCGAGGCATCCGCCCACACAAACGCGCCGTTGTTGGTCGCCTGCGCGGACGTGCCCGCCGCGAAACTGCCGACTCCGCCGGCGAGGTTATTGGAACCGCCGGGAATCACGGCGTAGAGGGTGTTGGATTGGATGGTGTTGCCAAACCCGCCGCCGATGAAAGAAAAATACGCGTTGGTTTGAACGACATTGCCCTGGCCGCCCCCGATGACGGCCGCGACAGCAGGGCCAGTAAAGGCACCGACGACTACGTTGGCGTAACCGCCGCCAATGAACGCGTGATCGGCATAGGTTTGAATGAAATTGTTTTGTCCACCCCCAATGACTGAATCAAACTCGTCATTAGTGTTGTAATTGCCCCCGCCAATCACCGAGCGGATTCCGTCCACACCGATGTTGTTGCCGTAGCCACCGCCGATTACCGAATCATTCACATTCGGTCCGATTTGATTGGCCGACCCGGCACCGATGAACACGCCGCTGGAATTGGAATGAATGATATTCACGCCGCCGCCAAAGCCGCCGCCCCCGATGAAGTCACCACCCGAACCGGGTTGCTGGACGGCGTTACTGATGTAGCCACCGATAAGGTTTGCGGCGCCGTCGCCGCGTGGGTCCGGTTCCACCCGCCATCCGCGCAAACCGCCAACCCTTATTTCGAGCGGTTGAAGATCCGCGGTGCCCAGGAAATTCCCATTCGTGGGGCTGGTGCCGCTATTGCCGCTGGTTTGCCAGAAGTTCGCCGCCGTCAGACCGCCGACGGTGTCCGCGTTGACATTCGTCAGGCCACCGCCGTTGCCACTGAAACCGCCGTTGAAACTGTTGCTTGCGTTGCTGAGGTTCACCGCGTTGCCGTAGGCGCCCGAAAAATCCCCCTCCGGAAGGGTTCCGCTGATGCCCGCAGCGTTCGCGCCTTCGGCAAAGACGGCATACGGCGCCGGCGTCAACTGTTGCCGCGGACTCAGCGTGGTGAAACCGCCGGCCCCGTTGGTCTCTACGCCGATCTCCAACCAATTGGTCGCGCCGTTCCACACGCTGGCGCCGAAATCAATCAGCACCATGCACAGGCCGTTGGTGACGATGACGCCATTGTTGGTCACCGGCCCGGCGACGGCGCTGCCGCCGGTGTTGGTTGTGAACAACGTGAAGGTCAGGTTGTAAGTGCCGCTGGCCGGGCTGCCGTTGTTCTGGAGTTGGCCTTGATACGTGAACGCCGTGCCCTGAGCCAGGACGGTCGAGAGTGGCAGGCCGACGCTCGTGAACAAAAGCAAGGCGGCTGTGAGTTTGAGTGTGAGTTTGGTTCTCATGGGTTTTGTGTCTTTGATCTTCGAAGGGTGATGGGTGAGGCGAACGGGAAATCAAAACGGGCTGCCGGGAAAACTGCCTCAAATGAACAGACTGATGAATCAAGCCAGCCCACGACAAATCGGCGTAGAGTGGCCGGAGTTGATTCCGATGGTTGCTTGCTTCGCACAAACCGTTGCCACCGCTGCGGAAACCAGCTCTGCTTTGGACGACGACAAATTGTAGCAAAGAAATTTTACCAAAGGCAAGGATCAAAACGAAACAGTGATTAGCCTTCCCGAAGAAAATCTTTGGGTTTTGGAAATGGTTGCGCATGGAAATTGGGATGGGGCAGCGTGATGGTGACTTCACGGAGAATCCTCTGGCGGGATGCCCCGTGCAATCGAATGCGCCGGGCCAGGTCGTGATAGCCCTTGTTTGGCCACTCTAATTGCGCCTTGCGCCCGCAGCCGCGCTACGGGCGGCTTTTTGGGGGCGAGGGCGCGGCGGCGCGGACTGAGAGGTCTTGACGGGGGTCGGAGTCGGCGCGGCGGCGCGGCGTCCGAGCGCCAAAACGAAGCCCAGCAGCACCAAACCGAAGCCGATCGCGCTCAGGCTGACATAAAGCAGTCGGAATGGCGGCTGGAAACGAAATTCGATGGTGTGCCGGCCCGGCGTCAGATAAACGCCGCGCATGAGATAATTGCAGCGCAGCAGCGGCGCGCTCTGGCCATCCACCTGCACTTTCCAATTCGGATCGTGGCGATCGTTCAGCAGCAAGATGGCGGGCGACAGCGCATCGGCTTTGAGCACGACATCCCTGGGGGAATACGAAGCGAATTCCACCTGGCCGGCGTTTTGATTGGCGCCGGCGGTTGCCGGAGCCTCGGGCGCGCCGCCGGCCACGAGCACGATGCGTTCCGGATCAAAAGCACTGTTGGTGAGTTGCTTGAGGGTTTCCAATCGATTCGTGGTCAGTTGCCAATTGGCATAGAGTTTGGCCCGAGGCAAGGCACCGGTAAATTCGAATAATGCCTCCGCACCATTCGGATTTAGAATCGGCATCACGTCCTCGACTTTTTCGACCTTGCCAACGCCTGGCTTGGGCACGATGTCGAACCGCTGGACGATGCGCAAACGAGGCGCGCCCAATTGGCGATTGACGAACTCTTCGAGGCCGACCACCCCCAGCACAAAACGCGTGTTGGTCAGTTGCCAGTGGCGCGCGGCCGATTCCGAAAGACCCGCCTCGCCCTTGGGTGTCATCGCGCCGTCATACGCTTCCAGGTCCTCCTGCTTGCGCGGCATCTGCACGCTGTCGAGCGACTGAACATTTCGGTAGGGCAGCAGGTGCTGGAGCCATTCGACACGATAGACCTGGGTAAGGATTTGGTAAGCATGTTCGGCTGCGGCGCTGGAAGGCGAAAAAGAGGCGAAAGCCACGCGATGTTCGTATGGCTTATCGAGCAGCGCATCGACTATCGGATTGCTGGCATATTTGTCGTCGAGGTCCCAATAAACGATCCAGGGCAAGTTCGCGCGTCCGAGGTCCACCACGAGGAGCAACCCGAGCAGCACGACGCCCCGGCGCGACCTTGGTCCCGCGAAGGCGCCGCTGCAAATCAAGGCGATCAGTCCGCCGGCAAGTACGAGGAACAGCAAGCACCAACCCACTTGGCGAATGCTGAAGTCAGCGATCGCAGGAACGAGATAATCGCTAAACTGAACTTTGATGAGATACCGAACCAATGCTTCCCGGAAGGAAGCATAGACTATCCACCCCGCCAGGCACGCGCCGACGGCCACGCACCAGCCGCGCACCCAGTTTTTTTCGAATTTGCCGGCCTTGGCCCACCAATTTTTCAGCCCCGGCCACCGCGCTGTCCCGCCGCCCGGCGCGGCCTGCATGTATTTCCGCAGGAAGCCGTCGATGCCGTAAGCGAAAAGCACGACAAGCGCCAGGCTGACGAAATAAAGAAATTTTACCGGGTTCCGCATCGTGGAGAAATAAGGCAAGGCGTACAAAAGGCGATAGAAGGGCGCCCAACGGCCGAAGGCAAAGAGGATCGAGACAATGCAGATGGCGATCCAGAACCAGAGCATCTTGCGTTGCGCCAGGCTGAACGCCGAATCTTTCCGGCGGAGACTTTGCAACGCGGCCCAAAGCGCCACCAGCACGACGGGCATCCCGGCGTAAAAACCGCCGCCCGAATAGCGTTTGAATCCCTTTTCAGGCGGCGCGCCTTGATTGCCGCCGTCGAAATACTTTTGCCAGGCCGCGTCGCGCCCGACGGCGCCCCAGTAGTTGCCGCCTTCGAGCGTGTTGAGGCGATAGCCGAACAGGCCGGGCGAAACGAGGCCCAGAATTTCGGGTTTTGGCAGGCTCCACTGCGTGGCCCAATCCCAACGCTCTTCCTTGGTCCGCGCGTCCTGTTTCGCGCCCGCAACGCCCTCGATGTTCGTTGCCACCAGCTCCGACATTGCCTGGGCCGCCAGCCAGGCGGCACATACGGCGAGCAACGATACGCGCAACAATCCGATGGCGATATTTTTCACGCGCGGTCCCTCCGCGGTCCACGCGCGGTAAAGGACGAA
>Ga0073928_10008345_pt1 | contig 13054 bp, 11 predicted proteins | sample PaiPotPPA55metaG_FD_76969 | JGI IMG/M metagenome (GOLD analysis project Ga0073928, IMG submission 76969) | Iron sulfur acid spring bacterial and archeal communities from Banff, Canada, to study Microbial Dark Matter (Phase II) - Paint Pots PPA... ...
GTCCGGCGGCGGCCGATGCGGTCGCCGATAAAGCCGCCGAGCACGCCGCCGACCGCCCAGCCGAACAGCGTGATTGAAATCAGATAGGCGGCAACGCGCGGCAGCGTCGACAGTTCGTTGGCTGGCAAAAGCTGGTGCAGCGATGGCCCGATGGTCAGCAACAACGCATATGTCTCGTAACCATCGAACAGCCAAAACAGCATCGTGATGCCGAGCACGCTCCACTGCCGTCGTGTGAGACCTTCACCGGCGTCACCAGCCGCAACGTCAGCGCTTGCCATATAACGACGCCCCTTGATCAAACCGACCGAAGTTTCCAGAATAAAATTCGACAGTATTGTACGATCGCTTTGAGCGTCAACGCGAAGGTTATGCCGGAAATCGCCAAAACCACCACAAATGCTTTTTGTTTTGCGCTTTCACCTCATTTTGGACGGCGATTGCACATGGCGTTCGCAATTCGACAAAATCACCTACGCCCTGCCTGCATGGCTGGCCTGAGGACGGCCATCAAGTTCGCTTCAATCCGCATTTGGCCGCGCATTGGTGAGCCGTGCGACGCCTGACGTCGACTGCAGTGAAAAGGCGCCGCTGCCGGCGAGCACCAGGGCGGCCTGCGCCACCAGCCAGAACAGCGGATATTCCCAGCCGCCGCCGGTGTTGGAGTAGCCCCAGCCGACCGGCCATTTGATCCAGACCACCACCGCCAGAAAAATCAGCAGGAACGCCGCCCATTGGCGGGTGTACCAGCCGAGCAGGATGGCGACGCCACCGACCACCTCAACGCTGAAGGTCGGCCATGCCAGCAGCGGGGTGATGCCGTTCTTCGCCAGCAGCGCCTCGTGCGTGTACATGCCGCGCGAGATCTTGAGGAATGCGTGGACAATCCAGTCGAATCCGACCGCGACGCGCAACAGAAAAAGTCCGTATGGCGCGTAGACCGGGTCCACGGCGGCGTTACCAAACAGTGCGGCGAAAACGCTCGGCGCATGGGCGCGGTCATCTGTGGCCTGGTCGATGCTCATTGCTCTTTCCTGTCTCTTCCCTGTTCAAGCTTGCCCCGCGAGGGCCGCACTTCGATTTCGCAGCGTACCATAAGCGCGCCTGGCATGGCGCTGTAGCCGGCGCGCTCTGGTCTTCCCGAAATCTGCCCTCTACACTCCTCGCTGCCAACAACAATAATCAAAATCAGGGGAGACGGTCATGTCGCGCCTTTCGATTTTTGCGGACCTCGCTTGCCTCGCGGTCGCCGCGTGGCTGGCGGGCACGGGCCAATTGGCGGCGCAGGCCGGCCCGGCCTTGGCCGGCAAGGTCAGCGCTGGGCAGGAGGCGCTGGAAGGCGTTTTGGTCAGCGCCAAAAAGAGCGGATCGACCATCACCGTCACTGTCGTCAGCGACAAGGACGGCCGCTACAGTTTCCCGGCGGCGAGACTCGAGCCGGGCCGGTATTCCCTGCGCATCCGGGCCACGGGCTACGACCTCGATGGTTCCGATCAGGTGTTGGTCGCGGCGGACAAGACCGCGACCGCCGATCTCGCCTTGCGCAAGACCGGGGATATTTCAACGCAGCTTACCAATGCCGAATGGCTCGCCAGCCTGCCGGGCACTGATGCGCAGAAGGGGCAGTTGCTCAATTGCGTCGGCTGTCACACGCTGGCGCGCCCGCTTAATTCGAAATACAGCGCCGACGACTTCCTGACGACGATTCTGCCGCGCATGCAGGGCTATGTGAACCAGAGCATTCCGGCGCACCCGCAGTTGCGCCGCGCCGAACGCCTGATGGAGGAGCGCGGCGATCAGCGCGTGCAGGTCTATCGGGGTGCGGCCGAATACCTCGCCAGCATCAACCTCAGTTCGCATCCCGCATGGAATTTCGAATTGAAAACCCTGCCGCGCCCGACCGGGGCGGCCACCCGCGTCATCTATACCGAATACGATCTGCCGCGCGAGACGATCGAGCCGCATGACGTCGTCGTCGATAGCCGCGGCACGGTTTGGTATTCCAGCTTCGGCGAGCAGAATCTGGGCAGGCTTGACCCCAAAACCGGCGCGGTCACCGAATTTGCGATTCCAGAACACAAGCCGGGTTTTCCGACCGGATTGCTCGGCCTGCGCAGCGACCAAGAGGGCAATCTGTGGTTCGGCAACATGTACCAGGCCACGATCGCAAAATTCGATCCCAGGACCGAGACTTTCCGGTTCTGGCCGCTGGAGGGCGAGGAGAACATCGACGCCGCCCAGATCAACATGGTCAGCCCGCAAGGCTCCGGCGTCGACGGCAAGGTCTGGGCCCAGAACAACGGCTTTGCCGGCGTCCACCGGCTCGATATCGCCAGCGGAAAAATCGAAACCTTCGAGCCATTCAAGGGCGCGGCGGGTTCGCACAATATCTATGACGTGGTTCCGGACTCGAAGAACAACGTCTTTTTCACCGATTTCCGGCAGCGCCACATCGGCCGGATCGACGCCAAAACCGGAGCGATAAAGCTGTACGAGATCCCGACGCCGGATTCCGCGCCGCGCCGCGGTTCCATGGATGCGCAGGACCGGCTGTGGTTCGGCGAATATCACGCCGACCGCATCGGCATGTTCGACACGCGGAGCGAACAATTCAAGGAGTGGCCGGTGACGCCGAAATGGTCGGCGCCCTACGACGTCACTACCGACAAAAATGGCGATGCCTGGACCGGCTCGATGCTGAGCGACCGGGTCACACGGCTCAATCCTGCGACGGGAGATGCGATCAACTATCTCTTGCCACGCAGCACCAATATCCGGCGCGTCTTCGTCGACAATTCCACCACGCCGGTCACCTTCTGGGCCGGCAACAACCACGGCGCCTCGATCGTCAAGGTCGAGCCACTGGAGTGAGCGCGGTGGAGCGTGATCCCGTTCGCGTCGTCACCACCCGCAAAGCGGGGTATGACGGGTGGCTCAGCTGTGACCACTGCGGTTTGAAGAACGAGGCCTGTTTGCACACAGCCTTCGTCACGCTCGGACTGATCCGGCCATTACGAGTCGGGTTGCACGGGGGCTTCGGCGCTTGCGCGCATGGCGGAATATGAACAATCGCAGCACCGGTGTTGTCGATGCTGTCACGTATCTCAAGCAGAGCTGGCCTCTTGATCGGGAGTGCCGTTGGTTTCAGATCGGCTCATGGTGATTTCGTCGTCTTGGCGATGGATTTGTCGTTTGAGCATTGGGAGATGAGGTTAGTTGATCCTGATGTTGGCAGCCTTGACGACATCAGCCCACAGTTTTTTCTCGGCCTCGATGCGGGCGCGAAGCTCGTCCGGCGTCGACGGCGCCGGTTCGATCAGCTGCGTATGCAGCTTCTCGCGTATTTCGGGCTTGCGCAGCACATCGCCGACCTCCGCGTTGATCTTTGCGATAATCGTCGGCGGGGTGCCGGCTGGCGCGATCAACGCGTTCCATGCATCCGACTCCACATCTATTCCGCTCTCCTTGAGCGTCGGGATCTCGGGTAGGAGCGGGGACCGCCGGGCGGTGGTTACCGCCAGGATTTTGACCTTGCCCGAGGCGAGTTGCGGTGTGACCGCGATGGCGGGCAGGCAGGCGGCTTGCACGTCGCCCCGGATCACCGCGGTGACGGCCTGTGGCGAGCCGCCGAACGGCACGTGGACCATCTTGCCTCCACCCGCCTTGAGCCCGATCGCTTCCATGCAGAGCTGCGACAGTGAGCCTGCACCGATCGAGCCATAGCTGAACCCGCCGGCGTCTTTTTTCAGCAACGCCACGAAGTCTGCGACGGTGTTGGCGCCGAGGCTTGAGGGCACCACCAGCACACTCGGAAGCGTTGTTAGCATCGTGATTGGGGCGATGTCCTTGGCCGGATCGTAAGGCAGTTTGGAAAACAGGAGCGTATTGATTGCGAGGGGTCCGCCAAGGCTGATACCAATCGTCGTGCCGTCAGGCTCGGACTTCGCTACGTAGTCGGTGCCGGTATTACCCGAAGCGCCTGGCTTATTCTCGACGATGACGCTAATGCCAGGATGGCGCGCTTGCAAACCGTCCGCGATCACCCGGCCGACCATGTCCGGTGTCGAGCCGGGCGCGAACGGCACCACGATCTTGACGGGTCTTGTCGGCCATTCCTCCGCCGCGAGCAACGCAGGGGCAACCAGCAGGGCAAGAAGAGCGGTCGTGACGGTTTTCATGAAAAAGAGCACCTCAGTGTTTCGCGTACAGCACGAGCTTCATCGCAGCATGACATAGCGTCGACAGGAACAAGGCCGCAAGTCCATCCTGGAAACGAGCTTAGATCGCAGCTGGGTTTGGGGCGTGATGAGCCAATGACGGCGTTCCTACCCCCAAACGTTCAATGCACCCTCGCGGTTGCAACTTTCTTCCTCAACGTGCGCGCCTGGCGCGTGACCAAAACGCTGACGAAATCTTTTCGCGAAATGGCTATGGTCTCGAAAACCGGAAGCATACGCAATTTCGCTGAGAGCCTGATTTGTCCCCAGGGCGGCTTGGCGCTGAAGCAGATGCGCGGCGTAATCCAGGCGGATCGAATAGATGAATTCATTGCAAGTCGAGCGGCGCTGCGTAAATAGCTTCTGAAGGTAACGCAACGAAATCCCCACCCTTTCCGCCACTTCGCAAGGACCAAAATCCGGATCGGAAAACCCGTCCTTGACGGCGGCACGGACGCGCATGAACAGCTTGTCGGCGTGACGCGCCGGCGCCGGATCGCCCGGCGCAAACACCGCGCCGACAGGATCATGGACCGCGAGCCGCACGTAACAATCGGTCGGCGAGCGTGGTGATGCTTCTTCCCCGGAATTGCGGATCAGATCAAGGAGAACCCGCACGACAGCCGTTCCGCTGCGCCGGTAGAGGCCACCCCGCGGCTCAAATCCGAGATGCGAAACCAGGGGTCGGCGGGGCAAAAAAAGAGCCATGGTATTCCACCGCTGGCACCCATTGGCAAAATTAAAAAAGGTCGCGGGACGGGCCAGATCCACGAGCACGACATCGCCCACACCGAAGCGCACGGCTTCTTCGTTGTGGGTCATCGCTGAGTGACCGTCGAGTTGAAAAAGCGCGACATAGTGGTCCGCTCCGTCGAGACGAATATCGTGCGAGATCCGCTCGACTCGCGGGGCGTTGGAACCAGCCTCAACTGCGGTGAGCCCGCCGACGCTAAGGGGACGCGCCCAGCCGATAAATTTCTTGGGGTCGCCTTTCGGGTCGAATCGGCCACCTATTTTTTGGATCTGATCTTTCCACGTCTTGTAATCCAAATGTGGTGGGGCAGCGAGCATCGGAAAACTCCATCTCTCTAACGACATGCCCGGTTCGTTGCTGCTGGTACGAACGGTTCCCAGCACGCCACACGACATGCTCGGTGGCGCTGTGCCTCTCTCGCCGGGCAGTTGTCTGTCGTGGTCGCTACCGAGTCTCGAAGGTTTCATAGGCCAAAATGAGGTACCGGCGATCACGTCTTATCAAAATGGATCGAGGGCAAAGGACCCTGTCTATACCGGAGGCTCTCCAGGAGCGCCCGCGTCGGTGCATTTGGCGCCGCAGAAAAATGGGCAGACGAAATATCTGATGGTGGTACCGACCGGCGTGTCCGCGCCAGCCCCGTGATAAAGAGTGTAGATACTGCTGCGACTTCCGCAATCGGCATCTGAAGCTCGTTCTCGCCGCGCCGATTCTGCATCTCATCGATGGAGTTTGATCGCCGGGATCTGTGCGCAGTGTTCCTGTGACGCCCTTTGATGGGTACGGACGCGCACCAACACTTGCATCACCAACCAAACGCAATAGGTCGCCGAAGCCGGCTCACACTTTCACACAGAGCCAAGGTCAAACATGCTGAAATAGAGGTCAAACATGCCGAAACAGGACCGTTACTGCCTCGAGACTCTTCGCTCGCAGTTGCTGGACCACCCCGTTTACGCGGAGGTCGCTTCTGTCGAGGATCTGAGGCGATTCATGGAAGATCATGTCTTCGCCGTCTGGGATTTCATGTCCCTTCTGAAACGCCTGCAGCAAGACTTGACGTGTACAAAAGTGCCATGGTTTCCGGCCGTCAACGCACAGGCTGCGCGCTTGATCAATGACATCGTGATCGGCGAGGAGACGGATGTCGATCCGGAAGGCTCCTATGTCAGCCATCTCGATCTCTACCTCCGAGCCATGAAAGACGTCGGTGCGAGCACTGACCAATTCGAAGAGTTCCGTTCGCTGGCACGCGGCGGCACTTCAATTGAACGGGCTTTGGTGAGGACCGGAGTGCCGCCCCACGTGCAATCTTTTGTCGCGCATACGATGAAGTTAGCCCATTCGGGAACGACGGAAGAAGTGTTGGCGGCATTCTTCCACGGCCGTGAGGACATCATCCCGGAGATGTTCAGCAGACTACAAAAGACGCTCCCTGCCGCCAAAAAGGACAACGATCCGTTGCGCCATTTCGTCTATTATATCGAGCGGCACATCGAACTCGATGGCGACAGCCACGGTCCAATGGGACGGACGCTGCTCGATGGCTTAGTCGCAGACTCGCCGCAGAAGGACGAGCGTGCGCTGCACGCAGCTTGCAATAGCATCAAGGCTCGGATCGAGCTTTGGGATGGCACGTTAAGCGCACTTCGTGAAATGCGCGTGAAGAAGACGACGTCCCTTACACGTCTGCCGGGACGGCAGACTGGAAAAGCTCCCTTGGTCTCAGGAAGTGCCAACTAATTGAGGCAGAAACATACCCGCCGCTTACCGGCGGCGGGTATGCAATTGCGCACAGGAGCGGGTGATCCAGCCTCGCAGAGCCAGCAGCGATTGAATCGAGAAAGCCGCGGCGTACTGAATGCTCCGCCGGAGCCTGTCATCGGGGTCGCCAAAGGCGATATCCGGTGGCGGGGTATGACGACGATTTGCGGAGCGATCTCTGCGTCGGGTCCGACGCCTACTTCGTCGCCGTCACCAGATAGGCGATGAGGTCGGCGCGGTCGCTTGCGTTCGCCATGCCGGAATAGGGCATGCGGTTGGCCGGTATCAAGGCTTGCGGATCGGCGATGTATTGCTCGACCGTCTCCGGCGTCCAGGCAATTCCGCTGCGCTTCATCGCCGGCGAATAGCGGAAATCGGCCAGCTCGCCGGCCTTGCGCATGAATACGCCGTGCAGGCTCGGTCCCACCTCGTTGGCGCCGGCTTCCAGCCTGTGGCAGGCGGCGCATTCCTGGAAGCGGGCTTCACCGCGCGCCGGATCGCCGTCGGCGCGGGCCGCGGCGATCAGGAGCGGCGTTATCATCAATGTCATCGTCACACGCATCGCGTCGATCATGCCTGCACCAGCGGACCAGGGTTCTTCAGGTAACGGTTCTTGATGGCGTCCGCGGTCCAGTAGGCCAGCGCGCCCACCGGTCCGGTCGGGTTGTAGGCCGAATTGTGCGGAAACACGTTGGCGCCGACCACAAACAGGTTGTGACAGTCCCAGCTCTGCAAATATTTGTTGACCGCGCTGTCCCGCGGATTGGGGCCCATGATGGTGCCCCCGGTATTGTGGGTGCTTTGATAGGGCACCACGGTCCAGGGATCGGTGCGCGCGGAGGCGGGGTTCAGCCGGGTCGGGTTCATCGACTTGGCGATGGTGTTGATCGTCTGCGCGGCGTGGCCGCCCATCCGATGCTCGTTGGCCTTGTAGTCGAACGTCATGCGCATCAACGGCTGACCGAACGCGTTGCGGTAGGTCGGGTCGAGATCGTAGCAATTATAGCGGTTGGCCATGACGCTGCCGCTGGCATTGATCACCATCGCGGTCTGGTACCATTTCGCCGTCGCCCGCTTCCACTCGCTGCCCCATTGCGGCGTGCCTGACGGCACCGGACGGTAGCCGATCGGCAGCGGGGTATTGAAGCCGCCGGCGACGACATAGCCGCCGACGAAATCAAGCGGCGAGCGGTCGAAGGCCCAGTTGGTGTTGAAGTCATCGATGGTGGCGTTGGAGCCGCCGGCGTTCATGAAGGGATTGAAAAACTTTCCTTCGAAGAACAGCGTCGCGCCGGCGCCGGTCTGGTAGCAGTAATTCTTGCCGATGACGCCCTGCTGGGCGACCGGATCGTAGGGCGCGCCGATGCCCGACAGCAGCATCAGGTGCACATTGTTGATGGCATAGGCGCATAGCAGAACCATGGTGGCCGGTTGCTCGAATTCCTCGCCATTAAGCACGTTGGTGTAGGTGACGCCGGTGACCCGCTTGCCGTCGGAGTCCTTCAGCACTTTGGTGACCCAGCAATTCGTGCGCAGCTCGAAATTCGGCCTTGCCATCGCGATCGGGATCACCGTCATATGCGGGCTGCCCTTGGCGTTGGCCTCGCAGCCGAAGCGCTGGCAATAGCCGCAATACTGGCAGCCGCCGAATTTCGAACCGTCCGGATTGGTGTAGGGCTGCGAGGCATTGGCCGACGGCCGCGGAAACGGATGGTAACCGGCATTGCGCGCAGCGTCGGTGAACATTTCACTCGCCAGTATCGGCGTCAGCGGCGGCAGCGGATATTCGCGCCCGCGCGGCGCCTCGAACGGATTGCCGCCGGAGAGAATCTGGCCGCCGATATTGCCGGCCTTGCCGGAGACCGCGGCGGTATATTCGAACTTGTCGTAATACGGCTCGAGTTCGGCATAGCTGATGCCCCAGTCCTGGATCGTCATGTCGTCAGGAATGAATTTCTTGCCGTAGCGCTGCTCGTAGTTGGAGCGGATCTTGAATTCCATGTCGGTCCAGCGCCAGGTGTGACCGCTCCAGTGCACGCCCGAACCACCCACCACCTCGCCGGGCAGGAAAGAGCCGAGCCGGCGCATCGGCAGCGACTCCTGCTGCGGATTGTTGCGCACCGTGATGGTGTCACGCGCGGTGTTCTGCATCAGGTCGTGGCGCACCACATAGCGCAGCTCGTCGCGGATGTTGGGCAATGAATAGTCGTTCTCGCTGGTCCGCGGGCTGCCGCGCTCGAGCGCGACCACCTTGAGGCCGGTCTCGGTCAGTTCCTTCGCCAGAATGCCGCCGGTCCAGCCGAGCCCTACGATGACGACGTCGACCTCTTTGAGTTTCGTGGTCATGGCGCGCGTCCCCTCAGCTCATGTCCGCGATGCCGACCGGTTTGGTCGGGAACGGTTTGCCGCGAAATTGCGCCACATGATCGCGATGCACCGCGATGATGCCGGGAAAGCCGATGATCGCCCATCCCGCCTTGTTGCGATTGCCGCCGTAGATCGGGTCGGAATACATGCCCTCGATCACGGTCTGATAAAGCGTCGTCCAGAAAACCCGCACCGGCAGCCCGTTGTCGAAGGTGATCTTGCCGGTGGACAGGCCGATCAGGACCTCCTGGCGCTGCGCGTCGGCGATCCGGTCGAAGGAATTGCCGTAGGCCTTGCGGCAATGCGCATTGGTCGCCGCGATGCCGGCACGGTAGAGCTGCGCCGGCGTCAGCGGCAGCTGGTAGCCCTGGCTCGGGCTGCCCAGCTTCCAGGGCCCTTGCATATAAAGGCGCTCACCCTTGCCCCAGGCGCCGGCCAGCGCCCGATCGATATAGATGTTGACGCCGAGGTCGGTGCCTTTCGGGCTGACTTCGTCGGCCGGGATCATGTGATCCACCAGGGCCTCGACGAACCCGGCTTCGTCAAGATTGAGAAAGGCGTATCCGGCCGGTCCGGCCGCCTCTGCAGCGGCGGGTGCCATTGGCGCCGGTTGCCCCGCTTGCGCGATTTCAGAGGTCGCGATCGTGGCAGTGCCACCCGCCGCCGCGGCGCCGCCGACAACGGCGGTCTTGAGAAAATCGCGCCGGTCGAACCCTGTTTTTTTCATGGTCGCCTCCCCTGCCTCACTGGGGTCGTATTCGCACCCGCTTTTCCGGAATTTAGCGGGTCAGGTTAGCGACCCATAATAATTTGGGCGATTTACCATTGACTAACCATTGGCATCTTACCTCGCAAGAAGAAGACGACTTTCAACGTCCCGTTAACGTTTCGGGATGGCGCCGGAATAACGGGTTACAGCGGCGCAAATCTACACGTGGCGGTAGTCTCTTGTGAAGTGGTTGCGTAGCGTTGGGTGGATAACATGGCCAGAAAATGCAGCACATGCCAGCATATCAAACGGGCGGAAATCGACCGGCGGCTGGCCGCCGGCGAGCCGGGCAATCAGATCGCGGCTGATTATGATTTAAACCCTTCCAGCCTGCACCGGCACCGGTCGAATTGCCTTCGCCTCGGATCGTCCAACGCGATCATGAAGGAGGTGTCGCGCGGCACTGCGGCGGTGGCCTGCCTGCCGTCGAAGGATAATCTCAACGAAGCCTATTTCGAGTTGCGGACGCGGATCGACGGGATTGTCAGCCAGGCCGAACAACAAGGCTCGCTGCAGGTCGCGCTGTCCGGTCTCAATTCGATCCGGCATACGCTCGACAGCCTGTCGCGGCTGGCCGGCTTCGACCGGCAGGGAGCGCAGGTCAATGTCGCCGTGCAGGCCAACGTCAACCTTGATATGGCGCAGATCGCCGCGCGGGTGATCCAAAAATTTGATTACGAACCGGACCTGAAGCGGCGGATCGCACAAGCGCTGTGGGAGGTCGACGATGAGCCAGCTGCGTGACATCGCCTACCGGATTGATCCGGCGCTGTGGGTGCGCCAAGTGCTGGGCGTTGAACCGGCGCCCTGGCAGGAGCAGTTTCTGCGCGCCCCCAAGGGGGCTTCCATTATCGCCCTGACCGCACGGCAGGTCGGCAAGACCACGACGGCGGCATGGGCGATCGCGCATTACATGCTGTTTACGCGGGGCGGGTTAAGCGTGATCGCGTGTCCAGCACAACGCCAGAGCAAGGAAGCGGTGCGGCGGGTGCGCGATTGCCTGATTGAGGTCGGCGCCGAACTTAAGAGCGACAATATCTACGAGCTCGAACTCAAGAACGGACCGCGGGTGCTGGCGCTGCCGAGCACCGATGATTCGATCCGCGGATTGACGGTCGACGGCTGGATCGTCGCTGACGAGGCGGCGCGACTCTCTAACGACCTGATCAGCGCGTTGCGGCCGATGCGGGCCCGGCGCCCGCAAGCGCGGTTTGCAATGCTGTCGACGGCATGGAGCCGCACCGATCCGTTTTGGACGGCATGGGCCGACGGCGACCCATCGTGGCTCCGGTTAAAGGCAACCGCCGACACCGTGTCCTTCTTTTCGGAAGAGTTTCTGGCTCAGGAGCGCCGGGCCCACGGCGAAGATTACTTCAAGCGCGAATATCTCGGTATCCCCGTTGGCGCCCAGGCCAGTCCATTCAGCTGGGACTTGTATGAGCGCGCGACCCAGATCCATGTGCCCCTGGTGCAGCCAGGCCCAGCGTTTCAACCGCCGATCGAGGCGCCAGCGGTACGGATTGCCAATCCATTCCAGCGTCTTCAAGCATCAGGAGTAGTCCGATGAGGTACGATCCAAACGACGTCAGTAGCTGGCCGGCTTTCAAGCCGCTGATCATCGCCCATGATGTCGGACGCAGCCGCGATCGATCGACCGCCGTCATCGGCGGCAGGAGCCCATGTGGGCAACGGCTGATCGGCATTGCCGAGGCCGAGGAGCTGCCGCTGAACCTTGTTGGAAGCGCGCGCGCCAGCGCGCTCGCTGCGGTCGATCGCCGCTACCATTCGAACGCGCTGATTGTCGCGGATCTGAGTAATGACCCAAGCTACGCCGAGCCCCTGTTGGAAGCATTCGGTTCGCGCGTGATCGGTGTTCAGATCAGTCGCTATGGCAGTGGCATGGAATTTGAGCGGCGGCCTGTCGGACATAGAAGCATGCTGGTCTATACTATCGGCCGGAGCCATCTGCTTGAGCTTTTCCAGACTGAATTGCATTGCGGTCAAGTAAAGATCGCTGACACCCCGGCATTGCGCCGCGCCTACGAACAGCTGGCCAATCTGGAGACTGAGTTTCGTGAAAGCGGAACGGTCTATACCTGCCCGAGCGGGCAGCACGATGATCTCGGCATCTCCTGCGCGATGCTGGCATGGGCGGCGCGGCATCCGCACCTGGAATCGTGGATGAGAAATTTGCGAGCCGGCCGGCCACACAAGCCACGGCAAACCTACGATTGGAGCGCGTTCACATAATGACCGCAGCTCGCGGTGAGCTGCCGATTTCAATGAACGGCGCGGACGACCTCGGCCGCAAGTTACGAGCTTAGCACCTGCCACGGCGAGGGGGTTTTGCGCGACCGGCATCGTGGTTTGATTGAATGTCGAGCTGTTTCGGCATCGGTCTTGGTCCCGGGTCTCCTCGACGCTTACCTCGCTCAACACCCAACTCCACCTTCCCAGCATCCTGCCCCGACGCGGCCGACTTGTCCCGCCGCAACGTGCGGGCGAGTGGCAAGCGGGAGATTTAGATGTCGCATTTGCTTAATCGGAATGCCTTCATCGGCGGCTCGGATGCCCGCCTGATCATGGGCGATGACGAAGCCAGTCTCATTCGGCTCTGGCGCGAGAAGCGGGGCGAGGCCGAGCCCGAGGACCTCTCCAACAATCTGGTGGTCCAATTGGGCTCGGTCACCGAGGAGCTCAACCGGCGCTGGTACGAGCGCAATACCGGTCACACCGTCAAGGACGTCCAGCGGCAGGTCCACCACCCCGTCAACAAATGGATGGCCGCCACCCTCGACGGGCGGGTTGACCCGGGGGGCGCCGTATTCGAGGCCAAGTTCATGCTGCCGTGGTCGTTCTCGGAAGAGGCGGCCGCCGAAAAGCATATGGCGCAACTTCAGCACAATATGTGGGTCTCGAACGCGAGATCCGCCGTTTTGTCGATCATCACCGGGGGCGGCAAATGGGTCGAGATCCCCATCCATGCCGATCCTTTGTACCAGCACCTTCTGATCACCGCCGAGAAGAAGTTCTGGCGTTGCGTAGCCAGCGGCGAGGTGCCCCGGCTGTTCGGGGTCGAGCCTCCACGACCAAGGCTAGAGGCAGTCCGGATCGTCGATATGAGTGCCTCCAACGCCTGGGCGGAATTGGCCGCCACCTACCGCCGGACCCGGCCGGCCTCTA
>Ga0073928_10008347_pt1 | contig 13052 bp, 10 predicted proteins | sample PaiPotPPA55metaG_FD_76969 | JGI IMG/M metagenome (GOLD analysis project Ga0073928, IMG submission 76969) | Iron sulfur acid spring bacterial and archeal communities from Banff, Canada, to study Microbial Dark Matter (Phase II) - Paint Pots PPA... ...
CTTTCGCGAGGCCGATGGGCACGTACACGCGGAGAGCAGCTATTACGAATTTCCGTTGACCGCGGCGCGCGCCGCCGCCGAAGCGCCGCCGCCAATCGACATGCTTGCGCCAGCGGTCGCGCCTGTCCCCGTACCTGCGCCGGCGGTGATCGAGCGGAATGGCGCGCCGGCGGCCGCGGAGGTAGCGCTGGCGCCCGTCGAGATCGCGAGCCCGCCGGTGGTCGAGGAGCCGCGCCGCGCCAGTCATTGGAAGTGGTATGCAGCAAGCCTGGTGATCCTGGCGGCGACCGCCTTCGGTATTTGGCAGTGGCCTGCGCCGCGCGTGCGGCTCGCGCTGTCAGCCAGCGACGCGAACGGTGCGCTGCGCATCGCCTGGGATCGCACGGCCAGCCCAGTGCGCCATGCCGCGCGCGGCATCATCGAGATTGAAGATCGCGGCGTGCACACGGAGCTGAAGCTGACGCCGGCGGATTTACAAGCGGGCAGCATCTCCTATGCGCGGCAATCGGGGGATGTCGCCGTGCGGCTGCGAGTCCAGCCTGCTAGTGGCCCGCCGATCGAGGAGGCCACGCGCTTCCTGAAGGCCGGCGCGCCAGCTACCAACGACGGGCCACCCCCCCCGCCAGCCGACCCCGCCAAGCAGCAGTTGGAGCGCGAGGCAGAGGCGATGCGCGCGCGTCTTGAGCAACAGAACGCGGAACTAAGCAAGCTGCAGCAGATGGTTCACCAGAAACCCGAACGGGCCAAGCGGGCCGATCCGGCCAAGCAGCCCGAACCGGTCGCAGCGGCCCCGGTGAGTGGCGCGCCCCCGCCGAAGATCGAAAGTCCGCCGCCGGTTGTCACGCACACCGAACCGCCGCCGCAAAAGGTCGCCGCGCTGCCTGCCGTTGTCGCGCCCGCACCCGCGCCGCCACCGGCGCGCGCGATCGCCACCCCGGCCGCGCCTGCCTCCGGCCGGCTGATCTGGACCGGTAAGCTGCCCAAGAACGGCACCCTGGTGATCGAAGGTAGCCACGCGTCCGCCGGCGTGCTCAGCGGCCGGCTTCCCTCGCAGGCCGCGCGGGTCAGCGCGTATCCCGGCGAGCTTACCGCGCAAGGCATGACCGTCTTCACCGCCGACACCAGATACGCTCACCCGCAGAGCGAAGCCGCCAGCGAGCAGAACGGTTGGAACCGCACCACATTCACCTGGGATCCCAAGCGCGCCTCCTCAGTCCACGTCATCGAGCATCCCACTTCGCAAAATGGGTATCGCGTGACGCTGCAGGGGGAAGCGAAATCCGGCGTGGTGATTATCGACTGGCGCGCTCAGTAAAATACGGCTGACTTTCGGATGTGGTCCAATGAAATAGGAGCTGCGCATATGGCCAAACAGCAGAATAACCGCGTGTTGCAGGAAGAGCAGCGCACTAACGGAAGCAAGCCACACGGACTCATTGATCGGTGGGCGGCGCTGATCGGCCGATGGACTTTTCAAGGCGGAAAAGCGACGTTCCATGGCAGCGACGACAACGAATCCCCACTCGGCCTGGCGCTCGCGGGAGCGTCCTTCAGAAACGGTTCGATTCGCACGCGGCTGAAGCTCGCCCGCAACAAGCAGACTACAGCTAGCATTCTCCTGGGCTATCAGTCGATGACGGCGCCTTATGTCTTGGTACAGCTCGGTGCACACGACAAGGCCTATGCCGTTTCCGAATACAGGCCGAACCTAGGTTTCGAACTGCTTGCAAGCGCAGGACTCCTTAGCAATATCGACCCGGAGGTCGAGCACGAACTCGCTGTCACCCTGGAGGGTCAGTCTCTTTCGATGAGGGTGGACGGCGTCAACGTGCTGAGTATGCTCCTGCGCCAGCCCATTAACGGTGAAGGGATGGGCCTGGAAGCATGGGGCGATGCCGCGGTAGTCTTCGAAGAGACCTACTTCGAAGCTCGCAGCCCCCGCGTATTCGTCATGATGCCGTTCGCAGAACCGTTCGATGCGCTGTATCGGGACGTCATTAAGCCCGTCGCAGAAGATGAACTCGACTTCGAGGTAGTCCGAGTCGATGAAATACAAGCCCCTGGTCTCGTCATTGACGATGTGCAACGACAGATCGCTGCCAGCAATGTTGTGGTAGCTGAGATCAGCACGCGGAACCCAAACGTGTTCTATGAGCTTGGGTACGCCCATGCGCTCCGCAAGCCGGCTGTGATTCTGGTGCGTCGCGAAGACAGGAATGACGTTCCCTTCGACCTTCGGGGATACAGGGCTATCTATTACGATGACAGCATCGGGGGCAAGAAGGCCGTCGAACAGAACCTACGAAGCTATTTGCAGGCTGTGAAGTCGGGTGGCTTGACCGACACGGTTCCGGTCTAGCAACCCGCAATCTCCACCGCCACGCGCACCGCTTCCGCCGCCGGATCTGGTGCGCGCGTGATCTGGCGGCCCATCACGACGTAGTCGGCGCCGTTGCGGATGGCTTCGGCGGGCGTGGCAACGCGCTTTTGATCACCGGTGGCCGCCCCCCCCGAGCGGACTCCCGGCGTGACCAGGATGATGCGCGGGCCGGCCTGCGCGCGCACGGCAGCCGCGTCCAGCGGCGAGGCCACGACGCCGTCCATACCGGATTCGAGGGCTTTGCGCACGCGCAGCGCCACCAGGTCGGAGAGCGGGCACTGATAGCCCAGATCGGCCAGGTCCTGCTGATCGAAGCTGGTGAGCACGGTGACGGCCAGCAATTTCAGATCGGCCTCACCGCGGCCTTCGCGGGCGGCGCGCATCACCTGGCTGCTCCCGTGCACGGTCAGGAAGCGGACGCCGCTGCGCGCCGCGACCCGTACGGCGCGTTTGACGGTCTCGCCGATATCGTAGTATTTCATGTCGAGAAATACGTCCTTGCCGCGGCTGATCAGCCACCTCACGATGTCCATGCCCGCCGCGGCGTACAGTTCCATGCCTACTTTATAGAAACCAACGTGGTCGCCGAGCTTGGCGACCAGCGCGCGGGCCTCTTCGGCGGAATCCACATCCAGTGCGACGATAATGCGTTCCTGGCTCATAGTAGTAGGATGGGCTTGCCCCCCCCCGGCAGCACGCGGCCGATGCGGTAGGCATCCGGGTACGCCCGTTCAAGCGCGGCGGCATCGGCTTCAGGGAGCGAGATCAGTAGCCCGCCGGAAGTCTGCGGATCGTAAAGCAGATCCGTGAGTTCGGGAGGCAGATCGCGTTCGTTCGCCACGGCGCTGGAGGCATATTCGCGGTTGTTTTTGAGGCCGCCGGGAATGGCGCCCTGCCGCGCATATTCGAGTGCGCCCGGCAGGAAGCGCAGGCGATCCACTTCGATGGCGAGCGTCACGCCGCTGGCTACGGCCATTTCGCGAGCATGGCCGATCAGCCCGAAGCCGGTGACATCCGTGCAGCCATGCACATCGAATGCGAGCATCGCTTCGCAAGCCCGGCGATTGAGCGCGAGCATGGAGGCGATAGCAGCATCGACATGCGCGTCGCTCGCAATGCCGCGCTTCAAGGCGGTCGCGATCACGCCGGTGCCGAGCTGCTTGGTGAACACCAACGCATCGCCCGCACGCGCGCCGGCGTTCGCCTTGAAGCGCCGCGGATGGACGGTGCCGGTAACGGCATAGCCGAACTTGATTTCGTCATCGGCGATGCTGTGGCCGCCCACTACGGCGCAATAGGCCTCGCGCATTTTGTCCGCGCCGCCCTTCAGGATCTGTTCGAGATCATCGAGATCGCCCTTGGCCGGATACGCCAGAATCGAGAGCGCGGAGATCGGCTGGCCGCCCATGGCATAAACGTCGCTCAGCGCATTGGCCGCGGCGATCGCGCCGAAAGTGAACGGGTCGTCCACGATGGGCGTGAAGAAATCGACGGTCTGCACCAGGGCGAGCTCCGGCGTCAACTGGTAGACGCCGGCATCGTCGGCCGTGTCGAAGCCTACCAGCACGTGGTCATTCGCGACGCGCGGAATGCTCGCCAATACGCGGTCCAAAACCTTTGGACTCAATTTCGACGCTCAACCCGCGGCTTTGACGTGCGCTGTTAACTTGCGTAAGTGGGTGGTTTCAGGCATCGCAACATCGTTCCTTACTATAATAGCGGCTATGCGTAGGACTGCTGTCGTGGTGGTTGTTCTTTTACTGGGGCTGGCGTTTGCGCTGGTTTCCCGCGAGCCGCAAACCGATCCGCGCTTGAAGCACGCTTCCCGGCGCGCCGAGCAAAACGGATGGATCTTCGTGCACCTGGAGGGCACGCCGCCGGAGATTGGATATCAGCACGGATACCTGCTGGCGGCGGAGATCCGCGACACGCTGCACATGGCTACCACCGAGCTCACGCACGACGAAAAGAAAGACTGGCAATTCTTCCGCGACCAGGCGGAGCACATGCTGTGGCCGCACGTGGAGGCCGAATATCGCGCGGAACTGCAGGGTATCGTGGATGGCGCGGTGGCGCACGGCGACAAGCTGGACCTGTGGGACATCGTGGCGCTCAACGCCTGGCTGGAGCTGCCGTATTTCGACAAGGTCTATAACAAGGAGCACGGCATCGGCGAGCCGCACACCGCGAGCGCGCAGGACCATTGCAGCGCGTTGGTGGCCACCGGCAGTTACACCAAAGACGGCCGCATCGTGATAGGCCACAACAATTGGACCAGCTACATGTCCGGCGAGCGGTGGAACATCATTTTTGATATCGTGCCGGCGGCCGGCCAGCACATTCTGATGGACGGCATGCCAGGGCTGATCCACAGCGGGGACGATTTCGGCGTGAACTCCGCGGGGATCGCGATTACGGAGACGACCATCACGCAGTTCAGGGGCTACGATACGGCGGCCATTCCGGAATTCGTGCGCGCGCGCAAAGCCATCCAGTATGCGACGTCGATTGACGATTTCGCGCGCATCATGCAAGAAGGCAACAACGGCGGGTACGCCAACGACTGGCTGGTGGCGGACCGGAAGACGAACGAGATCGCCAGCCTGGAACTGGGGCTGAAGAACGTGACGCTCGACCGCACGCGCGACGGCTACTTCGTAGGCGCCAATTTCACGATCAGCGAGAAGCTGCAGCGCGAAGAAACAGAGTTCGATCCGCACGACATGGGCATCAGCCCGAACGCGCGGCACGTGCGCTGGAAGCAGCTCATGGAGCAGAATAAGGGCAAGATCGACGTGGCCGCGGCCCAGCGCTTTTTGGGGGATCACTTCGACACGTTTCAGAACAAGGAAGAACCGAACGAGCGCACGCTGTGCGGTCACATCGATCTTTCGCCGCGCGGTTGGAGGCCGTGGGCCGAGCCTTACGACGCGTCGGGCACGGTGCAATCGAAAGTGACCGACGCCGCCATGGCCGAGGCGATGTCGCTGCGAGCGTCGCTGGGACATTCGTGCGGGATCGGATTTAAGGCCGCGGAGCATTTACGCAAGCATCCCGAGTTCGCCTGGCAGCGCGAGGTGTTGCACGATATGCCGTCGGGGGCGTGGACGACTTTCAGCGCACAGGCACAGTAGGTGCCGTTGCGCGCGCGGCGGCTATGAGGTCGGGCCAGTTGGTGCGGCCTAGCGCCTGCGCCCGACGCCGCGCGGCACCAAATAACGGCTGTCTCAGGGAGCCCGTACAGGCTGCGACGCGAAGCAGGTAAGCGGGAGTGAACTAATGGCTGAAAGAGAGACATTCACTACACGTAGAACACGGTTGGAAAATATCGCTATCGTTATGGCCGATTCGCACGAGCGCTTGGAACGGGTAGTTGAGGATACTCGGCGGCAAATGGCAGAGGAGGCTGTACGCACGGATCAGTTATTCACCAAACTCCGCATAGAGGCCAACGAACGCGAAAAGCGCGTGGACGAGCGCATCGAAAAACTGGTTATAGCTATTGGCGAGTTGATCCATCGAAACGGGAAGGTCTGATCCGCTTACCCCGGCCCTGACTGCAAGTACAGGGTAGTTCGTCTTTTTTGCCGGTTACTTTGCCCCAAATCAGACGCCGCCCGCCGACCGGCTTCATGAGTTCTTCAAAGCGCTCCGCGTCGGTTAGGTTAGGTGGCGGTTAGGCGTCGGCTGGCGGACTTTAGCGCCCCGTCGTAATCCGCCCGATTTTATCGCCGCTGTACTCAGTGAACCATAGCGCGCCGTCCGGTCCCGGCTCCACTACCATAGGTTCGCTGTTCGGAGTGGGCACCGGATACTCACTGATCGCCCCGCTGGTGGTGATGCGCCCGATCTTGCCCCCCCCCGTATGCTCCGTAAACCAAAGCGCGCCATCCGGCCCGGCGGTGATGGCGCCGGGATTGCTGTTGGGCGTGGGCACGGGGTACTCGGTAAACGCGCCCGCAGTTGTGACGCTGGCAATCTTGTCCGCAATCTCTTCGGTAAACCACAAATTCCCATCCGGCCCGGTGATAATGACATCCGGATGGCTATTCGCCGTAGGCACGGTGTACCGGTCCGTGACCACGCCGCCGATGGTGATGCGCGCAACCTGGTTGTAGCGCCATTCGGTATACCAGATGGCCCCGTCCGGCCCGGTGGTGAGGTCCCAGGGAGCCAGCGGTATAGGATATTCGGTCAACATGCCGCTGGTGGTGAGGCGCCCGATCTTTACGTTGTGCTTTTCCGTAAACCAGAGTGCTCCGTCAGGGCCGTTCGTGATATCCCAAGGACTGCTGTCTGGAGTCGGCAGAGGATACTCCGTGATAACTCCGGCGGTGGTAATTCGGCCTATCTTATTCCCGGTTTTTTCGGTAAACCAAAGCGCGCCGTCCGGGCCCGCTACGATCCATACGGGCGCGCTATTCGCGGTTGGGATACGGTATTCGGTAATCGCACCGGCAGTGGTGATGCGCCCGATCCGGTTGCCCTTCATCTCGGTGAACCAGAGCGCACCGTCCGGGCCCGGAGTGATGGCGAAGGGATGACTGGCAGATGTGGGAATCGCGTACTCGGTAAATGTTTGCGCCAAGCTCGCGGTTACACTCAACAAGGACGCGGCAATTGTGAGAAAGAAACGTTCACCTGATCGCAATTTATGAAACCTCAGCAATCAGTATACACAAACTAGTGTCCACGAAATAACTGGACAATCGAGTCCGGGGTTCATCCGATCATCGGCGTTCATCCGCGTTCATCGGCGGCCAACAATAAGCTTCAGAGTCTTGGCCGAGGACGGCACTTTATGAGGATGGGCCGCTGATGAACACCGATGAACGCGGATACTTCGACACCGTGACCCGCCTTCGGGGTATCCGGGCTGTTGCCGAAGTTTCATTTCCAGTCACTTATAAGGGCCGTGGCGTGGGAGAGTACTTTTCCGATATCCTCGTGGAAGATGTGCCGGTCATCGAGTTGAAATGTGCCGAGCGGCCAAAGGCGGTGCCTCAATCAGCTCGGGAATCTGAATCCGTGCACGATTCTTTTCCACAGCGTCCGGCCCGAGGCCCGCAAGTAATTGAGACATTGCCTAGCCTGCGAGCCGCGCGGCACGCGCGACCACCTGTGGCCGCCGCGGCGGCTGCTCGCTGATGGTCCGCGGCGCCGTTTCCAGCCGCACGCCCGCGAGCTCTCCGATCAAGCTGCCGGCCCAGCGATAGACGTTGCGTTCCTTCACCACCGCGCGCATGCGCGCCATGCGGATTCTCTGCTCATCGGCCGGCATGGTAAGCGCGGCGTGCATGGCGTGCGCCAGTTCGTCGGTATCGTAAGGATTCACGATCAGGGCATCCGCCAACTCGTGGCTGGCGCCGGTGAAGCGGCTCAGGATCAGCGATCCCTGCTCATCCGCGCGCGCGCCCACGAATTCCTTGGCCACCAGGTTCATGCCGTCGTGCAGCGCCGTAACCATGCAAAAATCCGCAGCGCGATAGTACGGCTGAATCTCCTCGTGGCTATGATGCCGCTTTAGAAATACAATGGGTTTCCACGAGCCGGTCTGGAAGCGCCGGTTGATGCGCTCGGCTTCCCCTTCCACTTCCGCCATGAGATCCTGATACCGCTTGATGAACGTCCGGCTGGGCGCGCCAATCTGCACGAAGGTCAGCTTCTCGCGATAGTCCGGGTACAATTCCATCAGCCGCTCGACGCCGCGAAATCGCTCGGGAATTCCTTTGGTGTAGTCGACGCGGTCGACACCGACTCCCATGAACTCCGCGTGCACTCCGAACTGGTGGAGCAAGCGGCTGCGCTCCGCGGCGGGGTCCAGTGCGGCGTTATGACCGTTGCCGTTGAACGCCACGCTGATCGGGAACGGCCGCACGCTGGTCAAATGATCCTGCCGGTTGACGGAGAAATGCGCGTGGTCGATGCGCGACTCCAGCGCGCGCTCGACGGTCGCGAGAAAGTTGTTGCAGTGCGCTTGAATGTGGAATCCGATCAGGTCCGCGCCCAGCATGCCGTCCAGCAACTCGCGCTGCCAGGGGCAGATGCCGAAGGCTTCCGGATTGGGCCACGGAATATGCCAAAACAGCGCGATGCGCGCGTCGGGCCGGCGCTCCTTTAGCATCCGCGGCAGCAGTGCAAAGTGGTAATCCTGCACCAGCACGAACGGCTCGTGCTCGCCCTCCATCTCCTCGCACACCGCTTCCGCGAATTTCCGGTTGACGGTTTGATAGTGGTTCCAGTCTTCCGTGCGGAAGATCGGGCGCGTATGCGCGATGTGACAGAGCGGCCACAACCCCTCGTTGGCGAAGCCGAAATAGAAGCCGTCTTCCTCCTGTTTGCTCAGCCAGACACGCCGCAGGCTGTACTGCTGATGATCCGGCGGCACGCGCAGGCGGCCATGCTCATCGGCGGTCTCGCGGTCCGCGTCGCCGGTAGCTTGCGCGATCCAGGTGCCGTCGCAGGCGCGCAACACCGGCTCCAGCGCTGTCACCAGGCCACTGGGCGGCACCTTGCACGCGATCGTGTTTCCCTGGTGCACGTGCTCGTAAGGTTCGCGATTGGAGACGGCGAACAGGCGGCTGGTGCCCAATTTGCGCTGCATGGAGATGCGCAGCCGCTCGGCGGTCCACAGCGAGAGCGATGCGTCTCGCAGGCGCGCCTCTTCTTCGGCTGCGGCGCGCGCCATGTGCAGGCTGGATGCCAGCGATTTGGCCTCGGTGGTGAGCGGGCCAAAAAGTTCATCTTTGGGCAGCTTGGCCGCCGCCGGATCTCCGACGCGCAGATCGCGCAACCATAGCGCCAGGTGCCGCAGAGGCTTCCCCATGCTCCAGCGCACGATCAACAGCGTCATCAGCACGATCAGCAGCGTCTGCGCCACGCTGAAGATCGCATGCCGCCAGATGGGGACGGTCAGGTAATCGACATTGTGAAAGATGGCGATGGCGCCCACAGTGCCCGCGTCCGTGCGCAGCGGCAGCACGTAGATGTGCAGGTCGTCGCGGACAGCACGGAAGAATGTGCGGCGGCTTTGCCCGGTCCGCAACGCGCTGGTGACGGCTTCCGGCGTCGCGCCCAGGCGGGTCTCCAGACCGGTGGTGATGGCGAGCGGCTGCCCCTTCGAGTCATACACGGCCATGCCCGCCAATTGTCCCTGGTTCTGATAGCGGTCGGTCAGCGCGTGCAGATCTTGCGTCTTGCCGGCTTGCAGGATCTGCTCAACGGGCAGACGTTGACTTTCGGCCAGCAGCCGCGCTTGCCGGTCGAGCGCCACCTTCAGGGCGTGCATCTCCTCGCGCGCCTGATAGATAGCGAAAATGCTCGACACCGCTGCCACACCTCCGAGCAGCGACACAATCAGGCGGCGGTTCAACTTCATTTGGTGCCTCCGGAGCTGAAGAAGCTAGCGCTGTGGCGCCAGGCTGTACGTTTTAGCCCAATAGGGCTGGTCGCCGATGGGCCGGCCGGCGATGACGATCTCGACGCGGCGATTCTGCTCGCGGCCGGTCGCCGACGCATTCGATACCAGCGGACGCGAGTCTCCATAATCGCGGGCCGCCACCGCGTTCGGCGGGGCGCCGTCGTGAACGAGCACGGCACGTACCGCGTCCGCCCGCTCCAGGGAGAGGCGGCCATGCCCGCCTACTTCGACGAATAGGCCGGCCTGCGCGCTCAAGATCGCCGCGATCCGGCTTAGCCGTTCCTCGATTTGGGGGGAGACGACGGCGCCGCGGAAGTCATAATCCGGAATCGTTACCAGCAGGCCGCGGGGCGTATCGCGCGCGGGCAATACGCTGTTGAACTGCTGGAGCAGGCGCATGCGCAACATGCTCTTCTGCTGGGTATCCTGGTTGGGCGCCGGCAACACGACCGGCTGGGGCGCGGGCGGCGGCGGGGGCGCTGGGGCCGCGGCGGCGGCGAGTTCCGCCTGCCGTTTGGCGGCGCGCTCCTGTTCGAGCAGTGCGCGGGTGGCATCTGCTTCGGTGCGCGCGGTTTGCGCGGCGGCCTCGGCCCTTTGCCGCTCGGCTTGCTCACGCGCGGCTTGGTCGCGCGCCTGGGCCAAATCCGACTCCTGCCGCCGCTGGAGGGCGATGATGCGCGCATCTTCCGCCGTTTGCGCGGCCTGGCGGGCCGCCGTAACCACGGTCGTCATCCCAAATCGGTGCGCCTGGGCGTCTTGCGCCGCGCGCAACAGATTCCGCGCTTTGGCGAGCGTGTCCGCCGCATAGCGGTCCGCGCCCGCGGATGCGGCGATCTGGACGGCATTCTGCGCCTCGTAAATCTCCACTACTTCCTGGTATTGATCCATCGAAAGCTTGGGCCCGTTGCCTTCCACGGCTCTCACATCCATCGGCACTTCATACGTATAGTGCCCGCGCGGCAGCAGTTCATACTTCGCCTGGATAGGCTCGGTGTTACCCATCGTATCGGGACGCACGTGGTTCTCCAGCACGACCACGTCGCTAGGCAAGCGCACGGCCGAATGCGGCTCGGCCGTCACGATCAAACCGAAGGCTTGCAGATCGGTGGTGACTTTCAGCCTGCCCTTTTCCGAACTGCCCGCCAGCACTTCGCCGAGATTCTTGGCGTGGCCTTCCGGCGTGATAGCCCACAACACATAAGTCAGATACTCGCGCCCGAAACGCGTCGGTGGCGGCAGATGCTCGAACCGGGCTTCAATTTCTACGCGGCCGGGTTTGGATTCGACAATGGCGTCGCCCTTGGCCTGCGGGAGCAAAACCGTGCCCCGAAAATCGATCTGCGTGGGACCGTTGCGATATTGGTAATCCACCGCGCTTACCGTGCGATCAATCACGGTCACGCGGTATAGTGGCACCGTTTGCGCGAGTGCCGCGAGTGTACCAAACAGAACAAGCGTTGTGATTGCAAGCATCTTCCTACGCATATGGATACTCCTAGAGACAGGTTTATTAAGGCAACTTCATTGCCAAATGTTACAGCGGCAGAATGAGATTGCGCAACGGTTCACGCCGGCGGCTTGGCTGGCCGCGTCTTTGACGCCGCATTCGGGGTTGGAGTTGGCCTTCGCCAGCGGGTGCATCGTCGGCGCCTCAACCGTTCCCTATTGAACTCTTACATGGCAGAATTTGCGGACGCGAGCGATGCGGCCCATCCTCAACAGGGGCGAGCGGCCCCGCTCCGGGCGTGCGATTGTACACTATCATTATCATTTAATGCCGCCGGAACTCTATAGCTGGCTGCCGCCGGAAGGCGTCAAGATCGTCTTGGTGCTGTTCCTGTCATTTCTGACTGGCCTCGAGCGGGAAGAGCATAAGATCGCCGCCGACCGCTATTCGTTCGGAGGAGTGCGCACGTTTCCCTTGATCGGTCTGATCGGTTACGCAACCGCGCTGCTTTCGCAAGGGCAGTTGTTGCCGGTGGCGCTGGGCTTCGCTGTGATAGCGGCGTTCCTCATGCTTTCGTACTGGCACAAGCTGAGTACTTCAGGCCTTGCCGGTGTTACCACCGAAATGTCGGGACTCACGACCTATCTGGTGGGAGCGCTGGTCTACCGCGAGCAGTTCTGGATCGCTACTACCTTGAGCGTCGCCGGCATGCTGCTGCTCGAGCTGAAGACGGCGCTGGAGAATCTTACCAAGGTAGTTGCGGCGGATGAGATTTTCACGTTTACCAAGTTCCTGCTGCTGACGGCCGTAGTCTTGCCCATATTGCCGCATAAGGATTTTGGTCCGTTTCAGCTTAATCCCTACAAGACGTGGCTGGTAGTAGTCGCGGTGAGTACGATCTCCTATGCCAGTTATGTGATTCAGCGCGTCACTAAGGGGCAGGGCGGCGTACTGCTGGCGGCGATTCTGAGCGGAGCGTACTCTTCGACGCTGACTACCGTGGTGCTGTCCAAGCGCGCGGCGCGGGAAGATCGGCCGCATTTGTTTTCCGGCGCGATCCTGATGGCTTCCGGGATTATGTACGTGCGGCTGGCGGCGCTGCTCGCGCTATTCAACCGCGGCCTCCTGGTCGCGCTGGGTCCGTCTTTCGCGCTCTTGGCCGTGGCGGGCGTGGCCGGCGGCTGGCTTTGGTCCAGGATGCCCGACGCCGCCGCCGGGAACCTCAAGCGCGAATACGAACCGAAAAATCCATTGGAATTGCGAGCCGCGTTCTTCTTCGCGCTCCTATTTCTGGCCATGCTGGTAGTGACTCGCCTGGCGGTCGATTACCTGGGTAAGGCGGGCGTCTACGGTCTGGCGGCTGTAATGGGAGTCACGGATGTCGATCCGTTCATTATGGGGATGACTCAGTCGGCTGGCAGCCTCACTCCTATCGCAGTGGGCGCAGTGGCGATTCTGGTGGCCGCTGCCAGCAATAATCTGGTCAAGGGCATTTACGCCTACACGTTGTCCGGCCGCTCGACACGGCGGCCTGCCCTACTTCTCCTCGCTGCCTTAGCGCTGGCTGGCCTCGCGCCGCTGCTGTGGCTAGTATGAAAACCGTCGTGGTTGCCCGTAAATCGAAAAGACGATACGATTGTCTTTTAGGAGCAAATATGCACGAAGATCTCTCCGGTGTCCCTGGTTTCCTCTTCGTCGATCACGTGGCCATCGCGGTGCGCACGGGCGAGTTGGATACGCAGGTTAAATCGTATGAGAAATTAGGATTTCAAGAAGTGCATCGCGAGGAAGTCTACGGCGGCGAC
>Ga0073928_10008349_pt1 | contig 13050 bp, 13 predicted proteins | sample PaiPotPPA55metaG_FD_76969 | JGI IMG/M metagenome (GOLD analysis project Ga0073928, IMG submission 76969) | Iron sulfur acid spring bacterial and archeal communities from Banff, Canada, to study Microbial Dark Matter (Phase II) - Paint Pots PPA... ...
AGGACGCAGACCCGACGCGACTCAGCGGTACGAGTCGTGGAGCGGTCGAGGACGAAGCAGCAGGGCCATTTCCGGCCCAACCCGCAGGGACGCGGGGTCTTTGGCCCTGATACGTCGTCGCTCCTCCTCCCCGATTCGGACGACTTGAATCGCGTCGTCGTCGCTCCTCGTCTCAGGGCCAAAACCCCCGCGTCGCGGCCCCGTTATCATTTGAGATAGATTCTAAGACCGCGGCGGACAAACGTGAACTGGAGTGAACAGGTTTTCAACGTGCGTCGTCCCGACTTTGCCCAAATCGCCGCGTCTGCCGGGCGAAGGACGGGACGAAAAAACACGTCCCCCCATAATATAGAGCGAAAAGGAACATTTTTGCGATTCTGCTTCGGATTGACAAGGAGTTACATCTGTTGCGCAGGTTTTCACTTTCAAGGCCCATTCGCGCTTATTCGCGTGAATTCGCGGACGGACTTCTTCCGGTTCCGCAGAAGAGTTCTTCAGCTTGGTCGCCGTGCCCACTTATCAGCTCTTATGATTCTCCGTAATGTCCACGGAGCCGAAGCGATATCAAGTTACATTGCAAGACCCTTGGGGACAGGAGCGGATCTCGGTCGCGGAGCATCAGTCGATCCTGGACGCCGCGCTGCGCGCGGGGTTGGACTTGCCAAATTCGTGCTGCCAGGGATGGTGCTTGACCTGTGCCGGCAGAATTCTGGAAGGGCGCGTCGAACACCCGCACGCTCGCCGATATTTTCGGCAGGACGCCGAAGCCGGTTTCGTGCTGATCTGCACCGCCGAGCCGCGGTCGGACTGCCTCATCCAAACCCACCAGTCGCAACGGATGAAACAGTTCCGCCGCCGCCATCGCCTCCCCACGCCGGGCGGCTGATGCGCCCCAGCCGGAAGAAAATTTACCGCGCCGGTATACCTCGTCGCTCCTCCGCGGCATGGGCGAACGGAACTCCCGCCCCGCAAATGATTTAGGCTAACCGAACTGAGCATTGCCAAGCACGCACAATTTCGCGCCGGCGGTGAACCGGAAACAGGGCAGATCGTATTGAAAGATGTTTGTACGATCCTCCTTCCCTGGGTGGCGTGGTATGCCGAGAGGACCACGCCACCTTTTTTGTGCGCCTGTGTCGGGACTAGGGCGGATGCGCCGGGCTTATTGTGCCAGTTGCGATCGCGTCGTCGCCGGCATCTTGCCACTTATCAGGCCAGTCGCCTCGCGGTGGAGCGTCTGGTAGACCAGCCAGTTCTCGACGCCTCCAACGCCCAGATCACCTTCGCCGGCGTGAGGAAGCTCATGCTCGGCCTGACGCTCCGCCCGCTGCAAGGCAGCGCGAGCTTGGTCGTTGAGACCGAGGCGATGGTGACCCATCGCCGTGAGCAACTCCGCCGTCACCAGGCGTGCCGGATAGTCGGGTGACTTGGCCTTGGCCGACCATTGCACGGGGCCGAGGGTCTGAATTCGCTGGTCACGCACTCTCTCAAATAACTTGACGGCCTCGGCAGTGCGGCCGGCCAGGTAGTACGCCCGTGCGAGACTGTTCAAAGTCGTGAGCGTGTCCAGATGGTCCGGACCGAAAATCTTTGTCCGCTCATCGCGCACCTGTTCAAACAGCTTGATCGCGTCGGGATAGCGCGCAGTGAAGAGATAGGCACTGGCGAGGTTGTTCATGATGGTCAGCGTCCTGGGGTCGTCGAGACTCACATACGCCCGCTGCTCATTGAGTGCGGATTGGAGCAGCACATCGGCCTTGTTGACTTCCCCTAGCCGAAGCTCGGTCCAGCCCAGGGCATTGCGCAGTCGCGCCCGGACGAGCGGTTCGCCGGCGTAGTCTTTAGCGAGGCTCGCCGCCGTGTTGTCGAGCTGCGCCACCAGGTGGGTCTTGAGGTCCGGACCGCCCTCTGTTTCCGAAAACGGATCCAGCCCTTGAAAGACAGATTCCAGCAGCCCGGCGACCGCCTCCGCTTGTTTGCGTTGTGCGGATTCATTGGCGGCGGCCTGTTGGGCGAGTTTCCGTTGTTGCGCTTCGGCGTTGCTGGCCCGCGTCGCCCGCATCGCCTGCCATGCGCTGACGATGGTGGAGGCGAGCAGTACCAGGGCGACAACCGCCGCGACAGCGACGGGGACGCGGCGCTTGCGAGTGAACTTTGCCAGGCGGTACGCGGCGCTGGGCGGACGGGCGAGGACGGGCTCGTCGCGTGCTCGGCTTTGGCGGTTCGACCTCGCGGATGATCCGCTGGATCTCGCCATAGGCTTCGCGGCGCAACTCCTTGGGATCAAACGGCGTGGTGCCGGTCAGCAGCTCGTAGAGCAACACGCCGAGGCTGTAGACGTCGCTGCGGGTATCGATGTCAAGGCCGCCGATGTCGGCCTGCTCGGGGGACATGTACTCGGGCGTGCCTACGAATTGGCGAAACTCGGTGAACAGCGTTTTGTCGGTGAGGCGTTGGCCGTGCGTCGCCTTGGCGATGCCGAAGTCGATTACCTTCGGGACCGGCGTGCCGTCGTGCAGCGTCACAAGGACGTTGGACGGCTTCAAGTCGCGGTGAATCACGCCCTTCTGATGGGCATGCTGAACGGCCCGGCAGACCTGAGCGAACAATTCCAGCTGCTCGCCGGTGCTGAGGCTCGCCTGGGCTACGGACTTTCGATCATCGACAACGGCGTTGTCGCGGGGCAAGGAATAAACACCACAGGGTTTCTGTATGAGAACGGCTCCTATCTGCCGATTCCGAAGACTCGCTGGGCGCGATCACGGATTTGAGCGGAAACGTAATCAGCGTCGGCATTGGGAACAACTCCGTTCAGGACGTGTTCTCGGCAGTGCCGATCTCGGCCGACCAGAACGCGATCAACTACAACTTCGGCGAGCAGCCGGCCCCCGGCTCACCCGTCAGCAAAGGTCAGGCGGCGGGCATCGGCTTCTGGCAGAACAAAAATGGCCAGGCGCTGATCCAGAAATTCGCGTCGATTGGCCCTTGGCTGGCGGACACGCTCCCGCAGACGTTCGGCAGCCTCGCCGGTGCATCCGGAATGGGACCAGCAGGCCAACAAGAGCAACACGACGGTGCGGAAGCTGGCATTGGATACATTCGGCGGGATCAACGGCAAGGGTGGAATTTAGGCGGTCGAGAAGCAGCGCCGCGATCGAGCAGTTGGGTAATCCGCCGAGAAGACCTGCCACAGTTTATGCGAATCAGCCGCGGTCGAATTTCGCCCAGATGTCGTCTTGGGTTGCGTTGTAGTCGGGTTTGGGCGGGACGGCCGGCTCGGGCCACGCCGCGTCCGGCTGGTCGAAGATGGAGAGCGGCACCCACCTGGCTGATCCGTCGCCGTAAAGCACGTTGTTGCCGATGCGATGACGCGCCAGCACCCGCGCGCGACTGGAAGTCAGATCGGCGAATATGGCCTGCCTGCGGAACTCCATGAGCTTCGGCAACGAAAAGGGGAGGAGGTCGGCCGGGGGGTTCGCCAGGTCATCGGGGATCTGGCGGTCGGGCCGGGCGGCGTAGCCGGCCTGGATGTTCGCCTTCGGCGTGACGCGCAGGGGCCAGGGGTTCTGCGGCGTGTCGAGCTTGAACTTGTCGTTGGTTTCCGACGGGCAGAAGAACACCCGCCGATCCTTTATGTACCCGCCGGAATAGAGCAATCCGAACAGCACCCAACGCCCGCCGCTGGTTGCGCTGAACATCATGCTGTTGTACTGCTTCGATGCGGAGCGGTAGCCGATCGGGGCGCGTCCGTCGTTGTCCATGGCGTAAAGGTGAAACAGGTCGTGCACCTGCCGGAGATTATTGAGGCAGAGAGCTCGGCGTGCCGTCTCGCGGGCCCGGCCGACCGCCGCCAGCAGCAGCGACGACAGGATGGCGATGATGCCGATCGCGATGAGCAGTTCCAACAGCGTGAAGGCCGCACGCGACGGCGCATACCGCGCTGGGCCAGATGCTGAACGGACTCTGTCTCGCGGGGACGCATTCACAGATGGGAGCAATTGTACACTATCGCGGCGCCGCTTTCATCACGTTTCACGTCTCTTCCCGTTTCACTTGCATCGCTGCCCATGCATGTGCCCAACGCGATGGCCACCTGCACGGTCACCGCGGCCGCCTGGTGCGCCGCCGTGCCAGCAGCGCCTGTTCCTTCATCGCCGCGGAGGCGGTCGGCGGTTTGGGGGTGAGGTTCTGACGCGCGCGGGCCTTGTCGCGGGACGACCTTGGCGCCTGCCCGACCCGCTTGAGCTGTGCGTCGTCCGGATCGGGCTCGCGGCCGCAGTGCATGCACAGGGCCAGTTCGTAGTCGGCCGGGTGTCCGCAGTGGACGCACAGCCCGTCGGCTCGCCGCCGGGCGATCAACTTCCGGCGCTCCAGTTGTTTGACGTACCCCAGGGTGGAGTAGTACCCCAGGGCGATCAAGCCGATCAGCAGGATCACCGGGTTGATCGCGCTGAGGATGGCCAGCGCCCCCAGCCAAACGGCCATTGCGGAAATGAAGAGGGCGTACGCGTGCAGCGGGGGCACTCCCTGGCGATTGCGATCGGCGGCCTCGTGGACCATCAGCATGATCCCCGCCGCCAGCACCACCGGCCACACCGTCCACCCGTGCGGCAACATCAGGTTCACCACGCATCCCAGGACCACCATCCCCGCGACCGCCAGGTAAGACCACCGCAAATTGATCCGGATGAACTGCCGCGTCCCTTCGCGGAGGATGTACTTGAAGGAGCTGCTCATGCGGCCGCAATAATGAAAAAAAACGGATGGACTCCGCCAGGCCGGCGCAGTAAATTGATCGTACGCCGCGTTTGGAGCACTTTATGGGAAAGACGGCACTTTTCTACACGGTCCGGGGCCAGCGGGGGATGGATTTCACGATCGAGGAGCCGGAGCCGCAAGGGCCTTTGCCGGGACCTGCGGACGACTCGGCTGACGCGCAGATCATGGAGCTGAACATTCCCGGCAAGGCTGAGGTCATTCCACCGCCGCCCGGCGGGCAAGAGCCGCCGCGGCCCGACGCGAATCCCGACCACGCGGTCCCGCACCGGATCTTGCCCGACGCCGACGACGCGATCATCATCCGAGCCGGCAACACGACGGCATGTTTTGCCGACGGCCAGTCGATCCCCGACGCCCAGGCGGACGACGAGTCGAGCGACGGGACTGAGCGGGCCTCGCCTGGCGCTGAACACGGAGAGGCGTAGCGTTGGCTATACCTCGACATTCTCCGGCGCGGACGGCGCGTTTCGCGGGTGAGGCTGAATCCAGAACGCGTTGAGGATTCCGAGGGCCAGTTCCGCGCTGGCAAGCCCTTTGCCGCCGATGTTCGCCTTGCGGGCGCGGCGCAAGCCGATCGGTTCTCAGCGAGCACCGGCGAGAGAATTGACCCCCGCGGCGCGGGCCGAACGGACTGTTGCGCCGGCGGCCCTTCGGGCCGGGATTATTGGGCTGGACACGTCGCACGCGATCGCGTTCACGAAGGTTTTCAATGATCCGAAGGCGACGGGCGACCTGGCCGGTATCAAGGTCGTCGCGGCGTATCCCGGCGGGAGCAAGGACCTGGCCTCCAGTCGCGATCGGGTGGAAGGGTACACGAAACAGGTTCGGGAGATGGGCGTGCAGGCGGTGGATCGGCAACCGCCGGCTCTGGCGCGGCGACGCTGTCACGACCCAAAAGGTGCGGCTGCGCATCACTCAAGCCCCCGTTTGCCCGGCGATCTCGGAACTGGGCTTGTTCCGCGAGCCGCGGAGCTAATGATGGAGGGGGCCCCGATCGCTAAGTATACCCCTATGCCGCGGTGCCGCGGATTTCGAGGGCCAAGCCGCCTTCCAATGCCGAACGGGAAACCGCCGGCTTACAAAATCAGTCACGCGAGGAAGCGCAACGCATTCCGAAACGGCTGACATACGCGCGCCGCTCAAGCAGTTCACCGAGTTTTTGGAAGCTGCCGCGCCAATGGTTGTGGAGGAGATGCGGCAGCCTCCGCCGCGCGTTGTGGCGCGCCGTGGCTGCCTGTATACGGGAACGTCCCTGAGGCATCGCGTCCACGCGGCAGTCAGGCCAACCTGGCGAGGGCCGGAACCTTTTTGACGCGGGTCGTGATCTCCACGCCGAGCGCCTCGAGGATGCGGTTGGCTCGGTCGACGGTGATGCCGCTGTACTCGTTACGTTCGTCCCGCGAGACCTGCGACTCATGCACGCCTAGCCGGTCGGCCAGCTCGCGCTGGCTCAAGCCGCTGGCGATGCGGGCGCCAATAAGCAGGTGGCCTAGGCCGCGGAGGTTGTGCAGCTCGTCGAACTCCCCACGCTTCAGCCGCTCATACGTCTCAGCCTCCGACCTGATCTGCTGGTAGAATGCACGGCTCGGGTCAAGCATGCGCTTGATCTGGGCGCGATTGAGACCCTGTCCCTTGAGCCTGGCTTCCTCCGCACGAAACGCCTCCTCTGTCAGCTCGATGCGCTTAAGGGTCTCTTGGTATTCTAACTCGGTGCGGATCATGAGAGGCCTCCGATCTTCACAATGCCCTTGGGCCGGAATGTGCGGGACTGACGAAAGGCTTCGGCAAAAGTGAGCTTGCGACCGCGGTCGTCGAAAATGCCGCAGAACTGGCGGTAGTCGGGAAACAATTCCACCCGGTATTTGTGCCACATAGGAAGTTGCGGCTTTGGATAGCTCCTGAACGGCTCCCGCTGGATGTGCTCCCACGTCCAAACCGGATCTAATTCCTGAAGGCGCTGAGCGAGTTCGCCGAGCGCCCATTGGTTGCTGTCGCACACGAAGTACCCGTCAATGTCATTGGGCACGTCTTTGTCCTCGACGAAGGAGCCGTCGATGAAGATCTGCGTGATGCCGACGGTCACCAGGTGGCCCACCAACACGGCCAAGTTCTGCACCAGCGTGCGGCGCCCATCCGCATTCCAGGAATGTGTGCCTTCTGGTCCGGCGACCAGAGTCGAGGCGAGCAGTTGCTGGATCGTCAGCTCGTATTCGCCAGGCGGAAGCAATCCGTCTTCGGTGAATGCCGGCAGAGGATCCATCCGGGGGATTGTTGCACGACTTGACAGAAATGTCTAGTCATCGTAGCCATACACGCGTTGACGTTTGTGATAATTTGGCGGGGATGAACCAACCGAAGCACTCCGAGGCGACGTGCCTGACGCCGGCGGCGAGCTTTCGTGATGTGTCGCGAGGCGATCCGGTGCCTCACACGCTTGTCGGCGACGCGCTGAAAAACGCGCGGCTGACGCCGGATACCTGGAGGTTAGAAATTGTCGCGGAAGCGGGCGCGGAACTGGAGCGACCGCGCACCCTTAAGGATGGGACCGCGATCGATCTACCGGCGCTGATGGAGCTTGGCAAGACGCACGGCGTGCGGTTTCTCAAGGCAATGCAGTGCCTGAACATCTCGCAGCCGCTGGGGCAGGGGTTGTGGGAAGGAGTTGCGCTGCGCGAGGTGCTGAAGCTGGCCGGCAGGTTCGACAACGCTCGACGGGTGTTCTATTGGGGGTTCCACAACAACGATCCGAAGCAGCTTTTTCAATCATCTTTGAGCTACAGCCAGGTAATGGAAGCACCGCCGGGGGAGCTGCCGCCCTTCGTGGCCTATCGGCTCAATGGCGAGCCGCTTTCGCTCAAACGCGGCGGGCCGGTCCGCATGGTCGTGCCCTGGGCACATGGCTTCAAATCGATCAAGTGGCTCCAGCGGATCGTGCTGACCAATGATTTCAAGGCGAACGACACGTATGCCGAGGACGGGAACGATCCCGAGTCCTACCTCAAGACGGCTGCTTATATTCAGGAAGAGCACCTTATCTTTCCCGCGGGCAAGCCGGCGGTCATCCGCGGCACGGCAATCACCGGATGGTCCGGCTTGAAGCGCGTCGAGTATTGGCTGCGGCCCGACCCCGGCCTGCACGGCACCCTGGCCGACGACGATCCGGCGTGGAACGCTGCGAAGTGGCTGCCGTGCGAGATCGCCGCAGAGCCGCACGACTGGTCGCGCGTCCTGCCGGACGGAATGCGGCCGGCAGACGTGTGGGGCTTTGACGCGGCGAGCGGCCGCCCGTCAGTATGGCCCATGCGGTACGGCATCGTGAATTGGTCAGTCGTCCTCGAGGGCCTTGCCCCGGGGATGTACGAGTTTCGCGCGCGGGCGGTGGACCTGAACGGGTACGCCCAGCCGCTGCCGCGGAGCAGCCGCACATCCGGGCGCAACGGCGTGCAAGTGAGGGTGTTCGAAGTGCGCGATGCCGCGGCTCGCCCGCATTGACGCTGCTCAATACGCCTCCCAATGGTTGCAATTCGTCCATGATTTGGTTGAAATTCATCAACGTATTGGACGAAATTGAACCATGGCAACCTGGCCGATCCGGTTGATCGGCTCACGGCGGGCCGCATGGCCGACTCGGGACGGTATTATGAATTGGTCGGCGGCATATCAAATCGTCGGCTCGGCGTCGGGCGGGGAGGCGGTCTTGACGACGCGCGCCGGGACGCCGACCACGGTGGCGTAGGGGGGCACGTCCCGGATCACCGCCGCGCCCGCTCCAACGGTGGCATACTCGCCCACCGACATGCACTGAACGACGTTTGCCCCCAATCCGATCCATGCCCCCGCGCCGATGCGCACTCGACCAGCCAGGTGCACGCCGGGGCAGATGTGGGCCGACTCGCCGATCTCGCACTCGTGATCGATGACCGCGCCGGTGTTGACGATCACGGAGTCGGCCAGCTTTGCTTCCGTGCAGATGGCCGCCTGGGCCGCGATCACGATGTTCCTTCCCAGGACGGCAGTCGGGGAGACGCTGGCGGTGGGATGAATCGCGTTGAGAAGGTCGAAGCCTTGCGCGATCAACATCTGGGCGTATTGCTGGCGGGCCCGGCAGTCGCCGATGGCCACGATCGCCGCCCGGATGCTCTGCTGCCGCAACTTCGGCAGCACGTTGGCCGGACCGAGGATCGGCAGTCCACCGACAATCGTTCCCGCGCGTTCCGGTGAGGCGTCGACGAATCCGATGGCCTCGTGCTTGCCGGCGGCGCGGAGGATGTCCAGCACCACCTTCCCGTGGCCCCCTGCGCCGATGATTACCAGTTGCATGTTCGTTCCTCGCATGCCGGTTTTTTAACGGGGCAATGGACGCTAAGCTACTCGACATGATCGGCGTTGCCATGATCGGAACCGGGAAGATTGCCCTGGCCAATCATCTGCCGGGATTTGCGCTGTGTCCTGAGACAAAGGTGGTCGCTTTGTGCGACAGCAACCGGGAGGTGCTGGAGAACGCCAGCCGGCAGACCGGCATCACTGCGACGCATCTCGATTATCACGACGTGCTGGCGCGCGACGACGTGAACGCGGTGATCATCGCGACGCCCAACTTCATGCACGCGCCGATCGCGTTGGCGGCAGCCGCGGCCGCGAAGCACGTCATGTGCGAAAAGCCATTGGCCATGAACCTGGACGAGGCAGTGCGGATGTTCCAGGCGGCCGAGCGCGCCGGGGTGCGGCATATGACCGCTTTCACCTACCGCTTCGGGCCGGGGATGCGCTACATGGACCACCTGGTGCACTCCGGCGCGGTCGGCCGGCCGTACCACTTTCGTGCCCAGCGGTTCCAGGACTGGGGCCCGAGGAACCTGGGATGGCGGCAGGTCAAGAAGCTTGCCGGCGCCGGGGAGTTGGGCGACATGCTGTCGCACCGAATCGACTACGGCCATCTGTTGATCGGCCCGATGTTGCGGCTCGTCGCCGATCTGCGGCGATTCCTGGATTCTCGAGGCGGTCAACCCTCCGAATTGGACGACTGGGCGGCAATCCTCGCGGAGTATGATGCCGATGTGACCGGAGTGTTGGAAAGCACCAAGCTCGCCACCGGCCGCGGCGAAGGGCATCATGGGCAGGACCTGTGCGAAGTCAACGGCTCGGAGGGAACCGTCGCGTACACCACCCAGCGGCCTCTGGAAGTTCGCATCGGAAAGAAGGGCGACAAAGACCTCACGACAGTGCCGGTGCCGCGGGAATTCCTGGTATGGCTCGGATCGCCGCGCGACCCGAACGTAGGCGATCCGCTTGCTATGTTCCGCTACGACCAGGATTTCGAATTTATCGACGCCATCCGCCACCAGCGCCCGTGCCGGCCGTCATTTCTCGACGGCGCGCGGGTGCAGGCGGTGATGGATGCCGCCCTCCAATCCGCCGGGCAGCGTCGGTGGGTCGACGTGCCAAAGGTGCCATAGGTCGATTGTTCACAGCGACGCGCTCAGCGCACCTTTCAGCCGATCAAGTTGCTTTCGGATCGGCGCGGACAGCGGAGGTCCGCCCTGGATCGCCGCATTGACCCGGGTGAGCAGTGACCGGGCCTCGCCGCGCTCGGCCGGATTGGACTGGAGCACGTCCGCAAGCCCGATCATCGCCTCCACGTTATGCGGGTCGCGGGCCAGCGCCTCGCGAAAGCTCAGGACCGCCGGCCCGGCTTTGCCGGCCTGGACCTGAACGCGGGCGAGCGTATCGTAGAAAGTCGAGACGGCCGGCGCCGTCGCAATCGCGCGCTTGACCAGCTCCTCCGCCTCGCTCAACCTGGGAGCGCCCCCCTCGCGCACGAGCACGTACGCGAGATTGTTCTGAGCGCTCGGATCCGTGGGTTGAGCGGCGAGGTATTGCCGCCACATCCGCTCTGATTCGGGAAGGTCATTAAGCGAGTCCGCCACCAGCGCCGAGAACGCCAATGCCCCCGTCGGGGGATTGGGGCGGGAGAGCAGCGTGCGCAGCACGTCGCGGGCCTTCTCGTATGCCGCCGTTGAGTCGAATCGCGCGCCTATCTGATGCCAGGTTTGAGCCAGCGCGATCTGTTCCGCCATGGCGCCGGCCGGGATCGAGGGGACAATGCGGGCGACCCATTGCGACGCGGCGTCGGCGTCCTTGTGGGGGGCGCCGGCCAATTGCAGCCAGACGAGTCGCCACCGTGGCCCCTGGGCGACCCGCGGCTGCAGGAGCGCCGCCGCATCGTCCATCCGCCCGGCGGCGATCAGTGCCTGGCAATACGCCGGCAACACCGCGTCCCGCTGCGCCTCGGGCGCACCCTCGCCAACATAGGACGAGAGCCGCTTGACAGCGGCGGCGGGGTCGGGGTTCGACTGCTTGACGTCGATCGCCGACAGCGCCACGTCGGCTTCCAGTGGGTTGGCGAGAGTGGCGTCTCGCCAGCGCGTTGCCGCCTCACGCGCCGCCGGCCAGTTGCCCGCCAGCGATTGAGCGGTGCACAGCAGTCGAAGCGGGCCGACCTCATTGGGCGACTCGGCGCTGGCACGGGACGCGATATCGGCGGCCGCCTTGAATTCCCCGGCTTCCAGGTATCGCTGCACGAGTAACTCCTGGAGTGGCAGGAAGCCCATGTACTGGTCGGCCAACTGCCGCAGCGAGGAGAGGACCCGCGCCTGCGAGTCGCCGCGGGATTTGGCATCGGCAAGTGCCTGGAGCGTCAGATCGGCCGCCCGCTGCCGCGGGTCGTGTGATACGACTTCCAGCAACCGGCCCAGACGCTCAGGCCCGATCGAGCGAATGCGTCCGATCTGCGTTTTCATGGCGGGCAACCCGGACGCTTTGGGAATTGCCTGGAGACCCTGGTCGGCAGTCTTCTCGGCGTCGTCCAGCCGGCCAAACCGAAGGTAAAGTCCCGACAACTCTTGCCAGACCTGCTCGACTTGGGGGGTGGCTTTGGATGCCGCAAGCAGGATGTCAAGCTCCTGCTGGCGCGCGCCGCGCATTTCCGCCAGATGGGCGCGGAGGATGTCGATGGACCCCGGTCGCACGGCCAGTTTCTGAATCCGGGCAACGCACTGGTCGGACAGGTCCTGTTGTCCGGAGGCGGCGAAGAATTGGGCGGCGGCGGCGAGGGGATCGGCCTCGGCGCCGGGCGCGTCGAGGACCCTCTTATAGGCCGCCGACGCGTCGGCCGTTCGTCCGGCCCGGCTGTAGAGCTGGCCCAGCAGGGCATCGCGGCCGGGATCGCTCTCCTGCGCTGTTCCACTGGGCGCGAGCATCTTGATGGCGGCGTCGGTGTAACCCAGGTCGGCATACATTCCCGCCGTCCAAAGCCGAGCGAACCTGGGCAACGGGTCCAGATGACTGACGGCATCCACGAGGGCCACGGCTTTTTCGGACATCCCCTGCGAGACCAGGAGCTGCGCCAGTCTTGCCGTCGTCTGAAGATCGTCGGGCACCAGATTGTGGGCGGCAGTCAGCTCGGTGACCGCCTTGGTCGCGTCCTCAGGCTTGCCCTCGAGCAGCAGAGCGTCGGCCAGCAGCAGATGAGCATCGGCCACGCCGGGCGACGTGCGCACCAACTTCTCGAGCGAAGAGACAAGGGCTTCCAGGTCTTTGCCGCTGGTCTGTCCGGATAGCCGCCAGCGCGCGTCTTCGAGCTGCCAGAGCAAGCCACTGGGGCCGGTCTGCGCCTTGACGCGATCGATCGCCCGCTGCCAGAACTGACGGTCGGATTGTCGCGACGGAGAGGCGAGCGCTTCGGACTGAACGGTCAAGTCGTTGGGGTGGGCGTCGGCCAACTCGATCCAAAGCTTGATAGCGCCCGGATCGCCGACCTCATCGTGGAACCCGGCCTCGGTGAGCTGCCAGCTCGTTTCAGTCGGATGGCCCTGCCGCAGCGTCTGAAGCAGAGACAGAGCGTCGTCCTTTTTCCCGGAGGCATAAAGCGCCCTGGCCCGCGCGAGCGCGACCGCGGGGTTCGTGCCGTGGACCTGCTCCGCCTTGTCGAGGATCAGTTGTGACAGGCCGAGGTGTTCCTGGTCGGAGGCACGGGCCAGGCGGGTTAAGACATCGTCGGAGAGAGGCGGCCGAAGGGCCAGCGCAGCCCTGGCTGTCTCGGTCGCCTTTTCCCGCTGCCCACGCCGGGCCAACAGGGAGACGTAAAGCGGCAGTGTATCGGGCTCGGCCGGCCAAGTCTTGCGGATCTGCGACAGCAAGTCCAGCAATTGTTCGCCCGCTTTTGATGTGGCCACGTCGGGCGACGGCGCGATGACGCCGTACAGCGCCACC
>Ga0073928_10008350_pt1 | contig 13050 bp, 11 predicted proteins | sample PaiPotPPA55metaG_FD_76969 | JGI IMG/M metagenome (GOLD analysis project Ga0073928, IMG submission 76969) | Iron sulfur acid spring bacterial and archeal communities from Banff, Canada, to study Microbial Dark Matter (Phase II) - Paint Pots PPA... ...
AGCACGAGCACCAGTATGAGGCGCCACACCACGCCCGTAAGCGAAACGTTGTACAGAACCGCGAACACCGGAACCAGCACCACCTCCGCCAGCGACATGAAAATAAAGTTCGCCAGCATTTTAGCGGACAGAATCGCGAAGCTCGAAACGGGCGCCATGCGTAACGCGTCGAGCGTGTCGTTCGCTTGCTCGCGCGCGAACGATGGATTCAGCATCAGCGAGCCCGCAAAAAGGAATGCGATCCAAAGGAGCCCGGGGCCGTAGCGACGCGATTCAGCGCTGGTGGGATCGAACGCGAAACTGAACAAAACTACTACAACAAGCGCGAAAATCACCGTGGCGCTCAATAGCTCACGCGTGCGGAATTCGAGGCGAAGTTCCTTCGTGAGTAAAATGGCTGCGGCGCGGGCGGTGCTCATCAGGCCTCCGCACGCAATGCTGCGAGAACCGGACGCGGATCGCCCCCGGAACCACTGTCGTGGTCTAGCCGCCCACCAAGGAGCGATACCGCACGGGTAGCAAGGTCGAGCGATTCATTACGCGCATGCGTGCTCACCAACACGGTGCAACCCTCCGCGCGAAGGCGTGCGAGAGTATCGCCAAACCAAGCGAGGCCTTGACGGTCTAAACCTGCAGCCGGCTCATCCAGAAGCAGAAGCCGCGGGCCGTGCAGGAGAGCGCGCGCGATCGCCAGCCGCTGGCGCATGCCGCGAGAAAACGTGCGAACCAGGCTTCCGGCGCGCGATGCAAGCCCGCAAGCTTCGAGAGCGCCCTGCACGCGCACAGTGACGTCATCGAGACCATAAAGTTGCGCGAACAGCGTGAGATTTTCCGCGGCGGTTAGTTCGTCGTACAGCAGTGTGGAGTGTCCCACCATCCCGATCAGTCGCTTCACGACAATTCCATCGTCCGAATTCTCAGAGAATTGCAGTTTCCCTAACGTGGGATTCATAAGGTGCGCCGCGATTCGCAGTAGGGTAGTCTTCCCTGCTCCGTTCGGACCCAGCAGCGCGACGAATTCACCGCTGTAAATGTCGAGGGAAATTCCGCGGAGTGCGACGAATGAGCCGAAACGCTTTTCCACGCGATCAAATCGGATGCAGAGATTTGACGTGGCGCCGGGCGCTGGCAAGGTGATTCGCTCAGCCCCGAACCAAATCGCGAAGGACCTTCTCCATGCGTGCGCGCTCGCGCGTGTAATCCTCTTCGGTGATGGTCCCGGCCTGCCGACGCAATTCGAGGCGGAAGAGATTGTCCTTCAACGCATCAAGGCCGCCGCGGACTTCGCGGTCCACTTCCGCCACGGAGGGAGGCGCAGTCGAAACGGGTGCACTCGTCATCGGCTGTCCAGACGCGCGAGGAATACTCGGCGAGGGAGCGGCAATCACGGTACCTCCCACGCCATCGCCCGTAATCACCTGCGGACGGCGCCACAGAAACACAAATCCAAGTGCGAACAACGCAACGAAGCCGCCGACCAGAATCCACTTCAGGCTATCGAGCCGCGCGGGCATCGTCGTAGCGGTTGCAGTGAGAGATTCCGCGCCGGACTGTTCTAATCGCGAATTCACGGAGGGGTTCTGCGATTGGTCGGATCCGGGAGGCCCGCCCACTGCACCATTGCTTTGACTCGCAGGCATTGGCGCCGTGCCCGACACCGAAACGCTAAGCGGAGTATTCGCGGCCACCGATTCTCGCAGGTAAACGTTAAACCCTTGGTCTTGCCCAGCTGGCGAAAAGCCGTCGCCAGAAATTTTCACGGACGGAGGAGCAAACACGGCCAACTTTTCCGCAGGGTAGATCGAAACGAAACGGAGCTTCGTCTCATTTCCGGGATACGGCAGCTTGTAAGAAATCCTCACGCCGCTATCACCGGGGCGAAATGCGAACGCGATCGCTTCCTGATTTTTTCCCTTGTCGATCGTGCCCTGCACAACCGGCATGCCGGACGATCCCGCAGCGGAGACTTCGCTGAGCTGCGCCCCGTCAGGGAGTGAGAAAAGGAACGAACCGTCGGCGCGATAGTAGGCCATCGGCGGCTTCGTTTTGTTCTCGATGTTGTATTCTTCGCCGACCAGCAACTCCTGGCCGTTCGGCTGCAAAATAATGGCGTGCGCCGGAACAGTGAATGATCCCGGCTTGTCGGTAGGTTCGAACACGACGATGTTGACGACGGTTTTTCCCGGCGTCGCCGGTTCGTGATAGTTCACGCCGCGATAAACAGCGCGGATTAGCATGGGGCCGGCACCTAATCCCGGGTCGTCGAATTTGAAGTGGCCTTGAGCGTCCGATTTCGTGTTGGCCACCGGCTTCATGCCGCCCTGAAGCTGAATGAGAATTACATCGACGTTCGCAGCAGCTTTATCCGCAGTGCCATTGCGCACCGTCCCTGTAACGGTGCCGGCCGTGGCTGCGGAGACGCCGGAGATGCAAACGAGAACCGTGACAACCCAGATCTTGGCCACCTGGCAAATGAAGCGAGAACGGGCGGAAGTTGCCCAACCAGAAAACCTCATGAACGGTGCCTCTCTGTGGCCGCCTGACGGGTGGCGGGAGTGGGAACGCTGCCGGTGTGACGGTCCATGTCCGCAAGGACTTGGGCAGCTTCTACTTCGAGCGACCGCTTGATTTCTTCGTAATCCTTCTCAGAAAATTTCCCCGCGCGAAATTCGAAGCGCAAGTCACGCAAGTTTTCATAGATCGCATCGCGGCGTTCCATCAGTTGGTCGAGCTTCGTGCGATGCGGCGCGGAATCCGACGCGTCGCTGCGAACACCGAAGACAAACAGAAGCACCGAGGCGGCGAGGAGCGCGCACGCGAGGGCGACAGTGATATCCATACTACTCATCGGATTCCCTGCCCGACTCCCGTTGCGCTCGCGCGAGTATTTCTGGAGAAACTCTGGGCCCGGATGCAGTGGCAATCGCGGACCGCAGCCGCCAGCGGCGCACCATTTCCCACAACAAATAAAGCGAGACTAGCGGAAAAACGACCGGCATGATCCATGCCGCCCGGTTAAATCCTGTCGCGGGAGGTTCGGCGAGAACCGTGGGGCCATATTCCTGGACGAAACCTTGCAGAGTCAGGTCATCCGATTCGTTCCTGGCAACACGGTCATCCACTTCCTTGAGCATGCCGTGCGAATACGAGCAGCCCACGTGATTGCATGCGCCGAGAATCTGATTGCATCCACAGACGCACATCAGCTTTCCCGAGAGCGACTTGGCGCGGGCGGTTTCCTGCGAACTCGCAGCTGGCACAATGCCGATCAGCGCCGCGATTAGGATCAGTCCCCGAAATTTGGATGATAGAGAGGGCATTTTAATGTGCTGAATTCTCGCGCGAGCTCAGTCGTCTCCGCTGCGCGGTATTGTGGCTCTAGCGGGCGATCCTTCCGGCGAAACGACGTGGCCCCATGATGGCTCGGCGACGGGACGCAGAACCAGAGCAGTTCTTCGATTCGGCATCATTGACAGCCCGGTGCCGAGCACAAGGACGATGCCGCCGAACCATATCCACTTTACGAGCGGCTTAAGGTATGCGTGAATCACAGGTCTGTTGGTTTCGGGACTTCGGCCCGCATACACCAAGTAAAGATCGCGCAGCGGCGTGCTTTGATCTGCGACGATTGTCTCCGTCACTTCACTTGCCATGAAAAAGCGGCGTTCCGGGAATAACATCATCTCCGAGCGGCCGTTCTTGAAAACTTCCAGCGTGGCGCGCTCCGACCGATAGTTGTTATTCGCGACCATGTCAAAATTCTGGCACTGAATCGAATAAGCGCCGATTTTGAGCGTATCGCCAACGCTCATCTCCTGCTGCACATCCTGATCGAACGCAGAACCAGCGATGCCAACGAAGATGAGCACCATCGCCAAATGAACGATATAGCCACCGTAGCGACGCGTGTTGCGCATCGTCAGCTCGCCAACCGCAGAGAGCAAATTGACATTGTCGCGAGCAGCGATTACGCGCGCGCCGCGATAGAACTCCGACGCAATCGTCAGCGTTACGAAAACGCCCAGAATCAAACACACTAGCGAATATACGGAACGGAATCCGAAAATGAACGCCACGATTCCCGCGGCGATCCCGCCCGTCAGCGGCCAGGTGAAATTGCGCTTGAGTGAATCAAAAGATGTTTTGCGCCAAGCCAGCAGCGGACCCACTCCCGTAAGGAACAAAAGGAACAGCGCGATCGGAACATTCACCTTGTTGAAGAATGGAGGGCCAACGCTGATTTTGCTTCCTGCAATCCACTCCGAGAGCACCGGGAAAAGCGTTCCCCAGAGGACGGCGAAGCACGCCGCCAACAGCACGAGGTTGTTGAAAAGAAAACTCGATTCGCGCGAAACGAGCGAATCGAGTTGGTTGTCGCTGCGCAAGTAGTCTCGATTTTTCCAATATGCCGCGGAGCAAATGATGATGATGATCGCGAGGAAGCCGACGAACCAGTTTCCAATCGACGACTGCGCGAATGCGTGAACCGAACTCACGATTCCCGAGCGCGTCAGCAGCGTCCCAAGAATGCAAAGCATGAACGTGACGAACACCAGCCACACGTTCCACACTTTCATCATGCCGCGTTTTTCCTGCATCATCACTGAATGCAGGAACGCCGTGCCGGTAATCCACGGCAGTAGAGCCGCATTTTCGACTGGATCCCACGCCCAATATCCGCCCCAGCCGAGAACGGCATACGCCCAGTGAGCGCCCAACAGCACGCCAATTCCCTGAAAGCACCACGCGACCATCGTCCATCGGCGAGTAATGTGAATCCATTTTTCGCCCGGATAGCGCCCCAATAAAGCCCCGAGCGCAAACGCAAACGGAATGGTGAAGCCGGTATAGCCCAAATACAGCATCGGCGGATGTATCACCATCTCGGGATATTGCAGCAGCGGATTCAGTCCGTGCCCATCCGACAAAGTGGCCACGTGCATCGCGCCGGTGGCGTCTGTACCGGCCATAACGTTAAAGGGGCTTGCGGCGAAATTATTCAGAGTGAGAAAGAAAATCTGAACGCCGGCCATCACCACTCCCGCATAAGGCATCAGTTCGGGATGCTTATTGCGGTTCAGGAATAACGCAAAGAAAACGTAAACAGAAAGCAGCCAACTCCACCACAGGAGCGAGCCTTCTTGCCCGGCCCAGAGAGCGGCGAATTTATAAAAACCCGGCAGCGCGCGGTTGCTGTGCGCGGCCACGTAAGCCATCGAAAAATTGTCGGTAAAGAAGAAATACTCGAGGGAGGCGACGGCAACGGTGACCAGCGCGAAAACGGCCATTCCGGAATTGCGCGCGCTTCTTGTTAGCAGCGGGCGTCGTGTGACAATTCCCGCGATCCCGGCGCCAAACGCGTACACGGCGGCCAGAAGTGCAAGGATCAGCGCAAACGATCCAAATATGTCCAACGATTCCCCTCTGTCAGATCTGCTGCCAGATCAACTTTTGCTTGCGTCCGCTGCGCCTGCCGGTTGAACCCCGCCGGGCGCAGCATTGGGAGCAGCTTCGTACTTCGACGCGCATTTGGCCTGCACTTGTTCGGCCACGAAATTCCCATCAGGCGTGATCCGGCCTTCCACCAGCGCCTGCGCGCCGTCCTTAAATGTGTCGGGCAGTGGATCGCTGCCGATATAACTGACGTTCAAGTCCTTGCCTTGCTCGGTCAGGACGAAGTTCACACGATTGGAGACATGTTGAATCGAGCCGTTGCGTACATTTCCCGAAACGCGCATCCGCTGATGCATCGCGCTGCTTTGCAACGTCCCGAGCTCGGAAATCGTGTGGTAATACGTCTTACTCTGAGTGAACCCCACGTAAGCTAGCGAAACAAGGGTGACACCGATTATCCCCGAACCGACCAGAAATTTTGTTCGCGCTTTCATGCGGGCACTCCGTTAGCTGCGTTGGAGCCTTCAAACACCACGGAATTCTAGCACAACGATTGTGAACGGCCGAAAACCTATTCGGCGCGGGCGGGTAGGACGTTTGGACGGGGTCACTGAGTGCGGGTTTCACAGTTGAGGCGCGTCCGCACGCTGCCTAGCGAGGGGCGAGAGGGACAACTCGTCCTCGGGAATCAGTAGATTCGGATCCTTCCCAGCCCACTTAGCATCGGACGGGGCAATGTGCGCTACGGCAAAGGCGAGCTGGACGCGCTCGCGCCTGCACCCGTCGGATCGAAGCGGATTGTGGCCGACTGGTCGGAGTAAAACATCCGCTGACCGGTCGTTCCCACCTGTTGTGGCGCCGCAGTGACCGTGTAAGTGTTACCGCCCGGCGCTGAACATCCCGTAGGGGCCGTGGCGTTCGCATTGCCCATCGTGTAGACGATCACGTAGCCGCTCTTGATGCCTGACGTCAAGTCCTCATTAATCAAAAGGGCCGCGTTACAAGTGGCTGCGGCGTTGGCGCCGCCTACCGGAGTACCCATTGCGGCCAGCGTTGGAGGAAAGCCGTTTCCGTAAATGGCGTTATATGTCAGCGCGGAAGTGTTGATCGTCCTCAGTGAACCCACCGCAGCCGCCTCGTATGCCGTCATACGCGAGCGAAGTAGATTGGGAATCGCGATGGCCGCAATGATCAAAATGATTGCCACGACGATCAGCAATTCGATAAGCGAAAAACCCTTTTGGCCTTTTTTCATTGGTTCGTCCCTCTCGTGAGAAACTAGACTTCAGACTGCGTGCCCTTCAACGGCGAGTATATGCCCAAGCTAAATATTTTCGAAGATAAATAAGAGGAGAAACAAAGGCGTACAGGTACGTTCATTACTCCATAAAGGAGAACGGGATTGCGATGCCTTTGACGCGACGCGCCACCTGCTCACGCAGTGTGGGAGGCCAGAGCCTTGATCAAGCGATCCCCGAGCGCGGTACCGAACTCCGCTTGGTTTTGAGGGTCGCCGAGAAACGGGTCAACGAAGGGACCGCCGCTGCTCAGGATCAAGCGATCGCTCAAACCCGATAGCTCCAGAAGAGGAATAAGTTCCGCCATCGCCTGTCCCAGAGGCGCGACAAATTTTGGCTTGTACGAGGACTGGATGCGCCTTACCACCGTCGGACCGAGGCGGTTAAGAGCCTGCTCCGGATCGTCGACTTCTTCGAGCGGGCACTCAACGCCGTGCGCGAGAAAAAAGCCCCGGCGCTGAAATTCTGTGAGCACAACTTCCTCGTTCAATTCGCCGGCGCCCGCAGGACGCCCCGCACACTTCGCAAGCTCGTCGAAAAACATGTGTGTCGCCAGCGAACGCTTCGAGCCGTCGGAAGTAACGCGGTAGAAGTAGTCTTCGATGCGAACCGGGGGAGCTGCGTCTAAGAGCAGGAACTGGATGTGGATTGGCCGGAATCGGGTAGCGAGCTCGAGCCGCTCAATCCGGCGTCGAATGTGCGCTTCGTCAACGGCCGAGCCGCAAGCATCGCAAACGGGCATGAACGATCCTCCCAGGTATGCGAAAGAATGGCACGGAGATGCACCCACAGCAAGCAAACCGATTGGTCGTCGCAAATCGAGCCCAAGCAAACTTGGTCGTGCGCGGGACAATCCGCCTAAAGTGTTAAGGAGCGTTTGGGTCGTCGATAGAGTTTGGTGATAGAAGTGAGGCCGAATTCGATGCGGAACTACTTGTAGAGGCTTGGGTCGAGCTCGGCACTTTCACACCGCTCTGTCCGAGTTTCGTGCGCAAACATCCGATGAGTTCAGGTGCAAGATCGGAAATATTCATTCCTTCAGACACGATGAATTTGCAGCTCAGAATCGGCCGTGCCGAATCTTCGTCCGAAAGCTGGCAATTGACGCGGCAATACTGGCAATCCTGGTTCCAGCAGAATCGCCCGTACGGAATCGTCTCGGGGCTAATAAACTGAAACGCGCGGAGCAGCGAGTTCTTCTCCGGAACGAGGAACGTCTTCCCCATGATCGTAATCTCAACCAGCTTTTCGTACGGCCGAAAAACTTCCGCCATGAGTGACGTTTCGCCTTCCGACATTAGAGTGATGCCCCTGTGATTGAAGCTAAAGCAGTAGAACGTCTGGGGCAATGTCAACAATAAGGAAGTTGCTCAATGCTCCAATGGCGCAGAGATAGCGAAAAGTCTGATGCCCCTCTGGGCGCAGCCTAGGCGCGAGCGCTGTCCCGCGGAAGCAACAAAACAATAGTTGGAACACCAAGCGCAACGCCGAGCGGACCGCTGACCAGTGCCAGAAACGCCGCAACCAAGGCAATAGCTCTCGCGGATGCGGGGCGGCTCAGAAGAGAGAAACCGGCCAGAAAAGATACGATTGCGAGGATCACGTAGAACACTATCGCCGCCGTCAAAAAGAAATGAAACATTGCCATCCACGACAGTGGATCAGGGACCCGGTTCAACAGTGCTCCCCACATAACTGTCAGCGTGCCACTATAAAGCACCATCCACACCGCGCCGACGACCCGTATAACGCCGAATACGAGCCACAGTATACCCAGCGTTCGGTGATTTCCGGGATCAGCTGCAGTCTGTATGGGCACGCTTCACCGCCTCGTTTGAGCTTGCAAGATTCATCTACAGGGTCAATGCAGTGAAACCCGTAAACTGGGAATCCGAGAAAGCGGTTCCACCGTAAAGATCACGCGAAGAACTGTCCCATATGACGGAACTTTTGATAACGTTGCTCCACGAGCAGTTCCGGCGCGAGCTCCATAAGGTCACGCAGCGATCGTTCGAGATAAGGCTCAAGCAGCCGGGCGGTCGCGTCATGGTCAAAGTGCGCGCCGCCTTCCGGTTCCGGAACGATTTCGTCGATCAGTTTCATCGCCAGCAAATCCGTCGCGGTGATCTTTAATGCCTCGGCGGCAGTTTCTGCCTTGCTTGAATCGCGCCACATAATCGAAGCGCAGCCCTCGGGGGAGATCACGGAATAGATAGAATTCTCTAGCATGAACACCCGGTCGCCAACCGCAACCGCCAGCGCGCCGCCCGAACCACCTTCGCCAGTGATGGTTACAATGATCGGTACAGGCAGCCGCGACATTTCGCGAAGATTGAAGGCGATGGCTTCCGCCTGACCGCGCTCTTCAGCGCCCACGCCCGGGTACGCTCCCGGCGTATCCACAAAAACGAAGATCGGCCGCCGGAATTTCGCCGCAAGCTCCATCGCGCGGAGCGATTTGCGATACCCTTCCGGCTTCGCCTGTCCGAAATTTCGTACCAAACGCTGCTTCGTGTCGCGCCCTTTCTGGCTTCCTACAATCATGACCGGTTTGCTGTGAAACCACGCCATTCCCGTGATCAGCGCCGCATCGTCGCCAAAACCCCGATCTCCATGAATTTCACTAAAATTCTCAAATAGCAGGCGGACGAAATCATCCGTGTAAGGCCGTTGAGGATGCCGCGCAATCAATAACCGCTGCCACGGGCCAAGATGTGTGTAGAACTCGCGTTTGAGTTCGACTACTTCGTCTCGTATTCGCTCGAGTTCGGCGGCTTTCTCATCGGATGGCGTCGAAAGACGGCTTAACTCTTCGACGTCCCGCTCGAGCGAGTCGATCGCGCGCTGGCGTTGCTTTTCGAGATTGCGGGCGTCGCTGGTCATATACGGGTTCGCCTCGCCGAGTGTATCAGACGGACGCCGGCCATTTAACTCCTTCGAACTCCAATTTGTTGTGACAGTCCCCTCGCGCTCTTTCCGCTTGTTTTCCCTGCGTTCGGCAACGAGTGCGCGGCTTCGGCGAATCCTTTCGCGCAATCGTTCGCGCTTCGTCACTGCACCACCGCCACGGAATCGTTGCCGCAGATCTCGCGCACTCGTGCAAGAAGCTCGGAGTCGGCGCGAACAACGCTGCCGGCTTCGAGCGTAGCTTCGGTCCCATCCTGATTCACCAACTCGAATGCCACCCGGCAGCGCCCGGGCCGGCTCGAAAATAATTCTTGCAACCGGTCGAGCGCGCCCGTGTCCAGCGCCTTCAAATCGACTCGCACGCGAAGAAGACTCGGCGGACGGTCCGCGATCTGGTCTAGCACCTTTGCGTCGGAAACGATCAGCCGCGTTCCCACGTCTTCAATCGCAACGCGCCCTTTCACCAATAGCGGAGTCGCAGCTTTCAGAATCGGCTCGAGCTTCTGGAACGCCTCGGGGAACACGAGCGCTTCGATCACTCCCGTGCGATCTTGCAACATCAGAATTGACCAGCGCGCACCCCGCCGCGAACGCATAGCTCTCGTCTGAACGATAATACCGGCGACGACGATGTCCTCTCCGTTGCGACATGCCTCGACCGCCGTTAGTTCGATTGCGCTAAGTTCCTTTAACCGCCCCGCATATTTGTCGAGCGGATGTCCCGAAATGTAAAAGCCCAGCGTCGAATATTCCGCGGCGAGCAATTCGTGCTCGGGCCACTCCTCGACGTCTGGCAGAATTTCCGGCGGCATCGTCGCGGCGGTCGCCTTGCCGCCACCGAAGAGTCCGTGTTGTCCGTTTTCCCGCGCCCGCTGCAATTTCTGCGAACGCTCGATGGCACGGTCGATCGCGGCAATCATTTGCGCGCGGTGGGCGCCGAGCCCGTCCATTGCCCCCGATCGGATCAAGCTTTCCAACACGCGCTTATTGAGCAGGCGAATATCAATCGTTTCGCATAACTCGAAAATAGTCGTGAATCGGCCAAGAATCGCTCGCGCCTCCAGGATGCCCTTCACGGTGTTCTCGCCCACGTTCTTGATCGCGCGCAGCCCGAATCGGATCTGCCCGCCAATCGGCTTAAAGTCCACATCGCTGGAATTGATATCCGGCGGCAGCACCGTGATTCCCATACCGCGCGCTTCGTTAATATACTTCACCACTTTTTCCGTGTTGCCTGTTTCCGAACCCAGCATGGCCGCCATGAACTCGACGGGATAGTGCGTCTTCAAGAAAGCCGTTTGGTAGGCGAGAAGCGCGTACGCGCAGGAATGCGCCTTGGGAAATCCGTACAGCGCGAATTCTTCCATCAGGTCGAATATTTTCTCGGCCTTCTTCTGCGGAATCTTATTGGTCACGCATCCGGCCATGAACTTGTCCCGCTGCGCGGCCATTACGTCCGCTTTCTTCTTTCCCATCGCGCTGCGAAGTATGTCGGCGTCGCCCAGCGAAAAGCCCGCCAGCCGGTTCGCAATTTTCATCACCTGCTCTTGAAATACGATTACGCCCCACGTCTCGGAAAGAATTTCCTCCATCTCGGGAAGATCGTAGGCCACCTTCTTCCTGCCTTGCTTGCGCGCGATGAACTCGTCAATCATCCCGCCCTGAATCGGCCCCGGGCGATAGAGCGCGTTCAGCGCCGTCAGATCTTCGATGCGCGTGGGCTGATACCTTCGCAAAATGTCGCGCATGCCATGCGATTCAAACTGGAAGACGCCGGTCGTGTCGGCGCGCGCAAAAACGGAGTACGTGGGCGCGTCGTCGAGGGGAAGCGCGGAAAGATCCAGGTCTTCGCCGCGATTTTGCTTGATCATCCGCACCGCATCGTCGAGCACCGTGAGCGTCGTCAGGCCGAGAAAATCCATTTTCAGCAGGCCGATGCGCCCGAGCGCGTTCATGTCGTACTGCGTCGTAATTTCGTCCTTGTTTGACTTGTAGAGCGGAACGATTTCGGTCAGCGGTCGTGGAGAAATCACCACTCCAGCCGCGTGTGTAGACGCGTGCCGCGCCAAGCCCTCAAGCCGCAGCGCCACCGCGACCAGCTCCTTCACGCGCTCGTCGGATTTGCGCAACGCCTCAAGTTGAGGCGATTGTTTCAGCGCGTCTTCGAGCTCGATGTTCAGTGTAAGCGGCACCATCTTCGCAATCTTGTCCACCTCGCCGTACGGCATGTCCAGCGCGCGCCCGGCATCTTTCAGCACAGCCTTCGCCGCCATCGTGCCAAATGTAATGATCTGGGCCACGTTCTTTTCGCCGTACTTCTGCCGCACGTATTCGATCACTTCGCCGCGCCGCCGCATGCAAAAATCGATGTCAATGTCAGGCAGCGAGATGCGCTCTGGGTTTAGGAATCTCTCGAACAGCAACTCGTTTTCGAGCGGGTCTACATCCGTAATCCGCAGCGAGTAACTCACTAGGCTTCCTGCCGCCGAACCGCGCCCCGGTCCCACCGGCACTCCCTGCGCGCGCGCGTAGTGAATGAAATCCCACACGATCAGAAAATACCCGGCAAATCGCATCTTCTGAATCATCGCGATTTCGCCGGCAAGCCTCTGCTCGTATTCCGGGAGCTTGTGACGGAGACGATTCTCCTTCGCAAGGCGTTCGAGTTGTTGCGCGCGAATTGCAAAACCCTCGCGCGCCACCTTCTCGAAATAGCTGTCGGTGGTGTGGCCCTCGGGAACTTTGAATTCGGGAAACGGATTCGTCACGCGCTGAATCTTCACATTGCAGCGCTCTGCGATCGCCACCGTGCGCGAGAGCGCGTCCGGAAGTTCACCGAACACCTGCGCCATTTCCTCGGCGGTCTTGAAATAAAACTGATCGGTTTGAAACTTCATCCGGGACGTATCGCTCATCGTTTTCCCGGTTTGAATGCACAGCAGCACCTCCTGCGCGTGCGCATCGGAGCGCGTCAGGTAGTGGCAATCGTTCGTCGCTACCAGCGGAATACCTGTTTCGCGAGATAGCTCGACGAGTCCGCGATTCACGCCCGTTTCAATCTCGAGCCCCTGATCCTGTACTTCAAGAAAAAAATTGCCCTTCCCAAAGATATCGCGCAGGCGATAAGCGTTTGTCCGAGCTTGATCGTACTTGTCCGCCAGCAGCGCATCCGCCACTTCCCCGCGAAGGCACGCGGAGAGCGCAATCAGCCCCTTGCTATGCTTGGCGAGAAGTTCATGATCCACGCGAGGCTTGTAATAAAAGCCATCGAGGAAGCCGGTCGAAACGAGCTGAATTAGATTCCGATAGCCCTCTTCGTTCTCGCACAGCAGCACCAGATGGTTCGAGCGTTCCGCCTCGTTGCCGCGATTTTTGTGATTGTCCGGCGCCACATACATTTCGCAGCCGATGATGGGCTTGACGCCGTGCGTCGCCGCCGTGTGGTAGAAAT
>Ga0073928_10008351_pt1 | contig 13049 bp, 15 predicted proteins | sample PaiPotPPA55metaG_FD_76969 | JGI IMG/M metagenome (GOLD analysis project Ga0073928, IMG submission 76969) | Iron sulfur acid spring bacterial and archeal communities from Banff, Canada, to study Microbial Dark Matter (Phase II) - Paint Pots PPA... ...
CCGAAGCGGCAGCAGCGTTGAAAGGATTCCTTACCAGTCACCCCAACGTCGACGCACTTTTTGCGGTTGGGCCGCCGCCGGCATCAGTCGCGTTAGAGGTTCTCAACGAGCTCGGGAAAACCGGAAAAGTTACCCTTATTAGTTTTGACCTAACCCCGGAACAAGTCGATGCGATCCAGAGCGGTAGTCTCCTGGGGACGATCGAGCAACAGCAATATTTGCAAGGTTACTTGGGCATCGAGTTTATGAAGCTGTACCTGGATCATGGTTTCATCCCTGGTGCTTCGGTCCTGACTGGGCCAAACCTGGTCGATAAGGCAAATGTAGGCACCGTCAAGGCGCAGGTAGCGGCGGGATTTCGATAGGAGCGAGCTTCTCAAAACGATGACCGTTATCCGATCATTCCTAGCGCGCTTGGAGACAGGCGCGCTGCTCTCCGCGCTAGCGGTCGCGCTTATTTTTGGACTCTGGACCCGGAGCTTTCTTTCGTTGGAATCGATTACCTCGGTCTTCATCGTCACGTCGGAACTGGCCATTCTCGCGATGACGGTAACCCTTTTGATGATTGCCGGGGAGTTTGATCTTTCGGTGGGGTCTGTCCTGGGGCTCTCCTCGGTGGCAGTGCCTTTCATGATGGTCAATTACCAGATGGCGCCGCTCGCATCGGTCGTGATTGCTTTTGCTATCGCGATCGGTGTCGGTTTGCTCCATGGGAACATTGTCAGACATCTCCGAATTCCGTCATTTATTGTGACTCTCGGTGGGCTTTTGTTCTGGCGTGGGATGGTCTTTGTCATAACCCAGGGATTCCCGGTTAGGGTGCCGCGAGGGAATGGATCGTTGTTTGACCTCTTCTCTTATCGGTTTCGGAACGGTTTTGATGTGTCTCTACTATGGTTGATCGCATGGGCGTTGGTGCTTTATGTGCTCCTCACCCAGACTCGGTTCGGCAACTGGATTTACGCCTCTGGTGCCAACGAGCGCGCAGCCAGGGCGATGGGAGTTCCAGTCGATCGCGTGAGAACGATTCTGTTTGTCTTAACCTCGGTATCAGCCTGCATGGCAGGTTTGATCCAAGTCGGGAGATTTGGGTCTGTGGATGCGACCCGAGGTCAAGGGTTAGAACTTGAAGTGATCTCCGCTTCCGTCATTGGCGGGACGAGTCTATCGGGCGGCGTCGGCAGCATTGGCGGAACTATCCTAGGCTGTCTAATCATCGGAATGATCCGCAACGGATTAGCCATTGCTGGGATTTCTTCCTATTGGTATACCGCAATTATTGGTCTTCTCATTGTGGTCGCTGTTCTAGTCAATAAGTCGACCGAGCATTTTCGGAAGGTGGCGATTTGATATGAACGAACCCTCACGTTCCGCTCCACTACTTGAAGTCAAAAAGATAAAAAAGACCTTTGGGCAGGTGCGAGCTTTGAACGGCGTCAGCTTTGCGGTCGACAAGGGAACCGTGGTTGCTTTGCTGGGCGATAACGGAGCCGGTAAGTCCACCCTGATTAGAATTTTAAACGGAATCTATACGCCCGACGAGGGTGATATTTTGTGGAACGGGCGTTCAGTTAACCTGCGGTCTCCGCGCGACGCGTCGGCGTTAGGTTTTGCCACGGTGTACCAGGATCTCGCGATGATCGACCAGCTTAGCATCTACCGGAACCTGTTTTTGGGCCGGGAAAACAATGTGACCTGGAAGTTAGGTCCGTTTCGGTTTCTGGATCATAAACGAGCGAAGCGCGAAGCATCAGAAGCTCTGGCTGCACTCGGCATCAAGATTCGATCAACAGAAACGTTGGTAGAAGCCTTGTCCGGCGGCCAGCGTCAATCGATTGCCATTGCCCGGGCAGTTCATTTCGGAGGAGAACTGTTGATCCTGGATGAACCGACGTCTGCTTTGTCTCTCCGTCAGACGAAGCAGGTACTGGAGACAATCGAAAAGACACGCGAACGAGGAACGTCCGTGATTCTCATCAGCCATAACATCGGACATGCTTTTGAAGTGTCGGACCGCTTTGTCGTGCTCTCCCATGGCGAGACGGTAGCAAATCTTTCTCGCGTAGAGACAAACGAAAATCATGTCTCGTCGTTAGTTCGGGAGGGACGGGCAGTCGAAAGGTAGGATTACTCACACTATGCCGATTGAAAGGGATAATGGTTAAGGAATTAAAGTTTGGAATCATTGGAGCAGGTTACATGGCGAAGACTCATAGCTTGGCTCTGCGGAGCATCGGGTCGCTTTTATGGCCAAGCATGCCAAAAATTGTTTTGCGTCGGATGGTAGATCTTAGTGAGGCCAACGCCCTAGTCGGAGCGTCGCGTTGGGGCTGGGAGGAATCAGCCACTGATTGGCGCGAGGTAACGCGGGCTTCGGATATTGACGTCGTTATCGTGATAACGCCAAACGATAGTCACGCGGGAATTTCGATCGACGCGTTCGACCATGGGAAACATGTTTTTTGTGAGAAACCACTGTCGAACACGAGCGAGAGTGCTGAAAAAATGGTGACAGCTGCTACCAGGGCAAAGAGAGTGAACCTGGTTAATTTTGCGTACCGTTGCTGGCCGGCGATCGAATTTGCGCGTCAGCTGATCCGTGAAGGCGAAATTGGAGAGCCCATTCATTTCGAAGGGCATTTCTTTCAAGATTACGCGGCGGACCGGGAATTACCGTTCACCTGGCGGTTTGACCGAAGCATTGCGGGTGGGGGAGCCGTTGCCGATCTTGGTTCTCACATCTTTGACATCGCCTGCGCATTGATGGGCGGAATAGCCAGTGTTGCCGCACGATCGCGGCGCCTCTACGCCGAGAGACCGGCAGCGGCCGGCGGCAGAGCCACATCGGTTACGGTGGATGACCTGACGGCTTCCTTGGTGCAGTTTCGATCTGGAGCCACTGGCGCCGTCCATGCCAGTTGGGCGGCGACGGGCCACAAGAGCGATCTCGCTTTTAGTGTGGTAGGGACTGAGGGGTCGATTGAGTTTCAATGGGAGAGAAATAACGAGCTTCATTTCTATTCAAGGAAAGACGACAAAAGGACGGCAGGGTTTAGACGGATTATGATCGGCGGTATGCATCCGGAGGCGGCTGCCTTTTGGCAAGCACAAGGCCAGGGGCTCGGCTATGGTGATGCCTTCGTAGTCACGGCCAGGCGGCTCATTCAAGCCATTCAAATGGAGGAATCTCACTTTGAGCCGAATTTTGCCCAAGCCCTTCATATCAGCCGAGTGATCGAAGCGGCGATACAAGCTTCCGAAATTAACTCTTGGGTGGCGGTGACCGGACCGGATCCATTCTCGCAGGCAATTGGATAAACCGACTAACAAAGGAAATTAGAAAGAGTTATGATCAACGTGGCTTTGATTGGTATGGGCCGGATCGGGCGCGTCCACGCTGGTAGCCTCGTCAAAAGTGGCGCGCGTCTGCGCATTGTCTGCGACAACCGGCCGGAAGTAGCCCAAGATGCGGCACGACAGTTCGGGACGGATTGTTCCTCTTCTCCGCAGCAGGTAATTCGAGACAAAACGATCGATGCTGTTTTTGTTTGCACGCCCGCGCGTACCCACATCGATCTAGTGGAGGAAGCGTTAGCTAACGGAAAATATGTTTTCTGTGAAAAGCCGCTGGACGAGGACCTGGACAAGGCTCGTCGGTTTGTTGAAGCGGACCCGACGCGCGCCGCCAGTGTCATGATCGGCTTTCACCGTAGATTTGATGTGACCCATCAGAAACTGCGAGAAGTCGTCGCTGCTAATGCGCTTGGCCCGATCGAACAGATCATTTTTAATTCCCGTGATCCGCGAATCGAGTCGTATGAAGTCTTGCGGAACACCGGTGGGATTTTCCGCGACATGATGATGCATGACATCGATCAGGCAACTCTGTTGGTGCCGGAGGGTTTTGTTGGGGTCTTTGCGCACGGAAGCTGTGTTGTAGATCCAGTATTTGCGAAGAACGGAGATTTTGATTCCGCAGTGGCAACATTCTGGACTGGTAACGGCGTTACTTGCACGATCGTTAACAGTCGGCGCTCATCGTTCGGGTTTGAACAAAGCATTGAGGTCCTCTGCTCTGATGGTACGGCTACCATTAAGGCTCCAGGCGAAAATTCGTTGTCTGTTCGCAACGAGGCCGGTGAGCACCTGGCCGGGCCGAAAGGTCATTTTCTCGAGCGATATGAGGATGCGTACCTTGCTGAGTGTCGGGCCTTTCTGGAAGCAATCGAAGGCGGAAGAGAATTCCCGGTATCGGCGGTAGATGGTCTAAGAGCTTTGGTCTTGGCGGCCGCAGCCGATCGATCTGCGCACGCCGGGCAACCTGTGCCCATTAAAGGAATGGGAGTGACTCGTGAACCGCTTTGAAAACAAAGTCGTGATTGTGACTGGTGGAGCCCAGGGAATCGGCGCCGCTGTGGCCAGTCGGTTTTTCCAGGAGGGCGCCTCCATCGTCCTGATCGATAAAAGCGAGAAGGTAAAGGAGTACGCCACGATTTTAGACCCAAGTGAAAAACGCGCTCTTCCGCTGATAACGGATATTCGCGTCGAAATGGAGGTTCAACGGGCGCTGCAGACGGCGCGTGATCGCTTTGATAAACTCGATGTTTTAATTAACAACGCTGGCGTCTGTACGCTGAGTCTTTGCGTCGATCTGAGCGAGTCGGAATGGGATCTTGTTCTGGGCGTGAATCTGAAGGGACTGTGGTTATGCACGAAGCACTTCCTTCGGCTAGTCGGGAAGGATTCGGGAGCGATTGTCAATGTCGCGTCTCAGGCCGCGCAACGCGCCCAGAAGTTTACCGCTCACTATAGCGCCTCAAAGATGGGCGTGATCGGCTTCACCCGAGCTGTGGCCGTGGAAGTGGCGCCAAACATACGAGTCAATGCGGTGAGTCCGGGCACTATCGACACGCCAATGATTCAACAAGAGATCGATTGGCGTATCGCGCGCGGAGAAAATGCGGATGCCGAAGCGGTCCGGCGCCAATGGCTGGATCGGATTCCTCTGGGCCGGTTTCAAGCACCGGAGGACATTGCCAAGGTGATTTTATTCCTGGCATCTGACGAAGCCAGCGAGATCACTGGAAACACCATTAACGTGAGCGGCGGGGCCGTGATGGATTAGATCGCCAAGCGGGAGAAAAGACCATGGAGCTAGCGTCTTTCAGATCGAATTACCCTAAGGCGGTAAATCATATCGGTGTCGGGGTCGACAATTTGGATCGCGCCGTCGCTTGGTATTGCGCGGTTCTCGGGTTTGTTCTCTTGAAGGGTCCTTTCGAGGTTCGAGCGACAACTGCTTATGATGGCCCAATGGCGGTCAACGTCCTCGGCGAGCGTTTTCGTCACATGCGCCAGGCGCATCTCGTCTCGGCCAATGGAATCGGGATTGAACTCTTCGAGTTGATCGATCCACCGCACGAACGGCGTAAACCTGCTCTTCAATTCTGGACGAATGGATTCTTCCATATCTGTATCACAGACCCCGACGTGGAAAGGGTGGTTTCGCGCATTATCGAGACCGGCGGCCGCCAGCTATCAAAAATTTGGCGGATTCATCTCGACGTGGCGACGCATCGAATGTGCTACTGCGAAGACCCGTTCGGGAACGTGATTGAAATCTACTCTCACAGTTACGAGCAGATGTATGGGGGAGTGCCGCCACCGCTACCAATCCAGTCTACGGGGTGAGCCCAGGGCCGTTTGATCCTGTTTATCGAGATTTCCCTCCCTTTAAATGCATAGCTATTCAAGACAAGCGCAGATCGGCTTTCTCCTCCTGTAATAAAACCTACTACCCATCCACAACCATGAAATTACGTTCCCACCTGCTTTTGTTCCTTTGTTCAATCGGGACAACCCTCCTATTGTTTGGTCCTGCTCGCGGAGCCGACCAGAAACCGATCTTTCCCGTTATTGTAAAAGATACGACCTCCTTCTACTGGCAGACTGTGCTCGCCGGTGCCCGCAAGGCGGGTCAGGACCTCGATGTCAGCGTGCCAGAACTGGGCGCCCAGTCTGAGTCTGACATTAACGGCCAAATTTCCATTCTGGAGAACGCGGTTTCGAAGAACCCGGCGGCAATTGTGATAGCGCCCACGCAATTTACCGCACTCGGGAAGCCTATCGACCAAGCCGCCAGGAAGGTTAAAATCATTGGCATCGACTCAGCGGCGGACTCGAATGCGTTTACTGCCTTCCTCCAGACCGACAATGTCCAGGGAGGACGCGTTGCCGCAGAGGGATTGGCTGCCGCCATCAAAGCCAAATACGGTAAGATAGAGGGCGAGGTGGCATTGATTAACTCGCTTCCCGGTGTTGGTTCGCTGGACCAGCGAGATCAAGGTTTCAAGGAGGAGATCGCCGCTAAATATCCTGGCCTCAAATTGGTGGCTGTGAAAGTTGCCGACGGTCAAGCCACGACGGGCTTGAATATCATGACCGATTTGATTACCGCCAATCCTGCACTACGCGGGGTTTTCGCGGATGCGCTTTTCATGGGACAGGGGGCCGGCCAGGCCATCGCGGAGAACAAAGCAGGCGATACCATCAAACTTGTTTCCTTCGATGCCGACAACAAGTTAGTCGGTTTCCTGAAGGATGGCACCATCGCGGCTTTGGTTGTCCAAGATCCGTTTCGGATGGGATATGAGGGTGTCAAAACCGCTCTGGCAGCATCTAAAGGCGAAAAAGTCGAACCGAAGATAGACACTGGTGTTAACCTCATCACTCAGGAAAACATGAACAGCGCTCGGTCCCAGGAGTTATTGAATCCGAAGCTTAAGTAGAGCGCGTTCAATTTTCGAGCGATGAAAATGCAATCAGTCAAGGAGATTGCCATGGCACTGAAGGTTCCAAAGTGGTCATCGTCGGTGGGAGCTCCGGAATCGGGCTTGGGGCGGCCGAGGCCATTGTTGAGCGCGGCGCAGACGTGGTCCTCGTCGGGCGGGCGGTCGACAAATTGCTCCGCGCCGCCCGCGTTCTCGATGCACCGCAACACGTGAGCACGATTTCGGCCGATGTGACCGTCGAGGCCGATGTGCAGCGGATGTTCTCGCAGGCCGGGTCTTTCGACCAATTAGTCGTTACCCGCGGCGCACCTCCTCCGGGGGCGTCGATCGAATCGACCGACCTCCGTACCGTGCGCGCATTCATCGATGTGATGTTGGTATCGGCGTTTTCGCTGGCAAAGCACGCTCGAGGCAAGCTGCGCCCGGGCTTTCCCAACTCCAATTCTCATCGAGCGCGCCGGCCCGTCAACCCGAAAAAAGTTCTTCGAGTTTTTTACGGTCCCGATCCGGAACGCTAACACACTTGTCGTCTTATCCTTTTGGATAACGGTTCGCAGAGCGCACATCTTTTCAACGTGTTTCAATGACTTTCAACATCCGGTCTTGTTTAATCATATTGAAACCCGTTTAAACGCGTTGATTTCTGTTGAAACTCGTTTAAGTAACGGCGGGAGTTCTATAGTTAGCATGAGCCTATCATAGCAAATTTGCTGAGAGCTGATTGCCTACGAGTTTCCACCCCGTCATGAGTGCTTACGCACGTTAGTGTGCGTTACTGCGCTCGCAATTAAGCCGAAAATCACGGGCGACGCTGTCAAGCGATATTCAATCAGTTTTATTAGAAACTACACATTATGCCCCCGGAGTTCTTGCAGAGCATGGCACCGGATAGCCAGTGTAACGGTGCAGGTGACGGGTCTGATGAACACCGAGCCGAGATCTGCGTGATTGGGACCTCTTCAATCCTCAGACCTGAAGATTACTGCGGTATCACGACCCAACTGGATTGGCGATCGTAGCCTTCCGGAAGCTAATTTAGTTTTCGCCTCGTGCTCCATGCCAGAAACGCAGGACCTCGATCCGGTCAGCCTTGGCGGCGTACACGATAATTATAGGTCGTTCGACAAGTGCGCGAAGGTTTGATCTCTTTCGGATACGACCTTCCGGAAATGCCCGCAACACCTCGATCCTTTCGCGAAGCCGAATTAAGAATCGCTCAGCCGCCGAAGGGTTGTCTTTGGCTATAAAATCGCCTATCTCGATAAGGTCCGCTTCCGCCTGAGCGGTTAGTTCAATTTCCAACCGAACCTCTCCTGGAGACGTTTCATGATATCCTCTAGCGAACTTTTGGGTTCACTTTCCGCAGACCGGATTCCTTCATCCACGGCGGCAAGGAATTCGGGGCTTTCTTCGATATCCTGAGCGTCAAGCCAATTACGGAGCTCGGAACGCTCTTTCGGCGCTAGCTTCTCGATCGCTCGTTGGATTTCAGCTAAACTGCTCATAACCAGAGAGGATATCCGATTGCCCTCGCAGAGCAAGTGTGGGCGAGTATTCGAGAGAAAAGCCGAATGTAACGTCGAGATCATCGGCTGCGAAACGGCTTCAGCTGCGCTTCCTTGGCTTCAAACTTCAAACCCGCTGCCAGCTTGACCCGGGAGCTGGCGATATTTGTCTCTGAATACGTCGCGCCCATTCAACTTACAGCGGGTTCGAGCACGTGCTCACGACCGTCGGTATCCTTCGGCAATAACAGCCGGCCCAGCCCAACCGTGGCCCGCGCCACAACCTTAGGTGAGCGTGAGGACTCCGTGAACTCGAAAAGCCGGCAGAGGTTAATACATGCCAAATTTTGGCTCGTCATCTCGTGACTTTTCGCTGCGAACGAATTGTTCCTGAGCCTCAAGTTGTCTTCTTGCCCACGCTGCGACTGAGGGCCGATGATGGCCGAGGACGCTTTGAAGGGGTTTTTTGTATTGCTCATGGTATGGCACCATTGAGCCGGAGCAAAAGAAGGTCATCATGTTAGCGCTCAGCGCTGAGAGGACGTCCTGCCGGTCTCCGAACTCACTCAAGAGATCCAGGACGATCCGATTCCACGAGCGGTCTGGTTTTTCTTGAGGTGTGCTGCCCTCTTCGAAAACTCGAGCAATCCGCATGAGGAAAGCAGGCGCGAAATCAAGATTCCGATGGCTCCAGGCGCGGAGCGCCTTCCATGGCACAAGGAAGATTGGGCCCGTCACGCGACGATGGGTCGAGGTAGCGGGCATGACAGCGAAGTCGTCAGCGTAGCGGGCTCAGTGCTTCTTGCCCGTCCATCTGTAGCCATCACCAGAGCTCGATCTTACAATTACTGACAATGTGGCCTATACCGCGGTATATTAATGAAAGTGAAGTCCGTGTGGCAGCCATTACCCAGTAAACTCCGCACTATTTCTCTGATCGGAGGAGCGAAACTCTCCCCGGGAGAAGGGAGCAATCTCAAGCTAAAGAAGGTGAGGCGTTTGTTCCCTGTGACGGCCGTCTCAAGGATTCAAGAGGACATGCCACGCGGGCCGTGGTCATCCCTTTCAGAGCCAACCGGATCGCGTTAATTGAACGGTTGAAATATGAAGAAGACTATTATCTCAACTTTGGTTCTGATGACATTTGTTTTGTTCTGCCTAGCTGTCGCACGGACCTCCTGCGCCTTTTCAGCGGGGAGGGCAACCGGGCATATCCTCCTTGTCTCCGATATTCATTTCGATCCGTTGGCTGACCCAGCTATCGTGAAGCAACTCATTGCTGCGCCCGTCTCTCAGTGGCAAGAGCTCTTTGCCAGGTCTAAGCAAAATGGTTATGCTCACGCTCCGGCTGATGCCAATTACCCTTTGCTGAAATCAGCCCTGTCTGCGGCGATTGCTCAGGGCCCATTCGATTTCGTGATCGCCTCGGGAGATTATCTGCGACATGGTTTCCTGAACGCATTCATCGAGGCCGGGGGAACATCGAGCGATTTTCCAGGGTTTGCCACGAAGACTGCGGTCTTCGTGATTAACACTGTGCAAACGACGTTTGGCGTCCCCGTCTATGCGGCTCTCGGGAATAATGACTCGGCCTCCGGGGACTATGGTATGGAACCAGGGAGCGCTTTCCTGTCAACTCTCGCCGATTTACTTGAGGTCCTAGCAATCGACCCGGAAGCAACCGTCGATTTTCGCACTGCGGGCTTTTATGAACTACCACACCCGACTTTTCCCAATGAAGAAATTGTGGTTCTAAACACCGTTCTTTGGTCTAGGTCCTATTCTATTCTCGGAGCGGACAGCAGCGATCCCGGTGCGGCCGAAATGCAGTGGCTGGCCTGGAAATTATATCAAGCCAAAACTTTGGCTCACAAGGTCATACTGGTGATGCACATACCGCCTGGGATTGACGCTTACGCCTCTTGCCGCCGGGGCAACGACCAAACTCCGATTCAGTTTTGGCAAGATCGTTACTTCACCCAATTTCTTGACCTGATGCAAAAGTACGGAGATATCGTAAATATCGCACTCGCCGGACATACCCACATGGACGATTTTCGAGTCCTGGGCGACACGGGTAACGCCTCGCCCGTCGTCTTTCGGATTACGCCGTCGATCAGCCCAACATTTGGAAATAATCCGGCATTTTCGGTTTTGAACTACGACCGCGACTCCGGCAATTTCTCAGATATCGCAACGTACTATCTGAACCTGACCGACGGTGGAAATAGTCCGCAATGGGCCCTAGAGTACCGTTTCCCTAGCGCCTACGGATACAGCTCTCTGAATGCGACTAACTTGGGGCTTCTTTCGGCTAGCATCCATGATGATCCGGAAGTTCGCCGGACTTTCGCCAAATACTACGCTGTTTCAGCTTCATCGCCTATTACCTGTACCAATTAGCTGTTCTACTCCTGCGCGGAGACCCGATTCACGTCCACTGACTACCGCAGATGCACTCATGGTCCGTAAAACGGCTTCAAGGTACGCGAAAAGCAGTTTTTAAATTGCTGCCTGCGGAAGCACCAAGGGCGCGCATTCAAGCCTATTCGACGGCCTGAAATTCGGCATCGGGTTCGGCCAACTGGGGTAAGATTGCGCCGGCCATTCAACCTGCGATTGACGCAATGGCGAAGTTCGCGAACGAGAAGTGGTCGGAGTTCATTGCGAAGACTGCGCCGCAATGGGCCGCTATTGGTGCTGACCTCGAGAAGAGTTGGGGAAGCCTGCGTCGAATCTTCCAGGACATGAAGCCGGTTATCGATGTCGCAGCCCAAATCATGGAAAGGATGGCCAACTTTAGTTTCGGGGGTCTGATAACCTCAGTCGGCGCGCTGAAGGTTGCCTTCGATGCTGTCGCCAACGTTGTGTCGGGGGTTGAGCACACGTTGGACATGATTAGCGGACACCCCATGAATTCCGACGTCCAAGGTATAATTAAGGATCAGCAGGAACGGGCAAAAAGAGGGGGTCACGTTGGCGACAATCCTGGGACCACGCCAGACGGAAAGCCAACGTCATCGACGAGCAACGGGAATCGCAACATCGCTTTCCACAACACGTTCAACGTGAACGGCAAAACATCCAACGATTTAGCCAAGCAGATCGCAGAAGTCCTCCAAGATCAGATGCGGAGGAGTTACGCCTAGAACGTTATTGAATCGGCGATAGCGCGTCCGCCTTCGAAATGATAGCGAACATGCACAACGGCACCCGGCGCGACATTTGCCGTGGTAATCGGCCATGATGGCTAAAGTGATCCCGGCGACCACGTATGTGGGTCTGAGGTCTCGGTTCATTGTCCTTCCTCCAGCCAAGCAATGGCTTCAGTGCGGTTCTGGAATATTCTGCGCTGCCGTTGCCAAAGGCGGGCGAAGATCCGGCGATTCGGTTTTGTAATTTGTTTCATAAGGTTTTAAAACATACGCCTAGAGCATATTTGATCAGAGCAGGCGTCAACGTTTATTTTACGCTTAGAGCATAGCGTGCTATTTTCCTCGCAGATGATCTCTCCGGAAATTTACGATGTTCGAGTGAGCAACGGACGGACGACGAAATTCCTTGCCGAGGTGAAGCGCTGGCTTAAGAAGAGCGGAATCAAGCAGACGGACCTCGCCGAGATTCTGGGGGTGTCGCCCCAGCTCATTACGGACTGGTTCAAGGGGCGAAAGTTCCCGGTTGCTGAGGAAACGTTGCACTTGCAGGAATTGATGCGGAATCCGGCGAAATCCCAGAAACGGGACTCCTTGAATCGTTTATAGGCTCGTTTCAGGAGCTGGGTGGTATCTGGACATCGGAAAACCGGTGACGATATTTGTTATTGAAGAAGTGATCCGGGCCGCGTACAACCAAGGAGTTTGAGAGATTTTGCACGCGAACCCGGATCGCCTTAACCAGTGATATCAGACACAGCGAGCTCCCTCGCCGTTCAAAAGGGAGCGTGAGGGTGGACCGATCCAGGCCACGACCAACTGAATGTTGCTGGCTCGATTTTCGTCCAAGCTTCTATGAGTAATCCATCCTGGCTAAAGAACTGTCGCCAGGCGAGCTTCAATTAATGCATGACCTCGCCGACGTAGTCAGGCGCACGGCGCTAAAGAGCAGGCAGCACACGGTGGCGACGGCAGAGATCCGACAAGAGATCGAATGGCGCGGCAAAAACAACATCATTTCGCCGAATGACGCCGGAAATATGCAGTCAAGGCGAGGCTGAAAGAGCGCGTAGTGAATTTCTGGATGAAAGGACAAAGAGGGACAGGTCAGATAAGAAGGAGAGTGAAAGAAGAGGAGAATGGAATTGGGATCGCCGCCGCAAGAAGTCTTAGTTCGAACACAGGTGGAGGGGGTTGGGACAGCAAACAAATAGGGAGGGGCCTGAGTCACGCACCTTTTCGGCGAAACAAAGCGCGAGATGCCGGGCAGAAAACGACAAGGCAGGCGCTAAGTACCGTGCAGGCAGATCGGGTGACAAACCGAGCAGGGAAGGATCTTAACCGATCGTTCGCACTCGCAGATCGCGGAAGACCCAGAGAATGTGAGCACAGCCCAGGGCTGTTAAGCGCGTGGCAGGGCACCGACGTTGGTAACCCAGCTTGTGCTTGAGCTTGTAGAAGTGCGATTCAACAAAGGACTGACTTCCCAGGATCAGGCCATCCGTGAAGTAGCGAATGCGGCACCGTAAGCGTTCGGGCAGGGAGAGTTCGCCGTTTTGCTGGTCAACGACGCTTTGAGCGGTGGCCAGGTCAAAGGCAGG
>Ga0073928_10008352_pt1 | contig 13049 bp, 14 predicted proteins | sample PaiPotPPA55metaG_FD_76969 | JGI IMG/M metagenome (GOLD analysis project Ga0073928, IMG submission 76969) | Iron sulfur acid spring bacterial and archeal communities from Banff, Canada, to study Microbial Dark Matter (Phase II) - Paint Pots PPA... ...
CCAATCGAATTCGAAAACCACCTTGCTTTCCTCCAACTAAACAACGAATCATAACCAAATACCTGTCCGCTTTTTCGAGGCCAGATCATCAGTGAACGTTTGAGACGGAATGCAGGGACGATTGTCATCGGGGGGCTATGTCCATTTTCAGTCGCTTCGGCTTTTGCGTGATTTCTGCGGGCTAGCGGCTGCTTTCGAGCGTGATTCCTTCGAGGAAAAAACGTTGAAAGAAGAGAAACACAACTACCACGGGAAGCACGACCAGACATGAGGCCGCCATCAGCAAGTTGAACTGTATACCGTGCATGGTTTTGAAAAACTGCAGTCCGAGCGATAGGGTGTACAATTTTTCCGTCTGCAAGTAAATCAACGGGCCGAGGAAATCGTTCCACGCACCGACGCCGGCCAGCAATGCTACTACCACCAGGGCCGGGCGTGTGAGTGGTAAGATGATGCGATACATGATCTGGAACTCATTGGCTCCATCAAGCCTCGCCGCCTCCGACAGATCGGTTGGAATTTGCAGCATGAATTGCCGTAAAAGAAAGATAAAAAATGGATTTCCAAAAAACGTGGGCAGCACCAATGGGATATAGGAATTTACTAAGCCTAGACTGGCAAAAAAGGAGAACATAGGCACCATCGTGATCGGATTCACGGGAAACTGGATAAAAATGAAAATCGATGCGATTACCGGATAAAAACACAAGTCCCGCCCCGGCCATTTGATTCGGGAGAATCCGTACGCGATCACGAAATTTGAGAGCACGCTTCCTAACATAGTCAACGCGGCAAATGCTACGGTGTTTTCGAGATAGGAGAGAAACGGGAACGTCTTGGTAGCCTGATCAAAGTTTTGCCATACCGAGCTGTAGGGCCAAAGCGTCGGAGGGAATCGCGACAGTTCCTGGTCCGATTTCAGCGCTGTCACGAGCATCCAGTACATCGGCGATATGTAGAACAGGCTCATCCCGATAAGGAAAATGCGCGAGACCATCTGCTGCGGGTTCAATCTCCAGGTCGATCCAGGGACGGCTAACTTTGATCGGACTGAATCATTCATAAGACTCATTCAATGTGGTAGTTCACCCAGAATTTGGCTGACCAGAAGATGACGATTGCGAGCGCGGCATTGATGACAAAGAGAATTCCTGAAATGGCCGCGGCAAAGCCGACTCGGCTGTACTCAAAGGCGTTCTTGTAGATGTACAAGGCGGTGAACATCGTTGAATTCAGCGGGCCGCCGCCGGTCATAATATAGGCGGGCGCAAATATCTGCAGGCCCAACCCAATCCCGATGATGATATCGTAAAGAATAGTCGGGGTTAGCAACGGTAAAGTGATGTACCAGAATTTTCTCCAGGGACCTGCGCCGTCCAATGAAGCGGCGTCGTATAGAGTCGATGGAATGGCTTTTAACGCGGCCAGAAAAATCAGTCCGATTTGCCCGGCGCCAAACTGTGCAACCAGCACGATAGCGAGTTTTGACCAATGAGTGTCTCCCAGCCAGTTGATCGACGGGACATGGAATAGACCAAGGAGGTAGTTGAATAGTCCGAATCGCGGGTTAAGCAGCCATATGAGCATCATCGACAGTGCGAATACCGGTGCGACACTCGGGATGTACAACAAAGCCCGATATAAGGTAATCTCCCGAACCTTCTGGTTCATAGCCAGGGCTAAAGCAATGGCCACGGCGACGCCCAAAGGAACGGCAAGGATGACATAGTAAAAGGTGTTATAAAGCGATGTCCAAAACAGCGGATCGCGGAACAACTCTTCGTAATTCCGAAATCCGATCCATTCCGGTTGCCCAAAACCGGAATACCGCGTCATCCCCAAATGGAAGTTGGAAAGTACCGGGTAGACCAGGAAGAGGAAAAAACCGATAATCCATGGGCTGATAAACAGGAGCCCGAGTGACAGACGCCGGAGGTCCCTTCGGACCAGTTTTTCACGAGGCCGCGGCATGGTGAGGGGTGAGGGGTGAGGGGTTAGAGGTTAGAGGTGGTCCGTCGCGCCGGTAGGGTCGCGCTCCCGCGCGACCCTACCGATAGAGCGCGGACCCTAACGGCGATTATTTACAGAACTGATCCATCTGCGGTTGAACCTCGTCGTCGACCATTTTGAGCGCGGCTTCCGGTGTTTGGCTGTTCGTAATTACTGCCTCCTCAGCTTCCTTCAGTTTATCCCAGAACAAGGCGCCGACCGGAAGCGGTGGTCGCGACTTCGAGATGGGTAATAAGGTGAGGAAAAACTGGTACTCAGGCGCAAACAAATCTTTGCGTTGCAGCAGACTCTTCAACGTTGGTAGTGATGCAGCCTCTTGGGCCAGGAACGTCTGTCCTTCCTGCCCTGCAACGAACCGGAGGAACTGGTAAGCGGCTTCCAGGTTTTTGACACCCTGAGGGATTACGGCCGACCAACCGCCAGACCAGGATGTTTTCAGACCGTTGGGTGCGGGAATGTACGTCACGCCGTACTCGAGATTGGGCGCTGCGTCCTTCATCGCCGCGAAGACCCAATTGCCCGTGATGACGAAGGCAACCTTACCGGTGAAAAAAGGCATCTGCGAATCTGGAAGCGTTCCTACCGAGGGCCATTGCCAGTAGGTGTCGACGAAGGTTCGGGCCTTTTGCGGGTCCAGGGCCTTGGCCCAATCGTACAAAAACTGGTAGCCTTTCACCACGCCCGGATCGGTAGCTGTTACTTTGCAATTCGTGAAATCGAAGAAACTGCCGCCGAAAGCATATCCCCAGGTATAGCCCCAGCCTTGTTCAAGCCAGGGAACAAAGCCGATCCGGGTGTAAGCGCCGGATGCATCTGTCTGGTTGAGCTTAAACGCGATCTCTTTGAAGCGATCGGGCGCAATTGGCCCGCGTGCCGGATCGAATTCGCTCAAGTCGATGCCGGCTTCCCTGAGCAATTGTTTGTTATAAAAAAGCACACGTGCATCGGTATTGGTGGGCAGAGCGTAAATTTTATTTTGATAGAGCACTTCCTGCCATGGTCCCTCGGAATATTTCTGGCTTAGGTCTTGCCCTTCTTTCTTTATCAATGGGGTGAGATCAGTTAGCAATCCGGTTGCGGCACGCTGCGCGATCGTAAAGCGATCGAGCACTGCGACATCCGGACCGACGCCGCTTCGAACCGCCGTCATGAGCTTGGCCGCGTCGGTTTCGGAGCCAGGGACGACCTCGACGTTGACTTTAATGTTGGAGTTTTTTTGACTGAATGCCTCGGCCGCTTTTTGATAGGCAGCCTTTTCATGGGCCGCTAGAGACGAGTTGATCCAGAATTTGATTTGTGTTTGTCCATGGGCGCTTGCCGAAACCCAGAGGCAAGAGCCGAGCAGCATCAGCGTCCTAACTTCGATTCTCATTTTATTTTAGGGGGGGTAGGTTTTTCGATTAAAGGTTGAGAACGAACACTCCGGTCAAAGAGAGTTCGTCACAGACTCGACCTGACCAATACAAGCTTCCTACGCACTTCGGTCAAATCTCAACTTTGAATCCAGTTGTTGGATTCGGCGCACTCCTCAGTCACGACCGCCGGTTCCCGTCGGCGCCTGTTCTGGGACGGGCTGATAGAAGCTCGGTAGGGTCCGCGCTCCTGCGCGACCCTACCGGCGCGACGGACCCACTCTCACCATGCCGCCTTGCGTGTGAACGCCAGAGGCAGATTCAACCCCCGGCTCCAATGTACCGAGCCATGTAATCGGCAACCCGGACGACCCGTCCACGCGAGGGAATATCAACGATAATATATCCTTGCGGACCGACGCTGCGATCGGTCTGGGTGTCGAAAATCAGGACCCCAGAAATGCCTTGCTTGGAACTGCTGGAAATTCCTTGAGTAAAATACGCTCCGCTCGTCTGTGAGCGATCAAGCTTAGTTGAAAACTCTGCGCTAAGTTCTGGTGCGAGCAGAGCCGAAGCTTCTACCGCAAGGTATCGTGGTTCGGCGCCGACACGGGCTGAATTCTTCTCCCAATATTGGCGTGCGCGCTGTTCGGCCAATCGAATCTCGTTCGACGCAGGATAGTAAGTATCGATGGCAAAATCGCGATTATCGACTTTCATGGAATTCATTGTGCCACATGCAGAAAGAAGCGCCGCCACGGCAAAAAAGATCGAAGATTTGTGGTTCATTAGATTCAGACCCTTAAGATATATACCGAAAGAGGGGCGGCATATTCCCCAGATTAGAGAACAATCGCGCGAGATCTCTGAAATAGAGATTCTCAACAGACGCGTATCCTTTCTCACAAATCACTTTGATTGCGCTTTCACGGTTGGAGGACGATGACGATGGTGGTTTTGGATAAATGCGTTTCAGGACAGCCGTTGGATGCAGTCGGATCGTGTCCATACTTCCCATAATTACCACCAACCACCGTCCGCGTAAATAGCCTGCACTCCGCCGAATTGTCCGATCGAGCCTCGGACAGGAGATCCGATGACGAGTATGCCATCAGAAGACGCCAGGCGGCCGGTGCGTTGATCGAAGATCAGCAGAAATTCGACCGGGAGACTGCCTGAATTGTGCATTAGATCGTCGCCGTAATAGCCTTTCATCGGAATTCGTCCCAAGGCAATCCTCCAAGTCAGACCGGGAACTTCGTCTGCGTTTAGCTGATATGCGCGCACAGCTACGAACGGTGTTTTGGCTAGCGTTAATCGTCCGTTTGTATTGGCCCGTCGGAGAAAGTTCTGGAATCGCTTTTGGGCGAGCTGTGTTTCCTTCGGATATGGCCGGGCAATCGTAAACGCGTAATCATTCGGACCGAATGGTGTTCCCGGTGTGCTCGGAGACATGGTACAGGATCCGCAAAACAAGGCTACAAAAGCTCCTAGAAAAAAGGACGGTTTCACGGAATAGGGGTGTTCTTCGAGACGAAGAACGAGGCGTCAGCCGAATGCGAACGGTTGGAGAAGCTTTGGTCGATCAAGCCAGGTGATTCGAAAATCTGTCTATCGCGTGCCACTCGTGGCTGGAAACTTATCTGAATGTGAGAAATAAAACGGCCGTTTGTGAGTTTAATATCGTGTGGGGTTCTGCCTGACAAGAAGAGAATATAAAACCATGGACGGGACCGTACTGGGGACCGTAAAATAGGGAATGACTCAGTCGAGTCTGTCTGGTCTGGATGACTGTTTAACGGATCCAGTGTTCTGGCTTGGTATCGCGGGTCCTGCAATCATATTGGTGGTAGTCTCAGTGTATTTTCTTCCGGGTGGACTACAAAGCAAAGTTGGTCAAGTCCGAAAGAAGATCAGCATCCAAACCAAGCCAGAAGAGCAGAAAACCTTGGGAATAGGTCGGGCCTCTCCAGCCCATGCCTCAAGAGAAGAAAATCGAATCTCGCCATCGCCCATTTCTTAATCTAAAAGTGGATCCTTGCTGCAGTCGACACCCCCTGGCAAAAGAAAGCTTGCTCTGTTGGCCGGAGCTCTCACATTGCTGGCGCTTGTCATTGGCCTGGCCGTCGTCGCCATCCTCTACTTCGGCTCCCAGCGTCCGGAAGCGAAGCCTACGAGAGCAGAGGTGGCGGCGCAGCCGTCTGGGCAACCAACCGCGCCGGTCGCAGTGGCGATTCCCGGTCCGTCGATCAGTGCCACGCCGAGCAAGGAGGAAATGGCGCGCAGGGCTTTGGAAAACGCCACGAAGGAACGTCCGTGGGTCAACGGCCTGGGTATGAGGTTCGTGCCTGTGACTGGCACCCAGGTGCTATTCAGCGTCTGGGATACACGGTTGCAGGACTTTGAGATGTTCGTGAACAGTACGGGCTACGATGCGACGGGAGGCATGTACTCGATTAGCAAAGACGGGTGGAAGCAGCAGCGCGATGCGACATGGAAGGAACCCGGTTTTAGCCAGGGAGCGACCCATCCGGTGGTGGGCGTTAGTTGGAATGACGCGAAGGAATTCTGTAAGTGGTTGACGAAACGCGAACGAAGTGCGGGAGATTTGCCCGAAGACAGAGAATACCGGTTGCCGAAGGACGAAGAATGGAGCGCCGCGGTGGGGTTGAAGAATGAGGTAGGAAGCAACCCGGCAGAGAAGAGTGGCAAGAACAAGCTGTATCCGTGGGACATCCCACGGAAACGGGACAAAAGCTGGCCACCGCCAGCTGGAGCTGGGAATTACGGCGGGGAAGAGGCAAAAAACGGGGTCGGGCTCGCCGACTTCCAAGTGATTGAAGGCTATAACGACGGCTACCCAAGGACGAGTCCAGTGGGAAGCTTTGAGCCGAATTTTAGTGGTTTGTACGACATGGGAGGCAACGTATGGCAATGGTGCGAAGATTTGTCTATGCTACAAGGCCGACGTGTCCTGCGCGGTGCGTCGTGGGGCGATAGCAACCCCGACAATCTGCTTGCCTCGTACCGCGCCGACGGCACCCCTGATCGCCGTTACGCTTTTGTCGGTTTTCGTTGTGTTTTAGCGGTAGAGTCTTCGCGGTAAGGCTGGCGCTTAGCACTTGCTCTTTTTAGAAAAACGCGGAATTGCAGGGATTTAGGTTAAGAAGGCAAAGGCTGGAGCCTTCGCTTACCCTTGCATCAAGGCCAATTGCCAAATCCGATGTACCGGGCAATGTAATCGTCAAAACGGGCAAGACCCCCTAGTGGCGGCGTATCGACTGAAATAAATCCGGTATTGCCTACGAAATGACCCGTCCGGATGTCAAAGATCATGACGCCTTTGAGCTCCAAATAACTGTAGCTGCGCCGTCGATTGCTAGCTGTGGTCTCAGAATGGTTCAGTTTCGGGGAAAGGTTATGGACATCGCCCGGGAAAATTTTTGAGGTCTCTACAGCGAGATAAAACGGGTTATTTCCAAATCGCGCGGCGTGCTTCGCCCAGTATTTACGGGCGCGCTGCTCGGCCAATTGGATTTCATTTGGGGTCGGGTAACAAGTGTCGACGGCGAAATTGCGGTGGTCGATTTTCTCGGCACGAAGCTCCGGGAGCGCAGTCAGAAGAAGAGCAAAAAAAAGAAGTCCGGCACCGCTCATAAGTCCTATACGTTTCCTTGAAATGATAGCAGATGTCGAAACTGATTCAAAATTGATCCTCTTGCGACGCTGCCCGTTGCGGAACGGGATCCACAGAAACAGCTAGTGGGCGGACACCGCGGCGAGGAAAATAGAGTGGGGGATTGGGCGACTGAACTTTGTGGCCGCTATTTTAGATCAGAACCCGTTGGCTGATGTTATCAGCCAACGGCGTCTCGAATCGAAAAATAGTCAGATCCATCTGTCACTAGGACTTTCGGCGATTGCCCGCTCTTCCCTCGAGAAAGTAACGCTTCCGCGCCAAAAGTGTTAAACATGGGCTAGCAGTATCCGAAATTTAGTAGAAGTTTGACCACGCGGCGGATTGCGATTTGAAATTGGGCCATGAACACCAGAGCGCTCAGAGGCGCTGAGACAGCGACCGAGCAGCTGCAGCTTGAAATGGAGCGGCTCCGGAGCGAACTCGACCGGTGTACTACTCGGTTGCAACTGACGGAAAAGCTGCTCGAGCATGTGGCCGATGCCGTTTTTGTGGCCGACCTCGACGGCCGGATTATCGACGTGAATCCGGCTGCCTGCTCGCTGTTGGGCTATGAAAGGCAGGAGTTGCTCAAAATGCGCCCGTCGGATTTTGCTACAAACGCCTCGTGGGAAGGAATTCTTGCCTTGATAGGCACGATGGAGTTGGGAGATCCCGTCACGGTCCAACGCGCGTACCGATGCAAAAGCGGTGAACAGAAGATCGCGGACGTGAGACTAACTCGAGAAAATCACGCAGGTCGGGATCTGATCGTCGTATTTAGCCGGGAAGTCACCCAACAGAAAGGCCTCCGGTCGCGTCAGAATGACGGAATGTTGACCGAAAGCCAGCAGTTCACGAACGCCGACAGCACGGCACTGGATGTCACGGAGGGGAAAAGAATCGAAGAGGCATTGCGGCGGAGCGAGGAGTACCTTCGACTCACAATTGATACAATTCCAATCCTCGCCTGGTGCAGCCGGCCTGATGGCTCGAATGAATTCCTAAACCAGCGCTGGCTTGATTACACAGGTCTTTCGATTGAGGCGGCGCGAGATTGGGGGTGGAAGGTTGCCATTCACCCTGAAGATCTCTCGCGACTATTGGATGTGTGGCACAAGCTGCTGGCTTCGGGGGAGCCGGGAGAACTGGAAGCTCGGCTGCGACGTTTCGACGGGGTGTATCGTTGGTTCTTGTTCCGTGCCGAACCGCTTTTCGACGAGACGGGAAATATCGTCAAGTGGTATGGCACGAACACCGACATCGACGACCGCAAGTGGGCCGAAGCTGTTCTTGGCGCAGAGAAGAAAATTCTCGAATTGATCACTGGGGACAATTCGCTCACTACAATCCTGGAGGCGTTGTGCCGGCTGGTTGAAGAACTGATTAGCGGTTCTTTATGTACGATCCTGTTTTTGGATGCCGATGGCGAGCGGCTGAGAAAAGGTATAGCGCCCAGCTTCCCGCCGGACTTCATGGCTGCGGTGGATGGGGTCAACATCGGACCTCGTGTAGGCTCGTGCGGAACGGCCGCTTATCGGAAAGAAACCGTCATCGTGTCTGATATCAACACGGACCCTCTTTGGGCCGATTATCGTGAATTAGCCTTGGCCTATGGGCTGCAAGCAGGTTGGTCCACGCCGATACTATCCGCACAAGAGGCGGTGTTAGGCACCTTCGCAATCTATTCCCGCGAGCCGCGCAGCCCAACACCGCAAGAGCGTAAGCTACTCGAGCAGTTTGCTCATGTCGCCAGCGTTGCCATTGAACACACGCGGGCTGAAGAAAGCTTGCGCCGAAGCGAAGCGAAATATCGAGATCTCATCGACGTCTCGCCAGATGCGATCTTTATCATCGATACTGACCTTACTTATGTTTTAGCGAATCCGGCAGGCGCGGAGTTAGCCGGGTGCACACCGGAGGAACTGATTGGCACGCCGATTGCCGAGACCTTCGTGCCGGAAGAACGTCCCTTGTTGCCTGCGCGGATGGAGATGATGAAGACAGAGCCCTATCTGCGTTTTGAGAGGAAGTTCGTCCGGAGAAACGGGGATATCGTTCCAGTGGAAGTTTCCCTGACGACGGTCCGCGGCCGGTATCTCCAGGCTGTTCTCCGAGACATCAGCGAGCGCAAACGATCAGAGGAAGCGCTGAGAGCTTCGGAACAGGTGGCACGCGGTCAGGTAGAAGCCCTCACCTACAGTTTGGACGTTTTGGCGACCGCGTCGGAGCCGGAAAAGTTTCTGGGGAAAATGCTCAGTACGATCTGTCGCCTATTGACTGGGCAAAGCGCGACTCTTTGGTTGTTCGACGAACCGACCGACTCACTCATTTTGCGACTGGTGGTGGACTCGGTGAGTCCCGTCGGCTTCGATCCAGAACACCAGCTCATCCAGAATCCGCGCTCATGGAAGGAGAATCCAGTGATTCAGGAACTTTTTTTCGCGGCTGGACCGATAGTCTGCGAAGACCTCGAAACGGACCCGCGCGTGAACGACCAGTTTCGAGAATACTTTATGCCAAAGGGAACCAAGAAGTTTTTGGCAGTTCCAATTCTGGTAGGTGGAAAGGTCCGGGGAATGATCACCGTTCGTCACGGCGAGCGGCCACCCTATCGGGCTGAAGAGATCGGACTCATGCAAGCGCTGGCCCATCAAGTGATGCTGGCCATCCGGCTCACCGAAGTTGGCGATCAGAGCCGGCAAGCCGCCGTTTTAGCGGAACGAAACAGGATGGCTCGAGACGTCCACGATACGCTTGCCCAAGGCTTCACTGGAGTGATTGTGCAGTTGGAAGCGGCCAAATATGCCATTTCCGAGGGAGACCGCCGAGACGCTGACAGCCACTTGGGCCGCGCTGGCGACCTGGCTCGAAGGAGTTTAAGCGAAGCGCGCAGGTCAGTGCATGCGTTGCGGCCTCAAGCATTGGAACAAGACGACTTTTGGCAAGCGCTCAAAGGCATCGTTAAGAGCACAACGGTAGGAACGACCCTTCATACAACATTCGAAACACAGGGCAAAGTTCCGGTTCTTCCGCCAGCGTGGCAGGAGAACTTATTGCGCATCGGCCAGGAAGCTTTAAGCAATACTCTGAAGTATGCCCACGCCAGGAATTTCCGGACGCGCTTGATATCCAATTCGAAAGAGCTTCTTCTGGAACTCCGTGACGACGGCAATGGATTCCAAGTCAAAGAGCGGCATGACGGTATCGGTCTGACTGGGATGCACGAACGAGCCGAAGAAATGGGCGGCGAATTGAAAATAGTGAGCTCCCGTGGCAAAGGAACCACCGTCACGGCGATATTGCCCTTCAATCCGGAGCTGGTGTCATGAATCCGAGCACGAAACGGCGCCATGTCTCCACCGCGAGAACTGCCGGGCGAGACGCCTCGAGCGCGCGCGCGCCAAAGGCTCGCATTCGGGTCCTTATCGCCGATGACCATGGCGTCGTGCGCGAGGGTTTGGTCTCAATGATCCAGCGCAACAAAGCGGACATGACTGTTGTCGGCGAAGCGAGCAACGGTCGTGAAGCCGTCGAACTCTGGAAGGAGCATCGACCAGATGTGACGCTGCTCGATCTGCGTATGCCCGAGCTCGATGGTGTCGACGCGATCAAAGCGATTCGCGCTGACCACGAGAAAGCCAGGATCATCGTTCTCACCACATTCGATGGCGACGAAGACATTTACCGCGCTATACAAGCCGGCGCGAAAGGCTATCTGCTGAAAGACGTACCGCGCGAGGCTTTGATGGATTGCATTCGCCGCGTGCACGCGGGCGAAACCTCAGTTCCCGTGCATCTCGTGGCAAAGCTGGCCGACCGCCTCAGCGGTGAGACCCTAAGCAAACGCGAGATTGAAGTCCTGAAGCTCATGGCTAAAGGAAAAAGTAACAAGGAGATCGCTTCAGCCCTCTTTATTAGTGAAGGTACCGTCAAGTCGCATGGGAAAGCCATCTTCGCCAAGATGAACGTGGTCAGCCGTACAGAAGCTGTTGCAGAAGCGACCCGTCGCGGCCTGATTAGATTGTAACGCCGCGAGCGCGCCGCAGTGCTGTGTCCTCAGATATTCTATTGTCCGCGTTATCGGTTCGACGGCGTCTTCAGCAGCGAAGCTGCGTTTCAAGATAGCCTAGGGCGGAGGCTTGGCGGAGCCCTAGGAAAACGAAACAAAGGAAGCCGCACTTTTAGTTGGCAACGAGGCTACGGCGCTTTTTCGGTAAGCCAATCGCACGTCGATGCTGTCATCTCTTACATCGAGCAGCAAGAGGACCATCACCGAACGATCACCTTCGAAGAGGAATTTCGGCTAATTCTAAAACGTTACCGCGTGGCTTTCGACGAACGATATGTTTGGGACCAGTTGAACCGTTGAAACGCACCTTCAGTGCGTGGCGCTTTGGGGACAAGTCTCCTAGGGCTCCGCCCTAGGCTATCATGAAACGCAGCTTCGCTGCTGAAGACGGCATCGCTCCGTCTTTAACTATTCCTGTTTCCGTAGACGAGGCGTTTTTTGCCGTTGTTCGCGTTCTCCGCGATCACGGAGTTCACGGCGTTGATGTCCGTTCGAGGACGCGTTTGAAATTCGTGAGATAGTCCCGCGTCACTTTGGCGAGCGTTGCTGACTCGATGCTCGATCGCAATCTTACGGTAATCTCGGTCGTCCGATTGGAGAGGGGCTCGAACAAAACGACGCCACGCGGAAAATTGTCCGGCATGGCTTGCCATGCGATTCGTCGCTCCGGAATACGGAGCACGATCTGCACAACGGTCCTATATTCTTTGCCGTCCAGCAGAGAAGTGAACGAGAAGTGCGTTTCGTCGATTTTCTGTACATCTCGCAGAGAGGTGATGAATCGCGGCAACTCTTCGAATCGAGAGCAGTAGGCATAAACGTCGGCCACCGGAGCGTTCAGGACGATCGAATCGATCTTGGAGTGCGCATCGAGCGGTGCGGACTCGGCCTCTTTTTTAGATCTGGTCGGCTGGCGGCCAGCGGGAGTGATGTCGGCAGCACCTGGTTCCATGTAGCGACTCAAGGTTAGGCCCCGCCTGAATTCCTGGCAAAGGAGAGGCGGGGAGATTTTCCAGTCCCCCAAAGGAGGGAGAAGGAATTCGCCTTTTAGTGACAACGGAATTCGCCCCTTGGTCGCATCAGAAAGTGGCATTTGAAAACCTAACTCACGCGCTGATGCGGATGCTGTGAGCAGCACGTAGTGTTGTGCCATGACGACAACGAAAACGCTTGAGTCAACAACCCAGCCAACTAAAGATTCCAAGGAAGAAAAGAACAAGGCGTTCGTGCTGGAGGCGTTCGAAGCTCTTTTCAACAAGAGGGACTACGCCGCTGCGGAGCGTTTCTGGTCCCCAAATTACATCCAACATAGCGCACACATCCCGCCAGGGCGCGAAGGCCTCCTCGCTCTCATCAAGGGGGTCCCCGACAATTTCCATTACGAGAACGGGCTCACCGTCGCCAATGGCGACTACGTGCTGCTCCATGGCCGCTTCACGGGCCTTGGCCTACCGGCGAACTGGATCGTGGTGGATATCGTGCGCCTCGAGAACGGCCAACTGGCCGAACACTGGGACGTCATCCAGGACGAGGTGACAAAGGAAGCATCCGTCAGTGGCCTGCCCATGTTCGGAGACAGATTTCCCACCTGACAGTTGCTGCGAAGCGGACACGAAATCAAAGCGAATGAATAGCGTACGACCTGGCTAACGTGCAATTTGAGGAAAGCGAAACATGACTGACGCCAAAACACTTCTGCTCGAATTCCTCGCCGCCGTCACGCGCGGCCAAAACGCCGCCGCCCTGTTCGCCGAGGACGGGGCGGTCGAACTGCCGTTCCTGCATTCGCTGGGTATCCCCTGGCGCCACCGGGGTCGCCAGGCGATCAGCGAGCTCCAAGACTCTCTCGCCGGGCTCTATCTGGACTTCGCCTTCGAGCCCGAGGACACCCACGTCCTGATCGACACCCCGGAGCAGGTGTTCGCCGAATACATGGCCC
>Ga0073928_10008353_pt1 | contig 13048 bp, 9 predicted proteins | sample PaiPotPPA55metaG_FD_76969 | JGI IMG/M metagenome (GOLD analysis project Ga0073928, IMG submission 76969) | Iron sulfur acid spring bacterial and archeal communities from Banff, Canada, to study Microbial Dark Matter (Phase II) - Paint Pots PPA... ...
CTGAACGGCAAACTTCTCCTGCAGCAACCGCTGGTGCAAAAATTCCGCCAGCGGTGCGTCATCTTCAGCAACAAGAATGCGCATCGGCTCACACTAGGACTTAGATTTGGAAGGGGGTACACCCAGTTTCCACACCGCCGCCAAAGCTGTCAACAATCCTTACGCCCGAGTTGCCACATTGATAATCGTTCAAAATCCCGCGCGGTAAATTTCTCTACGTTCCTCTCGCCTGAAGAGACTTCTTCATCACTTCAATTGCGCAGAGGCCAGTTTCGCTGCAGTGGGTCCGCATTCGCTGTGCGGGTCATCTGAGCTTGGCAAAAATCCCAGTCAAAAGCCCAGGCGTGTCATTCCGACCGGAGCAGGCCGACGCTTTTTCCCCTCGTTCGTTCCCGCGAACGAGTCGGCCTGCGCAGGGGAGGAATCTCTCTTCGATCGATCGCGCAAGCCAAGTTCCCTCTTTCCGTTGACACGTCATCCAGAAAACATATCTGCAGCAATATCATCCAGAAAATTTTCCTGGCAGCAACATCTCCAACACCTACCACCAACGGTCATTCCGACCGGAGCAGGACGACGCTTTTCCCCTCGTTCGCTCCTGCGAACGAGTCGGCCTGCGCAGCGGAGGAATCTCTCTTCGATCTATCCCGCAAGCCAGAAACTCTCACTCCCCCTCGAATTTTTCAATTACTTCCCGCGGAATCGCCTGACTCTCAATTTTTTTCTCGCCGCCAGAACCACGCACAACCCACACCCGCTTCTCAAAACCCTCAACCGCCAACTCCTCTCCCTTGAACAGCCGATGATGCACCGAAAAACTGCTCTTCCCCCACTCCGTTATATTGGATTCCACCACCACCGTCTCGCCAAACGAAGATGGCGCCAGAAATCGCGCGCGCGCTTCCACCAACGGAATGCCGCCAATTTTATATTTCTCCAGCATCTCGTGCTTGCGCAGTCCCGCGCGCTCAAACAACGCATTCGTGCAGGCATCAAAGAATTCAAAATACCGCGGAAAATAAACGATCCCCAGCGGATCGCAATCCCCCCACTCAATATGAATGCTTCGCTTGTTAACCAGCATAGCCGCGCAAAATGGAAGTGTGATTCATCGACAAGAGTCTACACATAGGAGTGCGGTAAAGTAATAGGATTGATGTCGGTCAAATAATTGAGAAAGGTCGGAATGGAAACAGCTTACATTTGCGACGCGATTCGCACGCCGTTTGGGCGCTATGGCGGGAGCCTGGCCTCCATCCGCGCCGATGATCTGGCCGCCATTCCCATCGCCGCTCTGATGGCCCGCAATGCCAGCGTGGATTGGGCCGCACTGGATGATGTGATCTACGGCTGCGCGAATCAGGCTGGTGAAGATAATCGCAACGTCGGTCGTATGGCTCTTCTGTTAGCTGGCTTGCCAAAAGAAGTGCCCGGTTACACAGTAAATCGCCTTTGCGCCTCCAGCATGGAGGCAGTTGCCAGCGCCGCGCGAGCGATCAAAAGTGGAGAGGCTGACCTCGTGATTGCTGGCGGTGTGGAGAGTATGTCTCGCGCTCCATTTGTTATGGGCAAGCCTGACTCGGCATTTTCTCGCGCCATGAAAATGGAAGACACCACCATGGGTTGGCGCCTCGTGAATCCGCTGATGAAGGCCCGCTATGGAACAGACACCATGCCGGAAACCGCCGAGATTGTAGCGGAAGAATATAAGATTTCGCGCCAGGATCAGGATGCGTTCGCGCTACGCAGCCAGCAACGTGCCGCAGCTGCCATCGCCAACCAAATCCTGGCCCAGGAAATCGTACCCGTGCCCTTGCCACAAAAAAAAAGCGCACCGATAAATTTTTCGGCAGATGAACAGCCCCGCCCAGACAGCTCCTTAGAAGGACTAGCAAAGTTAAAGGGCGTAGTTAAGCCAGAAGGCACTGTCACGGCCGGCAACGCCTCCGGGATCAATGACGGCGCGTGCGCGATTCTACTGGCATCCGAGGCCGGTGCAAAACGCCACGGCTTGACCCCGCGCGCTCGCGTGTTGGCTTCCGCCGCATCGGGAGTGGCGCCCAGAATTATGGGCATGGGTCCAGTCCCCGCAACTCGCAAGGCGCTGACCAGAGCAAAATTATCTTTGGACGAAATGAACGTAATCGAATTGAATGAAGCGTTCGCGTCGCAAGCTCTCGCGGTCCTGCGCGAATTGCACGTGCCCGACGACGCCGCACACGTAAATCCCAACGGCGGAGCCATCGCGCTGGGACATCCGTTAGGCGCCAGCGGCGCGCGCTTGATCGCCACCGCCACCTATCAACTGGCGCGCACCCGCGGAAAATATGCGCTGTGCACTATGTGCATCGGCGTCGGACAAGGCCAAGCAATAATTTTGGAACGTGTTTAGGCGATGAACATCACGTCATGACCCTCCTCGATCCCTTGTTCCGTTGGGAACCCGTCGCGAAACTCTTTCGCGACGATAACTATTTGCAAACGATGTTGGATTTCGAATCCGAGCTCGCGTACGCAGAAGCTAGCTCCGGCGTAATTCCCTCCTCTGCCGCAAATGCCATTGCCGCGAAATGCCGCGTCGAATTATTTGATAAACAAAAACTAGCCGAAGCTGCGGCCCTTGCAGGAAATCTCGCCATTCCGCTCGTGCAGCAACTTAAAGCCTTGGTGGCGGCCGAAAATAAAGATGCCGCCGGCTTCGTCCATTGGGGCGCGACCAGCCAGGACGCCATAGACACTGCCTTAGTCTTGCAATTGCGGGAAGCGCTCCCGCTGATTTCGACTGATCTGGAGAATTTGTGTGCCAGACTCGCCAAGATGGCTGACCAACATCGCCTTACGCCCATCGTCGCACGCACCTGGATGCAACACGCTGTTCCCACCACCCTCGGAATAAAATTCGCGGGATGGCTGGACGCCCTAGGGCGGCACCGCGAACGTTTTCGCGAAACGCACAATCGTTGCCTTGCACTGCAATTTGGCGGCGCCGCAGGAACACTAGCGGCCTTAGGCTCGCAAGGCGGAGTTGTCGCCCAACATTTAAGCGAGCAGTTGAAAATCCCTCTGCCGCAAATGCCCTGGCACACTCATCGCGATCGCCTTTCCGAAATCGCCACCACCTTGGGATTGTTGACCGGCTCGCTAGGCAAAATCGCGCGAGACATTGTGCTCCACATGCAAACCGAAATAGACGAGCTGCGCGAACCCGCAGAAGAAGGTCGCGGCGGATCGTCCACCATGCCCCACAAGCGCAACCCAGTCGCCTGCGCGATGATTCTCGCCGCGGCAATACGGGTCCCAGGATTAGTAGCCACCATGTTGAGCGCCATGGTTCAGGAAGACGAGCGCGGTTTGGGCGGTTGGCACGCCGAATGGGAGACCTTGCCGGAAATTGTGTGCCTCACCGCCGGAGCAATGCATCACTTGGCCAATGTTGTCCCGCGACTTGAAATCGATGTTCAACGCATGCGCGAAAATCTCGAGTTAACCAGAGGTCTGATTTTTGCCGAAGCAATCACCGCCGCGCTGGGCGAAAAAATCAGCCGCTCGCAGGCCCGTGAATTAATCGACGCTGCCAGCGCACGAGCCATCAAAGGAAAACTTCATCTGAGAGACGTTATCAATGACGACCAGAAAATCGCCAAGCACCTCTCAGCGGACCAGCTCGATCACCTCTTTGATGCGCGATATTATACCGGTACAGCAAGCGAGTTTATCGACCGTGTCCTTGAAAACTACAAATCCCATAAAAATTCTTAGGCGGTGCCGCTGTGCCATTTGTTCAAACCAAAGATCTACGCATGTACTACGAACTGGACGGACCGGCGGACGCGCCCTCACTAGTGCTTTCCAATTCGCTGGGCACGAATCTCTCGCTGTGGGATTCGCAATTGCCGGTCTTTGCCCAGAATTTTCGCGTACTGCGCTATGACTTTCGTGGCCATGGCCAGACTTCCGCGACCCCGGGCGAATATTCGATAGAAATGTTGGGGCGCGATGTGCTCCAGTTATTGGACGCGTTAAACCTCTCGCGTGTAAATTTTTGCGGCCTGTCTATCGGTGGAATGACCGGCATGTGGCTCGGTGTAAACGCGCCACAGCGCCTCGAAAAACTAGTGCTCTCCAACACCGCCCCAAAAATTGGCAAGCTGGACACCTGGAACGAACGCATCAGAGCAGTTCGCGAAGGTGGCACCAAGGCCGTCGCTCAGCAGGTAGTGGAACGATGGTTCACGCCGGAATTTCGCGCCAACCACCCCGATGAAGTCGCCAAGACCCGGCGCATGATCGAAAGCACTAGCACGGACGGTTACGTGGGTTCGTGCGCCGCCGTGCGTGATTTTGATTTCTGGGAAAACGTCAGCACCATTCGCGCGCAAACCCTCGTAATCGCAGGAATGCACGATCAATCCGTGCCACCTTCTGACGCGCAGAAACTCGCAACGCAAATTCCCGGAGCGCGATATATCGAGTTGCCAGCCGCCCACATTTCGAATGTTGAAGCCGCTAGCCGCTTCACCGACGAAGTCACCGCATTCCTGAACACTTAAGGAGCCTCAATGGACGAACGCGAACGGTTCGAAACGGGAATGAAGATTCGCCGCGAAGTGTTGGGCGACGCGCATGTAGACGCCGCGATTGCTAAACGCAACGCATTCAGCGAGGAATTTCAGGATCTGATTACACGTTACGCGTGGGGCGAAATCTGGACTCGACCCGGCTTACCGCGACAAACTCGCAGCCTGATCACCGTAGCGATGCTGGTAGCGCTGAACCGCGAAGAAGAGCTGCGCCTGCATTTGCGCGCCGCCTTAAGAAATGGCGCGACCCAAGAAGAAATTCGCGAGACGCTGTTGCAATCAGCAATTTATTGCGGCGTGCCGGCGGCGAACTCCGCCTTCCGCATCGCCCAGGAAATTTTTGGCGACAAACCCAAATAGCCGCGCCCAAAAAGCGTTAATGCGAAAATAAAAACTTCGACTCTCCGCGCTGCGAAGGCTGCCAAACTCCTCTTCGTGCGCCGCTGATTTTTGCTATGAGCACGATCAAACCTTGCCTTCTGGAGGACCCAACCGGTTTACCAAACCGGCGCTTTTTACATTGCCCTATACCCAGATAAAGTCTATATTGTCAGCACTATGCACACCCCTCGAAGTGTACGTTCCACGCCACAATTGCGCCTAGTTTCGCACCCCCGGCTCAGCCGATTTTTCGCCGCCACCTCGTTCCTCGCCATCGCCCTTGCGGTGCTCCCGGCGCGCTCGGATGATCTTCATGGACTAGGCCCCATTCATACTTACATTTCCAATGGCTGGGATACTTTGACGCGTTCCATGAACGAATGTGGCACCGTCGTCGACACCAAGCTCGCGGCCACTTCGGTGATGTATCTCCCCGCCGATTTCCCGGAGCCGTCCGCGCTCACCGCCTTGCAGCAACAATGCAAATTCCAGGTGAAACATTTGCCCGCCGTGATTCATCACCCCGGCGAAGTCGATGCCAACGCCTTGAATCCTCCCGGACTTCTCTACCTTGAGAACAAATATGTAGTTCCTGGCGGTCGCTTCAATGAAATGTACGGCTGGGATAGTTACTTTATTATTCGCGGACTGGTGCGCGACGGTCGCCTCGATCTCGCGCGCGGCATGGTGGAAAATTTTTTCTTTGAGATAGCACATTACGGCAACGTGCTCAACGCCAATCGCAGCTATTATCTGAGCCGCTCACAACCACCATTCCTGACCTCCATGATCCTCTCCGTCTACGACGCCCAAAAAGCCGCGGGTCGCGATGACAAGGACTGGCTGGCTAGGTCCTACGCGTTTGCCGTGAAAGACCACAATATGTGGATACAGGCTCCGCACCTCGCCGGCTCTACCGGCTTGTCGCGCTACTTTGATCGCGGTGACGGTCCCTCGCCCGAAAGCGTAAAAGATGAAACCGGCCACTACCGTGACGTCGCCGCTTTTTTCTTGCAGCATCCGGAACTCGATGATCATTATTTAGTGCGCAAGGACCCCGGAAAAACTACGCCCCATACCTTTGGCGCGCAATACACCGTGCGCATTTGCGATTCCGGCCGCGATTCCACGCCGAAGATTGCCCAAGCCGGCGAACGCCCTGACTGCGAAATTGCGGAGGAAGTCGGCCTTAGTGACGATTTCTACAAGGGCGACCGCTCCATGCGCGAATCCGGCTATGACATTTCCTTTCGCTTCGGCCCCTACGGCGCGGGAACTGAAAACTTCGCCCCGGTTTGCCTCAACAGCTTGCTGTACAAAACCGAAAAAGATCTACAACGCATCAGCCAAGCTCTTGGAAAAAACGAGGACGCAAAAGAATGGGCCCAGCAGGCCTACGAACGCAAAGCTATCGTCGACAAGTATTTGTGGAACGAAAAAGCCGGTATGTTTTTTGATTATGACTTCGTGAAACAACAGCAATCCACCTACCCATATGTCACCGTGTTTTTCCCCATGTGGGCGGGATTAGCTTCGCCCGAGCAAGCCAAAGCCGTGATGAAAAATCTCTCCGTCTTTGAGCAACCCGGCGGCCTGGTGATGAGCCCCAAGGAAACCGGCGGACAGTGGGATTTTCCCTACGCCTGGGCGCCCAATCAACTGGTTGCCGACGAAGGCATGCGCCGTTACGGATTCAATGAAGACGCCGATCGCGTCTCCTACAAATTCCTCTCCACCGTCGCGGAAAATTTCCGGCGCGATGGCACCATCCGGGAAAAATATAACGCCGCCACGCGCTCTTCGGAAACTGCGGTGACGGCCGGATATCATATAAACATCGTAGGCTTCGGATGGACCAACGGGGCGTTCCTGAATCTGCTGCACGATTTGCCCAAACCCATGGTTGAGCGCCTGGCCAAAGAGCAAGACGCCTCGCCCCCGGTAGCAGCAAAAGCCGGCTCCCCGTCCACAAACTAATCGAGCTGTTGAACGCTCGAGTGCAGTACCGACTTCAGAAACTTTACATCCGGTTTCGGCGTTGCTCCTACCTGAGACGCTACCCACGAACCCATGCGATTGGCAGCTACATTCATTTCATCCAAGGTGGCTCCGCGTAGATAGTGATGGATCAGCGCGGCTGTAAATGCATCGCCAGCCCCCACCGTATCCGCCACCTCCGCCGGAAAGCCCGGGTGCTTGTGTACACCATCAGGAGCCACAAGCGAACTTCCACGCGGGCCTTCCGTTACGCACACCAGCTTCAATCCACATGTACGCAAAAGCCAACTCGCCGCCGCCTCTTTTGTATTTGATTTGTATCCCAGAAGCTGTGAAACCTGCACCAACTCATCCTCATTAACCTTCATGATGTCGGCGCTTTTTGCCGACTCGTGCAAGATGTCCGCGGCAAAGAAAGTCTGCCGCAAATTTACATCGAAGACTTTTACAGCGTTAGGTCGCAAGTTTTGAAGAAACAGCTGAATCGTTGATCGCGACCGCTCCGAGCGCTGCGCCAGCGATCCGAAACATACTGCGGCGGCGCGGCCTGCGAGCGCCTGCCATTGCGCGGTCCACTCAAAATTATCCCAGGCAACATTTTCGGCAATTTGGAATTTCGGCTGGCCGTCCTCAAACACTTCCACTTTCACCGTGCCTGTCGGGCTCTTCTTGTCCATCTGCAACCACTCCTGAGACAGCCCCAATTTCGCTAATCTGCGCGCGGCAGCATTTCCCAAGCGATCCCGTCCAACGCGACTCGCCACTACTCCTTCGTCACCAAGCAGACTAACCATGTATGCAAAATTCGCCGGCGCGCCGCCCAGCTCCTTGCGATTAGGAAAAATGTCCCACAGCATTTCCCCGAGACCCACAATCGTGTATTTAGCCGACATAAACTCGATTCCAGCCTCATGCGCGACATCAGCGCTTCTTTACAAAAATATTCCCGCGCTTTACGGTTTCGGATCCTTAGCGGATTGCAAACTTTCGGCCAGTTTCAATTCGCGCTCCGCATCTTCCATGCGCCCAAGCGCACGATAGGACTGCCCCAGCAAGTGATGCGTCACGGAGTTGTTGGGGTCCATTGCCAGCGCACGCTGCAATGCGCGCACCGCAAGTTCCGTCTCGCCCTTTTTCTCCAGCACCTTCCCTAGAAGAATGTACGGGCCGCTCGAAGTGGAATCGAGCCAGATCGATCGTTGCAAAAGTTTTTCCGCCTCATCGAATTTCTGCGCGCGAGAGTAAGCGTCAGCCAGTTTGTAATACGCCGCGGCGTTGCCCGGATTAATAGCGATTTCTTGTTCGAACTGTCCCGTGGCTTCGGGAAGTTTATTCCCGTACAGATACAGCTCGCCAAGCACCTGATGCGCCAACGGCAGCTTAGCATCAAGCTCGATCGCTTTTTTGCCGTATTCCTCCGCTACCGGAGCGAAATCGAGACGCAGCAGCAGCCGCGCGGTGAAAAGATATGCAGCGGCCGAATCAGGAGCAACTTGAAACATTTTTGCGAACGCTCGTCGCGCGCTCGCATAGTCTTTCGTTTGAATGTACGCAATACCAAGAATGTAGGAAGCATCCACACTCGCGCTGGGATACCATGACTGCACTTTCACAAGATAAGGAATCGCTTCCGCGGGCTTATTGGCGAGATACAACGAAAGCCCGATGAGCTGCGTAGCTTCCTTATCGCCGGGATTTTCAACAATTGCGCGTTGGAGCGCGGCAACCGCGTTGCCGTAATCCCCCTTCCGGTAATAAGTAACGCCAAATTCGTGTGAAAGATTTTTCGCCGTTGGGTTCGCTTTGGAAATTTCATTCAACCCAGCCAACGCTTCGTCGAACTTGCCTTGCTCGGTCAGCCGATGAACTTGATCGTAAGAAGGCGACTCGCTTGGTACGGATTGCGCCCCCACTGAAAATTGCAAAAGGACTAAAAAACCAAAAACGACATGCCAACGCAGCGCGTAATTTCTAAATTGTGAAATATTCATAGGCCAATGGAAACGGCACACTTACGACCTGCCCCACTCCGAAAAGCGATTAGAGCATAAAAAACGGGGAGCCCGCGAGGGACTCCCCGTGTTGTTATGATTAGTAGGAGTTAGAAAGTCAGCCGCACACCGAATTGCAGTTGACGCATGCCGACCGGAGAACCCGGCGCCGAGTCAGCCTCGATATCCGTGATTTGGCCAGCGCTGCCGCCGCAATCGATGCAAGTATTGCCCTGGTTTGAATTGAAGCCCAGCACTGGATGGTTGAAGACGTTATAGGCGTCGAAGCGGAACTCCGCCCTGACGCGTTCGGTGATGATGAAGGCCTTCGAGAGCGCCATGTCGTCGTAGAAGGCATGCGGACCCCGCAGCGAATTGTAACCCGCATTACCGATCTGCCCACAACCCGGTAGAGAGAATGGACCGGAGACCGGGCGCGCGAACGTGCAGGAATCAACGTTAGCGTTTGCTGGGGTCAAGTCACCGTTGTACGCAAGCGGTGCCACCGGTGTATACCAGAAGGTACAGTTGCCGACGCCCGACGGGCACGGGGCTGTGCGTTTTCCCACGTTGAAGCCTTGTCCGGGCGCGAGGTTTGGACGGCACGGCCCGGCATCAGAGATTGTGCCGCACTCCCCGATACTCGGAGTAAAGGGCAGACCGGTGCCATAAGAAAGGGTATTGGTCACTTGCCATCCCCCCACGATCAGATTCATCGCCCGGCCAGAGTCGCTCATAAACCTCTTGCCTCTTCCGACGGGCAACTCGTAGATCGTGTTGGCCACGAACGCCTGATTGCGATTGAACGGGTTCGGCCCCCATGAGAACTTTTTGTTCACGGAGTAGTAATTGGAATCATAAACGTACGCGTGAGAAAAGGTGTAGTGCGCGAGGAATTGGAGGCCGTTGCTAACGCGTTTTTCGGCCTTTATCTGCAGCGCATTATATTTGTTGTCGGCGTCGTTGCCGTAATACGTAGTATCAACGGCGCAGCAGGAAGGTGTTGGATGCTGTACGCCCAGCGCGTCCGTAAAGGTAAACCCTGGGTACTGGAACGCAGGCACACCATTCAGGAAGAAACGTCGGCGATCCGCAGGCGCTTGTGCCGGATTAAATCCACCCAATTTGCAGACCCCCGTCACCGCATCACAGGCAACAGGATTGACTCCGGGTCCGATCGCAACTTCGTTGGAGTTATAGGATGGGCCCTCGCCGGCGAACACGTGAGTTCCCTTATTGCCGATATAGCTCACCGTGATGTTCAGGGTAGGCGTAACCTGCCGCTGAATTGTTGCATTCCACTGATCAATGGTAGGCAACCGCTGAACGAGCGGGCGTGCTCCGGCACTTGTCAGGCCGTCGACACCGTTTATAGGTAACGTGCCCGCGGACGAAATGCTGCCCAGCACGGGCGCAAAGCTAAATGGTTGCGGACCTTGCGAAAGCGTGAAAATCGCACTGCGATTGTTGGATGCCCCGGTATTGAAGCTCGTATCCGACAGATCCTGTCGCGCAAGAACCGGTAGGTTCTGGGTCACTACGTGCCCGAAGTTGGAGCCAAACACCCCAATGTCGAAGCCGCGCCCGTAACCCATGCGAACCACGGTCTTCGAATCGAATTGATAAGCAACACTCATGCGCGGTGCCAGCGCTTTATAAGTATTTGCCACATTGCCGTTCGAGCCCACACCACCGTAGCCGGCCACGTTGATCAAGCCGTCATTCAAATTAGCAAAGCCACCGTTGCCTTTGGCGTTCACCGTTTCGGGGAAGTAGATTTCCCAGCGCAGCCCATAGGTAAAAGTAAACTTGGGACTGACACGCCAGGAATCCTGACCGTAGAAGAACCACCGTTTCTGGCGCTCTGCGGCACTTGTGCTGCTACTTACATATCGCTGAAACTGGGTGACGTCTCCGAGAAGGAACGTCGCAATTCCGAGCCCGTTGGACCCTGCATTCCCCGTACCGAGCTGATCAAAAAACAGCAAACCCGCGCGACTTTGATCGCTAGGCACGCGCAGGTTTTCGGCGTAGCGGATGTCCGCGCCGAACTTGATCGTATGGTTGCCTTGAGAGCGCGTCCAGTTGTTCACCACTTGAAATTGCTGTTCGCTCTCTGTCAGTGGGCAATTGCAGCGCGCTGGGTCCAGGCCATCACCAAATGCATAGGTGCCTGCGTTGTTGTTACCTAGCTGACCGTTTAAGCTATTGCCGCCATTGCTTTGAAACAGGAATCCCGAGAATCCCCCAGTAGTCGGCGGCCCAACAATTCCCGGTCCGGAGTTGAGTCCAGGGAATCCGAGTTTGTCCATGGGTGACTGAGTTTGGTCGGAGTATGCAGTTTTCGGGTTGTACTTGAAGTACCCGAAGCGCACGTCGGTAAGCCACTTGGCACCGATAGCTTTAGTGACACCTAACGCCAAGCTGTAATTGTGTACGTTGGAACTACCATTCAGACCGCCCGGCCCAAAGCCTACTGAGCCCAAGGTTCCCAGTCCACCTGTCCCAGACAGCGAGAAGTAGTCCAAGCTGAAGCGACCGAACACCTGATAATTGTGCGGAGCGCTGTAGTCGATGCGGGTGTCGAAAGATTTTTGATTAAAGGGACCCGAACCACTAGCCACGAAATTGTCGTTAACACCGCCGGCTGTCGGCGACGGGAATAAAGCCAGGACACTGCCCACATTCTGTCCGATCAAGCCGATGGGAATCAGATTTCCGACGAATGGTGCTCGGCAGCTGCCCGAAAGCAGCGCGGCCTTGGTTTGGTTTGCAGTCGGATTGTTCGGGCACGCCGTCGAGCCGTTCGCAACGTAAGTGCCGGGTTGGAAGATTTGGCCGCTGGGGACGCCGCCAACAGGCGGACCGTACGCGTTCAGATACTCGCCCAAATTACAAAATAATGGAGTAGAGCTGGCCGCGTTTGTCGCAGGATTGCACGACTGAATCACTGTTGTCGTCGGCACCGTATATAGATTCGTGATGCCCTGTGTTTGCTGTGTCCCTTGATAATCTCCAAAGAAGAACAATTTGTTCTTGAAAATGGGTCCGCCGATTGATCCACCGAACTGCCTCCAATTTGCGGCCGCGAGAGGTACGCCGGGCTTGTTGGTGAAGGGATCGCGCGCTTGCTGATCGCTATTGCGATTGAAGAAAAATCCAGTACCGTGAAAATCGTTTGACCCCGACTTGGTCTGGACACTGACAACGCCCGACGTAGCCTTTCCAGATTCCGCATCGTAATCCTGTAGAGCTATCTTGGCTTCACCGATGGCGTCAAGATTCGGATTCACAACGATGATGCCCAGGATGGGATCCTGGTTATCCGTGCCATCTAGCTGAAAGTTAGTGCCCGAGAAGTGTTGACCGTTAACTTGAATCTGGCCGCCGCCCTGCGGATTCTCAGTGGCCGCATGGTTAAAACCCGGCAATTTCTGCGTACCCGGCGACAACAATTCAAAATTCGTAAAGTTGCGGTTGAGGATCGGCAAATCCTCTACATACTTCTGGCTGAACTGCACGTCCACGTCCGCGCGGTCCGTTTGCAGTTGCGGAATATCGCCCGTAACTTCCACGGTTTGTGTTACGGCTCCGACTTGCAGAGGAACGTCGATCGTTTGCGAGGAGTCGGCCGTAACCGTGACGCGTTCGACCGAATAAGCTTTAAATCCAGCTGCTTCTACTGCCACCTTGTAATCATCCGGGATCAAGTGGGTGACTGTAAAGTTGCCACTGTCGTTCGAGGTGGTTTCGAACGTAGTACTCTTGGAGATCGAGGTGACGGTGACTTTCGCGCCGCTTACCGCATTTCCCTGCGCGTCCGTCACTGTGCCTAAAATACTGCCGAACACGGCTTGGCCTGATGCCGTATACGTGCACAGGTTAAAGCAGAAGCAGAATAAAACCAGAGCCACCCACACTGAGCGTCTTGCCATTACACCCCTCCTCAAACCCATCTTGGAATCTTTCCGAAGCCCGAACACACCGCTGCCGAACAAGTATCCTCGACTGAATTTATATGGGTTCGTGAACTACTGTGTGGACCACAAACAGCAGGACTAAAAATCGCATCCTGCAGGACCCCCTCGACGTACACAG
>Ga0073928_10008354_pt1 | contig 13046 bp, 17 predicted proteins | sample PaiPotPPA55metaG_FD_76969 | JGI IMG/M metagenome (GOLD analysis project Ga0073928, IMG submission 76969) | Iron sulfur acid spring bacterial and archeal communities from Banff, Canada, to study Microbial Dark Matter (Phase II) - Paint Pots PPA... ...
ACTCCCACGATCGCGAGCGTTAGCGCCAGGAGTCCGTCGAACAGCGTCAACCACGCCAGAATCATGTCAGCCTCCGCGTTGAGAAAAGCATGCGGGTAAAAATGAGGAATGAGAGAGAAGCGTCAGTCATCCGCATTGGCCAAATGTCTTGTTCTTATTGATCACTAATCGTCAGTCGTCACGCTGCTGCTTGTGCATTCCGCGTGCGACGTATTGCGGCAACATCATCAGATATTGCCTTACGGCAATCGCGCCGTCGACATCTTAGTCAGCGTTCCACTTCGTCTTTGGCGATTTGCTCCAAATGACACGGCCTCGCGCAAGATCGAGCAGCCGGATCAGCGGTTCCAGCGCAGGATGGTAAGCAAGGATTTGATCGTAAGCTTGATGCCGCTCGGCTTCTATCTCGATCCAATTGTTGCTTGTAATAAAGATTCGCCATACTTTATGCCCTTTCATGTTGCTGGTCCGATCGACTCGGGCTCAAATGCGCCTGCGACCTTCAAGTATTTCGATATAGGAAATATTTCTGGTCGATCTTCGCCGCAGCGCGTTGCGGCAACGAAAGAGGTCAGTTCTTAATTGGGGGTGGCACCAGCAGCCCTGTGAAAATGTAAAGCAAGGAACCCTCCGGAACGCCCAAGTGGCGTAGGTTTTCAGCCAAAGGGTGCCCGGTCGAGACTTTTATGACACTTTTTGCTTGAAATCTTTGCGTGCAATCAGATTGCGCTCGGCAAAAACGATCAGACGAGCCATATTTCACGCAACAAACCGAGATCTAAAGTGGGGATCGCATTGCGAAGAATCCAGCACGCCAATGGTTAAATCGGGGTCGGTTGTCGTCCGGATTTATTGGGCGAATCGCATACTTAGGTCCTACGGCGAACCCTGAGAACCTGCCGGTAGAACATTACGTACAAGACGCTACCGTACAATTTCACACAGATGCTGCTGCTAGCCCTTGATGAGCTGCCAGGCAACAGGGCAAACTTTTTGGTTGCCTCTGCAACTTGTGTATCCCTGGTCTGTTCCTGGTGCTCCAGGAGCGGCGAGAGGACCGAGGCGTTGTAAAAGATGATGCAGTTGGCGATCAGGCGGCTGCATTCCGCCCAAAGCTGTTGGTCAAACTCGGTTTTGAAGCGGAGCTTGCCGAAACCAACGTAGGAGATCGCGCGGCACAGCTGGTGGTAGTCTTCGCCCCGGTTTAAGGCCTTCTGAACGTGCTGCCGCAAGGACGGGCAATCAATATAGTCGAGCAGGTAAAGGCTGCAATGGATGCTGTCGTATTCCCAAAGCGCGTGCTTGGCCCTGCTGTTGCGGGGTTGCGCTCAGCTTGCGCACGATTGTGCTCTGCGTGGTCTCCTTCAGAGCCAGGGACCAGTGCTCGAATCCAAAGATCGAAAAGCCACTCCCATCGGCGAGCTTTTTAGGCGACATTTGCGTATGGGCGGACTCGAAGCCACACATCGCGATATTGCTTCAGTTTGCGACCGCGTGGGAACAATATAGCGGCAGGTTCACCTTGAAGGTCGTACCCTGCCCCGGCGCGCTTTCTACCGTGATTTGGCCGCCGTGCAATTCGACGATTTCTTTGACGATCGATAGTCCGAGTCCGGTACTGGGCTCGCCCGCGGTCGGCTTGTTGGAAAGCTTGACGAACGGCTCAAATAGGAGCGGCAGATCCTCGTGCCTGATTCCCGGTCCGGTGTCGCGCACAGAAATCTCTATATCGGAATTCACTATCCGCGCGGCAAGAGCAACCGATTGTCCATGAGAACATATTTCAGGCCGTTTGAAATCAGATTCGAAAGCACCTCCACTATGCGCGGGGCATCCAGTTCGGCAGATGGCAGGCGGGGGGGCACATCCCAAACGAGCTCAATGCCCTTCTTCCGCGCAGCCAATACGAATTCATCGAATGCCTGACGTAGGATTTTGACTGAGTCTTGAAACACTGGTGTAAGTTCCAATTTGCCGCTGCGAGTTGCGCTCGCTGAAAGCAGATCCTTGATCACTAGCAGCATCTGATTGGACTCTTGGACCATACCGTTGAGAAAGTCTATTTGCTCTTCGGGAGAACACTCGTTCTCTAGTATCATCGAAGCCATCACGCTGATGTTTCCGATCGGGTTTTGAAGGTCGTGAGCCGCCATACCCAGGAACCTGTCCTTCATCCTATTAGCTTCTTCAAGCGCATGGTTGGCAGTGCGAATCGCCGCGTTCAGCTCGAGCAGCGCCGCTACATTCGCCTTAAGGCGTTCGTTGAGATTAGTCACATCCTCAAACGCCGAAAGCAGGATATTCAGCAATTGTTCGATCGTCGGCTTGAGCAGGAATTCGGCATTTTGGAATGTCACCTGCATCGAGTTGACGTCTCCCCCGTGCACCCTGCGAGCACCACCGGCAAGCGTCCGCTGCACGCGTCCCACGATCTCGCTGGGGGAGTGATCCTTGGTCATGAAGCCATCAGCACCTGCTTCGAGCCCGCGCAAAACATTTGTGGGATTGGAGTCGGCCGTATTGATCAGAACCGGCGTATTTCTCAACTCGGGATTGCATTTGATGCGTCGGCACAAAGCGAAACCGTCTTCATCGGGCAGATATACGTCGACCATAATCAGGTCGAACCCTCCCTTAGTTGCCTGCGCATAGCCTTGAGTTGCATCTCGGGCAATTTCAACGTCGAAGCCGGCGTCGGCAAGCACGATGGCGAGTTGCTGGGCCTGGGTCGGGCTGTCTTCAACAATCGATATTCGGGTCATCACGGTCTCCGGGAATTGAAAGAGTCGAAGTCATTAGATTGTTGGCGGCCGATTTACCTGTACCATCTGGTTTAATTTCTGCGCGATTGCGCCGAGAGGCAGGACGGTATCAACCAGGCCTGCTTTGATCGCTGCGCCTGGCATTCCAAACACGACCGAGGTCTCCTCGTCCTGTGCAATTATGTATCCATTTTGGTGCTTGAGGGCGTGTAATCCTTCCAGCCCATCGTCGCCCATACCGGTCAGGATGGCTGCCAGCGTTTCGCGGCCCGCCGAGCGCGCGGCGCTCTCGAATAGAAAATTGGCCGAAGGACGGAACCCGCGGAGCGGCGGCGCCGCCGACAATATCGCCCGATAATTCGAACCTCCGCCCAGGTGGTAGTCGTCGGGCGCGAAATAAATCGTGCCGGGTAGCAGCAGCTCACCGTTCTCGGCAAGCTTCACCGGCAGCGAGAGACTCGCGGCTAGCCATGTCACTAGTCCTTCAATGAACCCGCTCGTAATGTGCTGCACGATCAGGATTGGAGCAGAGAAATCAAGCTCCAGCGCCGCCAGTAGTATCTGGAGTGCCGCAGGACCACCGATTGATGCAGCGATCACGACTAAACGCGGCCGCGTATGCCAGTCAAGGGCGGCCGGCGAAGGGATCTCGCTGCGAGAACTGGCAATTCGATGAACCACCTTGACATCGGCCATGGCCTTGACCGTCGCAATCAGGTTACGCGCACTTTCCGCGTACCCGGGAGCAGAGACGCCCGGCGGTTTTTGCAAGACGGTGAGTGCGCCGGAACTCAAAGCCCGGGCTGCGGCCTTGGCCTCGGTGAGATTGGAGAAAGCCGAGACCACGACGATCGGGACCGGCGTCGCCGTCATAATCTGTTCAGTGGCGGTAAAGCCGTCGACCACCGGCATGCTGAGATCCATGGTAATCAAATCAGGCTTGAGCTCGCGCGCCATCGTTATAGCTTCGGCACCGTTCCTGGCCTCACCGACGATTTGGATCGTGCAGTCCTCTGCCAGAATTGCCGTCAACAGTGCACGCGCAGTATCGGAATCTTCCGTCACCAGTACCCGGATCATTGTTCAAGAGCCTTCCGTTGAATGCAGCCAATTCGAATTGCTATTTTTCGCGACAACTAACCTCACAAAAGTTGGGCAACAGTTTGCAGCAAGTGATCCTGGTCGAAGGCACTTTTCACCAGGTACGCGCTGGCGCCAAGTTGGAGCCCTCTCGCCTTGTCGGCGTCGCTTTCGCGCGCGGTGAGCAGAACAATGGGCAGATCGTGAAATCGCTTGGAGCTGCGGACGGTCGCAGTGAGCCCGAAGCCATCCAGCTTCGGCATTTCGACATTGCTCACCAGCAGATCTGCGCCCTGGGCCTGGAGCAGTTCCCATGCCGCCTGACCATTGACCGCAGCCATGACGTCATAGCCGGCGCCCTCAAGGATGCTCTTTTCAAGACTGAGCGTAGTAACTGAATCGTCAGCAACGATCAGGCGCTTGCGCCGCATCGCCTCGGATGCCCTCAATGTCATCGCGGCGCCTGTTCTGGTTTGATTCCCAGAGCGGTGCGCACCACATTTGCGACATTGAGCACTAATGCCACTTCCCCTGAGGGCAACAGCGTTGCGCCTGACATCAATCGCGCTCTTCGAATGCGTCGCCCCGGACCTTTGACCATCAGGTCTTGTTCGGCGAGAAATTCGTCTGCAATCAACGCGACGTTGGTGTCACCCATCCAAACGATCACCGCCAACGAGCTATCCGGTTCCGGTGCGGCGGGAAGACCGAGCACGCCTCGAAGTGGAACCACCAGAGTTGGGGCCTGCCCATCCCCGGACACAAGCATTTCCCGATTGCCTATCCGCCGAATCTTCTCCAGGTTGAATCGCAGCAGCTTGCGTATATGAGCGTTGGGTACGGCGTAAATCTGATTTTCCACGCGCAGCAACAAGGCCCGCATTATCGTAAGCGTGAGAGGGACGGTCATCAGAAATGTGGTGCCGCCGGCCTCAATCCAGGAAATGCCGATGGTGCCGCGCAACGCCTCAATGTGGCTCTTGACGATATCGAGGCCCACACCGCGTCCCGACACTTCGTCCACTTGGGCTGCTGTCGAGACGCCGGGCAAGAAGATGCTCTGTGCAATCTCCGCTGGGGCGGCATCATCATTAAGCCGAGCTCTCGCTCGCGCCCGAATGGCATTGAAATCCAGCCCGCGGCCATCGTCGGATACGGTGATTTCGACATGGGCGCCACGCTTGGCCGCGCTGATCCTGATGCTGCCTTCTGCGGGCTTACCGCTCCGCTGCCGATCCTCAGGTGTTTCGATATCGTGACTGATCGCATTACGTACTAGATGGCGTAGTGGATCGCGGAGCTGCTCGATGACTGCGCGATCCAACTCAACCATCTCACCTTCAATCACGAGAGCGACGCCTTTGCCGCTGCTGTGTGAGAGATCGCGGACCATGCGATCCAGCCCTTGGCAGCATTCAGCGAAGGCAGCATTCGCATTTGGCGAATCTCCTGTTCGACTGGAGATGCGGCCTGCTCGAGTGCTCGGAGGTCGTTGGCGAAAGATGCCGACAACTGCTCTGTATCAAATTCGATCTGCCGCAATGTACTCTCGAGTCCCTTACGGAGATCGTTGCCGAACTCGGCCGCCATGCTCGCTTTCTGTTCTCGTGATGTTCCGAAATGCCTGGTCGCCTCCTCGACCTGACCCGCCTGCATCCGATACGCGCGCAGCGTTTGCCGGAGGTTCGATAGTTGCTCCGTGCGATCTGCGATTCGTCGGCGCGCGACGAGTAGCTCGCCGCTCCAGGCCAAAAGCGCATCGAGCTTATGCGCCGCCACGCGCGGGCGCCGGAGGCGCGGTAAAAATGTCGTGTATTCAGTCGCCTGCCGCGTGTGCGGAATGCCCGCCCTAATTCAACGACCAGGGGGACGGGCGATTGATCGCACGATGGGCCTGAGTGTGCGAACTTGTCGTGGCGAGTTTTTAGAGATGGCCGACTAGCGGCCCCTGCCAACCCACCGCCAGCCAAGTGTGCCGTCTGTCGAACAACTTGCGACCGAAAACGAAATATCCGATGCGGGTATCGGGCTGCTGCGCGATTACCTAGTCATCACGCATCTCGAAGTTCTAGAGAACTATGATGTGATCGAGCATCTCAATGAACTGCCCGAGGCGGAGGATCAACACCGTGCTACGCGGGCGTAGGCTGCTCTCGTTTACTACGCTTTGCATGATGCTCGTCTCGAGTGCAGTTCTTCCAATACGAGCGCAGGATTCCGCTCCGCCTGATCTCCAGATGTTACTTAACCTCGACCTTTTTCGGTCGCAACTGCAGCATGGCAAACCAGGATGGCCAGGCTCGAATTCGAGCGATTCCACGCTTGATCAAATTCGTACGCTGAATGCACTCGGTTATCTCGGCAATAGCAACTACATGGATACCGTGGTCGGCGGTGGGGCCAGCGGGAGTCTAAAACAGCCCGCGCCGCCCTCATCTCAGGAGACTCCCGAATGAGCGGACGGGCTTTTCTGACGGAACTCGCATCGATGCTGTTGGTGGTAATCGTGGTCGGTGTCGGGGCGAGGCTGGCCAGCGCTCAAAACGTAGCGAATCTTCCGAACGCAGCGGAGCGTGCATTAGCAGCCAAGTATCCGAATGAATGGGCAAGGTTGACCTCCGAGCAGCGCGAACGTGTACTCGCCAATTATCAACAATGGCAGCAGATGTCGCCCGGCGAGCGTTATGCGGCCGAACATAGCTATCAGCAATTTCGAGCACTGTCGCCCGCAGACCGCCAGCGGGTGCTCGCCGCTCTGCAACAATGGCGGAAGCTCCCGGACGCTCAGCGAAACCGGTTGCACGAGGCGTATGCCCGCTACAAAGCCTTACCGTTGGATCAGCAGCAACGGTTAATCAGGCGGTATCAACGCTTTCAGAAGTCTGCCCCCCGAAAAACGCCAGCGAGTACTGAATAATTACAACCGGTGGCAGCGAATGACGCCCCAACAGCGGGAAAATATGCGTTCACGCTGGCGCGAGCACCGCCCCAATCGAGGGCATCCGGTGATGCCGCCCTAGTAATTCCCGCAGTCCGAAGCACCTAACCCGTGAGCCGCAGTCCTCAACTGCGCCAATAGAAGAGAAAAAGTCCTCCTCCGCTTTTAGTTCGACCTCTGATCGTGCTAGTCAAACATGGGGAAGTGACCCTCAACCCGGCGCGGACGCGCATCTCGCCTTTGAAAATGAGCGGGAGTTGGGGAAATAGGAGGGAGCCGTTGGAAGAATGCACGATGGCATCTGGTAACGGTACCGCAGAATGGCATGAGGAAACGGTTCGAGTTGAGGACGTGGACCTGATCGTAGCCAAGGGAGGCAGTGGAAAACCCCTTCTAATCCTCCACGAAGAGCTGGGCTGGCCGGGCTGGCTCAAATGGAATTCGGCGCTGGCGCAAAAGCATTTGCTGCTGATCCCGCAACATCCGGGGTTTAGCCGCACGGTGCGGTCGGAATGGATTAGTAACATTCGAGACATGGCGGGCCTCTATGCGCGTTATCTGGCCGACCAGAAGTTCGCTCCCGTCGATGCGATTGGTTTTTCCCTGGGTGGATGGATCGCCGCGGAGATGGCGGCTTGCAATCCGGGGCAATTTCGCAAACTGGTTCTGGTCGCGCCAATGGGCATCCGACCACGCGAAGGTGTGATTCTGGATTTCTTCCAGCTTATGGCGCCGAAACATCTCTATGCGACCGTCCATGACCCGGACGCCACGCCGGAATTTGACGACCTTTACGGCGGCCAGGGTCCGGCCCAGTTCGAACACTGGGAGGAAGCGCGCGCACAGACCGCGCGGCTCGCTTGGACGCCGTTCATGCACAATCCCAGCCTGCCCCATTTGCTGGGAGTCGCAGCGGATTTGTCGACTTTGTTGATTTGGGGACGGCAGGATCGAGTCGTCCCGCTTGCAGCAGCTGACGAATTCAAACGGATACTGAAGTCGGCGCGGCTGGCTACTTTCGACAATTGCGGGCATCGGCCCGAAGTTGAAAAGACGGCTGATTTTCTGCGCGAAGTTGAAGTTTTTTTGGAATGACTGCTATACAGAGGGCGGCGGTGAGCCCCCGGTCAGGCGCAGCCGGCCGAGATAGATAAGGAGGCGGTGCGATGCACCTTATGTACTTCACGGAACGGCCGTACCGGTACGTTCCCAACGACGAAGTCATCAAAACAGGTTTCTTTGGTATCGAGAATAAGCATTTCGACTCGGTTAAGGGTGGTCAGCTACTTAACGAGTATCTCGATGAAAAGGTGCTTGCTGAGCAACTGGGTTACGATGGTGTAATGCTCAACGAGCATCATGACACCGCGTTTTGTATGGGTTCGGTGATGGATGTCGAGGCGTCCATCCTCGCCCGTATCACTAATAAGGTCAAAATCGTGCTGCTCGGCAATCTGTTGCCGGTGGTCGGCAATCCACTGCGCTTGGCCGAAGAATTGGGCATGATCGACATGATTTCAGGCGGCCGCTTGGTCGCCGGATGGGTCCGTGGCGGCGGCAGCGAGCAGTTCGCGTCGAATGCCAATCCCGCCTTCAACCGTGAATATTTCAATGAAGCGCACGAGGTGGTGATTCAGGCGTGGACTAAACCCGGTCCGTTCCGGTATGAGGGCAAGCATTTCCACTACCGCTTCGTCGATCCATGGTGCCTGCCAATTCAGAAGCCCCATCCGCCGATCTGGATTCCCGGGCTGCTCAGTCCCGAGACGGTGGTGTGGTGTGCGCAACATCGCTACCCATATATCGCGCTGGCGACCTTCCTCGAACCAACGGTGGAGCTGTGGAATATCTATCGCGATGCGGCTGCGGCCGAGGGTTACCAAGTCGGACCCGAGAATTTCGGCTATTTGCAGAAGGTTTACGTTGCCGAGACCGACGAAAAGGCGCGTGAGATCGCCAAATGGGATATGTTCGGCGGCGCTGGCATTGGCTACAGCCTCTTTGGCCAGCCGCAATGGATGTTCCCGCCGGGTTATAATTCAAAAGAGGCCACCCAGCGAATGGCCCGGCAGTTCACCGATCCCCATGCCGATAAGAAGAGTCCCTGGGCTGGACTTGCTGACGGAACTACCACGTCGAAAATCGCCGATGCGCAGGTCAAGACTCGTTCAGCGGTGTGGCAAGATACTGGTCCCGTCGATGTTGAAGCGACGCGCCGGCAGATTTTCGAGGCGTTCCCGGCGGTCGAGCGGTCCATGCAGGTGATTTGCGGCACGCCCGACACGGTCATTCCAAAATTGCGCACCGTGCTCGAAGTGCTGAGACCGGGTATTTTCGCCTTCTGGCAGAACGACGGACCGATTTCGAAGGAAGATCGCTTGAATAATATTCGACTGATTGCAACCGAAGTAATGCCCGCGGTGCGGGAATTCGGCAAGGAACTGGGCCTGACTTCGCCCTTCGAGGTTAAGCCCGGTTCGCGGCCGCTGAAACCTGGCGAGAAGCCGAGATCGGTGGGCTCGCTCGAATCGTTACAGCGGATGAACGGGCAAGCCGCCGCGAATCCGTAAGCGATTAAAAACGAGGCTGATCTTTCGAGTAATGCGGCGCGGCTCATCGGGTCGCGCCGCGCACTTTTGTGCGCAAAGCGTGACGCGAAGGTATGCGCTGGTACGATTTGGTTGAAGTAGGTGCTGGGGAGCAATGGAACAGAAAACGCACTTAAGGTCTTAGGTGGCAGCCTCCTCCGTCACCTCGGACGGATTTCTGAGTGGCCGAAGTTGCCCGTGCTGAACCGAATCGGGCAGCGAGAGGAATATCTACCCAGTAGGTTGATGCGTTTGAATACGGGGCAAAAGGCTGGCCACGTCCTCCGCATTAATGGAGAAATTGTGAATCGGACGGTTGCCAGGGCGAAAAGCCCGGATCGTGCAAGGTGGGGCTGTGACCAGCGTGAAGGAAAAGCGATGGAAGGGAAGGGTGTGGTTGGGGTCGATGTGTCGAAAGCTAGGTTGGATGTTCCTTCCGTGACTTCGGTCGCATTAGCACGTGCCTGATTGTGTACGTCTTGGCGCACCATCTCGTCGGGCGGAATTGTGCGCATTGCGGATGATAGCAGGGTGAAAGCGCCCTTAGCAGGTGTCCAATTTTGTCCGCGCTCCAAGCGTTAGGGAGATCTAGTCATAACGGCTCCCAGGTAAAGAATGCCCCTAGTCGAACGGGTTGAGCGCGCCAACCTTGGGCCGAATATTCTCGCCTACCGATAATTTGGGGTACGTTACTTCAATACGGCATTGACCACCGCGTCAGGGATGCGAGCTTGGATATTGCAGCATGGCTCCGCGGTCTCGGGCTCGAGCAGTACGAGCAGGCGTTCCGCGAAAACGAGATCGACGAAAGAGTGCTGCACAGCCTGACGCCAGAGGATTTGAAGGATCTTGGTGTCACCCTGGTCGGGCATCGACGGCGACTGCTCAACGCCATCGCCGCTCTTGGCACCCACGGCGCCACCATCGCGGAGGCGCCACCCGATCAACTCGTTCACGCCGATGCCGAACGCCGGCAACTCAGGGTTATGTTTTGCGATTTGGTCGGTTCGACCGCCCTTTCGGCGCGAGTCGATCCCGAGGACCTACGCGACGTAATCGCTGCTTACCACCGTACTGTCTCCGAAATCGTCGCTGGCTTTGATGGCTTTATCGCCAAGTACATGGGCGGACGGTGTCCTCGTCTATTTTGGCTACCCACGAGCGCACGAGGATGACGCCGAGCGCGCAATCCGAGCCGGGCTCAACGTGATCGAGTCTGTGGGTCAGCTCGATATTAAAATCGCCGAGCTGCGAATCCTGGTCGGCATTGCAACCGGGCTGGTCGTTGTTGGCGATCTGATCGGCGAAGGAGCGGCGCAGGAACGGTCGGTCGTAGGCGAGACCCCAAACCTCGCCGCCCGTCTGCAAGCCTTGGCCGAGCCGAACACTGTCGTCGTCGCATTGAGCACACGCAGGCTAGTCGGTGAGCTGTTTGAGTACCGCGACCTTGGTGCCGTAGAGATAAAGGGGATCGGTGCCCCTGTCCGGTCGTGGCAGGTACTGCATCCGAGTGTTGTGCCCAGCCGGTTCGAGGCGCTGCGCGGATCGACGCTGGGCGCACTGGTTGGTCGCGACGAGGAAATCGACCTGTTGGTGCGCCGCTGGGCGCTAGCCAAATCGGGTGACGGCCAGGTCGTTCTGATCTCCGGAGAGCCGGGCATTGGCAAGTCGCGCATTGCTGCAGAACTGGCCGAGCGCCTCCATGAAGAGCTTCATATCCTTCTGCGCTATTTCTGCTGGCCGTATCATCAAAACAGTGCTCTGTTCCCATTCATCGAACTGCTTGGCCATGCGGCCGGGTTTATCAGCGACGATCGGCCCGCGACACGACTTGAGAAACTCGAGGCACTGCTAGCCAGGGCCACCCCGCCCGACGATATGGCATTACTCGCCGATTTGCTGTCATTGCCCGCTGCGGAGCGTCACCCTCAGCTGATCCTCAGCCCGCAACGGAAGAAGGAGCGGACATTCGAAGCGCTGATCCGGCAATTCGAAGGCTTGGCGCGGCAGCACCCAGTGGCCATGGTTTTCGAGGAGGTGCATTGGATAGACCCGACCTCGCGCGAGCTACTCGACCTCATCGTCGAGCGTGTCCGCATCCTGCCGGTGCTGCTGATCGTAACATTCCGCCCCAACTTCCAGCCGCTTTGGACCGGTCAGCCGCAAGTCAGCGTGATGGCGCTCAATCGCCTAGGTCGACGAGACCGGACCCATTTGGTCAAGCAAATCGCCGGCGGTAAGGGCCTGCCCGATGGCGTCATCGTCCACATCGCCGACCGCACCGACGGCGTGCCCTTATTCGTGGAGGAATTGACAAGAAACGTCTTGGAAAGCGGCCTGCTACGCGAGGAACGCGATCGTTACGTGCTCGATGGCACACTGCCGCCGTTGGCGATCCCTACGAGCTTGCACGACTCGCTTATGGCACGGCTCGACCGTTTGGGATCGCTGCGGCATGTGGCGCAGATCGGTGCCGCGATCTGACGCGAGTTCTCCTACGCGCTGCTACATGCGGTTTCCCGTCTTCCCGACGACGAATTGCAAGCCGCTCTCACCCGCATCGTCGCCTCCGAGCTGGTGTTCCAGAGAGGCATGCCGCCCGACGCGGTCTATACCTTCAAGCACGCACTCGTGCAGGACGCGCGTCACGGCAGCCTCCTGCGTGGCGTGCGGCGACAATTGCATGCGCAGATTGCCGAAGCACTTGAAACCCTTTCCCCGGAGCTGATGGACAGCCAGCTCGAACTCTTCGCGCAGCATTATGCCGAGGCCGGACTCGTTGAAAAATCCGTAGTCTACTGGGGAAATGCCGGTCGAAGATGCGCCGCCCGCTCAGCGATGGCGGAAGCAGCCGCACAACTGCAAAAGGGCTAGGATCAGCTGGCACTACTGCCGGAAAATCGCGAACGCCAGCGACATGAGCTCGAATTTTGGTGCGCGCTGGGTGCTGGTCTCGCAAGTTATCAAAGGCTTCGCGGCCCCGGAATCGGGGAGTACCTACGGCCGCGCACGAGAATTGTGGGAACAGTTGGGTTCTCCCACGGAGTACCTCAGGTTCCCTTTGGGCAATCGCTATACCACATGAACCGCGAACTCGATCTGGGCGTTGCGCTTCGACGAGGATTTGTTGCGTTTGAGCCGTCAACGGAACGATTCCGCCGGGCTGGTTTTGGGTCACCAGTCCTTCGGTCGAAACCTGTTGTTTTCCGGTAGGTTTGCTTCGTCCCGGTCGCATCTGGAAGAGGCACTTGCGCTTTACGATCCTATCTCTCACCGCCGACTTGCCTATCAGATGGGGACCAGTCCTCACGTGGCGTCACAGGCGTTCTGGGGGCATGTCCTGTTCCTGTCTCGGCCATCCTGATCGGGCATTGGCACGAAGCAACCAAGCAATTGCTGACGCTCGAAGACTGGCTCATCCGCCATCTTTGGCTCTGAGCTTGTCGATTGGCAGCAGGTTGCTTTCGCTCGTTGGCGACACTGCAGCCCTGGATCAGCGGGCGGGCGAGCTAATTGCGGTTGCGATCGAGCAGGATTTCCCTTATTGGCGTGCACTGGGATTGGCCTTTCGCGGGTGGGTCGCTGTCAAGACCGGCGATTTGGGCGAGGGGATATCGCTCCTAGCAATAGTTCGGCCGCTTACCGGGCGACCGGGTCGGAGGCGTGGTCGCCCCATAT
>Ga0073928_10008355_pt1 | contig 13045 bp, 11 predicted proteins | sample PaiPotPPA55metaG_FD_76969 | JGI IMG/M metagenome (GOLD analysis project Ga0073928, IMG submission 76969) | Iron sulfur acid spring bacterial and archeal communities from Banff, Canada, to study Microbial Dark Matter (Phase II) - Paint Pots PPA... ...
CGCCGACGGTTCGCACCAACAGTATTTTCCCCTCGCTAACACCCAGGTCCCAGCGGAATCGCCACTATCTTCGTTATAGGCTCCGCCATTCGAAAGAACCCGCTTCCGCCACGGGCTGTTAGGTGCAAGTCAGGTCATGGGAATGCCGCAGTCTTTAGGTTACGACGGTTTCTGATACGCCCGTCCGTAGTACGCCGGCGAATTGGGCGGCTGGCAGGGGCTGGCTGAAGAGGTAGCCTTGTCCTTCGGCACATTGCTGGGCTTGAAGGAATGCCAGCTGTTCCGGAGTTTCAATACCTTCCGCGATCACGCGTTGCTTGAGGTGCTTGCCCATGCCAATGATGGCGCTGACGATGGAAGAGTCGTCGGAGTCGTCGGAGTCAGCGGTGATCTTGTGGATAAAAGATTTGTCGATCTTCAGGATATCGATGGGAAACTGCTGGAGATAACTGAGGCTGGAGTAGCCGGTGCCGAAGTCGTCCACCGCAATGTGCACTCCCAGCGTCTTGAGCGCATCAAGTCTAATGGCTGACAAATCGGCATGCTGCATAAGAACGCTTTCCGTCAGCTCGAGATCGAGATAGCGGGCTTGCAAGCCGGTTTCTCTCAGGGTGCTACGAACGCCCGCAAGAAACGTCTCGGCGCGGAATTCTTGCGCGGAAACATTGACGGAAATCCGTTTGAACGGTAAACCGGCGACCTGCCATTCGCGTGCCTGCCTGCACGCTTCGTGAAGCACCCAACTTCCGATAGCAAGAATGAGGCCGCAATCTTCGGCAACAGGCACGAACTGGGAAGGAGGGACGGATCCTCGATCGGGATCCTGCCAGCGTATCAACGCTTCGACCCCCGTGATCTCCCGTGAGGCGAGATTTACCTTGGGCTGATAGTGCAACAAGAACTCTTTCCGGGCGAGAGCACGACGCAAGCTGCTTTCGAGGGATTGCCGCTCAACGGCCTTAAGATTCATTTCGCGCTTGAAGAACTGGAAATTGTTGCGTCCGTTTTCCTTAGCGTAGTACATCGCGGTGTCCGCATTCTTGATGAGCGTTTCGGCGTCCGCTCCGTCTTCCGGGTAGATGCTGATACCGACGCTGCCGTCGATATTTAGCTCTTGTCCACCAACGGAGTGCGATGCGTTGAGCGAACGAAGAATTTTTTTTGCGCTGGTAGCCGCGTCTTCCGGATGGGCGATCTCCGAAAGCAGGATCAGGAATTCATCTCCTCCCTGACGGCTTACGGTGTCGGAACCTCGCACGCTGGACAACAATCGTTTTGAAACCGACTGAAGAAGCTGGTCGCCGATGGCATGGCCCAGGGAATCATTGATGTGCTTAAAACGGTCCAAATCCAGAAAGAGTATCGCAAACGGTCTATTCTGGCGGCGAGCCAAGGAAATCGTCTGAGTGACCCGGTCGTTGAGGAGCATACGATTGGGGAGATTCGTGAGTACATCGTGCTGCGCAGAGTGAGTCATTTGGTGCGACATGGCACGCGCCGCGCTCACATCGTGGAAGACGATTACCGCTCCTATAACGCGGCCTATGCGGTCGTGGATCGGGGCGGCGGAATCTTCAATGGCGGATTCAAAACCGTCACGGCGGATGAGGATGCAGTTCAAAGTGAGTCCGACAGTTCTGTTTTGCTCAACAGCCATCTCCATGGGATCCCGAGCGGTCTTGCGCGTACCGCCATCAACAATTTGGAACACTTCGGCCAGTGGTTTCCCGATAGCTTCTTGCCGGCACCAGCCGGTCATAGTCTCGGCAACAAGATTGAGATAGGTAATGCTACCGGAAATATCGGTGCAGAGAACGGCGTCCCCAATCGAGTTGAGGGTGACTACGGCGCGTTCTTTTTCGATGTACAACGCATCTTCGGCGGCCTTGCGCTCGATAGCGTGGCGCACTGCGCGCGGCAGAGAATAGCTGTCGAGATGATCCGGCAACAGGTAGTCCTGCGCGCCGCGTCCCACGACTTGTTTGGCGAGGGATTCGTTATTGTTGCCGCTGAGAATCAGGATCGGAACGTCCGGCGCAGCGGTGAATAGCTTATCGAAGGTCTCGATACTCTGACGATCGGGCAGGGACAAATCGAGCAAAACGGCGGCAATTCCCTTTTTTTTCAGGAGCTCCATAGACCTGGGAAGTTGGCGAACCCATTTCACGCTGAAGGAACCTCCACCACCTACGGCCAGCGCCGCACGAATCTGTGTGGCAGCAGCCGGATCGTTTTCAATTAGAAGTATTTTCAGAGGCAGCATAGACGAAGTCATAGTGCTTTTCATCGCTGCACGATTACTCCCTGAGTTAACTTGAACCATTCCTGCAGCGCTAGAACGGCGCGAAAGGTCTTCGAATTTACTTTTCCTGGAGCGGTCATCCAGTAGATGGTCACGCTGTTGGTCAGGCTGTCGATGCACATCCGTTGATGCGTCTGCGTCGTCGCATCCGCCGTGCGTTTTCTGAACCACAGGACGTTGCCTTCTCCGCGTTCACTCACCTTGACGAAGCCGCCTTCGCGGGCAGCGGTTTGAAATGCTTCAAGTCTCACCATGGCTCCTTCTTTCCGCGCTCGTATCCGTCTGATCTTCTGGAATGCGTCCGCACGAGTTTGCAGGTTGCAAGACTCGACCCGGCCTTCCGTTCCCGCTCGAAATGTTTTGATCCTCATCGCGTGTCAGTCGGCCTTCTATGACGACAGCGCCATGCCCCATGAAAGGCCAGCCTGGTTTGGAATTCTGCGCCGAGCGCACAATTGCCCAACCCAGTGGCGTCGCACGAACATCGATTGGCGGGCGATGAACAAAGGGGATTTGGAGAAGCCTCCGTCTCCGATCGCGCGCTCAGATTTCGACCACACTGCGACTCGCAATTAAATCCAGGGGTAGCAGCCCTTCCCATTGCGCGACTGCAACCTCAGGGATAGTTTGAGTTAACTCGGGTTTAGAATATCGAGGAGGGCCGTCAATGTCTGTACAATATAATACGCATGGTACTAGTCGAGTACTAACAATATACTCAGAGTCTCTTATACATCTCTGCCATATCTTCCCGTAGGACAAGAGCGCGAATCCATACGTCGGTCACAGGCAACTTTCGACGAGCTCTTGAAAACATTTCAAAATAGCAACTATATGCCCCACGCTCTAGTGGCTGGTCTTTATCCTCAGTCCAGAACTTCCGGGATTACAAACTCCCTCGACGAGATGACCCAAGTTCTGCAAACGCTAATTCCCGCGGCCAACGTTGCCGCGGTCACAAGGCCATTGTTTGCTGGGCCTAGGCCAGAGCGTGATCGTCCCCATGCGTAGAGCTCTTGGGTTTCTTCTCATCTGGTTTGTGCCCAACTTTCCCGGCAAGAAACAAGATGAGATTCCTGTCGGGCTGGTTCATTTTCGCAATTAGAGGAATCAGCTTGTCCATTAGTCGCCGGCCGGCCCGCGAAGATTCCCAGGAATTTTTTGCATGATTTTTCGCCGTTTCCGGAGGCGCAGGCGGCTTGTCGCCATCGTACATCAGCTGATACATGGGTATCTCGAGGGCACGCGCGAACTTCTCAAGCGTTTCCAGGGACGGGACAGTGTGCCCGTTCTCCACTCGCGACGTGTAGCATCGGAGCAGGCCGGTTCGCACTTCGAGATCTCCTTGCGACAGTTTCTTAGCTTCGCGAAGTGATTTCAGGCGTTTGCCAATGATTATTTGCTCTCCCTTCCAATAACGGGATACGTAAAGATATAAGTAGATACTATAGTTCTATTCATATTACAAGTATTATATCAGTGCTTTCAAGCGGGACAGGAGCTCTCGATCAGTGAACCCGCGGCGACGAGAGGTTCTGATTATTCGGACCACCCCTTAAAACGCGCAGAGCGTGAGTTCGTCTGAGCTCGGCAGCCGACGACGTTTTTGAAGAGGCCTCCGGAGGATTGCGAGGCTCGCTACGTCATCGATCTTGAAGTGCCGAAGGTATACGCCCGGTCAAAGCCCTTCGTCAACTGCACGCTTGAAGAATTTTCTTGCTGCGCGAGGTCAAAGGGTCCCCGCTGTCACAAAAGCTTTCTCATGACCGCAATTTCACTCCCGAAGAAACCATGCAATTTCAACTCGTTCCGAATCGCTAGATCTCGCTTGCCAATTCATCGACGCCATCGAAAAGGCTCGCTGGCAAATCCTATCTTGTAATCCCCACGCCGCTGAGTTTGGGAAAAGCTTGCTCGCTTTCCTGAGCAGACCAATCGCACGATACGTGTCTGTCCCAAAATAGTTTTGCGACAAGCAAGTAGTCACGCCGGAGCAGTGCCGATGCGGCGAGCGGGGGCCCAGGGTCATACGGGAGACGCCCCACACGATAATCCCGTCAAGCCATTGTTTTTCTTTGATTTGACGTGAATGAGCGGCGTCAGTGACCCGCTCGGCCAGTTTTCACCAATTCCGCACAATCGCTTTTGCGATCAGCAGGGTCTGTAGGCCGGCCCCACAACTCCATCGAAATCTTGCCAATTTTGTTCTCCGCGTCTCGCGGCGACGTGGCCTACGGCGGAATCTGCTCGGAAAGCCAAGCAAGTTCGAGAAGTTCCCAAACATTGGGCTGCGCCGCTTAGGCTGACCGCAGGTCCGAGTCCCATGCACATGGGCCGGAAATCTTGACCCGCAGGAGAAAAACATGATTAACAAAAATAGAATCTGGTTCAGCTTGATACTTCTCATTGCACTTCTCACTCTCATTGCAATAGATCAGCACGCTGCCCAAGGCTCGATAGGGATGCGCGCGGATGGCACAGCCCCCGCCTGCCCGGCCCATTCCGAACAAATCCACTCTCAATCACAATCTGATTGCTGATGGAACCGCGCCCCCGGCTCCTCCGATCCCATATCCGAAGGCAAGCGTGCTGCAAGCTGATGGCACTGCGCCGCCCGCACCTCCGATTCCCTGGAAGTATTCAAGCGTCGCCGTGTGAAAGCTTAGAAACGCGTACGGACATTTGGTTCAAGAGGTGCCGCGCGTCGACTGGAAACTCGGCTACGCCGATGGGGAGAAGAAAGGATGCCCTGGCTTCTCCCCATTTTTGCTTTACAATTTGTCTGACGCCGAGGGGATCTTGAATGCTGTCTTCAGTGCTATGGATCTTAGGGCCGATACTTGAGTCCCTCGTCGTGGTTCGCGCTGTGCGCGGAAATTTCCTGAAAGAGTACAAACTTTTCTATTCCTATATCATTTGGGTGTTTTGCGGAATTTGTCTCTCTTCGCAGTCTATCATCGCTGGCCCGCAGGCTACGCTTACGTTTACTGGTACGGCCAGTTTTTTAGTGTCTTGGTTGGTTGCGCCGTGGTTTGGGAGATTTACAAAGTCGCCTTGGCGAACTATCCAGGCGCGGCCCGGATGGCCCGAAGCGTACTGCTCTTCCTTTTTATTATTACGATGTCAAGAATCGCGGTATACGCGGCGAACAACGCAAAATGGCTTCCCGGTAAGACGACCTTGGAAACGGAACGCGAGTTTAGAACTCGTGCTGATTCCGCATCCGTTATCGTCCCAGACGCATCGGTGTTTCCCGGTGCGAGAAGCTGAAATCGTTGGCCAGGTGACGGCCATTGCCACGCGCATCGCAGATCTCGATCCGGGCGATAGACCGTCCAAGTCGGGGACACAATTGTCGAAGCGATTTTGACACGTAGGTGAATCATCGGCGGCAACGCTCCTTCGGCGGGAACGGCCCAACTCTAGAATCCAGGAGAAGAAGTCCATACCCCCCGCCCGGAAACAGCTCGTTTAACTGTGATGAGACCAGAATCCCAGCGCGCTGAACTTGACGGAACCGGCGAAGGTTCGCACGTTTTTGAACGCCACGTCTTCGCACGTCACGTGATTTCTCCGTGATCGTTGTGTTGTTGTACCTCCTTCTCAATCAACCTGAAGTTATCCTGTTGTCTAAGCTTGGATTCAGTGTGTGGTTTCCGGCCACAGGCCTGGTCCTGGCGCTGATGTTAGGGATCAGTCTTTGGTATTTCCCGCTGGCTGTGTTCGCGGGTGCGCTCGCTGGAGTAGTGATTTATCACCAGCCGGTTTTGTCCTGGAGCGGGTTGGCCACTCCGCTTCTCGGATCGGGCTGCTATGCGGTCGCGGCCTATTTGTTGCGAGGCCCGCTGAAAATCGACCTGGCATTGCAGCGAAGACGCGATGTACTGCGATACATTTCGGTAACGCTGGCGGCCGCTGTTTTCGGAACTCTATTGGGGACTGCCTGTCTAGCCGCAGACGGTACGATTTCGTGGGCTCAATATTGGCGCTCGGCCTGGGCATGGTACGTAGGCGACGTGGTTGGTTTAGTTGGATTTGCACCATTCCTTCTTATTCATCTGCTTCCAGGTGTTTTGAGGACGCTTTCTCCCTCGCATGCAAGGACCACGCAAAGCGGGCAGCACGCAAAAGCGAAAACACAACAAACGAAAATGCGCGAGGTCTTGGAGCTCGCCGGACAATTCATCAGCATCATTTTGGTGCTCTGGATTATGTTTGGGCGAACGCTAGGATACAAGCAACTCTATTATTTGGCAGTTGTTCCGATCATCTGGATTGCCATGCGTCACGGGATACAGCGTGTCGTCAGCGCTCTGCTGGTTTTTAATTTCGGCATCGTTATTGCACTCAGACTTTCTCCGCTACCAGAAAATTCGCTGACTAAAGTTGGATTGTTGATGCTCACCCTTTCCGGCACAGGACTGATCGTCGGAGCGGCGGTCACCGAGCGACATCGGATGGCGAAACAATTGAGCGAACGAACTGACTTCCTAAACTCACTCATCGAGAACAATCCTTTGGGAATTGTTGTTCACGATCGAGAAGGCCGGGTGCAACTTTGCAACGAAGCGTTCGCAAACCTCTTCCTTTACAGCCGCGAAGAGATCGTTGGACATTTCCTGGATCCCTTGATTTGCCGGCCTGATGACACGGCTGACGCCAAAGCATTGACGCTGCGCGCTACGTCCGGAGATTCGTTACACGAGACTGTAAGCAGGAGACGTAAAGATGGGAAAACGCTGGATTTGGAATTACACGCGGTCAGCATTTCCTTGGATGGCCAAGACGACGGCGCCTACGCAATTTATAAAGATGTATCTGAACAGATGAAGGCCGCGGCGCAGGTCCGCGATCATTCCGAGTCGCTCAATCGCCTGGTGGCTGAACTTCAACTCCATACCAAGCAGATGACTCTGCTCAATGAAATGGGAGATTTGTTGCAGTGCTCCGCGACGAGCGAGGAGGCCCATGCCGTTGTCGGACAGATCGCAAAAAAGCTCTTTCTAGTTTCCACCGCGGGTACTCTCTTCATTTTTAAGTCATCCAGAAATCTGCTTGAAGCAGTGACGCATTGGGGGAACAGCCTGGTCTCGGAGCAGTCATTCGCACCCGAGGCTTGTTGGGCGCTCCGCCGCGGACAACCATTCTGGAACGAGCATCCAGGCGGAGTTGTCATCTGTCCTCACCTGACGAGCCCAGTCCCAGCGAGCTACCTCTGCATACCCTTGGTGGCACTGGGCGACACTTTGGGTGTCCTGCATATCCAATACAACCTAAGCGAGAGCAGCAGGGGAGCCGAAGCTTTTGAAAGTTTGCAAGAATCGCAGCAGCGGTTGGCTGTGGCCGCGGGCGGGCGCGTTGCGCTCTCTCTCGCCAGCTTGCTTCTGCGAGAGACTCTCCGCACCCAATCCATCCGTGATGCTCTGACGGGATTGTACAACCGCCGGTTCATGGAACATGCTCTTGACCGAGAGTTGCAAAGGGCCAAGCGCAAGAATCACTCTCTCGTAGTCGTGTTCCTCGATCTCGATCATTTCAAGCGATTCAACGATACCCATGGCCACGAAGCCGGGGATACCGTATTGCGCTCCATGGCTGGGCTGTTCCAGAAGCACTTCCGCGGTGACGACGTGGTCTGCCGCTATGGTGGAGAGGAATTTGCGTTCATTCTCCCGGAATCATCGCCTAAAGACGCGGCCAAGCGTGTGGAGGACCTTCGTCAGGCGGCCAAGAGCTACGAGATCACTTATAAAGAACAAGTAATGGACGCCGTTACATTTTCGGTTGGGATCGCAGGCTATCCGGAAAACGGATTGGCTGCTGAAGAACTACTGCATGCTGCTGACAGTTGCTTGTACGAATCGAAAGCGAACGGCCGAGATTGCGTGACCGTTGCCACTTCTCATACCGGATGAATTTCCTCCAGGGTTCGACGCAATGAACATCCACCTCCACGTTGCGTAGCTTGGGTCGATATGATGCGTTCGCGTCCAGGCATCGACAGCTCTTTTAGCCAGACTTCTCGCTGTATTCAGCATCAAGTCATCTTGCTCGCAAGTAAAAACATGGTTCCCACCATCTCGGCCAGCGTCTCTTGCGAAACCGTGGGGAGTCCTCCGTGAGATTGGTCGTCTTTACCGTAACGCGCAAGCAGCAGCAGAGCTCGTGCAAGTGCTTCTCACTGCGCACGGGCAAACATCGATTTCTGAATCGTGCACCCGTACATTGTTTGTCTTTTCGTCAGTTCCGACTCAGCGCCGATCCCGCTGTCTGGGACGACGCGATTCCCGTCGCCCCAGCAACCATCCAGATAACCACGTCGGCGATCAGTTCTAGATTCATCCATCTTTAGTAATAACCCTTTGGCCATCTGGAAGAGGCCTCTTCAGGTATTAACACAACTAAATATTAGAATTTTTGCTGTTGACGTTCAAGCTTATGTTATTCGATTCTCGCTGCCGCTTAACAATCTACCCGTTGGACTACGAAGCTATCCGGATTTGTGGGAGCGGATGCTCAAGGGTCGCCACATGCATGATTCCGTACGAAGACGTACCCGATATCTGAAACAGCCAGGGTTGGCAGCCCGATCATCCGTGCTTCAACGAATCCTCGTAGGTAGCACGTTTGCGCTTTGGCTCTCGATTGCGGCTCCGTTGCAAAGCTGTAACGCACAGGTTTCGGAGAACAAACAAGGTACTGCCGCAGACCTGAAACAACTAAGCCTTGGACAGCTCGGCGAGGTAGTAGTCACCACCGCTTCCAAAGAACCTGAGGAGGTTTGGCGGACTGCGGCGGCGATCTATGTCCTTACGCAGGAGGAAATCAGGCGCTCTGGAGCGAGCAGCGTCCCGGAAGCACTTCGCTTGGTACCAGGAGTTGAGGTGGCTCAAATCGATTCCAGCAGTTGGGCCATCGGAATACGTGGATTCGGAAGTGGCTTTTCAAAATCGGTACTCGTTCTGATCGATGGCAGAAACGTCTATACGCCGCTTTTTGCCGGCGTCAATTGGAAACTCCAGAATGTGATGCTTGAAGACGTAGATCGAATCGAGGTCATTCGCGGACCCGGCGGCACCATCTGGGGGACAAACGCTGGGAATGGCGTAGTCAACATCATCACCAAGAACTCGAAAGACAGTCGCGGAGCACTTGTTTCCGTTGGTGGCGGAAACATTGACCAGGGTACCGGCGGATTCCGTTACGGAGGAGGCACTGGCCGGCACCTCAACTACCGTGTCTACGGAATGGCATTTGGCCGTGGTCCCGAGTTCCATACTGACGGCGACCGATTTGATGATTGGCAGCTTGGCCAGGGTGGCTTCCGCATAGATTGGGACGGTCAAGGTAAGGACACATTTACCCTGCAGGGCGACCTATATAAGGGCGCGGTTGGGCAACGGGAGAACCTTGCTTTCTACTCGCCGCCTTCCTCGATCAATGTCGACCAGGCTCAGGACGTATCGGGCGGAAACATCCTCGGCAGATGGCGTCACGAACTCGCTAACGGATCCGACTTCCAATTCCAAGCATACTATGATCGAACTTATCGCCGGGGCTCGCAAATCGGAGAAACTCGCAATACCTTTGACATAGATTTCATCCACCATTTCAACGCCCTGCCCCGCCAGAACATTATCTGGGGCTTGGGCGCCCGGTGGAGCCCGGGCGATGTGGTGCAGACGGTCGCCACGCTCGATTTCCTTCCCCATCACCAGTCGGACAACAGCTACAGCGTCTTTGCTCAGGACCAAGTCGAGATTGTGCGTAATAAACTCTCTGCAACGATTGGGTCGAAATTCGAGCACAACATCTACACCGGCTGGGAGACCCAACCCAGCGCTCGCTTGCTGTGGACGCCGAGCGCCCACCAGTCAGTTTGGGCGGCAGTTACTCGCGCAGTGCGAAGTCCCTCTCGTCTGGATGAAGACCTCCAACTGACAGGCTTGGTGACGGCCGCTCCGATACCTATCTTTTTACGTCTTGCGGGCAACCCGGAGTTCGTTTCGGAAACGCTGCTCGGATACGAACTCGGATACCGTGACATCAAACTTCTATGTGGATTTCTCGGTCTTCCACAACAGCTACAACAATCTCACGAGTCTTGGCGGGTTGACATTCTCGTTCGAGACGTCGCCTCCGCCCCTTCGTCTGGTTGCCACCGTTCCATGGGCCAACGGCATCAAGGGCAACACCGACGGCGTCGAAATCGCACCGGACTGGAAAGCAAACTCCTGGTTGGAATTTAAGCTGTCGTATTCCTATCTGAATATGGACCTGAAGAACAGACCGGGTAGCTCGGATACCGACACCATCCGAACAGACGAGGGTTCAAGTCCCCGCCAAGAACTAAGTGTGCAATCTCAAATCAAACTACCAAGGGGGTTTGAGTTTGACCCCACCTATCGCTACGTAGGCGCACTGCCCGCCCAGCTTGTGAAAAGCTATTCCACTATGGATGCACGCCTTGGCTGGCGTTTCGCCGAACGTTTCCAATTGTCCTTTGTCGGGCAGAATCTGTTTCAGCCATCTCATTTCGAATTCGGCGGTGATCCAGGGGGACTCCTTGGAGTGAAGAGAAGCGCGTACGTCAAGATTGTGTGGATGAGCGACACCGACAAGCATTGAGGAACGGAACCTTCGCAGCGCAGCGTGCGGCAGAATTCCAGCTTTTGGCAGCGAACCAGAAAAATCCTCCCGTTCGTTTCTTTGAGCGTAGGGTGAGCGTGCTCTGTCTCTCAATTGCCCAGCCAGCAATCGAACCCACTGAATATAAGCTCAAGGCCGTTTATTTGGTGCGATGAGCATTCTGAACTTCGCAGGGACACTCCTTCCCCCAATGCCAGTATGGGACGTTGGCCGTTCCATTCATCCTGTTTACTGCTTGGTAGATTGCCGTGGAACGGAATATGTGAAACCGTATTGGTTTGGGATACTTCCGAATGGGCCTCGTGCGATGGCTTTCCATTGCCTGGGGCTGGACGGATTCTCTGCTCGATCTACAAGAGTCGACGCTGTTAACCCTCGATTTCCGCCGAGAGAATCGTCGAGGAGGCGCTATGTCTGCCCCACAAGGCCATCATCAAACCATCCTTGTTGCCGATGACAACGAAGCGAACCGCGACCTGCTCTCCGCTCTGCTGAGCGCAGAGGGTTACCAAGTCATTTGTGCGGCAGACGGCCAGCAGGCACTAAAGCAGATGGATAGTGGCTCCATTGACCTCGCGCTGCTGGATGTGGTGATGCCCCGCCCAACTGGCTTTGAAGTTTGTCAAGCAATGAAGTCCGCACCTCAAACCCGCTTGATCCCCGTCGTATTGCTCACCAGTTTGAATGGCGACGCCGACCGCATCCATGGGATCATGTGCGGCGCCGATGATTTCCTGAACAAGCCCGTGAATAAACACGAGCTGCTGGCCCGCGTGCATTCCCTGCTCCGCTTAAAGCAATTCACAGATGAGTTGGACAACGCCGAGAGCGTACTCTTCAGCCTCGCGCTGAGCATCGAGGCGAAGGATCCCTATACCGAAGGGCACTGCGACCGCCTTTCGAAATATTCGGTTGCCCTGGGGCAAAAGTTGGGTTTATCCGAGGAACTACGCGTCAGTCTGCGTCGAGGCGGTCTCGTGCACGATATCGGTAAGCTGGCCGTGCCGGAGTACATCCTTCTAAAACCGGGACCGCTGACTGCTGAAGAGCGAAAGATCATGGAACAGCACACCATAGTGGGCGAGCGAATTTGCGCTCCTCTCCGATCCTTCCGCCACGTGCTGCCGATCATTCGTCACCACCATGAAAAGCAGGACGGCTCCGGGTACCCGGACGGGCTGAAGGGCGAACAAATTCCACTCACTGCGCGCATTCTCCAAGTTACGGACATTTTTGACGCGCTAACCACGGACCGGCCCTACCGCAAGGCTCTTCCTCCAGCAAAAGCCTTTGCCATAATGCGGGAAGAAGCAGAGCGCGGCTGGTGGGATGGGTCCTTGATCGATCAACTTGAACTGCTTGTCGCCGAACCAGCACCTCAGCTGGAGGATCTAGGAGCCAGAAATGAGCAGTAGCTCCTTTCAGAATCGGCCAGGCAAAAGTTCGATTTTCACTGCCCGTAGCAATCATAGATTCGCCGGACCACGATCGCAAACACTCAGTCCTCTCACTAGGAATTTTGTGGGGACCCCGGCCCGCTCGTGGGAATCAAGCGAAGCGTCTACGGAAAGAGCAGCTGGAGAAGGTAACTGGTGCCAATATCCATGAACCGCCCCCGTAACTCCGCATCGCACCAATGCGGTCCGCACAGTCGTGTTTCGAAGCGTCACCTGCGCCCGTGGCAGTGCCCCACCGCAGTTATCTTGATGTTGACTCTTCTGCATATTTCCGTCCTGCGAGCCCAGCAACCGAAAGTCTCCGAGTATCACGTGAAGGCTGTTTATCTTTATAACTTCGGTCGATTTGTCCAATGGCCCCCCAATGCCACGGCAGCAAAGGGCGATTCGTTTTCTATTTGCGTACTTGGCCAGGATCCCTTTGGCCCAAGCCTTGATTCGACGCTTGCAGGCGAAATGCTGGACGGTAAACCCTTGGCGGTGAAGCGGATTTCGGCACCGCGTGACGCTGGGGAATGCCGCATCCTGTTCATCAGTTCGACAGAAGAAAATCATTTGAAAGAGATACTCCTGGCGCTGGACGAATCGAGCATTTTAACTGTCAGCGACATGCCCTCCTTTTCGCGCCGAGGCGGCA
>Ga0073928_10008356_pt1 | contig 13045 bp, 9 predicted proteins | sample PaiPotPPA55metaG_FD_76969 | JGI IMG/M metagenome (GOLD analysis project Ga0073928, IMG submission 76969) | Iron sulfur acid spring bacterial and archeal communities from Banff, Canada, to study Microbial Dark Matter (Phase II) - Paint Pots PPA... ...
AGAGGAACATGTTCAGTCTGGTAAATATTCTCGAAATCATCAACATCTTTGGGACGCCGATAAATGACCACTAACTTTACGCTTCATTCGAAGCTCCTATTCGGGACAAGCCCAGCAGCCGGACCACCGCCTTGAGTGCGATGACCAAACGAAATATCCTCATTTCACCATTCCAAGGAGTTCGAATGACGAAAAACATCGTTTTGTGTTGCGATGGAACCGGTAATAGTTTCGAAGAGCCCGACTACGACTCCAACGTCGTGAAGTTGTATAACACACTCGTCATCGGCCCCAAGCAGATCGCTTATTACCATCCCGGCGTAGGAACTATGGGCGCGCCCAACGCGCGCGGTCGTTTTGAAAAGGAATGGACCCGGGCGCTCGGGTTGGGATTAGGTTACGGGCTTCTCGACAACGTAGCCGATGCTTATCGCTATCTCATGAACAAGTATGAAGAGGGAGACCGCATCTTTCTGTTCGGGTTTAGCCGCGGGGCCTATACCGCGCGTGCAATTGCCAGCCTCTTGCACGTCTTCGGGTTGTTGGAAGGAGGAAATGAAGGCCTGATTCCTTACATCCTCCGTTTATACGCGCAACGGACTAAAGAGGCCAAGCGCGCCACACCGACTTTTACTGCGGAAGATAATTTCAAATATGCGTTTTCGCGCAAAGTCACGGTGTATTTCTCCGGTCTCTGGGACACCGTAAGCTCTTATGGATGGATTAGCTCGCCCATTGATTTACCTTTTGCGGGGCAGAACCCTATAATCCTTACTGGCCGGCACGCAATCTCAATCCACGAACACCGTTGTTGTTTCCAAGCCAATCTGTGGGGTCCACCACTTCCGCAACAGGACATCCGTCAAGTGTGGTTTTGCGGCGTACACTCGGATGTGGGAGGCAGTTACCTTGAAAGGGACGCCGGTCTGTCAAAGATCTCTTTTGAGTGGGTACTCGTCGAAGCCAAAAAAGCTGGACTTGAGGTAGACACAAATAGAGCCGCCGTTGTGCTAGGGCGTCTTGCACCTCAGGTCAAATTTCTGCCCACTTACGTGGAGCCGAACGCGAAGGGGATGCTCCACGATTCCCTAAAGGGAAGGTGGTGGTTGTTGGAATACTATCCACGCCGCGACCCGCGGTTGAACGGCAAAACTTGGGAGTTTCCTCGCGGCAAATGGTATCGCCAGATACCAGAGGGATCAATCATCCACCAAAGTGTTATAGACAGTGGATACGCGATGCGGCAACTTCCCAAGCTATATTCGATCGAACCCTGGAATGCATTTCGAAGTGCAACTTAGACCCTGCCCCAAACAGTATTACAGCCATTCGCCTTCGCAGGATCCACAAAACACGATTGCAGGCTGGCGGTTTTATTGATAATTATCTCCTGCAGATACGGATATCGTTCCGTAACTACAGCGGTCCCCACGTCCTGGTCGACACCAACGGTTTCCGCAGTTCCGGGGAAGCGTTGCATTGATGCTTTCCTGTTTTCCATTTCGCTTTTTGCGCACGGTGGCAAAGTTAGCGAAGCTATTCCTCACATCGCAGCCTTCTGCCTGAGTCATCCCCGGTGCGTGAAACCCAGGATTTGTCTCGCCCAATCGAGCGCTTGCACGAAAAGATCGGGCAGGGCTTCCTCCTGGATGTGCGCAAGTTTCGCGGAAGCAGAGAGTTGCTTCCAGTCGCCCTGCTCGTAATTCTTGGCGATTTCCAATATAGAGCGAAAGCGTCCGACTTGGCTGAGCAAAGCGTCCTTAATTTCCTGCTGGACGGGGAGGTCCGCCAATACCGCGCTCATTGGCAAGTCCATAATGGCATCCATGGCAGAGAGCAGGCCCATAAGAAACAGGTCGTCTGCCCTGCTTTGCAAGTTGCCGGCCTCGGCGAGCAGTTCGCAAAATCGCGCCCTGGTAAGCGGAAGCAAAACAAGCTCGTGCGGCTTGTCGCCCCCCATCGCGGCGACAGCCACCAATGAAATCCATTTTCGAGTATCGCGCTCGCCCAGCAAAGTAAGCGCGTGGGGAATAGAATCGACGTTCGCCCGCAGCGTGAAGGCCGGCGAATTCAGGTAGCGCAGCAAGCGGTAGGCCAACGACGCTTCCTGCCGTATGGCCTCGGCCATCTTGCCCCCGTCAAATTCAGGCTGGTTGGCGATCTGTAGGATGCGCAGATAGTTCATTTTGTAGGCGGGGATGTCACGCCGTTCCGCCATTTGCGGGCGGCAAAAGTAATAGCCCTGGAAATACATATAGCCCATGGCCATACCGCGCTGTACGTCCTCGTGGGTTTCCACCTTTTCCGCGATAAGTTGTACATCCCGGTGCCGCAGTTCGCGGGCCAGCCGCTCCTGCTCCAGCGGGGTCGTAGCAAGAAAATCAATTTTGATGTAATCGGCAATCTCCACAAAAGGTGCCATTTCAGGAGAATCGACAAAATCGTCCAGAGCAAACCGATAGCCCAAGCGCTTTAGCCGTCGGCACGCTTCGAGCGTTTCCGTGTCCGGAGAGACGGTTTCGAGAATCTCCCCGACGACGCGGTCTGGCGGGAGGAAGGTCAGGTAATCGTGCAGCAGAAAGTCGCGCGGACAGTTGAGAAAAGCGAGCCGGCTGGAAGTCACCTTATCTATTCCGAACAGCAGAAGGTTATCCATCTGCGACGCGGAGACGTCCGCGCTATTGCCGGTAAAATAGTTCTCCGGCCCAGCGCGGAAAAGAACCTCGTATCCAAATACGTCGTTGCCGGTGGTAAAGATCGGCTGTCGCGCGATGAACTTCTTCGTAGTTTCAATCAGGCTCGACGCCACCGAGCTTTTCCCTATCGCTGATGAATCATCGACGATCGGGAGCTTGAGTTTGTTCACATTTGCTTTCTGGAATTCAGCCTGTTCATTTCGTATCTAACGTTCGCTCACAGAGCCGATTTCACGCTCTGCGTCAGCACTAGCTAGTGGAAGACTGAGAGGCAGCTTGTCGAACCGTTCGGAAATCGCGAACATTTCGATTACTTTGATTAAGGTCCTCTAATAAGTCAGTTAGTCCTATCGTTTCATTTAAGAGCGAGCAACTTACATGCCAGCTCCGCTGCCTGGTGATAAGGGCCCGGTGACAACATTTTCGAGAGAATCTACAGTGTGCCGCTAAATAGAAGCCGAATGATTTGCAGCCGGGTTCACACTAAGGAAGCGCTTGTTCCATATCGACATTCTTGTGACTGAACTGGAACAGAAAACCTGAAACAAATCGATGGGCCGGTTGACCAGGACGTTCACCTGGTTATTGACGCCGTTCCTACGCTCCCGTGATCGACGAGCGCAGACCGGCGAGAAAGCAAGGTTCCACATTGTGTTGGTTACACAGAATGGAATCTCCCAGGCGCGCAGATTGCGCCATGACATGGAGAAATTTCGCAGCAGCAATCGATAGGACGGAGGAAGGAGCCGAGCTTTATTGCTCAAGCTTCTTCTTCCGTTGTAACACGAATTGCTGGCTTCGTCAGCTACGAGCGCTTCGCTTCGTCAGCATCTTCTGCGAGGTTGGTCAGGGACGCGAAGAATGCTCTCGCATTGCCCCAGGAAGAAATGACTCACCGATTACTGCTCATCGGCCGACGCCTTTTCGGCGGCTATGGGTGTAAGCGTTCCGAGCAACCCATCGGTTTCGCCGTTCGGACCGGCCGTAAAGAACAATGTAGTGGCGGGACCAGCGCTTCCATCGTTGCCGAAGCGAAGAGCCCACAATCCGTCAATTTTCAGTGTCGTTCCGTCTGGATTGCGCATATTCCCTAGAAAGCGGCCAGTGACAGGGTTATAGGCAGAGATGTTGTCACCGCGAAAGTTGCCGATCAGGATGGTATTGCTGAATTCTCCAAAATTCGGAGTCGCCCATACAACGCCCCAAGGAGCATTGAGCCAATCTCCATGCTCAAGCCGCTGCAGCAAACGGCCGTGACGATCGAAGACGGTTACAAATCCATCACCCGGATCACCCGGCTTCACCGGGTCGTGTCTGGCCGCATCTTGCTTGGCATAGGTTACATAGATGTTGGGCCCTACGCCCTGAACATTGAATGGCGCGAAGTCACGAGGGATCCGATCGTCATCAAATGCGTCTCCGGAAAGTTGTACCTGCTTGAAGGTCGTGTCGAAAACGTCGATACGACCGCTACGGAAGTTAGCCGCCAAAATGAATTCATGGCCGTCGATTTGATCGATGGTCGCTCCTTTGTAAACCGCTCCATTGCCGGCTGCGGGAACCTTGGAATGGTCAACCACAATCACCGCACTGGCGCGGTTCACTCCGGGATTCCAGCCTTGCACCGTCCCGTCCTCTGTAACAAAAATGAAAGCGGCCGGCGCCTTTGGCGCGAGAAGAAAATCTGTTGGACTTCCATTGAACATCACTCCCGTCGGAGATCCCGGCGCAGGTTGGCTGGGAGCATTGGGAATTTTTACAAACTCGTCGGGGGCCGGATTGATAGGAACCAGGTGCGCTGCACCGTTGGCGTCAATGGAATAGAGAGTGGAAGTGCCACCTGCGTTGTTGGAAACCCACCATGGACTGCCGGTAGGGGTGGAAACAAGGCCCCAGGCGTTTTGCAAGTTGGGGTCAGTCAGTGGAGCATTGCCAGTGTTGGAAACCAGGTTTGTTTGCGTGTAATGCTGCGCGAGCGTCAGGCTTGGAAGCAGACACGCCGCGAAGCCAACAACTAGAGATAACTTCATGAACGTAACCCTACACTTCATTCCTTTTCTCCTTTTTTTTCTTAGGTCCTTGTTTTGCGGAATTCTGAACTGAGCGGGGACCAGCCGGAAAGCCACGGTAAAGCATCCGCCACTTTTTTCGAATCCGGCCTGTACGATACCTGCATGTGCGCCGGCAGTTTGTCATTGGCCCGTAACTTTTCTGTCGTATTGATGTCAGAAGAGGGAGGAATCACACTTTCGCGGACGAGCCAAGCCCATGTGGGTGCAAATCTAATCTTCGAAGCAATCGTCCGCTACGCACACTGACTGAATCAGGAGGGTCGGCCGACGTCCAGAATTTTAGGGATCGCGGCGCGCTACGAACTGGAAGAGGAAGGAAAAAGGAAGACTACTTTCTCGGCCATCCGTGTGTGTCGTTCCGAAACGACCTAGAAAACATTACTTTAGGGCCCAGTCAACTTGTCACGAATATGTCACGCACCTGTCATTTGTTTTTCGCACCCAATTTATCGCCTGATTTCACGTTAGAGTGACTACTGTGAGCAACGCAACGTCTGTGTTGGTAGCGCGCATTGTACGCATCGCGCGGAGACATTCTTGATACAAACTGTTGAATTGCCTATCAGACAGGGAGAGGTATCATATGAGAACAATGCAATCCGCGACGCCCGGAAATTCGGTCCCGGGCAGTAAGCAAATAGAAGCGATTCCTACAGGAGCCTTTACTTCGATGGATACCGTCTTGATCGTTGAAGACAGCCGTCCGATGCAGCGAACGCTTCAACGTCTATTCGAATCCGACTCCCTGCAGGTGCAGATCGCCTCGGACGGGCCCGCCGGACTGGAATTGTTTCGCAAGGAACTCCCCTGCGTGGTGGTCCTGGATTTGAAACTTCCAGGCATCTCCGGCAAGGAATTATGCCGTGAATTCAAAAGAATAGCCGCTTCCGTTCCCATCGTTGTGTTAAGCGCGAATTCTGAAGTGGAAGACAAAGTCCTTCTGCTGGAATTGGGGGCGGACGATTACGTCACGAAACCTTTCAGCCCGAAAGAGCTTCTGGCGAGAGTCCGCCGCACCATGCGCCGCACTGAGAGCGATCAGCGACTGATTTCCCAGGTGGCCAGCAAACCCATCAGTCGTGAGATTCTCAGTTTTGGTGATGCGCGCATCGATTTCACCTCCATGGAAGCGACTCGTGATGGCAAGCCTGTAACCTTAACCACCCAGGAATTTAAACTATTGAAATACCTCGCTGGTTCCAGCGGCAGAGTAATTTCGCGCGAAGAACTCCTCAACGAAGTTTGGGGATATCAGAACTACCCTTCGACACGAACTGTCGATAATCACATTCTTCGCCTGCGTCAGAAACTAGAGCCTGACCCGGCTTCCCCTCGCTTTCTGATGACCATGCACGGTGCCGGGTACAAATTTGTTGTCGCGGGTTCCGGGTTCTGATCACACGCTGAAATCGATCTCGGCGAAACCGATGAAACCATTACGCCTCCGTTCACAATTGTTCATCGCTGCCTTGCTGATCATTCTGGGGTTGACCGGCTCGCTGCTGGTGTTCATCCGTCATACCGTTAAGGTGGAAATTCAGAAACAAGTACACGACGGCACCGAGGAGTCGGTCCGCGCGTTTGAAAGCGTGCAGAGACAGCGCGAACTTCAACTCTCGCGCACCGCCGCCATGCTTGCCGACCTTCCTACTCTCAAAGCGCTGATGTCTACCTCGCATGCCCCCACCATCCAGGACGGCTCGGAAACGTTTTGGAGACTTGCGGGTAGCGATCTCTTCGTACTTGCCAAGCCTGACCGTGGCGTGGTCGCTTTGCACATGACCAGGCCAGGATGGTCCGCGGCCGCCGCGGAGCAAGATTTAAAAAGGTCGACGGATCTGGGTGAAGATGCCTCCTGGTGGTATGACGATCAACGTCTTTATTGGGTTTTTTTGCACCCCATTACTTCGGGAGCGGGCAGCACCACGCAGCAACTGGGCATATTAGCTGTGGGCTATCAGGTAGATTCCGCTGTTGCACAGCAACTCGCCATTGCCGCAAATAATCAAATCGCGTTGACCACCGGCGACACCGTCGTCGCTTCGACGCTACCCACGCGCGACGAAGGCGAATTCCAGCGACGCCTCCGATCTGGCGTCTTTTCGGTGGACAGAACCTCCGGCGAGATTGCATTGGAAACCGATCATTACGCTTTTTCCTCTGTCTTACTTCACGGTTCTTCTCCGTCACCGGTGCACTGTTTCGTGATGATGCCGCTAGTGCCGGTGAATACCTTCACCAACCGTTTGAACAATTCTATCTACCTCATTGCTGGCTTGGCTGTACTATTCGGCGGATTGCTCATCGGCTTCGTGGCTCGCACCATTACGCGCCCGCTCGATAATCTGGTTTCCGGCGTGAAGGCTCTCGCCTCGGGCGACTTCACCTATTCAATTACTCCACGGGGGAGTTCGGAACTCGTTGAGCTCAGCACTTCCTTTGCACAAATGCGGGGCCAATTGCTGGCTCTACAGCAACAACGAATCGAGACAGAAAGAATCTCAGCACTGGCCCGCGCTGCCAGTTCGATTTCCCACGATCTTCGACACTACCTCGCGGCGGTCGTTGCCAACGCCGAATTTCTCTACGAATCGGACATGCTGAAGATCAATAGGGATGAGGTTTATGAAGAGATTAAGACCGCTGCCAACCAGATGACTGATCTTATCGACTCGCTGCGCGAATTATCGCATCAGCGAAGCGCTATAACACCGGTTCGAACCAAAATCGATCAGGTGATTCGCCGTGCCATCGAAGCCATCCACGCAAAACCCGAGTTTCGCAGCGCGCGGATTATTTTGGTTGCGCCTGACGGCCTTGAAGGAATGTTCGACGCACGTAAACTTGAGCGCGTATTCTTTAATTTAATCCTTAATGCTTGCGAGGCCACTCTCGACGGAAACGGTTCGGTTACCGTGGATGCCCAAAAAACTGACAAAGCCTTTGAAATGCGTATCCACGATAACGGCACGGGTGTTCCGGCCAGCATTCAAAACACTCTTTTTGATCCCTTTGTAAGTTTTGGAAAGCCCAATGGCACCGGCCTCGGACTAGCCATTGTGAGCAAAATTGTCCAGGATCACTCTGGATCCGTTTTTGTTGAGAAGACCTCTGAGTTGGGCACAACGATTCTTGTTCGGCTCCCTTTTTCGGAACAGTCTGCTTTTCACACGGAAACCTCCAAGCTTCTCTGAGAGCACCTATTACCTATTAAGGTTGCGGATAACCCGGCTTAGGAGGTGGAGGATAATCCTGCCCGTATTTGTTCTTGTGCGCCGGAGAGAATGCCGGATCTTCAGCAACCGCTATAGTTCCCATATCGCGTGATTCCTTCGAAATGTGAACGGACCTGCTCAACGCCTTCAATTCTTCCGGAACGCCTCGCTCGTACCAAACGTGCAATTCGTACTTCCCATCCGGCAAATTACCAATACTTACATTTCCGAGTCTGTCCGATATTCCGTAGTAGGGCGTATCAACCGCCACCACGACTGCGCTCATTTCCGGATGAATGTTGCAGAAGAGAAAACTCACGCCCGGGTGGTCAAATCGCACTGAATTCGTTGCACCCGCTTCATAAAGCCCGAGATCGAAGCGTTTTCCGTCGAATAAAGAAAAAACGTTGTGGAAAAAAGGATCACGGTTAGGAAAATCAACAACCCAGCCGACGCGCACCACCGTCAGGTGTGGGTGAAAACTTTTGTTCTTCTGCACGATCTCCGGTCTCTTACCAGGAACCGCGCCCGAAACCCTGTCGGCTCCAGGTTCCCCAGAAACCAGCCACACGACCACGCCGGCGGAATCAGAAGGAGCGGATTTTTCCGCCTTCGGTTGCGATTGTTTCTCCAATTTCACGTGCGCGGTCACAGGCTTTTCCTGCGCTGCGGCGGGGTACAGCCCCGGCATGCAAAAAACGCTTAGCCACACACTGATGGATAAGCGGCCAGCAAATAATAAATTCCGCACTAGAATATGTACCCCATGCTGAAATTTATGACATTTGCCGAATTTGCGTTGCTGTCCAGGGTGAAGGTCTTCAGCCTTCTATACTCCAGCGAAAGCACGACATCCGATCTCGGTTGGTAAAGAAAATTAACGAGAGCGCTCTGATTTTTTGACAACGGCGACGGGTAGTAGTTCTGGCTCCCCCCAAATTGACGAAGGTCGCCCGCGGATGGATTATCCAATCCGAAAGCTCCATTGAATTGTAGTTTTGTCGTGGCCTTGTACTTTAATTGCGTCCAGCCGCCTATCGAATGGAGTCCATAAAGATCTGTTCCCGGATTCAGCAAATTCCCCTTCCAAACGACGCTCTGCCCTATAGCTCCGCTGAGTCCACCGGTCGCCCGGCCGCGATACGCCTGGCCGGTAAATTCAAATGTCTTGCCAAGGGGTATGTTGAGGTCCAGCGTCCCTGTCCAGCTATCAATTGATCGTCCAAATCCCCACGCTTGCCGTCCGTAGTATCCCCCGACGCCAAAAGTCATGTTTTCACCTCGGACTTCTTGACTCCACGCAACGCGCCCAGCGTAGGCGGGTTGCCCTGAAGATTCCCCCCAAGTCGGAGATCGATAATACGCCGAGGGTGGCAATTCGCCCGATAACGAATCAAGAATACCGCCCTGCAGCAGCAAAGAAGAACTGTCAGAAACCGTGAAGTGATGCTCTACCCGGACCTGCGGCGTCCAACTCCACAAATTCCCCGAATAAGCAAACGCTGGAGCTGCCAGAGTCGCAATTGAAGTCGGACTCAGGGGCGCAATGAACAGGGAGTCTTGCCCTGCAATGATAGAAGTTTTCTCCCAATCGAAGCGAACGGTCGCAGTTCGCAAGCGCATAATTCCGAATGAAACACCGTTCGATACCTCGGGAAACCCGCCCGCGAAATCCAAATGCAATTCAGCACTCGTGCGCGCTCCGTCAATGGATGGTCCAAACCCTTCCAGTCCAATCTGCGATTGTCGTAGAGAGGCTCCAAAACTGCCGTTCGAAGACAACAATCCTGGAGCGGTCGCTAGCTCTGGAAAGTCCTCGTTCTCGACAGTTCCCCTGTTCACGTAGGTGTTGAACAAAACAATCCCTGAAAGTCTGAGCCGATACTTCGAGGAGCTTTCTACCTTGGTCTGACTCTGTTCAGCGGCTTTTGCATCGTTCACCTGCTGATACTCTTCCAACTTGCTAATGCGCGCTTCCGCCCCTGTTTGAGGACCTGTTTGAGGAGCTGTTGCCGATGGGTTCATCGGCTCATGCGCCACACCATCCGCTCCGCCTGCAACCGCCATCAATTGCGACTTGGTCTGATCCAGTTCCTTTCGCAACGCCGCCGACTCCGTTTGCGCCGATTGCTGTTGTTCCTTTAGGGTACCGACCTCGGCGTTAAGTTCTCGTACCTGGTATTGGAGCTGTCGGAGCAAGGCAACCACTTCAGCGGGATTCACCTTTTCCTCGGATTTCTGCGCGCGTTCTCGTGTCTCGCCGCCTACGGTCTGACCCAATGCGCTTCCGGATTGAGTTAGCATCAGCACCGCTACCAGGCCGTTGGCCCTAAGAACTTGTTTGCTCCAGTAAGTACGCTGCATAAGCTCCTCCTACCCGCCCAATAGATTCGACGAAACAAATTCCGATCTGCTCATTGGCCTTTTGCATGTGTTTGCGGCCCTACCGAACAGAGCTGGACACTTGGCTCCAATGTCGCAAGAATCAGAGATGGTAAACAGCCATAGTCTATGGGAAGTCAGATGCCCTGTCTTGATCACCCGTTCCCTCTAGCGAGGAAGAATCGGGATCTTCATGACTGTATTTATGACTTAGGGGGCTAGGGCGACGTAGTGGCCCTCAATCGAGATATGCAATAGGACAATCTAAGTTAATGGAAGTGCGTCGGGCGGAAGGACTTTTAGTCCCGCACTGACGACAGGCTGCTGCGCTCGCTTTGAGGAGCGCGCGCCGCACCCGGCTATCGGTAGAATCCTATTTTTCGGTCGTTAACTTTCCGCCGCGTTCAGTCCGCTGCCACAAACTTATCTTCTGAGCTGTTGGTCTTTTCGGCGCTCAGGCCCAGGGCATTTGCCACGCCGGCGCCGTACGCGGGATCGGCCTGAAAGAAGTGTTGAACCTGCAGCTCCTGAATACGCCGCGGGGCGTTTTTCAGACTGGCCGCGATGTTTCCAATCAAGCGTTCGCGCGCGTCAGGCTTCATGAGCCGGAAGAGATTGCCCGGTTGGGTGTAGTAGTCGCCGTCCACGCGATGATTGTGGCGGTCGACCGTGCCGCTAACCGGCCGGGGCCGCTCACGGAACGCGGGGTCTTGAGTGGGACCACCGAAACTGTTCGGTTCATAGTTCACCGATGCACCCGAATTCCCATCGAAACGCATGGCGCCGTCACGGTTATAGGTATGAAACGGGCATTGCGGCTTGTTGACCGGGAGCGAATCGTAATTCACACCCAAGCGATAGCGGTGCGCGTCGGGATAAGAAATCAAGCGGGCCTGCAGCATTTTATCCGGCGAATAGCCCATACCCGGGACAATATTCTTGGGGTCGAACGCAGCTTGCTCGACTTCCGCGAAGTAATTTTCGGGGTTGCGGTCGAGAACCAGTTCGCCAACTTCGATAAGCGGATAATCTCCGTGAGGCCACACTTTTGTGAGGTCGAACGGATTGATGTGGTAGGAGTCAGCATCTTTTTCCGGCATGATCTGCACGCACACGCGCCACTTCGGGAAATCACCATTATTGATGGCTTCAAAAAGATCGCGTTGCGCGTGATCTGGATCCTGACCGCGCATGGCATCCGCTCCTTCGCGGGTAAAATTCTTGATGCCTTGCTTGGTTTTGAAGTGCCATTTCACGTAGAACAATTCGTTCTTGGCGTTGATCAAGCTAAACGTGTGACTGCTGAAGCCATCCATGTGCCGGTAACCATCGGGGGTGCCGCGGTCGGAAAATAGAATGGTGACCTGGTGGAGCGATTCCGGAGACAGCGACCAGAAGTCCCACATCATCGTGGGAGATTTCAGATTGGTTTGCGGGTCGCGCTTCTGGGTGTGGATGAAGTCGCCAAATTTCAGCGGGTCCCGGATGAAGAAGACCGGCGTATTGTTTCCGACCAGATCCCAATTCCCTTCCTCGGTGTAAAACTTCAGAGCAAATCCGCGCGGGTCTCGTTCGGTGTCCGCGGAGCCTTTCTCACCGCCCACGGTCGAAAACCTCAGAAAAGTGGGGGTTTTCTTGCCAGCGCTGGAGAAAAGTTTGGCGGTGGTGTATTGCGCCAGCGGATTGGTGCAGACGAAGTGCCCGTAAGCGCCTGAACCTTTAGCGTGTACGACGCGCTCGGGGATGCGTTCGCGATTGAAGTGCGCCATTTTCTCGAATAGTAAGAAATCTTCAAATACTACCGGGCCGCGCGGGCCCACAGTCAAGGAATTCTGGTTGTCGCCTACCGGCCGCCCTGCGTCGGTGGTCAGTTTTTTATTTTCTGACATTGTTACTCCTTCCGCCGAAAGAATACGGCGCGGTGAACTATACATCCAATATATTGTTCACATAGAATGGATAGGCGTTGCCTATAGGACCCCCAAAATGGAATTTCACCAGCTGCGTTATTTCTGCGCCATAGCCGACAGCGGCGGCTTCAGCCGCGCCGCACGCCTGACCAACGTTTCACAGCCCTCGCTGTCGCAACAGATTCACAAACTGGAAGAAGAGCTGGGAGCGCGGCTCTTTGATCGCATCGGCCGCACCGTGCGCCTGACGGAACTGGGACGGGCGTTTCTTCCACGCGCCCGGGCGCTGTTATTTGACCTGGAAGCGGCGCGCAGCGCTGTTGTGGAAGGCAGCACCTCGATCACCGGATCAGTATGTGTCGGCGTGATCCCGACCATCGCGCCGTACTTCCTGCCTCCGTTGCTGGCCACTTTTTCTCGCAGGTATCCGCAAGCGCGAGTAACGGTGGTGGAGGAGATCACACCATTGTTGCTGGAGAGAATGCGCAGCGGGTCTATCGATGTAGCAGTCGTGGCTGTGCCGCTGCAGACGCGTGGGCACGAGTTTCAGACATTCCCATTGATCGAAGAAAAACTTTACGCCGCGCTTCCCAAGCAGCACGCGCTGGCAAAGCGCCGAAGCATCACCCTCGGCGAACTGCACGATGAACCTTTTTTGCTGCTACGCGATGGCCATTGTTTTCGCGAAACGGCGGTAGCCGCATGTAAGCGCGCCCGGGTGCAACCAAAGATCATTTTTGAAAGCGGTCAATTCAGCAGCATTCTCAGCA